>Ga0101944_10000224_pt1 | contig 183739 bp, 148 predicted proteins | sample DewCreD2012metaG_FD_75245 | JGI IMG/M metagenome (GOLD analysis project Ga0101944, IMG submission 75245) | Hot spring sediment bacterial and archeal communities from British Columbia, Canada, to study Microbial Dark Matter (Phase II) - Dewar... ...
CTGAGCGGTTGTGAATAAACCTAAAATCGGCAGTTGAACGCGGCTCTTTCGACCAAACCATGGACGAGATGGACATTGTGGACCCAGTGGACTTCACCCGCAAGGGGATTGATTTTCTTGTCCATTTCGTCCACAAGGTCCACGACATCAAGAGGATAGCACGTAGAATCCGATCTTGACTGCCGAATCCAGGATAAATGACGAAACCCGTGGCGCAGACTGTGGCGCAGACTGTCGAGTCTACGCGGATCAACTGAAAAAAGGCTTTTTTTACACAGACTCGACAGTCTGCGCCACGCTGCCGGGCTATTTTTTTACAAACTCCGAGGAGCCGGAAGCGATGGGGCCGGAATGCGCGATACTGGTGCATGGGCTGAAACGCCGCAAGAGTTCCATGCATCCCATTGAAAATGCCCTGAAAACCCGGGGGATCAATGTCGTGAACTGGGATTATCCGAGCACGCGGCAGACGATCGAGGATTCCGCCCAATCGCTGCATGAATGCTACTTGCTGAACGAGCGGATCAATGCGCGTGTCCACTTTGTGACGCACAGCCTCGGGGGTATCGTCGTGCGCTGCCTGCTGAAGAACCATGACGCGCCGAAACTGGCCCGGATCGCGATGATCGCGCCGCCGAACCAAGGGTCTGCCGTAGCGCGAATGCTCCTCGTTGAGCCGCCACTGAAATGGCTGTTTGGCCCTGCCGGCCAGGAACTCAGGTCAAAGGGCCACCTCGATTCTATATGCGCTATCCCCCAAGTGGACACCTTGATCATCGCGGGCGCCCGTTCGTCGGACTGGAAGAATCCCACGTCGTGGATCAGCCGGGGCCGGTTGGAATTGCCCAACGACGGGACGGTCTCCGTGGCGGAAACCCGGCTTCCGGGCATAGACAACTACTTGGAAGTTCACGACTCGCATACATTCATTACGCGGAATCCGTGCGTCGTGGACGCGGTCGTGGCGTTTCTGGCCGGTTCGCAAACCGCCAGCACGCCAACGGATGCCGAAAGGACGGGGCCGGCTTGGCGTTTGGGTAGGGAAGATTCGGCTCCTTCTGCCGCGAAAATGGCTGGCATGCCCAACCTGGGAACCCCGACGCTGGGAGGACGGTTCTGGTGGGCCGATCTCGTCGTTTTCAACGGATGGCGGGTTCAACGCAACGTCCTGACGCGGATGTGCCGGCTGCTTGATCCGAACAACGTCCGCCGGGCATGGGGAAGCGAACGCGACGTGCTCAAATCCTTCAACAGCCTCTTCGGCAACAAAGGCTGACTCGCGCCCTTCCGCATAGAGCGCATCAGGCTGGATTCGACAATCGAAATCCGAGTCCTGTGCGCAAGCGGTGGGCGCCGTGGACCTTATGGACGAAATGGACAAGAAAACTAATCCCCTTTCGAGTAAAGTCCACTGTGTCCACAAGATCCACGGCGTCCAAAGGATAGCACGTAGAATCCGTTCTTGACTGCCGAATCCAGGATCAATCGCGCGCACCGGCAGCGCCGGAGTAGAAGATCTATCGGTCCCCTGTTTTTCTATTGCAGCAATTTGAGTCCGTCGGCGAGGGCGCCCGGTTCGATATTGAGGTCAATGGTCAAGTCCATTTTTTCGCTGGAAAGCGTTATCTGTCCCACGAAACCATTGGACGTATAGGCCAGTGTGAGTTTTGCTCCGTCGAAGGGCCGTTCGCCTTCCTTGCCAAGCAATTCGCCCATGATGCGATCCACCGGCTTGTTGCCGGCCATTTTGGCGAATTGCGAAGCCAGCAAGGCCTTGAGTGCAGTGGTGCTCACCGACACCGGCCCGTCAGAAACGGCGTCAATCCGGCAGTCTTTGAGGCCGGACGCATCGTATTCAACCGTCAGACTGCCGCCGCCTTTTCCGCTCAGATTCAACACCGGCAGGGTCTTGGACAAGAGGGCGAGATCCGCGCCGGAGAATTGGGCTTTGACGGTCAGCGGCCGTCCTTCCCGCCAGACGGCGAACGTGATGTCCGCGGTAACGCTGCCACCGAACATCGCGCCCTGAAGCCCGTCGAATTTGATCGTATCGCCTTCGATGGCAACCGGTCCCTTGACTTCGTTTGCCATAACGCCCGCCACCAGCAGTTGCGCGGCCTGAATATCGCCAGAGGCGGCTAAACCACCCGTGCAGGACCATTCGCCGGCGGTTTTCAGGGCCAGCCTTTGAATCGCAACCGTGCCGCCGCCGAAGGACAGCGTTTCGGCTTCGGACGTGAATTCAATTTTGTTCGTGCATCGCCCATCGGCGCACGCCGCCGTGCAGGCCGCCGCCGCCGTTCCCTTGGCTTCGTCAAGCAGTCCCATGGCGACAAGGCTCTGGAAGTCCGTCTGGAATGTCCATGGCGCGGTGAATCCCCTGGGGCTGGAGGCGAATTCGGCCTTTGGACAGGACAAAACCGTGCCCGCGCCGAGCGATGCCTGAATATTTTCGGCGGTGCCCGTACCCTTGGCGCCGTCATACCGAAGAACGCCGGCCAACGTCACGGCCGCCGGCAAGACCGTCCCGCGATAGCCAAGCCCTTCCACGCTCATGTCCAGTTTGGCGGTCGCAACACCGCCCGCGTTTTCAATGGGCAGGTTTAGTTTCAGCCGCCCGTCCAATCCCCATCCGCCCAGCAGGGAAAGGTCGAATTCGCCCGCGGCATCGCCCGCGACGTCGTAATTCGCGAGATCCACCGCATAGTCCTTCAGCACGAGCGAGGCGCGATCCCCCAGACGAACGTCCAAAGAAGGACCTTCGATTATCCAGCGATCCGCATGGGAGGCATTGACCTCGCCCTTGATGGAAAGGGCTTCTTCAGCTTTGCCATTCGACGGCGCCAAGGCGGCGCATTCGAATGGCGCGGCCGCAATATCCAGCGTCGCCTTGTAGGTTTGGGTGTAGGGCGTGGCCACGAGCTCCATCTTCCCATTGAGACGCGTATTCAACGCCTCAAGCACGTCTTTTCCCGCCAACATCGCGGCCAATGCGCGCGGATCCACCTGTTTGAGTTCAGGTTTGCACACTATTTGGAATGGGGTCGTCCCGCGCGCTTTGCCGATCTTCGTGTTGGCCTCGATAGTCTGATCGCCCAATTGAAGGCGCAATACGCCATCCATGCTTTTGTCGAAGGCCAGTTTGATCAACGCGGCGTTGCTTTCGAAGGCGAGCGACAGGTCCAGCGGCGTTCCGTCGGGCTTTGTCCACCGGGGAGCGAAATGGCCGTTGAGCGAATACGAAAGATCCTTTTTCAGATTGAAGTCCACGCTACTGCTGAGACCTTGCAGGGCCGGCAGTCCTTCCAGGGCGCTTCGGGCATCCTTGGGAAGCGCCGCGAGCAGGTCTTCGCGCGACCACTCGCCGATACCCACATGGGCCTTCATATCGGCTACTTCGGTTCCATTCAGCGAAGCGACAATCTTCTGTCCACGGTTGAGCGTGGCTTCGAGGTCGAGTTTGAGTTGTTCGCCCGCGCCTCCCTTGCCCCGCAATGACAGATTACCCTCATAATACTCATGGTCCTTGGATCCGATCGCCAGGTCTTCGCCGGCGATGTTGATATTCGTCCCGTCGAATGAAACTTTTACATTCAGGCCCCTGGCCGAGCCGAAACCGCGAATGGCCGTGCCGGACATATCCACCTTTTTGAAACGGAACGGGAAGGGTATTTTTCCCGCGGCGGACTGCGACAGATCTATGTTCTGCGCAAGTCCCTTTTCGAAATGGATGTCCACAATCGTCTTGTCTTCGGATTTGCCGACCGATGCGCCGCCTTCGATTTCGATCAGCCCCGGCAACAAGATCTTGAGCGGTTCGATGCGCGTTCCCTTGTCCTTGTTCTCGTACCGGAAATCAATGGCGGCGTCCGTAAAGTCGCGTTGCGCGGCGCGGCCGCCCGCCCAGAAGAATCCGTTCATTTGGCTGCCCTGAATCTGCACCGAATAGTTACGCTTCGATTCGATTTCGCCCTTCAGACCGATCCCCCCCAGCGACACGCCCATATAGGGTAGCGAATACCCGACATCGAGCCGCGCCAGATTGACGGTCTTGGGCAACAATTTGGACGTGTCAATCTTCCCCCGCCCCCGCTTCGATTTCGGTGGTTTTTGCGCAGGGGCGGCGGCGGGCGCCGCGGACACTTCGGAAACGGTAAAGGCTTCACGCGAACGATCAATATTGAGCGACAGACGGTCTATGGCCAGCGACGGGAAATAGCGCCCGTCTTCCGGAAACAGGGTGTAGGCCAGCGACAAATTTTCGAGATCGATCATCGGGGTCTGCAAATCGCCGCCGGACGTCTTGTCGAACGCCTTCAAATCGGCGATGCGCAGCGGATTCAAGATGGACAAGCCGCCGGCCTTGACATCGGCCTTCAGCGCCTTGCCCAGTTCGTTTTCCAGCAGCCGTCGCTGAGGCCAGCCGGACGCCAGCAACAGGCCGGCAACAATCAGAATAGCCGCAACGGTTCCCACAACGGCCAACAGGCTTCGTACAATCCATTTCAACCAGCGGCGCGGTTTGCGCGCGGCGGCGGGTTGGGCGGCAGGCTGACTCATGGCGTATCGTTCTCCTCTTCGGGTTCAACGGCAATTTTCAGCCGTCCAATGACCGGGATCAATTTGGCTTGCTGATACAAATCGCCCTCGGCGAGTTTGATATGCGTGACGTCGGCGACCGGCTGGTCGAAGGTCGGGTCCACATCCACCCATTGGCCCGCCCAGATCATCGCCCACTGATGGAAGTAGAAAGCCGGCTCCGTTTCATTGACATAGATCAGACCCGCGACTTCCCGCGCGGGGATACCGGCGGCCCGCGCCAGCCCGACGAACAAAATGCTGTGCTCGGTGCAATCGCCCTGCGGATCGTCAAGCACCTCCAGCGCGTTGCTCAACCGGGCGGAATACGTCGTTTTTACGTATTGGTAAACCCAATGACACAAAGCCTCGCCGGCGGCAAAAGCGTCCTGTTCGCCGCCGATTATTTCTTGTGCCTTCGCCTTCAACCGGGGATCGCCGCTTTGCACCAGCAGCGTGGGTTTCAGCCATTCCTGCACGGACGCTTCGCTCACCGGCCGCGGAACGCCGCGGAAACAGGATGGATCGCTCCGCTTGGATTCGAACGCCACATAGCCCTCTTTTATCGCCATCCGCTGCCGGCCATCATTGAAAAGATGGTTCTCCGCCAGCGGCCCCATGATGCGCAGGCGCAGCGAATCACGCGTCCGGGGATTTTCGACGCGCCGGTCGGCCGGCGCGGCATTCGACACAATCACATCGTTGCTGTAATCAATATCCTGGGCCATTTCCTTGGGTTCGAGCCGCATCGTGATGATGCCTCCGATGCGATCCTCGAGCGTCCGGCCATCCGCGGCGACATAGGTATCGGATTCGATGCCGAGATCCGGCATGACGGACCTGATTCGGTACACTTTGGTCAGGGCGCCCTCGAACATCCGTTCCTCGATGGACTCGATTCGGCTCGTGCCGGCGATTTCGCGTTCGTACATCGGCTCGAACATGCTGAACGATACCGAATCGCCGATTTGGGCGTCCGGCCCGGCCAATTCGACCTGCTTCAACGCATCCTTCAGCGATTCCCTGGGCTTGGGAAGTTCAGATTCCTTGACGAGACCGCCCACGGCGCTCTTCAAACGGAATACGCCATTGTCCACCCATGCCTCGAATTGCTTCGCGCCGCCGGGATCGTCAATCCGCTGGTCAATGCGGACAAGCGCCCCGTCTTTCGCGTAGAGCCGGCGCATGCAGATGCGCATGTCCTGGTGCTGGCCGGACATCTTGACGCGGAAATGAGCGTCCTCGGAAACCGCGGCCTGTTCGTTCTCGTCCACCGTCACGCTGTTTATCGAATATCCCGCCTTCTGGCCATTGAGGTACAGTCCATACCAGTCCTCGCCCACCAGCGACCGGACATCCAAGTCCTGCGCGACGAGCAACCGGGGAAACAACGACAAGGAAACCATCAGCCAAATCCGCCTGGACGAGCCAAAGACTCTCCGCCATCCACTATTCGTATTCCGCAATCCGCCATCCTCAGCGTTTGTGAAAAAATAACCCAGCCACATGACGCAAACTGTCCAGCCTGCGTAAAATGGGCTTTTTTTTCGTTATGCCTGTGCAGACTCGGCCGTCTGCGCCACAGGTTTCATCATGTCTTCACAACCTCTCAGTGGTGTGAGAAGCAACGTTCCATCGTGAACATCATGGTGGCGCCGGCCTCGTTGCACGCTTCGATCGCCTCGTAGTCGTTGACACTGCCGCCCGGCTGCACAATCGCCGTGACGCCCGCGCCCAGCGCCGCGTCCACCGCGTCGCGAAACGGGAAAAAACCGTCCGACGACATCGCGGCGCCGTCCATAGTTTCACAGCCCTGGTATTTCTCCACGGCTTTCGAAAGCGCCTTGCGCACCGCGCCGACGCGGTCCTGTTCGCCCGTGCCCACGCACAACGTCTGTCCGTTTTTGGCCACAACGCAGCCGTTCGAACGTACGTGGATGTTGACATACCATGCAAACAACAAGTCGTCGAGTTCCTGCGCGGTAGGCTTTCGCGCAATGTCAATCCGGCCTTTTGTCTTGTGCTCGTTGTAGGCCGGCACAAGGTCGGCCACGCTTTTCACGCGGGATAAATATGGCGTCGCAAGGACCACGCTGCCGTCGTCGAACACCTTGATTTCCAGCACGTCCGTCCCCTCGTCAATAAACTTCGGCAAGACCGAAAAATCCGGCAGTTCGACCACGCGAATCTCGCGATTTTTCTTGAAACGGTCCGCATCGTTCAGGATGTCAATCGCCTCCGGATCGAATTTTGGAGCCGCCACGCCTTCAATGACGCTCTGCATGATCTCCTCGGCGGTCTCGGCATCCACCGCCGTATTGAACACCACCACGCCGCCGAAAGCGGCCTGCGCGTCTGCATCGCGGGCGCGCCGATAAACTTCGGAGAGCGGCACTCCCTCTTGTTGAATGGCGACGCCGGAGGGATTGCAGTGCTTCATGACCGCGCAGGCGGGCCGCGGCATGTATTTGAGCATGCCCACGGCGTGATGCATGTCCTCAATGTTGGTTTGCGAAAGGCCGCTCTTGCCCGATTTCAGCATCTTGTAGGCGCCCAATACGACAGGGCGGCCGTCCGCGGGACGATAGAACGCCGCGGGCTGATGCGGATTCGTTCCGTACCGCAGGTTTTCGATCTTGACGTAGGGACGCCCCAGGATTTCGACCGTTTCCGGGAAATTCCCTTCCGTCCGCGAACGGTACATCTGTTTCAGGTCTTTTTCCGCCATGACGAACGATCTCCTCGATGTGCCTGAAAACAAACGCGCCCAAGCGTTTGCTCCAGCGCCCAGGCGAACGGCATATCCATCCGGCGCCGCTTCCCCGTGGTCCATTCCACGCGATCTCGCCAGTCGCGGCCCCGGCGTTTCGACTATTCTCGCATCCGGTGCGGACAAAGTCAACGTTCCTCTTGATTCCGTTCCTCTTGATTCCGGGCGGTTCACGGCCTAGGATACAGGCGTCTGTGGTTTGAGCAAGGGAAAGGAGACGGCATGACAGGCGCGTTTCAACGACTGTCCGGATGGGGACGTTATCCGGTGCAGGAATGCCGCGTGTTTCGCCCGGAGCGGTGCGCGGATGTCCGGCCGCCAGTCTTGGCGCGTGAAGGCCGGACGCTCATCCCGCGCGGATTGGGCCGCAGTTATGGCGACGCGGCCATCAACGGCGGCGGAGATGTTCTGGATTATTCGCGCATGAACCGCATGCGCGCTTTCGACGCCGAATCGGGCGTCCTTGAATGCGAGGCCGGTGTCAGCCTGGCGGACATACTCGACGTATTCGTGCCGCGCGGTTTCTTTCCGCCCGTAATGCCGGGCACGAAATTCGTCACGCTGGGCGGCGCCATCGCCAACGACGTCCACGGCAAGAACCATCATCGTGACGGTTCATTCAGCCAGTTTGTCGAGCAGATTACGTTGTTGACTCCGTCGGGCGAAGTCGTGACGTGCTCGCCGGAGGAACAGCCGGACGTGTTCTGGGCGACGGCGGGAGGCGTCGGGCTGACAGGCGTGATTCTCGAAGCGAAGATACGCCTCAAACGCATCGAAACCGCTTACTGTTGGGTGGACTATCTGCGGACGAAGAATATAGACGACACCCTCGCGGCGTTTGCCGAATCCGACCGGAACTATGAATATTCGGTTGCATGGGTGGATTGCCTGGCCAAGGGCGATTCGTTGGGCCGATCGGTGTTGATGCGCGGCAATTTCGCGGCGCGCGCCGATGCGCCTCCCGGCTGCCGGGACCCGTTGCAACCCAAGCCCAAACACGGAAAACCGGTGCCGTTCGATTTTCCGGGATTCGTCTTGAACTCTTTTTCCATAGGCGTATTCAATCAGATCTTCTACGCGCTGCATCCATCGCGGGAACGGCAATGGGTGGACTACGATTCATATTTCTGCCCGCTCGATTCGATTCACCACTGGAACCGCATGTACGGCCGCCGGGGATTTTGCCAGTACCAGGTCACATTTCCCATTGAGGAAGCCGGCGGATTGACCAAACTCATGGAACGCGTCAGCCAGTCCGGATGCGCCTCGTTCCTGGCCGTACTGAAGCGGTTGGGGCCGGGCGGACCGGGCCTGCTTTCCTATCCCAGCGAAGGCTACACAATCTCCTTCGACATTCCGATGCGCAACGATGTCGTGCCGCTCCTGCGGGAATTCGATCAGCGCGTGCTCGAACACAACGGGCGGCTCTATTGCGCCAAGGACGCCGTGGCGCTGCCGGAAACCTTCGCGGCAATGTATCCGAGGCTCGATGAATTCCGGACGATAGCCGGGCGGCTCGACCCGGACGGCGCCTTTTCGTCGTCGCTAGCGCGTCGGCTCGGCATTGTGCGTCCGCCAGCAGGAGGTTCGGCCCATGAATGATCTTGACGCCAGGACACCGGTTCCGGAACCGCACGCTCAGATGGCGGCATGGGGCAAGGGGGCCGTCGTGATTGGCGCCACATCCGCCATTGCCCGCGCAACCGCCATCGAACTCGCCCGGCAGGGCTACGCGGTCCTGCTGGCCGCGCGGGACATGGACGAAAACGAACGCATCGCGACCGATCTCCGCGTGCGCACAGGTTCGCCCGCCGTCGCCCTGCCCTTCGACGCTCTAGACTTCCCTTCGCACCCGGCGTTCGTGCGGACCTGTATTGAACACCTGGGCGGCGCGCTCGAAGGGGTCGTGGTGTGTTTCGGCGCGCTCGAACCGCAAAACGAACTACAGGCCGATTTCACGCGCGCCCGCCGGATCCTCGATGTGAACTTTACGGCGGTGGTCTCGGTTCTGGAAGCGTTCGCGCCCCACTTCGAGCAACGCCGCGGCGGGTTCATCGCGGCGATATCGTCCGTGGCGGGCGATCGCGGGCGGCAGAGCAATTACCATTACGGCGCGGCCAAGGCCGGCCTGTCGGTTTACCTGCAGGGACTGCGAAACCGAATGTTCCACGCGGGCGTGTCCGTCACGACGATCAAGCCCGGCTTCGTGGACAGCAAGATGACCTTTGGCCTGCCGGGGCTTGTCATGCTCACCCATCCGGAAACCGCCGGCAAGGCGGCCGCCACCGCTATCAAAAAGCGCAAGAACGTAGCCTACGTGCCGTGGTTCTGGCGCTACATCATGCTAATTATCATCCATGTGCCGGAATTCGTCTTCAAACGATTGAAGCTGTAGAACGATCCGTACGGAGGCGCATCGGCGCGCGAAGCAGGAACCGGATGCGTGTATAATGGAGGAAGATGTAGTGCGATCAGCTAGGCCGCTTGGAGAATCCGGCAAATGACGAGAGTAACCACAACAGAAGCTCGTGAAGATTTCGCGAATGTCCTACGGCGAGTAAACAAAGAGGGCGAACGTATTCTCCTGCATCATCATGGAAGGAACGTCGCGGCGCTTGTTTCGATCGCGGACCTGACGTTATTGGAGGAGATAGAAGCCCGCCGCGACATCGCCGAAGCGGAAAAGCGGCTGAAAGATCCTGCCGAGAAGCCGATTCCCTACGAAACCGTGCAAGAACGGCTCGGCTTGAAGTGAAATACCGCCTTCAAATCCTGCCGTCGGCAGAGAAGGAAATGGCAAGCCTTGCGATGGATTTGTGACGGTGCGTCCATGCGGCAATCCTTCGTCTCGCGGACAACCCTCGCCCTCCCGGCTACAAAGCGCTCAAGGCCAAGTTTCGGGGGATCCATCGCATACGTGTAGGGGATTACCGAGTCATTTACCGGATCAAGGACGAGGTGCTGATAATCATCATCGTCTCCGTAGCCCATCGCTCACAGGTCTACAAACCTAAAATCGGCAGTTGAACGCGGCTCTTTCGACCAAACCATGGACGAGATGGACATTGTGGACCCAGTGGACTTCACCCGCAAGGGGATTGATTTTCTTGTCCATTTCGTCCACAAGGTCCACAACATCCAGAGGATAGCACGTAGAATCCGATCTTGACTGCCGAATCCAGGACAAATGATCCCGATAGCGAGGGTCGCCAGGTATTGAGCCGTTCCGACGACACCTTATGTTTGGAGCCGAAATACCGTGAAACACCTTCAAACGTTTGAAACTGGAGCAGACGACTCAAACTACTTTCCGCAATTTCGACAGCAATGGGTTCAAATATGTATAGCTGAATTGGCAATTGAAATCGGATGTGGCCTATAATGCGGAATTCAATGCTGGCGCCCATGGCGGGCAAGAATGCGAAATGCAGCGAGGAGGAAAGTGAGTCTATGAGCAACAATAGAGTGTCGCGCCGGTTCTTCTTGTTCAGTTCGGCCGTGATGGCGGCGGGTTGCGCAACGGGATCGGGCAAGGTAGTCGGGCCGCGCAAAATATCGGCCAACGAGAAACTGAACATCGCCGGGGTGGGCGTCGGGGGAAAGGGAACGAGCGACGTCGAAGGCGCATACGACGACGGCAACAACAACATCGTGGCCTTGTGCGACGTGGATTTCGAGCGGGCGGCCAAATCGTTCAAGCGTTTTCCAAATGCCACGCAGTACAAGGATTTCCGCGTCATGCTCGACAAGGAGCACAAGAACATTGACGCGGTGACCATTTCGACGACGGATCACATGCACGCGCCAATCGCGATCGCGGCGATGCAACTCGGAAAACATGTATACGTCCAGAAGCCGCTTACGCACGACATCTACGAAGCGCGCCGTCTCACCGAAGTGGCGCGCCAGTACAAGGTCGCGACGCAGATGGGCAACCAGGGCCATTCGGGCGAAGGCGTCCGGCGCCTGATGGAATGGATCGCGGCGGGAGCGATCGGAACCGTTCGCGAAGCGCATATCTGGACCGACCGCCCGATTTGGCCGCAGGGCATTCCGCGGCCGGCGGGAACGATGCCGGTCCCCGAAACGCTGGACTGGGATCTGTGGCTGGGCACGGCGCCGAAACGTCCGTATCACAAGGCCTATGCGCCGTTCGCATGGCGTGGTTGGTGGGATTTCGGATGCGGCGCCCTGGGCGATATGGGCTGCCACATCATGGATCCGGCCTACATGGCGCTCAAACTCGGTTACCCGACAAGCGTCGAGGCCATTTCCGAAGGCAACAACGAGGAATCGTGCCCAAGGTGGTCCATCATTACCTATCAGTTCCCCGCGCGCGGCAACCTTCCCCCCGTCAAGCTGGTGTGGTACGACGGAAAGAAATTGCCCGAACGACCGGCGGCCATTCCGGCGGACGAAAAACTGGGCGACGGCGATAACGGCACGTTGTTCATCGGCGACAAAGGATACCTGTCCTGCGGCTGCTACGGCGGCAATCCGAGCCTGCATCCGCGCGAGAAGATGAGCGAATTCAAGCGCCCCGAAAAAACCATCCCGAACTCGATCGGTCATTACAAGGAATGGCTCGAAGCCTGCAAAGGCGTCGAAATTCCGAAGGGCGGATTCTGCGGCAATTTCGATTACGCAGGCCCCTTTACGGAAATGGTCCTTCTGGGCAATCTCGCGGTGCGCGCGGGACAGAAAATCGAATTCGATCCCAAGGAAATGAAGGTCACCAACGTTCCGGAAGCCAATCAGTATATCCGGCGCACGTACCGGAGCGGCTACAAGCAGTACGCATAAATCCGCCAGACGGCATCGTGTCTGTCCAGCCTGACATCGAACGGGAAAACTTCTCGTAGAGAGGTTTTCCCGTTTGCCATTTTTCACGGCGCGGATGGAACTTTTTTCTGTCCGCGCCGATAACATTCAGTGTGGCCGTGTATCAACAATCGCACGACAGACCGCGATCTTTTGACGCACGCCATGCAAGGCGGATTGTTTTCATTCCCGCAAAAGCGTAAGGAGGTTACTCGGAATGCGTATGCGAGGATGTGTGCCGGTTTTATTGATTGCGGCGATCGGCATGGAATCCGCGGCCGCGCGCGGCGGTTGGATTTCATCGGACGATTATGCGTCGCTGAACGCGGTTGTCGCGGATTCCGCGTCGGATTCGGAGAAATTGGCCGCGCGCGAATTCGCCGATTTATGGAAACAGGCGACGGGCAAAGGCGTATACGTCTCGAATGTGCCGTATCTGAAACGGGGCATTATCGTCTGGATTGGACAGGATGGCGTTCCGGACGAACTCCTGGGCTATGTGAAGCCCGGCGAACTGGGAACGGACGGGTATTGCATCCGCACACTTTACCTAAAAAAATCCAAACAGGGACATCTTGCGATTTTTGGCGGCAAGGAACGCGGAACGATGTACGGAGTGTATGCGTTTTTCGAAGATTATTTCGGAATCCGATTCCTCACGCCGGATTACACCTATATCCCTAAAAAACCTCCGGCATCGCTTCCAAATATTGATGTTCGGTACGTTCCGCCCATTCTTCACCGCCAAACAACCTACGGACTCCAAGGCATGCAGACGTATTCCGAGGATCAGCGGGCGGCGTTTCAGCGCCATATGCGCTGGTCTTTCCCGCCCGAATCCGGCCTTCCCGCACACTCGGTTTTTACCATCCTGCCTCCAGGAAAGTATTTCGCGGAGCATCCGGATTACTATTCCGAAATCCACGGGAAACGCACCGCGCCAACCGGATTCGATCCGCGCAATCCGGTGATTACCGCCCCGCCGCTGGAATCACAAAGCCAATTATGTTTTAGCAACCCGAAAGTCGCCGAAGCCATCGCCGCTGAATTGCGGCCGCTCATGCAGGCCAGCCCTGAAAAAATCATCTGGAACGTGTCTCGAATGGATTGGGATGGGCGATGCGAATGCCCGGACTGCAAGGCCATTGACGAGGCCGAAGACTCGCCAATGGGCTCCGTGCTGACGTGCGTGAACCGCGTGGCCGACGCCATCCGGTCCGATTTTCCGAACCAACTCATCGAAACACTCGCCTATCAATGGACCCTCAAACCCCCGCGAAACCTCAGACCCCGCGACAACGTCATTATCGGCGTTTGCGCGATTGACGCGGATTATTCGCGCCCGATATCCGATAAAAAAGAACATGGTCCGCAACCCTTCGCCGGCGCTCTGACGGAGTGGTCGAAGATCGCCAAAAACATCCACGTATGGGACTATCCCGCCAATATCCACTACTCGCAGACACCGTTTCCCAGTTTCAACGTAATCGGTCCCAACATGGCCTTTTTCGCCCAGCAGAACGTAAAGGGCATACTGTCATGCGGCGGCGGTATGCTCTCGGACGATTTGGGGGCCTTGCGTTGTTACCTGGTGTCGCGGCTGATGTGGCAGCCGAACGCGGATGCGCAGGCGATAATGGATGAATTCATCCAACTCTATTACGAAGACGCCGCGCCTTTCATACGCGAATACATCGCCCTTGCGTCAACGGCCGTGCGCGACAAGGGCGCTTTTCTGCATTGCCTCGGAAAGAGCGACTGGATGGACGCGGACATCGTTGTCCGTGCGGATGACATTTTCAGGCGGGCGTTGGCATCGAGCGTTCCCGATATCGTCAAACAACGCATCGAGGATGCGTATTGTTCCATCCGTTATGCGGCCATTGTATGTCCGCCCCGAGTCACAATTACCGGGGACAGGATTTCGATCGATCGCCCACCCTGCATGAGCGTTGAGGAGTACATTGCGCATGTCGGCGAACGGGGTGCGCGTTCGTTCGAAGCCAATGTTTCTTTACCGGACTATATCATGGCGCGCACCGGCAAGTCGGCGCCGCCGAGACATGAAGAATCGCCGATTATCACCCTGGAAAACGAGAAGCATCGGATATGGGTCGCCCCGGCGTTGAAAGGTTCCGTCGTTCGCTGGAATGCCAAGGAACAGGCCGTTGAACTGCTGCGCGGCTACATGGCGTACGGATCGGCTCCGGGCACACTCCAGGAATGGACGTGCGCCCCGCCGCTACCTGAAGGCCCCGCCGCAGACACGTATGAAGTCGTCGAAGGATCGCAAACCCGGCTCGTCTTGCGCGCCGCGCGCCCGGACGGATTACAGATTGAACGCACGATGGAATTGAAACCCGGTTCGGATTCGCTCTGCCTCACGCTTGTAATAACTAACACATCCAATAAGCCCTTGTCGGCCAACATAAAGATTCATCCTGAATTTCACGTGGAGGATCCGCCGGAAATCTGGGCGCCGATACGCGGGACATGGCAGAGGCAGAATGCGCAAGACGCCGCCGCCCCGTACATAGCCAGCCGCTTCATCTCTGCGGAGGAAGCAACGCGCATAGTGTGTTGGATGCCCGGGAAAAAACTGGCCGTCGAATGCGGCGCCGAAGCCCAGGATCTCGGCGGCCTGATCTGGCATATCAACACCGCCCCCGATGCGCGGCAATGCAACCTTGAAGTGCTGCCGAAAAACGAACCGATCGAACCCGGCGCCCAACGAACCCTGCTTGTGCGTTATTCGGTTTCGTCACAGCATTCCTCCCCCAAGTGACAACCTCCGCCGCACGGCCACACGGGACGGCTTGGAAATCGCCGGCGTTATTTTGAAAACGGAATTTCAACCACGAATCAACACGAATGGACGCGAATAACCCTGAATGGAACTATCAAGATCGGCTTATCCTTCCCAACGTGGGTTATGCACACAACCCCTCTCTCTTGCCATACTCATGCTCGTGCCTGTCATCATCATCCTCGTCGCAATCGTAATCGCGGTAGGTACCCTGTTTTTGCACTTGCTAAATCGTGTACTTCAAATAATCTGTGGACGTCGTGGACATTGTGGACCCAGTGGACTTCACCCGCAAGGGGATTGATTTTCTTGTCCATTTCCTCCACAAGGTCCACGACATCCAGAGGATAGCACGTAGAATCCGATCTTGACTGCCGAATCCAGGATAAAAGTGTCCTTTTGCAGTTTCATTATTGGAACAAGCCTTATCGCCCCTTCGCACTGGATTCGGCGGGTGGAAGATCTTCCTTGGTGGAAACAGACGGCCAATCGCCGGGCTTGGGGATTGTGACCCGGCCCGTGGCGGCCCATTCGGCGCTGCGCAGCAGCAGGGTCTGGAATCCCGTATTACGCATGGCCGCCGCGTCGTGGCCCAGCATGAGATTGACGCCGCGCCCCTTACCGAATGTGGTCGCAATCAGCATCGGCTCGACCTTGCCCGTGCCGTTGGCCTCCTTGGCGGAAAACGCGTCGAAAACGGTATCAAACGGTTTGTCCGTCAGGGCCGTCATGTTCTGGTACAGTTCGTCCGTGATTGAAAAATCGGCCAAGCCCCGTGCGATGGGATGGGCGGCGTTTCTCACCTTCACCGTAAACGGACCATATCGCGCGTGGCTTGTTTTTTTGTCGTCCCACGTCAGGCCGATGATTTCCTGGAACGGCGGCCACTCCTGAAATGTGCACGCGGCCGCATGCACGACGACAAAACCGCCGCCTTTGCGAATAAAATCGAGAAACGCTTTTTCCGTAATCTCCGGCCATTCGCGCGCCGTCTTCGGATACGGAGTCCAGTTCGACACAATAACGTCGTATCGCGCAAACGTTGCGGCATCACACCGGCCCGGAGTCTCCGTCACATCCACAGCGCCGAACCGGGGGCATCCCTCAAAAATTCTCAACAACGCCGGCGTCGTCGAACGCCAGTCATGGTTGTTCAATCCGCTGAAGATCAACACCCGCAACGGCGCCTCTTGCGACAGGGCGGAACTTGCAATAAACAATGCCGCCGCCCATCCGAATATCATTCTTCGCGTTATTGGATACATTCCTGTCCATTCCGTATTCTTTTGTTGGCCTGAAAACAGCATTGGCGCTGCATCATGTTATACAGAGGTATTCTGATCCGAAGCGCCTTTCTGTTCGTCGGCATCAGCCCACTTTTTCCGGGACAGCGGCCCAAGGGGAACCAATAACGGCAAAAGCCAAAAAAGATTCCACCAACGCAATCCGGAGGCCGCAAGACCGCCAAACGACCATACGGCCCATACAACCGAAAGCAGAAAGACGCCATAAGGCGCCAGCAACAACTTCCAGTAGGGTGTCGTTGGGTGCCGCCATGGGGAAAACAAGACAATGACGGCAAGGGCAATGCCCGTAAGAATCAAGCCGGTCGCGCCTGGGATATATTTGCCCTGAAACCAAAAAACGACCGACAGAATAGCCACCCAAATAAACCCGCCCGACCACCCTGCGGTCCAGCCAATTTTTTCACCCCATCTGTTGTCCATATTCCACCCTTTCCTCATGATGAACGGCGTTGAATCAAGGCGCGCGGTTCGCCGTTTCCATCTCATTCATTTTATATCTTTTGTCATATAAATATAAAGAACTTGGCGCTATTGACGCGCCTATCATTATGCCAAAGGTTGTTTCCACCCCGCCTTGCGACACAAACTCATTCCAGCCGCTGTGGAATATCGTGAAAAGGCCGTAACCCAAAACCAACAGCACCGGCGTACAACAAACGAAGTAATACATGTATTTTCTTCGCCTATGGCCAGCAATGCTTGAATTCGGACATAGATAAAGAATTCCCAGAAACGCCATGAACGCCCCCGCCAATCGAATCCAAAGTTCTTGATGGATTCCGCCGGGATTCAAGCCGGCAAGACCCAAAATCCCGTAACCGACGCAGAAAACGCCCAAAAGAACCGCCACTCCCTTCAGGATGTATTCAATGTATCGCATATATCGCTCCCTCCACCCGGCCGTCTTCAATAGGGCCTATGCCCATTTCCAGTTGTTGCGATTCCTGCCCGCCACGGATCATGCACAACCACCTCGTCAGGGAATTGTCCTATCCAGATGTTAGACCATGGATTCACACGCTTGCAATCTGATGTGGGATCTGCCCACAACCCAGTCTCTTTTTGTGTTCGTGTTCGTCATCGTTATCGTAATCGCTTGAAAACCCCGCGATTTTTGCATTCGCTCAATCATTGAACTTCAATTGATTGAGCAAGTTGTCTAAAAAACTTCTTGTTGTGGTTGACTTGAGAGTACCGAGTTCTTGGATGCCTGAAGGTTTCATACGGCAGTGCCGATTCGCAGGCCGGCCAACGAAAACACCACATGCGCTGTAGAGCAGCCAAGCCGCGCCTGGCCCGCGAAGCGGACGCTGGAGTTTGTACATTTCGGTTCAAAGGATCTGGTTCGCGACAGTCCAAGAAATCCGTCACGTGAAATTTCGCAAAGTCCCGAAGGGACGATTCGAACATAGCCCAGGAGGAACTCCTGGGACCCGGTAAAACGCCGCGAGATAGTCCCGTAGGGACGGTTTGAACATAGCCCAGGAGGAACTCCTGGGATTCGGTAAAAGGCACGCAATAGTCCCGTAGGGACGGTTTGAACATAGCCCAGGAGGAACTCCTGGGACCCGGTAAAACGCCGCGAGATAGTCCCGTAGGGACGTCTGAAACCGAGAGCGAAAAAACATCATGAACATACCGACGAGCAATATTTATGGGAATGAACGAACGACTTCAGACGTCCCTACGGGACTATGATGACGCCGCCACGAAATCCCAGGACTGGCGTCCTGGGCTATTCTCCGGGCGTCCCTACGGGACTTTGTGCCGAGCACCGTCACATTCGGCCGAAATCCCAGAACAAGCGTCCTGGGCTATTCTCCGGGCGTCCCTACGGGACTTTGTGCCGATTGTCGTCTTATTCGAACGCGCCACAAATGTACAAACTCCAGGGTCCGCCACGAGATGGTTTCCATCAGGCGGCGAACTCGGTACTCTCAAGTGGTTGAGAGAAGCCAGAATATAAGGCACTCATTTCGTAACCGTTCACGGCCGTTATTGAGGAAATCAAAGGGTTTTGGACGCTTGTTCTACAAAAAGCAAATCCCGCTTTTTGTTCCGTTTTACTTGAAATATTGGGTTTTTACATGCAATTTTTACCCGGGAACGGTTACCCAATTTCTTTCCCGCGGGTTGCATACCATGCCGGGTTTGCGTTACACCTCCTCCAGACAACTTCAGCGAGAGGAAGCCGCCGTTTGAACAGGAACGAGGGAACACGAAAAAGGGAACGAGTCGTCCGTGCCGGCACACCAAGGGGTCTCGAGATGGCTTGGATCGCGGGCGGAACGGGATTGCCTCACGGCCTGTTTCGCTTCTGTCGAACACTGGGCGCTGTCCGCTCAAATCAGATCAAACGCAATAGGCGGATGGCGTTTCGCTTTCCCGCCCCCATTTTTCCGTTATTGATATTCCTGACTGGTATCTGCGCCGCATTTCCATCCGGTTTCGTTTTCGCGGAATCAGGGAATATCGTATGCGAAAGTGATTGCGTGTCCATCGCGTTTACCCTCCAGGGAGCCGTGTCGCGATTCCACGACAAGGCCGGTCATTGCGACATCTCGCACACGAATGACGGCGGCCTCTGGTTGATTGATATCGTGGCGGAAGGCAAGACAAGAACGCTCGCGCCTGTGGAGGCTGAACGGTTCAGTCACGAGACCAGCGGTTCCGGCGAATTGCGGATGTCGTGGACCGGTTTTCCCGGTATGGCCAAGGATATTTCGGTTGGCGTGACCGTCCGACTCGACACGAAGGCGCCCCTGAGTTTTTGGAAACTCCATATCCGCAAGCCATCGTCGGTTCGCGTGTCGGAAGTCCGCTTCCCGCAAGTGGACAATCTGGCGAGGCGCGAAGGCGAGGCGCTCGCCGTACCCGTCTGGACGGGCCAGTTATTGCCCAATCCACGGTCCGTTCTCTGCGCATCCGACGGCGCGCGCCTGGCATGGAATTACCCGGGCATGATGGCCATGCAGTGCGTGGCGTACATCGCAAAAGACGCGTCCGGCCTGTACGCGGCGTGCGACGATACGGCGGCATTTCGCAAGACGTTCGCCTTTTCGGGCGGCAAATCCGGCAAGGTCGCTTTCGAGTTTGTTCACTATCCCGAAAACGGCGCGGAGGGGCGCGAGGAATGGCGCATGCCCTACGCCGCGATACTCGGAGCATTGCATGGCGATTGGTACGACGCGGCGGAACGCTACCGAACTTGGGCGCTTCAACAATCATGGGCCAAAGAAAGCCGCATGCGGCGCGGCCTCGTACCCGAATGGCTTTCCGAAACCGGCATGTGGATCTGGAACCGCGGACGTTCGGACGGCGTCTTGCCGCCCGCGATCGCATTGCAGGAAAAGATCGGACTGCCGGTAAGCGTGTTCTGGCATTGGTGGCACGGCTGCCCGTATGACGCGGGCTTTCCCGAATACCTCCCGCCGAGGGAAGGCGAGGAACATTTCCGCGAAGCCGTCTCCGAAGCACACGCGCACGGCGTCCGCTGTATCGTCTACATGAATCAGCGCCTGTGGGGCATGTCCACCGATAGTTGGCGCGCGGAGAACGCGGAACGGTTCGCCGTCAAGGCCGAAGACGGAAAGGTCCGGCCCGAAGTCTACAACATCTTCACGAAATCGCCGATGGCTTCGATGTGCATCGCCACGCCGTTTTGGCGCGGCACATACGCCGGAATCGCGCAACGCGCCATCGCGGAACTCGGCGTTGACGGCATCTACATGGATCAAGCCTGCGACAGCATGCCCTGTTACGACCCGTCGCATGGACACGCCATCGGCGGCGGACGCTACTGGCTCGAAGGGTTTCGGGCGCTTTCGGAAAGCATTAGAAATTCAGATCGAGCGAAAGAGGGATCTTTCGGGGGAACTTCTTTTCTCGTGAAAAGAAGTTCCCCCGAACCCCTTCAAGAAAAGCGCGGGGGGTTGGACGGCCAGCGGCAATCCCCCGCTTCTTCTGGAAGGGTCCGGGAAACCTCTTCTTCCCGCGAAGAAGAGGTTTCCCGAGAAATCCGTAGCGAGCAATCTGTTGCACTTACGGGTGAAGGTTGTTGCGAGGCATGGCTGCCGTACCTCGATGCGATGCTCACGCTACAAGTCAGCAAAGAGCGTTATTCCGCGCCAACCGATCCGTGGGAACCGATCCCCTTCTTCCACGCGGTCTATCATTCCGTCGCGACCACCTACGGCAGTTATTCGTCGCTCACGATGCCGCCCTACGACGACCTTTGGCCGAAAGCGTCCGCGCCCAGGGAACCGCTCGCGCTGCTGGACCGGAAATTCTCGCGCCAGTTCTACCTCGAACAGGCCCGTGCCTTCGTCTGGGGACAGCAACCCACGCTTGCCAATTTTCTGCCGAACCAACTCGACGACCGCGCCGAAGAACTCGATTACGTCACGCGCATCGCGAAAGTTCGCCACCATGCCGAAAAATACCTCGCACGCGGCGAATTCCTCCGCCCGCCGCAATTGCGATCTTGTGGCGAACCTTGCACCGGCGTGGCGCGGACTGTCGAGTCTGCGCGAAAGGGGACGTTTCCCGGCATGTCCGCGCGGACTGGACAGTCCGCGCCACGAAGCGGCCGCGTTTCTTCAGAATCTCTGGGAACGCCTATCGCCACCTCGCCGTTCTCGCGCCTGTCGATCTACGCCGGACAAGGCGAACACCTCACCGAATTCGAGAAGACGCATCCCTTGGCGCTGGCCAGCGCGTGGCGGGCGCCCGACGGCAACGTCGCCATCGCCATCGCCAGCGTGGCCGACGAACCGCTGCCCATATCGTTATCATGGAATCCCTCCGAATACCAGATGCCTTCACAAGGCACGCTTTCCCGCATCGCCGAAACCGGTTCCATCCCCATCGAGCCATTCCAATCCCCGCCATCCAGTCATGCCCTCACCCTTCCACCCCGCGCGATCTGCCTCTTGGAATTCGTCAACGAAAGCCCTGCGGCCTGACTCCTGGTTCGCGACAGTTGACAAACGAGCAAGGTTCGGCTATATTCTAGTCGCAGTATAAATTGGACGGTTACTGTCATGTATTACTCGCGTACGCTTGAATCGGCGTTCATGGACGCCTCGACCCAGTTTCCCGTGTTGCTGTTGACGGGACCGCGACAGGTGGGCAAGACAACCCTGCTCCGGCATCTCTGCGGAAAGGAGCGGCGATATGTATCGCTGGATGACTTGACGGCGCGGTCGCTGGCCAGCGAAGACCCGGCGTTGTTTCTTCAACGGTATCCGCCCCCGGTGTTGATTGACGAGGTGCAGTACGCGCCCCAGTTGCTGCCTTACATCAAAATGGTGGTGGACGCTTCGCGGACGTGCGGGGCGTTCTGGCTCACCGGCTCCCAGCAGTTCCAGATGATGAAAGGGATCACCGAGAGCCTCGCGGGACGTGTGGCCGTGATCAATCTCTTGGGGTTTTCACGCCGGGAACTCGAACGGCGCGAACATGGCCTGGAGCCGTTCCTGCCGGTTACGGATCGCATGAACGCGCACGTGGCCACATCGGGCACATCGAATCTGGACACAGTCTTCAAGCGCATCTGGATGGGTTCGTTCCCTGAACTGCATGCCGGCCCCGTCCGCGACCGCGATCTCTTCTACAGTTCCTATCTCCAGACCTATCTTCAGCGCGACGTCCGCGATCTCACCCAGGTGGGCGATCAACAGGCGTTCGTAAGGTTCGTAAAGGCGAGTGCAGCGCGGACGGGCCAGATGCTGAACCTGTCCGAACTCGCGCGGGACGTGGATGTGTCGGTCATGACGGCCAAGGCCTGGCTGTCCATTTTGATAGCGAGTTTCCAGGCCGTACTGGTGCAACCGTATCACACAAATGTGACGAAACGACTCGTCAAGACGCCGAAGCTCTACTTCCTGGACACGGGCCTGTGCGCCTATCTGACGGAGTGGACATCCCCGGAGACGCTGGCCGCGGGCGCCATGAGCGGAGCAATATTCGAAACCTATGTGTTCGCGGAAGTGCTGAAAAGCTGGTGGCACCGCATGCGCACGCCGAATCTCTATTACTATCGCGACAAGGACGGCAACGAGATTGACCTGCTCTTCGAACAGGACCAAACACTGTTTCCGCTCGAAATCAAGCGCGGCGCCACACCCAACCGCGATTGGGTGCGCGCGTTTTCGGCGCTGGATCGCCTCAAAAAGACCGTTGGCGAAGGCGGCGTTATCTGCCTATGCAAAGAACACATGCCCTTGACCGCCAAGACGACCGCCTTTCCCGTTGGCCTACTGTGAATCCCCCCTTGAGGGGGGATCAAGGGGGGTGTTCGGCATCCCCTCCCTTGAGCCTTGCCCCTTGCCCCTTGCCCCTGAAGCCTGAACTCAGCAGCCGAAACCTTTGTCCGGTTCGCCAGCGGTTGACATAGTGGAGTTTTTGGACAAAGTGAAAGTGAACAAGAAAACCAATCCTTTTTCGGGTAATCTCCACTTTGTCCACAAGGCCCACGACGTCCAGAAATTCGAACATAGAATCCGATCTTGACAGCCGAATTCAGGTTGAATTGAAGCGGGACTGAAGCAGGAATATGCATCCAGCGGGAAAACCTGCTACCATAATGCCGTAAACGGGTCAAGCGGCCGGTGTATCCAGTGAAGGGGCGCCATGGTTGTCAAAGCGATAACATTCGACTTCTGGTGTACGTTGTTTCGTGATGCGAACTCGGAACCGCGGCAGAAAATTCGTATTCAGGCCTTCGCGGAAGCGTCCGGGATTGCGAAAGACAAGGTTGAAGAGGCGCTGCGCCATGTTTGGGGCGAATTCAACCGTTGCCATCGCGAGGATCAACGCACGCTGGGTCCGGACGACGCCGTTCGGATGACCGCCGATTATCTTGGCATCACACTTGCTCCTGAGGTATCGGACCGGCTGTCGGTCGTATTCGCAACGGCCATCCTTCGGCATCCTCCCGAACCGATCGAAGGCGCGCTGGATGCGGTCAAGGCGGCGTCGTTCCGCTGGCCTGTGGGTCTGATATCCGATTCGGGGGTAAGTCCGGGAACGGCGTTGCGCGCCTTGCTCGATCGCCACGGTTTTACCGGCTGTTTCGATGCCATGACCTTTTCGGATGAGGTGGGCGTGGCCAAGCCGCAGGCGCGCATGTTCGAGACGGCTGCCGCGCGGCTCGGTGTGGCGCCCTGCGAGATCCTGCACATTGGCGACCTTGAGCATACGGATATTGCCGGTATTCGGGGCGTGGGCGGGAAAGCGGCGCTTTTCCGGGGCGCCAACGGGCATACGCCCCGGGAAACGAACGCCGATTACATCCTGGAAACCTGGGAAGATTTCCTGGACTTGATTCCCGAATTGACGTGACAACCGGATAACGCCGCCACGTCCGGCCGGTAGGGTATGGCTTCACTTCTCCATCTGGTACTGCTGGAGTTTTCGATAAAGAGTTCGCAGTCCGATGCCCAGGGTGCGCGCGCAGGCTTCTTTGTTGTATCCGCAATGGCGCAAGGTTTCCTCGATGGCCATTCGCTCTATGGCGGCCATGCCGGTTCCAACGGGGATGCGGATTTCGCTGCCTTGCGGCGCCGCGCCACGGCGGATGTGGAGCGGAATGTCGCCCACATCCAATGGACGCCCGCCCCGGTTGGCCACGGCCATTCCCTCGACGGTGTTCCGTAGTTCGCGGACGTTGCCGGGCCAGTCGTACCGCATCAACAGGTCGAGGGCGTTGGCGGTGAGCGCCATGCCCTGAAGGCCGTGAACAAGGCCCGCTTCGCGAAGAAAATGCTGCGCCAGCATCGGGATGTCCTCACGGCGTTCACGCAACGGCGGCACTTCGATGAAAACTTCACGCAGGCGATCGAACAACTCTCCGCGAAACGCCGCCGAAGCCAAAGTGCGGGATGTCGAAGCAAGAATGCGGACCTGCGGGGAAATGCGGCGTGTGCTGCTCTCCCGGCAGACCCCTTTGCCTTCGAGCAATTGAAGAATACGATCCTGCTGCGCGGGCGTCAGGTCGCCCACTTCGTCCAGATACAGCGTGCCGCGATCGGCGAGTTCGATGCGCCCCGGCCGTCCGGGCGTCCCCGCGCCCGCGCCCGCGCCGAACAGTTCCGCGTTCATCTGGCGTTCGGGCAACCCGCCGCAATGCGCGGTCACGAATGTTTCGTCGCGGCGCGTGCTGTTGTTATGAAGCGAAAGGGCAATCAGATCCTTGCCGGTTCCCGGTTCCCCCTGAATGAGCACGGGGGCGTCTGTCTGCGCGGACTTGCGCACGGCGTTGTAGACAAGCAGCATCGCCCGGGAATTTCCGACAAGGCTGCCCAATCCATAATGTTCGTCGAGGCGCCGCTGAAGTTCGTGGCGTTCCATCACGAGCCGCTGATGCGCCACCCCGCGGCGAATCACCGCTTCGAGTTTGCCCAGATTGATCGGTTTGGTCTGGAAATCATAGGCGCCTTCGCGTAAGGCTTCGGTGGCCCGTTCGATATCGGTCGGCGCCGCGATGAAAACGACACACACATCGGGATTGCGTTCCCGCGCCACATTCATCAGACGCATGCCGTCCACCCGGTGAATGGTCAGTTCCGCAACAAGCACATCGAAAAAACGCGCATCCAGGCGGTTGAAGGCCTTCTCGGCGTCGTCTACCCATTCTACAGAGTAACCGCGATCGCCGAGATAGGAGATGATCTCGCGGCTCGGCGCCGGATCGCGATCCACCACCAGTACGGCGGTCTGTTGTTCACCAAACATTTCGATTCCCTGTTTTTCTCTCTCTTAGCGCCTGTTGCATGGCCCAGCCGCGGGGCTCAGATGGATCAGGGCGCCTATTTCCGCATTAGGCCGCTCCAGAGTGCCAATATCTTCTGCTTGTCCGAATCCGGCGTTCCTTCATACGTCATGACTTTCGCCTTGAGTCCGGAAGCCAAGCGGTTGGCGGCGTCAATGTAACTTTGCTCCGCGGCGCGTTGCGATTCTTCCGGCAACACGGGAAGGCGGCCCTTGCCCCGGAGTTCGGCGCGCGCGTGCATCGCGGCGACATAATCCACAACCAGCCGCGCGTGACGCGCTTCGTACGTTTCGCCAAGACCGGCATCCACAAGACGGTTATAAAACGCGCCGATCCGTTCATAGGGTACATCGCACGCCATGTCTTGGGCGAAATCGCTCAAATCCCAAAAAGGATCCGGTTCGTTCGGAGCCGGCGACACCGGACGATCGATCGGCATGGGCGGTTTACCGGGCGTAGCGCCGCCCATGGCCACCAGGACGCAGGTCTCGCCGGAGATGTCTTCGTATGGCAGGAAGATGGGGGCCTTCTCGAAACCTTCGAGCGGTTTCCCGTTTACCCACACGCCCGTCACCGGGCCTTGCCCAATCGTCGAAAGATAAAGACGTTTGGCTCCGAAACGGATTGGGAAACGCTGTTCCAAGCGCGTGATTCCAGACGGGATGTGCGGGTGCAGATACAGGCCTTTCGCGGTGTAGATGTATTCGAACAGGCCGCGAATGAGCGCGGCGGGCGCGCCCCAGGTATCGTACACGCAGTTGATCGGCTGCTTGGGCTGATAGACTTTCGCGCCGAATTCCGTCAGGTTGTTGTCCATGCGGAAGATGCGGGCGAATTCCAGGATATGCTTCATCGATCGCCGCGCGTCATCGTATGCGCCGACACGGTAGTACCCGAGAATCATCCGCGCTTCGCAGGTGGTCCAGTGGCCGCCGTTCACCCACGTGCCAAAGGACCAGAGCCAGTCTTTCGTGTCCGCATAGGTGTCGTCGAGCCCTGGGCAATTGGTGATGATCACATCGTGCGGCCTCAGGCCGGGAATGGATTGGATGGTCTGGTAGATCTTGCGCGCCTGTGCGTCGTCCGCCACGCGAAACGCCATCGCGTCGTGATTGCAGACCGCCTCGAAATAGCCGTGTTTCTCCGCGCCGTAGACGCCGTGCTTCGTTCCATCCGGGTCCATGGATTTCACGAAGTAGCCGTCATCGGTCATCAATTGCGGCAGGCCCTTGCGCGCGAGATCGCGGCGGCCGGTGTATAACGATGCCTTGTCGTCATGTCCTGCCATTTGCTCCAGTTCGATGAGACGGTCAAGCGCGGCGATATAGGTAATCGAAAGGCCCGCGAGATACGCTTTGTCGAAGGTTCCGTCCGGTTTTTGCCAGCCCGCGTAACTCGGCGCGAGCAAGTTACCCGCCGGTCCCGCCAGGAACAGGTTGTTTTTCGGATCGCGGCGCGTCTCGATGAAATTCGCGCTGCGTTCGAGCATGGGAAGATAGTGTTCGATCGCCTTTATGTCGCGCGAAATCAGCAGCAATTCCGACTGCATGACGATCCCGGCAGCAGTGAATTCCATGCCCCAGTCGTGGATGTCAATTCGTCCGTCGCCTTGTTTGTAATAAATCATGTCGGGCGCGGCGGCATCGCACAGGCAACCATCGGGAGCGACCCAGTCCTTCATGCCTTTTCGCCGGCCGTCGCCCATCAGATTGAACCACAAATCCTGCGAGTTCTGTACGAATGTGACGTATGGCTCCAGAAAAAACGGCAGCGCGCAATACGTCGGGCCGTAACTGTTCTGAATCCACCAAGCCCCCCACGTTGGCCCTTCGACGAACCCGTTCCATGCCGGGGTGTACAACATCGAAATGTTCTGGAATTCGGGATCGGGGTAGAACAGGCGATAGGAAATGTCGAGCAGTTGCAGGTATTCGTCGTCCCCTTCGCCCGCGAAGTATTTGCCCTCAAACCCGGCGGCGTTTGTCATGATAATTCCAATCAAAACGATTGCGGTCAGCCCCGTTCGCATTGTTAATCTCCGATCACAGTCCAACGTTCTTGCGCAGTCGGATAAGCGCCTGAACCGATTCGTCCGGAATCAACCCGTGCTTGTCTGGCGGCACGTCGAGCAGGAAATTGACGCCGCGTGCGCGGCACACATCGAACTGTTTGGCCAGCGCTTCGTCTGGCCGCGGCGCGTCGCCCTCGACCCAAAACCACTCTTTGCCGATCGGATCACACACTTCCCCGGGCAGGTAATATTCCTTGCCTTCGATGGTGCGCCATTTTTCATACCCTTTCTCGACCGGAAGGCTGCGCTCGATGGCGATGAGGTCCGACGGCCACGCGTAGTCCACGTTATAGGTTTCCTGCGTGGAAATACCGCTGTTCATCATGATGACTATTTCGGGTTGAATTTCGGCAATGTGGTGGTAAAGGAATGTGCGGTAGCCGCGCCCTAGCAGGCCGGGAATGTCAATCCACATTTCGGCGATAGCGCCGTATTGCGTCAGCAATTCCGTGACCTGCGCCGTCTGGAAATCGTGGTAGAGCGATGTGGTGTAGAACGGTTCCTTGCCGTCCGACCACGTTCGGCTTCCAAAACGGTTGTGATTGTCCCACGAACAATAGTAAAAGCCGGGCAACACGCCTTTTTCTTTGCAGGCTGAAACGAAACGCTCGACGACATCCGTCTTGTCCGCACTGTTCACGACCGAGTAATCCGTGTGTTTTGTTGGCCACAGACAATGGCCCGCCACATGTTTCGTGGTTAACACCGCATATTTCATCCCTGCGTCGCGCGCGACGGATACCCACTGCGCGACATCCAATTTGTCCGGCGCGTACGTCGTGGCGGGCGCTTTGCCGTCCGGCAGTTCATTCTGGACATAGGTGCTCATGCCGAAATGGATAAACATGCCGTATCCCAGTTTTTCCCAATCTTCCAACTGCGCCAACGACAGCCGCTGGCTGCCGCGTTTGGCTAGTTCTTGCGCTTCAGCCGGATGTTGTCCCGGCATCGTGGCCGCCGCCAACAGGCCGCTGCCCGCCGCCAGAAATCCCCGGCGCGAAACATCGTTCCCATCCATGGCCCATCCTCCGTTGCGCCCTCGCGCAATGTCACTATAGCACGGTCCGCGGCCTACGCCAAGCCCCCGAACCAAGGAGCCGATACGCGAATTACCTTCTCCTCTAGATAATGCAGATATAATAACGACATGTTTCGTCTATCATGGGTTGCCACGGCGTTTGCGGTATGGGCGCTTGCCGGCTGGGCGTGCGACACGGGCACCGTCCGGGACGCGGGATTTCATGGGAAGCGCGATATTTTTCAACTCGCCGTCATTGCGCCCCGCAACGATATTCAGGGCGATGCGATATACGGCAGGACCGACGAAGCGTTACGCGCGACCGGTGGCGCGCTGAATATCTTTTCAATACGGGTCGAAGCCGGTGACGCTACGGAATGGAATGCTTATGGCCTCGATGGACCTCCGGTCCGTTTTCCCGTCATCACCCTCACCGGAAGGGTTCGCGGCATCAATCGCGTGTTGTTCGTCGCTCAATGGGACGGCGATCTGCCGGCAGACGACATTACGGCCCTCATGGAATCGCCATTACGCGTGCGGCTGGCCGAGGCCGTTCTGAATGCGTGGGCGGTCCTATTGTACTCCCCCGGTCCCAACGCGCCGGATCGCACGGAACTGTTCGGCCAAGTCGCCAGACGATGGGCTGTCGAACAATCGCCGGGTATCGCCGTTCTGCCGCTCGACCGAAACGATCCGCGCGAGCGGTTGCTCTGTGCCTTCGCCGGTTTGGAACCCGGCATGCCGGATTGGCTGGGCGTCGTTTACGGCAAGGGAAAACTGCTGTTACCACCGTTGTTGGGGGACAAAATTGCCGGGGACGAAATCAATTCGCAATTACAACGGCTGTCTGTGCAATGCACCTGCCTGGAAGACGCCGAGGTCCGATCCGTAAGCATACCGATGCGATGGGAACCGGAATACGATAGCCGGATTCCGCCGTTTGTCCCCCGGTTGAATGTGGCGCCGGCCGGCAAACCGCCCATTCCCTCATCCGGCGCCCGCGGTAATCTCGTCGCCTATGTCCTTGCGCCCCTTGCGGCAATTGCGGTCCTCGCGCTTGCACTCACCGGCCTTATCCTGCGGCGTCCGCCTCGTTGATCGGAACCGCGGGCGAAGTCCGTGAAGATTCGAGCGGTCCGAAAACTTCATCGGGCGCCAGCGCGACAATCGCCCACGCCAGCGTAAAAAGGATCCCGGTTGTTCCACCCCAAGGAAACACCGTCGCGTTGGCCGGAAAAAGGGCGTTCCATAATTGCGTCGCGTGGCAATAGACGCATCCCGCGCACACGGCCGTCAGCCCCAAATTTTCGGAGCGCCGCCAGACTTCGCCCACCATGGCGCTCACCGCGACGGCATAGGCCAGCCACTGGAATGCGTGCGCTGCGCCCGCTCCGCCGCGAAGCGAAAGGGGTAGGGTGGAAATGCCCGCCGCCAGTCCGGCCAACCCATACGCGGTCCATCGGCCCAGCGGCATCAGTCGCGGCAGCAAATAGCCGCACCAACCGTATGCGACGCCCAGCAGCAGCACCGCGTAAACGGTCGGAGCGATGACAAACATAATGATGAACGAAAGCAAAAGAAACGCCAGAGGCAACACGGGCTTGACGTGTTCGGGAACCCGAATGTCGTTATACGCCGGTAAACGCGCCAGCAATTCGCCGATGCTCCAATCCGGTTTTGTAAAGCCAGCTATGACGCCGGCCAGAAACACCACGGCAAAAAACAGGTAGATGGCGCATGAAATCCGCAATGCACGGACAATAGGAACGGGCCACAAAATACCCGATATCGTTTCTGATCCCGGCGAAATCCGGCCGGCCGCCCATGCGGCGATCGCCGGAATCGCAAACAATAGAAGATGCAGTAACGAAAGTTTGGGAAGGCTTAACACCACCCACTGCACCGCAAATGACAGGGCAATCGTAATGACAAGGTACGTGGCAATGCCTTTTTTGTCCATGCGGAACGATCCCTTTTCCAACACAAAACCCTGCGCCTCGCGCGCGGAAATGAAAACGAAAACCAGCGTTACGATGACAGAATTGTCTTCCGGATGCAAACGCTTTTACAGGGGAAGAGGTTGACGCATAGATCCGGCCTGTAATGTTGCACATGGCATACCGGCCATCTGCAAACCGGGACTACAGGCCGGCTCTATTCTGTTCAGAACCGTACACCCTCAAGTTTTGGGTTGTGCATTGGGAGGGGGAGTGCCCGGAGGCGGTTCGGGCGGCAGATCTTCCACGGCCGGCTTTTCATCGGCCGTTTTCTCTCCGGCCTGCGATTCCTTCGCTACGATGGCATCCGCCGCTTCTTTGGTCGTAACCAGCAGTTTGTCGTACTGGTAAACGACGCCGAGACCCGGAAATTGCTTGAGCAGGCGATCCTGCAACAGCGACATCAGCGTCGTATCCGGACCGGATTCGATGGACCACTGGCGCTCGTTTTCGGGCAAGGCCTTGACGGGGTCGTCCACGATAATCGTGACACCCAGCCGCTTGCTCAATTCATCGAGAATAACCACCAGATCCTGGTTTTCGTATTTCAGCGGCGGTTCGGGTATCGGCGCCGTCAATTTGGCGGAAACCTCCGCGGTAATCTGACTGCCTTGGATAACATCTCCCCGCTCGGCATCGGGATTGTGAACCGCCGACGGTTTGCGTTTTACCGGTTCAATCTTGTCGTATTGGATGTCCGTAATCAACTTGCGGGAAATCTTCATGAGGATGCCGTCGCCGACGTCAACCTCGATTTCGGTCGGGGAACGGGAAACCACCTGCAATCCGGTGAGTTTATTACCCGACTTGAGCGTGATCACATCGCCGGAGGGCGCTTCGGGCGGCTTGTCTGGTGGCGTCGTGCCGGGCGGAAGTTCCGGCGGTATCGTGCCGGGCGGAAGTTCCGGCGGCGGATCGGGCGCATTTTGCGCCACGGCGCACATACACGCCAAAATCAGCAAACACGAAAGCGCCACACAGAATTTCATGGCCATATCTCCTTGTTGCAGGGCTATTCTAGGCTCACTCCCGTGGCATGTCAAGCAGAATTCCGGGACAAAATCCGATAATTACGAAGCATGGCTGCTTCAAGGGATGGGTTGTTTTTGGGCAAGGATAGGGTATAATTCCCTTACGGCGGTCCAGCCGCCATGTCTCAATCAAGGGTAAAGTTTTTATTCGCCTCTTTCGCGCATCGTGCACAGAGGCCGCGAAAAAAGAAACCGACAAAAGGGTTTGTGTAATTACGAGATCCCGTGGCGTTCGTTTGGTGCTATCCGGCGGTTCGTCGTTTATATTCGTGTAACGGTTTGTTGTTTATCCGGTTTGATTTGCGAAACCGTTACGGATGGCAACCAGGGCGAATCCCGGCCAAGCGCCGGGACAACGAAGGAGATTTGAATTATGGCCAAGAAGACGATGTTGCAAAAAGTGTTGGACTCTGTGGCGTTATTTGTCACCGAACACAAGGGCCAGTGGAGCCATGCAGAATGGGAAGACTTTCTGGGAAAAGCCGCCGATCTCGGTATTGAGTTGACGGATGAAAACAAGCGGGGCTTGGGTAATCTGCTTGAGGCGTCGAAAATCTTTTTCTGTGAAGGTGAATGCGGGACGCCGGCCAAAAAACGCGCGCCGGCCCGTTCCAAGACGGCTGCGAAATAGACCAGGGTCTTTTATGAAAAAACCGGGCAAGTGCACAAGGCTTGCCCGGTGGGGCGTATGCGGACCCGATGACATAGAGGGAGGGAAGGAGCCATGTTTCGCCTGGGCATCGTGGGTTCGGACAACAGCCACGCGGAGGCGTTTTCAAAGTTGGCCAACCTGGACGAGGGAATCAACGGCCTTCGTATTGATGATGTGCGCGTAACGCATATTTACGGGACCGATCCCAAACGTACCGAAGAGGTTGCCGCGGCGGGCAACATTCCGCATGTCGTGGGCGACAAGGAAGCGATGATCGGCCAGGTGGACGGCATCTTGTGCGTATGGCGTCACGGCGCCCGCCATTTGTCGGATGTGCGGCCTTTTCTGGAAGCCGGCATCCCGGCGTTTGTGGACAAACCGCTGGCGTGCAGCGTCGAGGACGCCCGAATCCTGATCGAAGCCGCGCAAAAGGCCCACGTTGGATTTACGTCCTTTTCGACGCTCCGTTATGCGGCGAACGTCGTCGAATACATGGCCGAACTGAAGAAGACGGCGGGCGTGCTTACGGCGGGCGTATCCACGGGACCGGCGCAGATTGACAGTGAATACGGCGGGATTTTTTTCTACGGCATCCATGCCGTCGAATTGATGAACGCCGTGTGGGGATATGGATGCGAACGCGTCCGGGCAACACTTCACAGCGGCAATATAGTGGCCACATGCCTGTTCAAAGACGGTCCAATAGTCGTGTTGAACCTTCTGGGCAACGCCACCTATGTCTTTCATCTGGCGGCATTTGGAAAAGACGGATGGAAAGAGCACACCGTGGACAGCGGCACTTGTTATTATGACGGCATGCAGGTCATCATGCGGACTCTTCGGACCGGCCAATGGCCGCTTACCGCCGAACAATTGCTGGAACCGGTCAGGATCCTCACGGCCGTGAACCGCTCGCTCAAGGAAAACCGCGAGGTTTCGATCGAGGAGATGAACTGAGGCGGGATCCGCCCACAAGCCAGTCTCTTTTCGTACCCTTCCTCGTTATCGTCATCGGAATCGCCATCGGAATCGCCATCGGAATCGAGGCAAGCACTCCGCGGCATTTGCGCTCGACAAGTCATTGTATTTCCATTGGTTCCGCAAGTGGACCAAAAACTTCTCGCTGTTGTTGATCTTGGATTCGGCAATCGAATTGCAATCGGTGGACCTTGTGGACGAAATAGACAAGAATACCAATCCCCTTTCGGGTGAAGTCCACTGGGTCCACAACGTCCATCTCGTCCATGGTTTGGTCGAAAGAGCCGCGTTCAACTGCCGATTTTAGGGTAATTGGATCTGTCTGTAATCACCTGTGCCGATTCGTTATCATACCTTCCGTTATGGAATTCGACGAGATCAAACCTTCCTCCACGCTTCAGGGCGTAGATCTTACGACGGGCAGCGTCATGGGGCATTTGATCCGTTTTGCGATTCCGATGTTGATGGGCAGCGCATTCCACACGGCGTACAGCATCATCAACGCCGCATGGGTCGGCAACGGCCTCGGCGCCGAATCCATGGCGGCGCTCACAGTGAGTTTTCCTATTCTGTTCCTGCTGATGGCCGTGGCGGGCGGCCTGACGCTCGCATCCAATATTCTGGTATCGCAGGCCTATGGGGCCAAAAATTTCGACCGTCTCCATCAGGTGGTCCAGAATTCACTCGTGCTGACAGGCGCTGTCGGCATGGCCTGCGTGTTGGCCGGCCATATCGCTGCGGATGCCATCGTACACGGCATGCGGACGCCGCCAGACGTCGCGCCCCTTGCGGTAAGTTATTTGCGCCTCTTTCTCTGGAGCACGCCGTTCATGTTCGGTATGTTCTTTCTGTCGAGCGTAATGCGGGGGGTCGGCGATTCGAAAACACCGCTCTATTTCCAGGCGGGCACGCTCCTGATCAACGCCGTTCTCGATCCGGTTCTGATCTTCGGCTGGCTGGGATTCCCGCGGATGGGACTCGACGGCACGGCCGCCGCCACCGTATTCGCGCAGGCGTGCGCCTTCTTGTCGCTCGCGTACTATCTGCACCGGCGCCGGCACCTTGTTTCGCCTCGCTGGAGCCGTCTACGCCTCGACGCGTCCATGACGTTCCTCACGCTCAGGATCGGCGTGCCTTCCATGCTTCAACAGGCCCTCGTGTCACTGGGCATTTTAGTTGTCGTCTCCATTGTCAACCGGTTCGGCGCGCACAGTTCGGCGGCATTCGGTATCGCCATGCGGCTCGACCAGTTGGCCTTCATGCCCGCGATGACCATCGGCATGGCGGTTTCCACGCTGGCCGGCCAGAATATCGGCGCGGGACGCTTCGACCGCGTCCACGAGACGTTTCGGAACGGCGTGGCCGCAAGCCTCGCCATAACGCTGATCGCGTCCATTCTTGCGTTTTCGGCGCCCGCATGGCTTATCGGCCTGTTTTCGCGGGAGGCCGATGTCGTCGCCATCGGCAAAACCTATCTGCGCATCATTGCGTTCGGGTATCTTCTATTCGCTATCCTGTTCGCCAGCAACGGCGTCATCAACGGATCCGGCCACACCGCCGCGACCACCGTGTTTACACTTGTCGGATTCTGGATTGTCCGTGTGCCGCTTGCAATGGTTCTTTCCTCGTACATGGGCCGCGTGGAAGGCGTCTGGTATGCGGTGTTGATAAGCCTTGCCGCCGGCGCAATCATCAGTCTGGCCTACTATTTTTCCGGACGCTGGAAAGTCCCCATCGAACATCCCGGTCCCGTACAAATGCTCGCCGCGTCGCCTGAAGCGGATTGATTGCGCATGGACTCCATGGGCCGCCCGATGATGTTCGCCGCCGTTCTCGGAAAAAGCCTGATCGCTTTCGTGGCCGCGGGATTGGCGGCCACATGGTTTGGCGCCGGCGTCTGGTTCCTGGAAGGGGCCGCCTATTGGATTCCCTGCTATTTGGCCTTGGCATTGATAGGCGTTGGGGTGTGCATAAGGGCCTCTGCGCGACGCTGGGCCCTTTTCGGAATGGTTTGCGCCATTGCCGTTGCCGCGATGCTGGCGCAAGGTTACATTCCGCCCGCGAATCGTCCGGCAAAAGGGCAGGCGCCCAATCTCCGTATCCTTCAGGCCAATGTATACAATCATTTTGGCGACGCCGACGCGCTGATCACATTGGCGCGTGAATTCCAGCCCGACATCCTGTTGTTGCAGGAAGCGGACGACGTCTGGGCGGAAAGATTGCGCCCGCTCGAAGCCATGTATCCGCATAAAGCCATCCTGCCGCGGTATACGCGGAGCGGCCCCGATCTGGGACAGTACTTGCGCATCGAATCGGATGAACCCCGGGCGCTTTCGGACAAGGGCATTCCCGCTGTAATGACGCCGATTAAGGTGAACGGGCGGACGGTAACGTTGCTCAATGTCCATACCGCCGCCCCGTTCTTGCCCGGCCGCGCAAAAAGCCACCGAAAGCAAATGCGGGCCTTGGCGGATTTCGTCAAGTCCGTTTCCGGGCCGATCATTGTGGCCGGGGATTTGAACAGCGGGCCATGGTCGCCACTATACAAAATGTTGACACGGGAAGCGCGTCTGGTAAACGCGCGGCAAGGCTTTGGAATCCGAGGAACGTGGCCGTCGTTTTTCGGCCCGCTGCGAATCGGCATCGATCACGTGCTGGCCAGTCCGGATATCACAATCGTTCAATGCCGGGTGGGAAAGGGAATCCGTTCCGATCATCGCCCCCTGTTGACCGAACTTTTCGTTCCGCCGCCCGGCTGACGATTTGCAAGAGGAGTTTCGACAGACAAGTCTCTTGACAAGTCTCTTGACGTGTGAATCACGGGCCCTGATAATGCGTACCTGCGGCGGCCCGGCCGCCGTGTCTCATTCAAGGGTATGATTTCGTTTTCCGCCGCTTCGATGTGTCGTGTGCGGTTGCAGCGAACAAAGAAACAAATAGATCGAACGGGAGACCCAAGGGCCATGATACGGGTAGGGTTGATCGGATGTGGCCGCATCGCGGACCTGCATTACGCCGGATATGCCGGACTGGAAGATGCGCGTGTCGAAGCGATATGCGATGGTGATTCCGAGACGTTGGAACGCAGACGATGCGCGTGGGGCGTTCAACGCGCGTATACGGATTACCGCGACTTGCTGGGCGATCCCGCGATTGACGCCGTCGAGATTCTGACGCCCCAACCGCTTCACGAGCCGATGGCCGCCGCCGCCGTGCAGGCCGGAAAACCCTTCGCCCTGCAGAAACCGATGACGACCTCGCTTGAAAGCGCCGATCGCATCATCAACGCCGCGCGCGACGCCGGCGTTTTGTTTAAAGTTACGGACAATTATCTCTTTTATCCGCCCATTCGCCTGGCTAAAACAATGATAGACGACGGTGTCATCGGCGAACCGCAAATGCTCCGAATGAAATTCATCGGCGGGCGCTGGAACGGCGGGTGGGAGGTGCCGGCTTCCACATGGGCATGGCGCCTGCAGGAAGTTCGCGAAGGCCGGGGAATTCAGACCTTCGATCACGGACACCATCTGTGGGCGACGGCATGGTATCTGCTCGGCGAAATCGAACGCGTCACGGCATGGATAGATTACACGGAACAGATTGTGGATTGTCCTTCGGTAATCATGTGGAAATACAAGAACGCCGCGCGCTACGGCATTTGTGATTACTGCCAGGCCATGGACCTCGCATTGCCGTCCCAATACTATGCGTGCGATGAATGGTTCGAGATTACCGGCAGCCGCGGCATCATCCTAATCCGCCGATGCACGGGCCATCTCGTGGACGGTCCCGCCGTCAGCGTATGCACAAGCGACGGTTGGAGCCATCATGAGATTGAATCCGACTGGGCGTCGGGTTTCCGTTACGCCACGCAGAACTTCATCGCGGCCATACACGGATTGGAACCTCCCCTCCTTACCGGCGAACAAGCGAAGAACGTCCTTCAATTCGCTTTCGCCCTGCGGCGATCTTCCGACGAGCGCCGTGAGATCCGCCTTGACGATTTGTAGAAAGCCGTGCCGCCGCGCTATGGGCCAATTTTTTTACCCGCAAGGATACGGACGATTGCGCTTGGCGCTTCGTATGCGCCCATGATATCGTTTGTTCATGTTGACATCCGAACTCGATTATGAATTACCCCCCGATCTTATTGCGCAGCATCCTGCCGAACCGCGTGACGCCTCCCGCCTCCTCGTGCTGGACCGCGCAAGCGGCGGAATCCAATTGGATGTTTTCCGCAACATCGGCGCCTATTTGCGCAAAGGCGATTGTCTGGTCATGAATGACACGCGGGTTATTCGCGCGCGTTTGCGGGGCCGCAAACCTTCCGGCGGACACGTCGAAATTTTTCTACTGCGCGAACGGGCGCCGGGTCTCTGGGTAGCGCTGGTCCGGCCTTCCGCGCGCGTCAGGCCGGGGACCAACGTCCGTATCGCGGACACGGTGGACGCCGTGGTAGGCGATGTCATTCCAGAAGGCCAGCGGCTGGTGCATTTCGACGAAGCGAATATTCTGGAAAGGCTTGAAAATATCGGCGAAATCCCTTTGCCGCCCTATATCCTGCGTTCACATCCCGACAGCAGTGACTTGACCCGCTATCAGACCGTCTATGCGCATTCGCCCGGCGCCGTGGCCGCGCCGACCGCTGGATTGCATTTCACTTCCGAAACGCTGGCCGCGCTGGACCAGGCGGGCATCGTGCGCACAACCCTTACACTGCATGTCGGGTATGGCACCTTCAAACCCATCACGGCGGACAGGCTTGAGGACCATCGCGTGGACAGCGAGGACTACGCGGTTTCCGAAGAAACGGCGGCTGTTCTGAACCGCACCCGCGCGGCGGGCGGCCGCATCGTGGCGGTGGGGACGACATCGGCGCGTGTGCTCGAAACGTGTTTTCGCGGGGGATCGTTTTACGCGGAATCAGGCGAGACAAGCCTGTACATCTACCCGCCATACACGTTTCGCGCGGTGGATGCGCTGCAAACCAATTTCCATCTGCCGCTTTCGAGTCTACTGGCGCTCGTCTGCGCGTTTGCCGGGAAAGACCGCACTTTCGAGGCTTACCGGCTGGCCATCCGCGAACAATTCCGCTTCTATTCCTACGGCGACGCCATGCTCATTCTGTAAGCGAGTTCCGGGCAATCGCCTCCAGAAAAGACGCAAACGCCCACTCCAGTTCGGGCAGTCGTTCGCGCACCTCCTTGAGGTTTCCGTCGCGTGCGGCGGTTTCGACATCGTAAGCGGCCCTATGAATGGCTTCGGCGCCGATGCTGGCCGCGGCGCCCTTGATGGAATGGGCCGCACGCTGGGCTTCGGGGAGGTTGAAACCGGCCAAGGCCTGATTCAGCAGCGCCAGTTGCCGGGGCGTATCCTGCATGAATACCGCCAACACACGCTTGCAGAGTTCGCGATTGTTGCCCATTCGCCGGACGAAGGCTTCCCAATTGAAAGGCGACCGCGAAGAAGCCCGATAGGCGTAATCCTCCAAGCCTGCCGCCCGGCGGTTATCCCGCCTGTCCATTGGCCCAGTGCGCGATTCCATTTTCCTGCCCATCCGTGTTGTTTGCCCAAAATATGCACGGATTCTTAGCCCACTAATCCTATCACGCCCTCCGGGGTATGTCCAATGCAATACCCCTACCGCGATCCGCGTGTAAACTGCGGCCGGATGGATTTTAGGCGTTTACCACGTGGCTGCTATCAACCTGGATTCGGCAATTAAAAACCGATTCCTGAACGCAATCCGTGTACCTTGTGATTCTTGTGAACGAAATGAACAAGAAAACCTATCCCCTTTTGGATGAGGTCTGCTGTGTCCACAAGGTTCACGATGTCCAGAAATTAGCGCGCAGAGTCCTATCTTGACTGCCGAATCCAGGATCAACCACTCGAAGCGTTTTGTTAGACGGCTTACGTAATCATTTGACGTACAACGATTTGTCGAATGCGAATATGGCAAACTCCTTATCGCGATTACGATTACGAAAACGATTATGAGCACGAGCATGAGGCGCATGTTTTCATGCGCCGCTGGAAAAGTAGTCCCGCACCGGTTCGTTGTGGTAGTGTACCGTCCTGCATGAAGCCGGCAGAGGGCTGAAGCATATCCACACATGGATCCATTGGTGTGTCTGTGTGTGTACTCGACCATGGAAATGCAACGGGAAAGGGAACCAGTATGCCTCGCAGGGACGACATCAAAAAAGTCATGATTATCGGTTCGGGCCCCATTGTCATCGGGCAGGCGTGCGAATTCGACTATTCGGGCACCCAGGCGTGCAAGGCGCTTCGCAAACTCGGGTACAAGATCGTGCTGGTCAATTCGAATCCGGCGACGATCATGACGGATCCGGGCATGGCGGACGCGACCTATATCGAGCCGCTGAATCTGGCGCGCATGACGGAGATCATCGAGAAGGAACGTCCGGACGCGCTGTTGCCCAACCTCGGCGGTCAGTCGGGCTTGAACCTCTCGTCGGAACTGTACAAGGCCGGCGTACTGGACAAGTACGGTGTCAAGGTCATCGGTGTTCAAGTGGACGCCATCGAGCGCGGAGAGGATCGGCAAGCCTTCAAAGACACGATGAACCGTCTGGGCATCGAGATGCCTCAAAGCGAACTGGCTTATAGCGTCGAGGAGGCGGAACGCATCGCGGATCGCCTCGGTTATCCCGTGGTCATTCGTCCCGCGTACACCATGGGCGGCACGGGCGGCGGACTGGTCTACAACGTCGAGGAACTCCGGATAGTCGCCGCACGTGGCATTTCGGCAAGTCTTGTGGGCCAAATTCTGGTCGAGGAATCGGTGCTGGGCTGGGAAGAACTCGAACTCGAAGTCGTGCGCGACGCCAAGAACCAGATGATCACGGTGTGTTTCATCGAGAACGTGGACGCCATGGGCGTGCATACGGGCGATTCGTACTGCGTGGCGCCGATGCTTACGATTGCCCCCGAATTGCAACAACGGCTGCAAAAATATTCCTACGACATCGTCGAGGCCATACAGGTCATCGGCGGCACGAATATCCAGTTCGCGCACGATCCGAAAACCGGCCGCGTCGTCGTGATCGAAATCAATCCGAGAACGTCGCGATCGTCGGCCCTGGCCTCGAAGGCGACCGGATTCCCCATCGCGATGGTGTCGTCCATGCTCGCGGGCGGCGTAACGTTGGACGAAATCCCCTACTGGCGCGACGGAACGCTCGACAAATACGCGCCGTGGGGCGATTATGTGGTCGTAAAGTTCTGCCGTTGGGCCTTCGAGAAATTCAAGGGGGTCGAGGACAAACTGGGCACGCAGATGCGGGCGGTCGGCGAGGCCATGAGCATCGGCAAGACGTATAAGGAGGCCTTTCAGAAGGCCATTCGTTCGCTTGAAAACGGACGGTATGGACTCGGTTTCGTGAAAGATTTCAACAAGAAACCCCTCGACGAACTCATGCGCATGCTGGCCTTCGCCAGCAGCGAGCGCCAGTTCATCATGTACGAGGCGCTGCGCAAGGGCGCCACAGTCGAGGATCTCCATACAAAGACACACATCAAGGCATGGTTCATCGAACAGATGAAGGAACTGGTCGAACTCGAGGAAAAGATGCTGGCTTTCAAAGGCAAAGACCTGCCAGACGATCTCCTCATTCAGGCGAAAAAGGACGGATTTTCTGACAAGTACCTCTCGCAGATTCTGAATGTGCCGGAAACGGATCTGCGCCGGCGGCGAATCGGGCTTGGCGTCGTGGAATCATGGGACATCCTGCCGGTCAGCGGGGTGGAAAATGCCGCCTATTACTATTCCACCTACAATGGGCCGGACAAGGTCACGGCCAGTCCGGCGCGGAAGATCATGGTGCTGGGCGGCGGGCCAAACCGCATCGGCCAAGGCATCGAATTCGATTACTGTTGCGTGCATGCGGCCTTTGCGCTGCGCGATCACGGCATCGAATCCATCATGGTCAACTGCAATCCGGAAACCGTCTCGACGGACTACGACACCTCAAACCGGCTCTATTTCGAGCCGTTGACCGTGGAAGACGTGTTGAGCATTTACGAGAAGGAAAAACCGGAAGGGGTCATCGTGCAATTTGGCGGCCAGACGCCGCTGAACATCGCCCGGGAACTCGCGGAGGCCGGCGTGCGGATTCTCGGCACGTCGTGGGAGACGATAGACCTGGCGGAAGATCGCGACCGTTTCCGAAAGGTCATTCGGCGTCTGGGCATTCCGCAGCCCGAATCGGGCATGGCCAGCAACGTCGAGGAAGCCTTGTCCATCGCCAAGGAAATCGGTTATCCGCTGATGGTAAGGCCGTCGTATGTGCTGGGCGGACGCGGGATGGAAATCGTTTACGACGAAGCCATGCTGCGACATTACGTGTCGGCGGCGGTCGGCGTGACGCCGGAACGGCCGATTCTGATTGACAAGTTTCTCGAAAACGCCATCGAATGCGAAGCGGACGCCATCGCGGACGGAACGGACGCCTTCGTTCCGACCGTCATGGAGCATATCGAGTTGGCGGGCATTCATTCGGGCGACTCGGCCTGTGTGATTCCGCCCATCAGCATCCCCGCGAAACACATTGACACCATTTGCCGTTATACCCGGCAGATTGCGATAGATCTAAACGTGATCGGGCTGATGAATATCCAATACGCGATCTACAACGACACCGTCTATATCTTGGAAGCCAATCCGCGCGCCTCGCGCACCGTTCCGCTGGTATCGAAGGTGTGCAATATCTCGATGGTGAACATCGCGACCCGGCTCATGCTGGGCGGAAAATTGTCGGATCTCGGCCTCAAGCAAAGGATGGTTCCTCATTTCGGCGTGAAGGAGGCGGTGTTTCCCTTCAACATGTTCCCGGAGGTGGACCCGGTGCTGGGCCCCGAAATGCGTTCGACGGGCGAGGTCCTCGGCATGGCGGATTCCTTCGGCCTGGCCTTTTACAAGGCCGAAGAAGCCACGCAGTCGCCCTTGCCCTCGGAGGGCTGCGTGCTGATTACCGTGACGGATCGCGACAAGCCGGGTATTCTCGAAGCGGCGCGGCAACTGGAAACCTTGGGTTTCCGCATTCGGGCAACCGGCGGAACGCATGCGTTTCTTTCGGCCAACGGCATCAAGTCCGAACCGATCGCGAAACTTCACGAGGACCGTCCACACCTGCTCGACGCGCTGCGGAACGGGGAAATTCAACTCGTGATCAACACGCCGAACGGCAAGTATGGAACGGACGACGATTCCTATATTCGCAAGGCGGCCATCAAGCATAAGATCCCGTATATTACGACCACGGCGGCGGCCATCGCCGCGGCCCGCGGCATCGCGGCATACCGGCAGGAAAAACAGCAGGTGCGCTCGCTCCAGAAGTATCACGCGGGCATAGGCTGATCCGGCCTGGCGAGGATACGGCATGGCATTGGTGCGTTGGGGTATCTTGGGAACGGCGGCGATTGCGGAATCGCTGGCCGAAGGCATCCGCCTTAGTTCGAACAGCCGGTTGTCGGCGATCGCAAGCCGGGACGCGGCCAAGTCCAAGGCGTGGGCGGAACGCTTCGATGTTCCATTGGCGTTTGGTTCCTACGATGAATTGCTGCATTCGGGCGAGGTGGACGCCGTCTACATACCCCTGCCGAACAGTCTGCACGCGGAATGGACGATACGCGCTCTGGAAGCCGGTCTTCCCGTTTTGTGCGAAAAACCGTTGACGGCCAGCGCCGCCGAGGCGCGCGAGGTTCTGCGCGCTCGCGACCGGACCGGCCTGCCCGTCGCGGAGGCGTTCATGTACCGTTACCATCCCATGTACGACCGCGTGCTGGAACGGGTTCGCGGCGGCGCCATCGGCGAGGTTATAGGCGTTCATGGCGTTTTCTCCTTTATGCTCGACGATCCGAAAAGCATTGTCGCATCGTCCGAACTGGCGGGCGGCGCCCTGCTCGACGTGGGTTGTTATCCGGTGAATTTGGCGCGGCTCGTAGCGGGATGCGAACCGGCGCGGGCTTGCGCGATGATGCGCGCCGGCACGGTTGACAATACGCTCATCGGCCTGCTTGAGTTCCCCAACGGCCTTCTCGCGCAGATTGAATGCAGTATCGAATGTTTCGAGCGTGTCCGTGCGGAAATTACCGGTACGAAGGGATCCATCGTCTTGGAATCGCCATGGAACCCCGGCAATCGGCGCGCAGAGTTCATCCTGTGCCGGGAAGGCGCCACGGAACGCATCGAAACGCCCGGCGCAAACCGTTTCCATCTCGAAGTCGAGGACTTTGCCAATGCCGTTCTGACAGGTGCGGCGCCTCGCTGGCCGATTGAGGATGCCGTGGCCAACATGGCCGCGCTCGACGCGCTCATCGCGGCGGCACGAACCGGAGCGGCCGTCTCCGTCGGATAATCACCCCCTCTCATGACCCCCGATTCGGCAGTCAAGATCGGGGTCTTCGTTCTGACATCTGGATGTCGTTGACTTTGTGGACAAAGTAGACTTCACCCGAAAGACAGGGTGTTCTTGTTCGCTTTGTCCACACAGTCCACAATGTCCACTGCTTACGGACAGGATTCGGATTTCAATTGCCGAATCCAGGTTCACACGTCAAAAACGATTCGTGCCGTCCAACCGGATTCCGAATGTTCGATTTCGATCGCATGGTAAGTGGCGCCCTTGACCTCCCTGGCGCGTTCGGCTCCGGTGCAACGATAACCCGACGCATGAATAGCCAGCGATTCCCCATTGTTGCGATCAAACGCAAACCGGACCGCCACGAACTGTTCGGTTTCGAGCAGGAAGATCAACTCCTGAAGCCACCGGACGAGGCATTCTTCCCTGTTTCGTGTATCCAGCGCCACGGTGCGCGTCTCCCCGCCATCGTTCCGGACGTTCGCCAGCGCAACGGCATACAACGCACGAGCGGCTTCTTCGAGCAGTCCCTCGAACGTGGGCGCTTCGCACTCGGCGCGGATGTCGGCCGTATGTTCGATAAAACGATGAAACATTGATTCCTTGCGCATCCCGGACGGTGGCGCTCCTTCAATGGGCATAGTCGAACCGTATGTCGTAATGCAGCGCGGGAGGACCGCCCTGGGAGGGTTCGACGGTCACGGTTCCGTAGGCCGTTCCGCGAACGGTTCCCTTGTGCATCAACGTAGCGCTGACGGTGTAATAACGAACGCCGTCCGACTCGGCAGGCGATATTTCAATCGAAACGGCCACAACACCCTTGGCCTGTTGCGCGCGGAGTTCCGTGGTCGTGATGTCGTCTTGAATACGGATATACTCGTTGAATTCGTCCTGAACGTACTGGCGGATTGATTCACGTTCTCCGATCTCCGGCGAGAAGCCCAACGAATGACGCAAGGAGGGGCCGTACTGCCGGTAGAGTCCGATTCCCAACGGCAATGCCAGCAGCACCGCCGCCGCGATCAGTATTTTGGTCGTGCGGTCCATACTCGCTCTCCCCAAAAGACGCCGGCGGATGTTTGACGCCGGGCGCGGTACGGTTTTAGGATACACCAATTGTCGTAAAAAGTCTTGGGAAGGACGAAATCATGAAACAGTGGCTTGTTGGCGTGTGCATGGGACTTGTCTTGGCGGGCCAGTCGCCGGGCGATACGGTTCCTCTGGATTCGAAACGATATCTCGACAAGTGCAAAGGAGCTTGGGCCGGCCAGATGATCGGCGTGTGCTTCGGTGACATCTACGAGTTCAAATCAAACGGCAAAACGGTTGAAGGACCGCTCGAACCCTGGAAACCCGAACGCATTCGGGGCGCCATCGGGCAGGACGATTGCTACGTCGAAATGACGTTTCTCAAGACGCTGGAGACCCATGGGCTCAATCCCACTTACGAGCAGGCGGGCGCTGATTTCGCCGCCACGCAGTTTCCGCTCTGGCATGCGAACCGTGTTGGGCGCGACAATGTGCGCCGGGGCATCATGCCGCCGCTGTCGGGCCATTTCGAGCACAACCGGCACGCGGACGACATTGATTTTCAGATCGAGGCGGACCTGTTCGGCATTCTCTGTCCCGGCATGCCACAGGAATCGAACCGGCTCGGCAATATTTTCGGGCACATCATGAATTACGGCGACGGCGTGTACGGCGGATTGTTCGTTGCCGGCATGTACACCGAAGCCTATTTCGAGGATGCCGATGTCGAAAAGGTCGTCCAAGCGGGGTTGGCCTGCATTCCGTCCGAATCGCTGTACTACAAGTGCATTTCCGACGTTGTCGAATGGCATAAAGAGCATCCCGGCGATTGGCTCGCCGCGTGGAAGAAGATAGAAGAAAAATGGCAGGACGACGTGGATTGCGCGCCCGGCGACGCCTTCAATATTGATGCGAAACTCAACGGGGCCTATATCGTCATGGGGTTGTTGTACGGCGGAGGGGATCTGGCGAAAACCCTCGAAATCGCCGTGCGGTGCGGCCAGGACAACGACTGCAATCCGTCGAACGCCGCCGGCGTGTTGTGCTGCATGAAGGGTTTTTCTGCACTCGATTCGCATTGGACGGACGGATTCGCGGCCATCGAAAACACCCGTTTCGATCATACCGGCTACTCGTTCAAGACGCTGATTCCGGCGTGCCGGACACTTACCGAGGCCATCATCCGCCAGGCGGGCGGCGAAGTGAAAGACGGGATCTATTTCATCAACCGACAGGAGCCGAAACCGCCGGAACCGCTGGAACAATGGACCGATCAAATGAAAATTCTGTCCGTGCCCATCATGCCCGCGGAAATGGCCGCGTGGAATCCGGTATGGCGTCTCGCGGCCTGCGGAACGGACATGCAGCCCGGCATCCATCGAAAATTTCAGCGCGACAACGTCCTGCTGATTCATCCCGTGAACCGGGAAACGCCCGCCGTCATCACGGCGGAACTGGCGGTGCCGGCCGGGAAACAATCCGCGCTTGAAATTGATGTGGCGTCCGATCCGAAAGGCGACTTCATCCTGAAAGTCTTCGTAAACGATTTTCCCGCGGCCGAAAAGCGGATCGCATCGCACGGTAAATGGCAGACAGTGACGGTGGATATGTCGAAATATGCCGGCCAAACGGTTCCCGTGCGCATCGAAAATCATGCCAACGGATGGGAGTTCGAGGCGGCGTATTTTTCCACCGTGCGGATTACCGGCGCCGGCTGAAACGAGAGGGACCGCCAAAGAGGGGCTTATGCCGCCGCTTTGATATCGCGGCCGCGCCGCCTTATGATAACGTCCCTTATGAAACTGGGCCGTGGCCGCCATGATGCGGACTGAACTCACAAAACTTCTGAAACTGATTCGGAAAATCAATCCCGGCGTGGATTTGGACGTTATCCGGCGCGCATACCGCATGGCCGATCGCGCACACGCGGGGCAGTTCCGGCTATCGGGCGATCCCTATCTTTCCCATCCGCTGGCCGTGGCGCGGATTCTGGCCATGCTGCGGCTCGATATCACGACGATCGCGGCGGGGTTGCTGCACGACGTCATCGAAGACACTCCCATCACGCGCGAGGACGTTCAGAACGAGTTCGGCGAGACGGTCGCCATGCTCGTCGAAGCCGTGACGAAGATTGGAACGATGCCGGCGCCGCAGGTCTCCTCGCGCGCGGAAAAGCAGGCGGCCAGCATTCGCAAGATGCTCGTGGCCACGGTGCGTGATGTTCGCGTGTTGCTGATCAAACTGGCCGACCGGCTGCACAACATGCGCACCATCGAATTTCTCCCGCCGGACAAAATCGAACGCATCTCGCGCGAGACGATGGACATTTATGCGCCGCTTGCGCATAGGCTCGGTATCGCCCGTTGGAAATGGGAACTGGAAGATCACGCTTTTCACCGGCTTTATCCGTCCGAATACAAGGAAGTGGCGGCGCGGGTGGCCATGAAACGGCGCGAACGCGAGGAATGGCTCGGAAAAACCATCGATTTTTTATCGCGGCAGTTAGCCGCGGAAGGCATCGCCGCACAGGTCATCGGCCGCCCGAAACACCTCTACAGCATTTACCGGAAAATGCTCCGTCAGGGCAAGGATTTCGATGAAATCCGTGACATTCAGGCCATCCGAATCATCACGACGCGGGAATCGGAATGTTACGAAGCGCTCGGCGTGGTCCACCGCTTGTGGACGCCAATTGTGGGCGGTTTCAAGGATTATATCGCCATGGCGAAAGCCAATGGATACCAGTCCATCCACTCCTCCATCATGTGCGAGGACGGCATGCCGCTCGAAATCCAGATTCGCACGGAAGAGATGGATCGCACGGCGCAGGAAGGCATCGCCGCGCACTGGAAATACAAGGAAGGGTATGCCTTTTCCGACGCGCGCATGGAACAAGACCTCAAGTGGCTCAAACAAATGTTCGAGTCGCTCCGGGAGGAAGACGCGGCCGACGAATTCCTTGACGATGTCCGCCGCGGCGTGCAGATGTCCGAGGTGTTCGTGTTCACCCCCAAGGGCGAAATCCGGGAATTGCCCGCCGGCGCCACCCCGCTCGATTTCGCGTACAGCATCCATACGGACATCGGCCACCGGTGTTTCGGCGCGCGGGTCAACGGGCGCATTGTGCCCATCAGTTACACGCTGCAAACCGGCGACAGCGTCGAAATTCTGACCTCGAAGAATCAGACGCCGCACGTGGATTGGCTCGACATCGTCGTCAGCGCCCGCGCACGCGCAAAGATCCGGCAACGCCTCCGCGAGATGGGTGAACTCGATCCGCTTGAACCGGAAAAACCCAAGGCGGCTCCGCCGCGCCCGGCGATGGCGGCCAAGGCCGCGGTCCGCGTGGTGGACGAAGCCACCCGCAGTAAATTGATCCGGGTCGAGGGCGCGAAAAACATGGCCGTCGCCTTTGCCAAATGCTGCAATCCCATGCCCGGCCATGAAGTCATCGGATATGCCACGCGCGGCACGGGCATCACTATCCACCGCGCCGATTGCGGTAATTTCGCGCGCACCCGGCGCGATCCCAGCCGCCTGATCGAAGCGTCGTGGGAAGGGGAGCGGCGCGTACACGCGTCACTGCGCGTGACCACCGGCGCGCGGCCCACGATGCTGGCCGACATCACGAACGCCATCGCCCCGCTCAACATCAATATTACCCACGCGCAATTCATGCCCGGCGAAAACGGCCAGCGAAATTTCGACGTGGCTTTCGACGCATCGAGCAAGGGAGTGGTAGACCGCGTCGTGCGCGTCATCCGAACGGTTCCCGGTGTGGTGGACATCACCACGCATTCCACCCCGGAAGCGCCGAAGTCCGGGCACAAATAAAAAAAGACCGCGCCCACGTGCCTGTTTCGTCTGCTGAGGAATTGTGAAGAAAAACCTACCCCCTTCGGGCGAAGTCCACTGGGTCCACAAGGTCCACGATGTCCAGAAATAAGTTTCTTTGTTCGTCACTTCTGCGCGCGGCGCGCAGAAGTGGCGAACAAAGAAATTATCCTAAAATCGGCAGTTGAACGCGGCTCTTTCGACCAAACCATGGACGAGATGGACATTGTGGACCCAGTGGACTTCACCCGCAAGGGGATTGATTTTCTTGTCCATTTCGTCCACAAGGTCCACGACATCCAGAGGATAGCACGTAGAATCCGATCTTGACTGCCGAATCCAGGATTATACCCTTGATCGAAACATTGCGGCTGGGCCGCCTTAGGAAATAGACTCCGACCTTGTCAGGCGAATTGGGGAAACGCCAAGGATGACCGGGGCAGGCTGCTCCGCGCCCCTTTCGTACATGTTTTCAGGCCGCCGGGACTTCATCGGGCATTTCAAAGTAACGATGAAAGGCCTTGGGCAATTCGTGGTAGTCTACATCCGCGATTTCGTCGCTGAAGTCGTGTGAATTGTAGGTGTTCCAAAACAGGGCGGTTTTGTCACGCAGACGGCCTGCGGCGGCATCGGCCAATAACGCCGCAAAAGCCTTTCCGGTATAGGTGCCTTCGATGTGGATCGCTTCCGTGTCATCCATCAAGCGGATCGCGTCAATGGCTTCCGGAGTCGGTACGCCATAGTCTTCCCCGTAGCAGTCATGGCACAGCCGAAAGCGCTGTTCGTCGAAATTTACCTTGGGAAAGTCCGGGTCGGCCTTGTGCAACAAATACAGCGTGTTTCGGAAATAGCGCCGCGCCTTGTCCATCGAGGTGAATTTCGCGGCGGTTACGCGGACCGCTACCACTCGCGAACGAAGCCCCGCCGCTTGCCCGCCGAGGTGCAGACCGGCCACCGTTCCCATCGTTCCCGATGCGGCATAGATGTAATCGGGTTCCGGCAGACCACCGTGCCGGATTTGTTGCCGCAGTTCGAAGGCTGCGTTGACGAAGCCGAACATACCCACCGACGACGACCCGCCGGGCGGGATCAGATACGGACGCTTGCCGTCGCTTATCCGGTGACGGATCATCTGGTAAAACGCATCGCGCGCCGAAGCCGTGTAATAGGGACTGAAATGCAGTTCCGCGCCCACGCGATGGCTCATGAGCAGGTTCTTCCGCACCGACGGCGAATTGGGTTGCGGCACCAACATCGAAATCGCATGGATGCCGGCCTGCCGGGCGTAGATGGCCGTTGCCAGGGCGTGATTCGATCCCGCCGCGCCGAATGTCAGCGTCGCCTTGCGGCCTTCCTGCAAGGCTTGGCCCAGCAGAAATTCCAACTTGCGGACCTTGTTGCCGCCGTAGGGCCGCCCGCTCACGTCGTCGCGCTTGACATAGAGGCGCCCATGGCCAAGCACATCGCCAAATCGTTCGCGCAACACCGCCTCCAAGCGTTCCAACCGCTGCACCGGCGTCGGCCATTGCCCCAGCGCCGTATACGGCAGCCGCTCTGCCAACCGCGGATATAAATCGAACAGGTCAATCATCATTTACCGGAGGGACGGGTAAACCCGCCATGGGCGTTTGTGCATTTTTCGTGGCCGCCAATGGGCTTCATTGGCTCCCGATTGTGCCAAGAGTGCGCCATACCCTTCAACCTGGATTCGGCAATCGAAACACGAGCCCTGTGCGCAAGTCGGGGGCATCGTAGACCTTTTGGACGAAGTGAACAGGAAAACCGATCCCCCATTCGGGTGAAGTCCGTTGTGTCCACAAGGTCCACGGCGTCCAGAATTAGCACCGAATCTTGACTGTCGAATCGAGATTCAACACTCGTGGCAGGCTTGGATTTCGGCCACCATCCCGCGCAGCGAAGCCTGATATCTTGTTATCGCACCCGGATCCTCCCGGCGATTCGTATCGTTATTCTTTGGATTCCCGTGCGATCTTGAGCATGGTGTTCAGGAAGGTGGAGCGGAGCGGACGGATGGCCATGGCGGCTTTCCAGGGGGGCGATTTTTCGAGCAAGCGCAGCAGACGGCCCAGCGCCCGGTGGCTCAAGCGTTCGGGATCGTCGAAGAGCATTTCGGCGACTTTTCCGCGTTCGATGGCCATGTGGCCGATCATGTCAAAGGTCGTTTCCGGCGTGAAGACACGCCGGTCGCGCCGCGTCATTCGAATTGCGCCGGTTCGGCACATCGTATGGCACACGCCGCATCCAAGGCATGCCGCCGCGTTCAGCGTCGTTTTCCCGCCCTTTTCGGGCGCCGCCAAGGCGTGCATGGGGCATGTGGCCACGCACCGTCCGCAGCCAGAACATTTCTCCGAATCAAGAGTCGCAACCCAGTTCGAGGTTACAATGGCGTGGCCGATGCCGAGCGTCCGCGCGCCATTGAACAGGGTGCAGCAGCAACGGCAGCAATTGCAGACGAAGGAACTGTTGCGCTGGACGTTGTCGCCGACCTGCACAAGGCCCGCCGCCTTGCATTCGTCCACGATGCGCAGGGCTTCCCGCTTGCCAATGCGCTCCGAAATGCCGCTGTGAAGAACCGACTCCGCGCCTTTGTTGAGCGAGATACAAGTCCGTTGCGGGCGGTCGCAGGCCGTGCCAAGATGGCTCTTTGTGTGACGGCAGGGACATAAAGCGATGGTCAGCAGCGACGCCGATTCGATCATTCGGCTTACGCGTTCGTAATCGAGAATCTCGGAGTGGTCTTCTTCCGGCAACGCTTCCTCGCGGACGAATGCCCGCGCAAACTGTGTTTCACCGGAATACACCGCTTCCAGATGCTTGCGATCCTCGTTCATATACTCGTCGAACAGGCGCGACAACTCCTCCATCGGGAGGTCGTCCCGCGCGCGCATCATGACGTACTCGTAGATTCCGCCAAGTACAGGCGGCAACGAATAGTACCGATCGCCCTTGCGCTCGAAATCGAACACAAGCCCACGTTCGGCAAGGTCCGTCAATTTCCCGCGCAGTTCGTCCTCGGGCATGGCGAACTTCGACGCAAGTTTTTCGATGCGGGTGGGCTTGATGGGCAGTTTGGCCGCAAAGGCCGCCTCATCCGGCGAATAGAGAATCCGCAGTATGCCGAGTATGGCCGGTGAATCCGGCACGGGGCAGACATTACGGTCCATTTGTTGGCGCAGCAACCGGTATTCGCGTTCCACATTGACTTGATGTCCCATCGTTCTCCTTCCCACTGTTTCCGCCGTCCGTCTGATTGTTGGACCGTCCAAAGTTTAGGCAAGTTTCTCCTGCCTTGGTAACAACCGTTTCGGCCTTCCCGATAGGGTTGAATTCCCTTGGGTTTCCGTATGTCCGGGCAAAGAGGAATCAGGGTTTGGCAAGGGCTTCAACGATGGGGTGCTGGGTCCATGCCTTGGAGTGTTTGACGCGCAGGAGATGTGCAAGGGTGTCATGATCGCCGCAAGCAGTATGGCCACACGGAAACGGTTGTTGAATGGCATAAGCCCTATTCCTCCAACGGCGCAAGTATACGCGGTAAACAGCGGCGCTTTCATGTTGGAAATCGCGGATCGGCGAATGGCAAACCGCGTGTTGCGGCATGTACAATTCACTCTTCAGTTCATTTTGATTGAAACCGGGATAGAAACGGAAAAAACGATGAACCAGACGGTTATAAGGAATGCCGCTTTTCGCGTGGTGGGGTTGGTTTTGGGCTTTGCGGTCATGTATGGAGTGGTTTATGCGGCCGGAGTTTGGATTGTGCCGCTTACCAGCGGCACCGACAAGGCGATTCTGGCCGCCATCAATCCGGACGCGTATGCGCCGGGTTTCGACCAGTTCTTTCGCGCGGTGACGGACTATACGAACTTTCTGATCGCGCTTCCATTGATTTCATGGATGGTCGCTTACGCCATTTACCAGATGATGCCCCGTTACCGGCTGTATGTGGCGGGATTCCTGGTGGCCGAGGCGGTTTTCATGCTTGTCCAGGGCCGGATCCTCCCGGAGAAGATTGGCGTGGGTTCGGGATTGTTGATTTTATTGTCTATTTGCGCCGTCATTGGCCTGGCGGCGCATCTCCTCTATGCCGCCGTGTTTCGGCGGATCATTCCCTGCTATAAGGCCTACGTTACCGGACTGCTCGGAATTGAAACCGTTGTGGTGGCCGTTCTGGCGGCGACAGGGCGGATATGGCCCAACAGCGTCTACCTGGGCGCAAACGTCCTGCTGGTCGTGTCGTCCGCCTTTTTTCTCGGCCTGACGGCGTATCTTTTTCACACGATGAGCGACGAAGCAATGCGGCGGTTCGCGCGGGTGTTCTGGCTCGTGCTGATATCCATTTACATGACCGACGCATTCGGAACCAACCGCATCAAGGAGGCCATCGCGCGGCCCCGGCCGTTCAACGACGCAAACAAACCCTGGAACGAGAGCGTGCGGCGCATTCCGGATGAATATCTACAAGGACGCAACTCGTATCCTTCAGGCCATGTCTCCGGCACGTTTGGATTATTGACGCCGATTTTCTGGCATGTGCGCAGCCGAAAAGTCCGCGCCGGATTGATAGGCTGGGGTTGTTTGCAGGGTCTCTCGCGGGTCTATACCGCCGCGCACTTCCCGTTCGACTGTCTCATGGGCGGATTGCTTGGATTCGGGGTAGGGACGCTTGTTTTCTTCACATTATGGGGACGTTCGACATGGGCGACGGACAAGGAAGTTTCGGAAACCGCATAGTGGTTATCCGTCACCCCAAGTTTTCAAGGTCGTCGAAGTCGCGATGGCGCGCGCTTGCGCGCTTATTCGCTTTCAGATCGTTCCGTGAAATCAGGTTTAGCGGAACGCCGTCCACCTCGGTCCGCACACGCCGCTCATAACAGGCCGCAAAATCCACGCCCGAAATCGCCGTATGAATCTCGATCCGAAGCGGAGGCATACCCATCCGAATGATGCGGCGTTCCTCGGAAAAGATCCGCGGCGTCACTTCGGGATCCGCCATGCCGAAAGCTCTGACTGCCATTGCGCACCGAGTTGCATTGTCCGGACTCGGATCAATCCAGATATCCATGTCGCCGGTAGGACGCGGATAACCGTGGCATCCCACCGCATAACCGCCGATGAGCAGATAGCGGACGCCTTCATCTTCGAGCAATCTCAAGAACTCTTTGAAGTCTTTCGGTAGTTGGATCATAGCCGTATGCGATCTGCCGCATGAGTTCGACTGCCTGCAGGCGTTCCTCAATGGACTTGCTCAACCAGTAGTTGCGATCGTCTGTATCGTACCCCGAGATGACGGAAAGCGCGGTTCGGTCAACGCGCAGTTTGTCTATTTCTCTTTCCATGACTCGATTATAGCACGAAGGAGCCGTAAACCGGGCGTGGAAACTACTTCGTTTTCGCCTTGCGCGCCAGCAGTTCGCGAATGATCGCGTTGGCATTTTCCACGGTGATGCCGCACGGTTCGCAGTATTTCTCCGGATGGAACGGTTTTTGGGCGTGTGCAAGATAATGGTTGTCTGTCGAAACCGTGAACTTGACGCCGGCGTCGGCAAGCGGCTTCACGTCGGCGATGAGTGCCTCGCGCATGGCGGGGGTGTCCCAGCAGTCGCCCGATTCCAACGCCATCTCGATATAAAGCGGCGCATCCTTCATCAAACGGACGACTTCTTCCTGTTCGCCGGGTTTGAAGAACCGGAAATCGGCCGTCGTAAGCGACGCCGGATCTTTCCCCGCCTTTTTCGCATCCTTCAACACGCGCTCGATGCGCATGGTGAATGGATGGAAAACGATCATCGGTATCGGATGCCGCTGCTGCACTTCTTTGATCTGCCGGATGCGTTTGATGAGCAATGCGCCGTCGGGCGGGCCTTCATCGTGATTGGGCGAGATGTGCCAGCCCACTACATCCGCCAGGTCTATCGGCGGCTCTTCCAGCCCTTCCTCGAAATCGAATTCCGAAATTTCCCATCCCTTGAAGATCGCAAGTTCCGGATGCGCGGCGGCGGCCTTGTCGAAATCCGCCATGAGCGCCCGATGGCCTTCGGAACCCATCGGATACAACAGTGTGCCGCCGTGCTCGCGTGCCCACTTGGCCGATTCCTTTTTGTTCATGCGGTACAATTCCAGATGATCGAGCAGGAGCAACGCCTTGCGTCCGTCCGCGACGGCCAGCGCAATCCATTCGTCCAGCGGCGCTTGGCGTTCCAGTCCCGCGTGCAGGTGTATGTCCATTTCGCGCAACGCGAAATTTTGCGCATGGGCGTTGGCGCTCAGTGCAAGAAGGACGGCCATGCCTCCAACCAGAATCGTTTCTATCTTTCGCATATGTTCCATTCGTCCTAAGGCGGCCCAGCCGCAATGTTTCAATCAAGGATGCCTTCGGCGTAGCCGCAATATCCTCGCCATCATTACATTTGAGAGTACCGAGTTCCCGGTTTTTCTGAATTGTAGCGCCGATTTCCAAATCGGCATTTCAATGCCGTCATTTTGGCAAGCCGATTTGGAAATCGGCGTTTCAATGACGCCCTGTTCAATTTCATCACAGAATATCAAAGCCGGCCGGCATTTGTTGAATCTGCGATTATCTGCGTCATCTGCGGAAAATCCTGCTCTTCCGCAGATGACGCAGATGCGCGCAGATAAAAAAGCATAGGTGTTCGAATCTCAGCAGTAAAAAACAATGCCTCGTCTGGGACTTCGCCAAGAAGAGGGGACGCCTTCGGCGTAGCCGAAATGCACTCGACATCAACATGTTACAAACATCGACAATTTGTTGTCGATGTGCGAACGATAAGGGCCTATTCGTCTTATTCCTCTACGCCCACCCGCTCTACTTCAGCAGCGATTCTCCATCCTCGCCGTAGGCCGCCAACATGAATTCCCAGCGCCGTCCGCCCGCATCCTCGACCTTTACAAGGATCGGATTCAGTCCTTTTCGCAAATCGGCGTCAAAGGCATAAGCGCCGGGAGTGCTTTGATCGCCTTCATTGCTCCAATAGGAAAAGGCGAGTTTGCCGTTTACCCAGACCTTTGGGCAATCATTCGCGCCCATTTCGAAATGGCCCTTTTGCATGCGTTTTGAGTGCACAAGACCGAACGCATACGCCACCTGCTTTCCTTCGGGAAACGTTTCTTTGAAATCAACCGTCCCTTGCGCGTTCGCTTCCAGCGTCCTCCCTTTGACGGTTTGCGCTTGGCCTTGCGCATCCCAATACGTTACCGTGGTCGCCGGCGTGATGGCGGCATTCGCTTCACCGCCGATGGAAGCGAGATAATCGGTGTCGAAGCCCGCGCGTGACGGCTGGCCGGGCGAGTAAGCGGGAATGGCCGGATTCGGAAACGGGCCGATTACCGTCCACTTCCTGAGATAACCCGGATCGGGCTCTGCGGCGTTCAACCCTATTTCAATCCCGGCATTCTTCGGCGCGCGGTTACGAATGTTGACCCCGCACGGCATCAGGTTCGAGGAGATGACCGCCGACCGCGTGCGCGGGCCGAGCGAAACCGCGTATTGCCCTCGGCGGATGCCGTTGAACTCGCAGCCATTCACAAGCAGGCGCGCGCCGTTGGCGTCAATGCACGCCGCGCCGTCACCGTGCCCATCCCATGCGCCGAAATGGCACGATTCGAAAAAGACAGCGCCGCGGCCTTCGATCTTCGCATGCGACACGATGTCTTTCATGCCATAGAACGCACAAGCGGTGAACTTGACCTGCCCGCGGTTCATGGGGGCGACCTCGACGCCGGACATGAACATGCCGTTGACGAACGATACGCCGGCATCGGGCGCCACCGCGTCCACCTTTATCGCGCACGGCGAGACGTCCATGTAGCAATTCGTGTAGATGCCACTTCCGGGCTGGTTCCGGATTTCGCCGCCCGGCCCGATGGTGGGACCGGCGATGAAGTGCATGCCGGTGCGGTAGAAAATGCTGAACAAGTTCACGGCCATCTCGCCGTCCGTGCGTCCGATGATGAAGGCCGTGCCTTTTTCTTTCGTGAAAGCCCACAGCGGACTGTTCGGATTGACATCCCAGAACGGCCAGAAATGGATGTTCTGAATCCGGCCAACGTCGTAGCATTGATTGATGTACAGTCCCTTGAAGAGCGGATAGGCGTACAGGCCGTCAATGAAATGCCGCCCCGTAACGTGCGTGCCGAAATCCACCGCCTGATACGGGTTGACGATCGTGACGTTGCGAATCGCGCAATTGTCCGCACCGTCCACGGATTGAATCGTCCACGGATACGCATGCGGCGGATTCGCGATAATCTGCTCCGGGTAGAAAATCGTCAAGCCGGACAGCGTCGAGTTCGTGGACATCGAAATGAACGGCGTACCGTCAGCATTACCCTGCCCCTCGGTCGCCAACAACACCGAACCCGAATCGAATGGACGCCCATTCACCGGCGCGCGCCAAATCCCTTCCAGCGTCACGTTCTCAGGAATCGTAAGATGGCCCTTGATGAGATACTTGCCAGCGGGAACCGACACAATGCCACCACCCGCCGCGGCCGTTGAGTCCAGTGCTTCTTGGAATGCACGCGTAAGATCGGTTTGTCCATCGCCGCTAGGCAGGCGCAAACTTGGCGAGATGGGAGTGTCTGTCGCACTTGCGATGCCCTTCCAGGAGATTCCAAGGAGCAAGACGAGGAGCAGCGCCACAGTGCACGTTCGAGATCTCGGAGGACTACATTCTCTTGTCAATGCCTCAGTCATCGGCCACATTGGAAGCCCGGAAGGAACTGGGTCTAATGGGTGTAGACTTTGCGGATTCACGTTCGTTCATACAGCGTTTTGCCTTCTCTCAGGGCGATACGCACGATATGGTTTGTGGTGGTGCGCCATTTCTCCACTTCTTCTCGGCTGAATACGAGAAGGTCAACGGGAACCGGTACGTCGCGCAACGCGCGCATGAGCCGTCCGATTTCCTTGTAGCGGGAGTTGCCAGACCCGAAGGGTCGTTTCTCAACGATCAACAGATCCACGTCGGAATCTCTCCCGATTTTACCCGCCGTGCACGATCCGAAGAGAACTACTTTGTCGGGATCGGCTTGTTCGACAATCCGAACCGTGATCTCGTGGATGATATCCTCAGTGATCGTTACCATTGACGCCGTTTCCGTTTCCTCTAACACAAACCCTAGTAACAATATACTTGTGCTTGACGTGTTGCCGCAAGCCGATCATGGGCAGCGGATCGCCCTTCCGTGGCCGACATCACCGAACCCGAATCGAACGGGCGGCCACGCAAAATGGTGGCGCCATCTGAACCACAGCCGCATTCAGTCAAAGTCCGGAGAGAAAAATGGGAGCAATCAAGCACTGCTCTCCTTGGGGGCTTACGTGTGATTCAAAGGCTAGAAATGCTAGCACTTCAGTCATCATCGGCTTCATCGTCCGCAATGGCCTCCCCTGTGGATATCGCAGGCTTACCCATCGCCTGAGAAATTTTGCCAATTATCATTTGGCGGCGGGTTTCGATGAACCGGTCGAAGCTGTCGGCACGAAGCGCGGTCGGATCCAGGCAATGTGTGGCAAGGATTTCTTCCATGGCAGCGTCATCTAGCAGAACATTCTTATGGCCCTGCAATTGCTTGAGATACTCGCTTGGGGCTTTGCCACCTATCATGCGATTGGCCTTATACGAAATAGGCGTCTTGTTGAGAATTGAGTCATAACGCTTTGAGCTGATGTTTTGTGACTCGCACCAAGCGCGGGGGAAGATGTGGTGAATGTCCAGCTTGCATTCTTCCCAATCGGTCTCGTCCAACTCCCTAATGGTACTTTTCCAGAAAAAATCCTTCGCGCCATCCCTCTGAATTAGGACACTTATACCTTTGTAGGCCGCGCTGTTGCGAGTGCGAAGTGTATCGAGGCGGCCTGGTTGAAAATTGGCATCGCGAACAGTCGCAGGTTCGTTGCCGCCTCCGTTAACCCATTCCATTAGTTCTTGGAGATCAAGGGCGATTCGTGTTTCAACGGCCCCCCCGTACAATTCTCCCAGTACGCCGCACCAGAACCAACGGCTTAATTTCTCATAGACTTTGTGCTCAAGCCATTTATCTTCAAGAAGTGCCAGTGCCGCCGCTAGAGGAATCAACTGGGTACGATAGGGCAAATCGCCGGTTGAAAAGAAAGACTCCTTCCGCAGAAATTTGGCCGCCCTCACGAAGCCGGTCAACAGCGGCTTTGACCACTTTTCATAGGCAGCCAAGGGCAAGGCGAGCACTGCTTCACGTTTTGCGCTGACACCTGTTACCTGCTTTCCGGTCTTGCCAGCAGCAACGTCTTCTTGGCGGCGCGAGTACGAATAAAGCAATGATAACCCTTGGAAAAAATCAGTGGGCTGAATCTCTCGGAGGAGTCGCTGACGGCTCATTTGATGGTGAATGCCTTCAATCTGCTCAATCCGGTTGCCGTACCACGCGTCGCGCAGATTAACGCCATCAGCGGCGTAAGTAGCCGTAAGCAATTCGAAGACAGATAGAGCGACACCGCCCGTATTGACCTTCTCAAATACCAGGCAAACCGCTTCCTTTCGGTTGTTCTTCTTGAGTTCAATTACGGGAATATCATAGTTCCTGAATTCATTGAGCAAAGACTTGCGGAACGTCATGTAACGGGCGAACTTAGTCCCGTCAAACTCGTTCAACCCCTCTTCCCACGTATCCGAATTGAGAATTTGGCGGCAGGGGAAATAGAAATATTCATACTCCTTCTCAGGCGAACTCAAGTCGAGTTTGACGTCGCGTCCGAAGTTTTCCTTTATCTTCCTGTCCTCATCAACGCTTACGATAGCGTTTTCGTAGTATTCAGGGCCTTTCAACGCTTCTTCAATATCAATGTAATAGTAACGACTTATTTTCCTCTTTTTTTCATCCTCGGTTTGCACCGGCTCGTCAATCATCAAGACTTGCGTTAACGAGGTTAGACGCTGCTGTCCGTCAAGGATGAGCCGCTCAACCTTTTCTGGGGTCGCGGCACCGTGATTAACCCCCTCGACGGGGCGGACCTTGAATCTTGCATCTCCACCCGATTCCAAAAGCATTATCGCGCCTATGGGGAAAGCTCGGGCGATACTGACCAGCAGGGAACGAATATGCTCGTCATTCCATACCCAGCCTCGCTGGAAGTCGGGCAACTGAATCTTTCCAGTTGTGATGTCTCCGAGAAGCACAGCCAGTCGCGTTTTCGTCGAATCGAACGTTGACATGACACAACTCTTTCTAGTTCTTCTACGAGATGAATTCCTTAATCCTCTGGCGATCGCTCGGCCTTATTCGGGCGGTTCGTTTCGCAGGAATGACGTGCGGTGCGAACTCCAACCGTTCTGGACCAAAGCGTTCACGCGTCTTCATACTCCGAAGGCCAGTATGCTACTTCACGACGAATCCTGCAAGTTTGCCGGGGACGAAGATTTCCTTGACGACGGTCTTGCCGGCGAGGTGTTGGGCGACTTTCGCGTCGGCCTTGGCGGCGGCGAGGATCGCGTCTTTGTCAGCATCCTTCGGGACGGTAATCACCCCGCGTAGTTTGCCGTTGACCTGCACGGGGACTTCGATGGTGTCTTCGACGAGCAGCGTCTCGTCGTAGGCCGGCCACGGTTCATAGGCGAGCGTGTTCGCATGGCCAAACCGTTCCCACAATTCCTCGGCCATGTGCGGCGCGAAGGGGGAAAGGATCAGAACAAATGTCTCCATGACGGCGCGGTCTATGGACGGCGCTTTCAACGCCGCATTGACGAATTCCATCATGCGCGCAATGGCCGTGTTGAACAGGAGACTCTCGATGTTCTGTGTGACTTCCTTGATCGTGTGGTGCAACACGCGAAGCATCGCCGGATCGCCGCCCGTTTCGACAATGCGCGGATGAAGGGAACCGTCCTCGGCGACAAACAGCGACCATACGCGCTTGAGGAAGCGAAACACGCCTTGGATACCTTCGTCGGTCCACGGCTTCTCGCGGTCAAGGGGTCCCATAAACATTTCGTACAGGCGCATCGCATCCGCGCCGTATTCCTGCACGACCGTGTCGGGATTCACGACGTTGTACCGCGACTTGCTCATCTTTTCGACTTGCGCCTTGACGGGTACGCCGGACTCCTTGACAAAGTAGCCGTCCTCGCGTTTTTCGACCTGCTGCGGATAGTAGTATTTGCCGTTGTCGTCCTGATACGAATAGGCGAGGATCATGCCCTGATTGAACAGTTTGATGAACGGTTCTTTTGTCGAAACGTATCCCGCATCGTAGAGCACCTTGTGCCAGAAGCGCGAATAGAGCAGGTGCAACACGGCATGTTCCGCGCCGCCGACGTAGAGATCCACCGGCATCCAGTAGGATTCGGCCTCTTTCGACCATGCTTCGTTGTCGTTCTTCGGATCGCAGAACCGGAGGAAGTACCAGCACGAACCGGCCCATTGCGGCATGGTGTTCGTTTCACGGACGGCCGGTTTGCCGGTCACGGGGTCCGTCGTGTTGACCCATTCCGTCGCGCGGGCGAGCGGCGGCTGGCCGTCGGGCGTCGGTTTGTAGTCCGTCAGTTCGGGCAATACGAGGGGCAGGTCCTTCATCGGAATCGCGCGCACCGTGCCGTCTTCGAGCGTCACGAGCGGGAACGGCTCGCCCCAGTAACGCTGCCGCGAGAAGAGCCAGTCGCGGAGCCGGTAGTTGATGGTGGCTTTGCCAAGACCGCGATCTTCGAGCCACGCCATGATTTTCTTTTTTGCATCCGGCACGCGCAGTCCGTTGATGAGCGGCGAATTCACGAGCACGCCGTCGCCCGTGTAAGCCTCCTTCTCAATGTCCCCGCCCGAAATGACCTCGATGATCGGCAGGTCGAACTTCTTGGCGAATTCATAGTCGCGCGTGTCGTGCGCCGGCACGGCCATGATCGCGCCGTAGCCGTATTCGGCGAGCACGTAATCGGCGATCCAGATGGGGATGCGCGCGTCATTCACGGGGTCAATCGCGTAACCGCCCGTGAACACGCCCGTCTTCTCGCGCTCGTCCTTCATGCGATCCTGCGCGCTGCGTTTCGAGGCCGCCTCGACATACGCCTGCACGGCGTCGCGCTGTTCCGGCGTCGTCACTTCCATAACGAGCGGATGCTCCGGCGCGAACACGCAATACGTCGCACCGAACAGCGTATCGGGACGCGTCGTGAATACGGTAAACGTCTTGTCCGATCCGTCAATGCCGAAGACGACGTCCGCGCCTTCGCTCCGGCCAATCCATTCGCGCTGCATGGCCTTGATGCCTTCCGGCCAGTCGAGGTCTTCGAGGTCTTCGAGCAACCGTTCGGCGTAGGCGGTAATCTTGAGCATCCACTGCTTCATCATCCGCTTCTCGACCGGATCGCCCGTTTCGACGTACTTGCCATCCTTGACCTCTTCGTTGGCCAGTACCGTTCCGAGCGCGGGACACCAGTTCACAGCGGCTTCCGTCTGGTAGGCCAGACCCCGCTCGAAAAGGACTTCGAAAATCCACTGCGTCCATTTGTAGTACGCCGGATCGGTCGTGTTGATTTCGCGGTCCCAGTCGTAAGAAAGGCCGAGCGCCTGGATTTGGCGTTTGAACGTCTCGCAATTCTTGTTCGTGATGATGGCGGGATGTTCGCCGGTGCGCACGGCATGGCGTTCCGCCGGCAAACCGAAGGCGTCCCAACCCATCGGATGCAGCACGTTGAATCCCCGCATGCGCTTGAACCGCGCGACGATATCCGTCGCCGTGTAGCCTTCGGGATGGCCGACATGGAGTCCGTCGCCGCTGGGGTAGGGGAACATGTCCAGGACATAGTACTTCGGCTTCGAGCGGTCCACGTCCGATTTGAAGGTCTTGTTCTCCAACCAATACCGCTGCCATTTTGCTTCGATGGCGCGGTGATCATATACTCCGCTGGACATTTGATGTGCCTCCCGGCTGCAATACTTCCAAAGAAAAAAATCAGGGGTGGCCGGAATATATCACAATCGCATGCCGGCATGCATACCCAAAACCCATTTTGGGCGTGGGGGCGCAATGAAACACCCCCCATTTTGACCAAATTTTTTGACGAATACGCGGATCTCTGTTACAATAAAAAACATTCCGCAGGTAGCCTGCATCTCACTGGAGCAAGGAATTACCCCAATGACGGAAACGGCGTCTACGAGTGTACCCGGCTTTGAAGGAACTAAGGTCGAGAATTGTTATCAGTGCGGCAAATGTACGGCGGGATGTCCCGTGGCCGACAGCATGGATATCGTGCCGAACCAGATCCTGCGGCTTGTCCAGGCGAATCTGCTGGAAAAAGCCCGTAACTGCCTTGCCATCTGGACCTGCCTTGCTTGCCAGACTTGCACGGCGCGGTGTCCGCAGGACGTGGATTGCGCGGGCGTGATTGACGCGGTGCGCCATCAGGCGGTGGCCAGGGGGATTGTGCCGGAGAAACAGCAACGCGTATTCCTGTTCCAACGCGCGTTTCTCGACAACATTCGCAAGAACGGCCGCGTGAGCGAGGTCGAGTTGATTGCACAGTTCAAGCGACAGGCTTTCTTCAAGGATTTCAACGTGCCGCTGGCGATGAAAGACGCGCTGCTGGCGCCGAAACTCATGCAACGGGGCAAATTTCATCTCGTCGGTGAAAAGGTCCGTGATCGCGGCGTTGTCCGGCGCATTTTCGACAAGTGTGAATCGCGAGGTGCGAAGTGAGCAATCCACAATCCGCAATCGGCTACTATCCGGGCTGTGCGCTGCACGGTTCATCGAACGATTACGAAAAATCCATTCGCGCGTGCCTGGATCTGCTGGGCGTGCAACTCAAGGAATTGGACGACTGGATCTGCTGCGGCGCGACGGCGGCCCATTCGTTGAACCACACGCTGGCCGTGGCTTTGCCTGCGCGCAATCTCGGCATCGCCGAGCGCGACGGGTTCGACGAAGTGTTTGCGCCGTGTCCGATGTGCTCGATGGAATTGCTCAAAGCGCGCAAGCATCTGAATGACGATGCCGTGTTGCGCGAAGAAATATCCGATATTGTCGAAGTGAAAGTGAACGGGCGGGCGCAGGTCATCAACCTGATCCAACTGTTGATGAAGGCGGGATTGGAACGCATTCGTGAACGGGTCAAGAAGCCGCTCGAAAACCTGAGCGCGGCCTGCTATTACGGCTGCCTGTTGACGCGTCCGCCGAAGGTCGTGCAGTTCGACGATTACGAGCATCCCCATTCGATGGAAGACATCGTCGAAGCGCTCGGCGCGCGGACGGTCGAGTGGAACTACGCGACCGAATGCTGCGGCGCGGGTATGACGATGGCGGCGGAAGCGACCGTGCTCAGCCTGTCGAACAAGATCCTCAAGAACGCGGCCGATCACGGCGCGAACTGCATCGTCGTAGCGTGCCCGATGTGCCACGTGAACCTCGATATGAAGCAGCCGGACATCGAGCGGGCGTTCGGTGTCGAACACGGCCTGATGGTGTATTACCTTTCCGACTTGGTGGGGCTGGCGCTGGGACTGGACAAGTCCCAGATCGGCATAGACCGCCATTTCGTCGTGTTGGAACCCAAACCCGTTCCGCAACCCGTCGCGGCGGAAGAATAGGAGTTAGGAGTTAGGAGTTAGGAGTTAGGAGTTAGGAGATGATGATTGCAGGCCAAGGGTAGCGAGCAGAAGAGCGCGATGAGGGCTCCGGCCAAGATCTTTACGGATTTGATCGTTTGGCAGAAGGCCCATGCCTTTGTGTTGCAGGTTTATGCCGCCACGCGCGCATTTCCGAAGGAGGAATTGTACGGGCTTACATCGCAGTTTCGTCGTGCGGCCGTCTCAATCCCGGCGAACATTGCAGAAGGATTCCGCAAACAATCCAAACCCGACAAGGTTCGGTTCTTAAACATTTCCGAAGGTTCGCTGGAAGAATGTCGCTATTACTTGATACTGGCTCACGATCTGGGCTTCATGGATAAGGATACGCTTTGGCAGTTAAGCGAAGAGGTTGGCCACCTCTTGAACGGCTACCGCTTACGCATTCTAACTCCTAACTCCTAACTTCTAACTCCTTGATTTAAGGATAAGCACGAATGGCAAGAATAGGCGTTTTCATCTGCTGGTGCGGCGAGAATATCGCCCGGACGGTTGACGTCGAGCGCGCTACGCGGGAGATCTCCGAAATTCCGGGCGTGCGCCGTGCGGTCAACTACAAGTACATGTGCTCAGATCCGGGACAGAGCATGATCCGCGACATGATCCGCGACGAGAAACTCGACGGTCTCGTCGTGGCTTCGTGTTCGCCGCACATGCACATGAAAACATTCCGCGCCGCCGCGAAGGCCGCCGGATTGAATCCGTATCTCGTCGAAATGGCCAATATCCGCGAGCATTGTTCATGGGTGCATCACAATCGCGAAGAAGCGACGGCGAAGGCTGTGGACTTGATCCGGATGTCCGTCGGGAAAGTGCTGCGGAACCGCGCGCTCGAACCGATCAAGGTGCCGTTGACCCGGCGCGTGCTGGTAATCGGCGCGGGCGTGGCCGGCATCCAGGCATCGCTCGATATCGCGGACGCGGGTTTCGAGGTCGTGCTGGTCGAACGCGAGCCGTCCGTCGGCGGCAAAATGGCCGGACTTTCCGAGACCTTTCCGACGCTCGACTGCTCGCAGTGCATTCTGACGCCGCGCATGGTGGAAGTCGGCCAGCATCCGAACATCAAACTCTACAGTTATTCCGAAGTCGAGTCGGTGGACGGTTACGTCGGTAATTTCAAGGTCAATATTCGCAAGAAGGCGCGGTATGTGGACATTGACAAGTGCACCGGCTGCGGCGACTGCTGGAACAAGTGCCCATCGCGCAAATCGCTGAGCAGTTTCGATTACAACCTCTCGACACGCAAGGCCATCTATATCCCCTTCCCGCAAGCCGTGCCGGCGCGCCCGGTCATTGACCGCGACGCCTGTTTCCATTTCCTGCGCGGCGCATGCGGAACGTGCAAAAAGAAGTGCGCCGCAGGCGCAATCAATTTCGACGATCAGGACCAGATTCTGACCGAGGATGTCGGCGCGATCATCGTGGCGACGGGCTATCAGTTGTACACGATTTCGAAGGAACAACCGAACGAAAAACTCGCCGGCTACGGCGAATACGGCTACGGCAAGTACAAGGACGTGATTGACGCGCTCCAGTTCGAGCGCCTCGTTTCGGCGTCCGGTCCGACGGGCGGCGAACTGAAACGTCCGTCCGACGGCAAAACGCCGAAGAACGTCGTTTTCATTCAGTGCGTCGGTTCGCGCGATTGCGCGAAAGGCCTTTCGTATTGCTCGAAAATCTGCTGCATGTACACCGCGAAACATACGATGCTCTTCAAGCACAAGGTCCACGAAGGCCAGGCGCATGTCTTCTACATGGACATCCGCGCGGGCGGCAAGAACTACGATGAATTCGTGCGGCGCGCGATCGAGCAGGATGGCGCGCAATATTACCGCGGGCGCGTTTCGAAGATTACGGAAGAAAACGGCAAACTGATCGTGCGCGGCGCGGACACGCTCGCCGGAACGCCGGTGACGATCGAGGCGGACATGGTCGTGCTCGCGGCAGCCATGCGTCCGGCCGACGGCATCCTCGAATTGGCGCAGAAACTCAAGATCGGCTACGACGAATTCGGATTCCTCTCCGAATCGCATCCGAAGTTGCGTCCCGTCGAAACGAACACGGCGGGCGTGTACGTCGCGGGCGCGTGCCAGGCGCCTAAAGACATTCCCGAAGCGGTCGCGCAAGCGTCCGCGGCGGCGGCCAAGGTGCTCGTAATGTTCGGAAAGGGCGAACTTACACGCGAACCGGAAATTGCACAGGTCAACGAAATCACCTGCGCGGCCTGCTATGCTTGTGTGCGAACCTGCCCGTATCAGGCCATTGAAAAGGCCGAGATCCGTGATCGTAAGGGTAATTTGGTCAAATATACCGCGCGCGTGAACCCCGGTTTGTGTATGGGGTGCGGAACATGTGTGGCGGTTTGTCCGTCCAAGAGCGTGGATTTAGACGGTTTCAGCGAACAGCAAATCTATGAAATGGTGAAGAACCTGATATGAGCGATGCAAGCACGTTCGAACCGAAGATAGTGGCCTACGTGTGCAATTGGTGCACGTATCTGGGCGCGGATCAGGCGGGCACGAACCGCCTTGAATATCCGAGCAATGTGCGGATCGTGCGCCTGCCGTGTACGGGCCGGATTGACTTCAACCTGATCATCAAGGCGCTTGAAATGGGCGCGGACGCGGTCCTCGTTTCGGGCTGCCATCCGGGCGATTGCCATTACACGGCGGGCAATTATCACGCGCGGCGGCGATGGATACTGTTCCGGTCGCTGCTTGAAACGATGGGCATTGACCTCGAACGGATCCATTTCGCGTGGATTTCCGCCGCCGAGGCGAAGAAGTTCCAGCAGACCATCACGGAAATTACGGAGAAGACGCGCCAGATGGGACCGTATGAGGGCTACCGCCGCGTTTGCGAGGCCGGCGTATGATTGAACAACTGCGCGAGACATGCAAGCGTCTGCTTGAAGAAGGCAAGGTAAACGTCGTTATCGGTTACGGCCAGGATTCGCCGGGCGGACCGGTCCATCCGGTATTCGTGACGCGGACGGACCAAGTGGGCCGTCTGGTCTGGAATGATCGGTGTTTCAACAATCTGGCCACGTATTTGACGCGGCGCGATATCAAGGCGCTCGGAAAACCGGCCATTGTCGTCAAGGGCTGTGATGAACGCGCGGTCATCGTGCTCGAACAAGAATCCCAGTTCAAACGCGAAGACATTTACGTCATCGGCATGGCGTGCGACGGCGTCGGTTCGCCTCGCCTGGCAAAATGCGCTGCATGCAGCGTCCATATGCCCCGATTCGCCGACGAGACGATTGGCGTATCGAATACGGAATCCACCGCGGACGGACGCTTTGCCGCGCTGGACGCCTTCCTCCAGAAACCACTTGCGGAGCGGCTCGAATATTGGATGAACGAACTGGCGCGGTGCGTCAAATGTTACGCGTGCCGCGAAGTTTGTCCGATGTGTTACTGCAACCTATGTATCGTTGACAAAAACCGTCCGACTGTGCTCGATACCTCTGCGACGTTGAAAGGCAATTTTGCATGGCAGATTACACGGGCGTTCCATCAGGCGGGGCGGTGCGTGAGTTGCGGGGAATGTGCGCGTGTGTGTCCGGCGGGCATTGACTTGTCGTTGTTGAACCTGTCGCTGGCTCGCGCGGCCGAAGAACATTTCGCGTACCACGCCGGGATGGACAAGGACACGCCGCCGGTCATCGGTTCGTACGCCCTGGAAGACAAGGAGAACTTCATTCTGTGAGCCAGACGATTACACTCGACGCCCTGAAACGGCTCGCGGGCGAATGGATCGCGCAAGGCAAGCGGGCCATCGGCCCGGTGCGCGTCAAGGACGATTTCATTCAATATGCGTCGCTGACCGATGCCGATGCACTCATGCTCAGTGGATTCGTCCATCCCGCGAACTCGATCAAGGAATTTCTGTTTCCCCGTACCGAGCCAATCTACACCTATCGGTTCAAAGGCCAGGCCGTCGAACTGGGCGATTGCGAACCGAACGCCGGAGAACAGGCGATTATCGGGGCGCGTCCGTGCGATGCCGCTTCGGTGGCGATTCTCGACCACGTGTTCAACTGGGATTACAAGGACGATTTCTACAATACGCGCCGTGCCGCGACAACCATTATCGCGCTGGGCTGCACGGATTTCGACGATGAGTGTTTTTGCACGTCCGTCGGGCTGGGACCTGTCGCGGAGAAAGGCGCGGATGCGTTGCTGATTCCCATGGACGGCGGTTTCGAGGTGCGCTGTTTGACCCCGAAGGGCGAAGCGTTCTTCGCGGGCAAGACCCAGACTTCCGACAAGTCGGCGCCTGTGCCGGCGGGTCCGGAGGTCAAGTTCGATGTGGCCGAAATCCGCGCGCGGTTGGCGGACAACTACGAAGATCCGGCGTGGCGCGAGATCGTGCTGCGCTGTCTCGGCTGCGGCGCCTGCGCGTATGTGTGCCCAACCTGCCACTGTTTCGACATCGTGGACGAAGGCACGGCGGTGGGCGGCGCGCGAATCAAGAACTGGGACAGTTGCCAGTTCGGCATGTTTACCATGCACGCATCCGGCCACAATCCGCGCGCAACGCAGGGCCAGCGCCAGCGCCAGCGCATTCAGCACAAGTTCCGCATTTACCCCGAGAAGTTCAACGAGGTTCTCTGCACCGGTTGTGGCAATTGCACACGGAACTGTCCCGTTGGGCTGGGTGTGCTCAACACAATCGGGCAACTGCGCGCGTTCGTACCGCCGGTGGAAGGGTAGGCCATGGAAAACGCTTACAAACCCGAATTGATGGAAGTGCTCCAAGTCACGCAGCACACCGCCGATGTGAAATCGGTGCGTATCCGTTTCCGGGACCCGGCCGTCTCTGAGAAGTTCGCGTTCCGTGTCGGCCAGTTCGGCATGTTTTCGGCGTTCGGCGCGGGCGAATCAACCTTCAATATTTGTTCGAGTTCGACCTGGAAAGATTTCATCGAGTTCTGTTTTCGCCGGACCGGCAAAGTCACCGACGTGTTATGGCGCCTGGACGAGGGCGACACCATCGGATTCCGTGGTCCTTACGGGAACAGTTATCCCATGGAGCAATGGGAAGGCCGCAACCTGATCTTCATCGGCGGTGGAATTGCGATGCCGCCGATTCGCTGCGCGATCTGGTACGCGCTCGAAAACCGCGCCAAATACGGCGACATCACGATTGTATACGGCGCGCGAACGGTTGGCGACATGGTATTCGCCAACGAATTGGATGAATGGGAGCAGCGCGATCGGACCCGCGTGATCCGCTGCGTGGATCCCGGCGGCGAAACGCCCGAATGGAAATACGAGGTCGGCCTAATCCCGCATGTCATTGAACGGTCCGCGATCCCTGCCGGGAACACCGTTGCGCTGGTCGTCGGTCCGCCGATCATGATCAAGTTCACGCTGCCCGTGCTCGACAAGATGGGCATCGGCAAAGAAGATATTTACACGAGCCTCGAAAATCGCATGAAATGCGGCATCGGCAAGTGTGGGCGCTGCAATTGCGGTCCCATATACGTGTGCAAGGAAGGCCCGGTATTTTCGCTCGCGCAACTTAGCCGGTTGCCGAACGATTATTGAGACAGGGATCCGCAAACTCGATTGCCGAAACGCGCGGGTCTGCACGGCATGCGGATCTTTCGCATGGGAACATTGAAGCCATGACCGAATCAAGCGATAATTCGATTTTTCCCGTCACGAAAAAACCGGGGACGTAGGGATAGATGCGCTTTTTCCGGATCGCGATGCAGGCGCTGGCGATGTTGGCCTTGGCGGCGATTCTGCTCGCCGGCATCGAAACGATTCTTCGTCTGGCGGGACAGGGCCGCTCCATGCGGGTGCTTACGCGGAAACATTATGCCGGCACGGATTATTATGTGACGAACGGGGCCTTTTTTCAGCAATTTTTTTCGCTCCCCATCGAAACCATGTGGCAGGACGCCGAGACCTACATTCCCTGCCAAAAACCGAAGGATTCGATTCGAATCGTCGTCTTGGGCGAATCGGCGGCGCTGGGCGTGCCGCCGGATTTCGCGTTCAGTTTCGGGCGTATTTTGGACGCGATGCTGGCGGCGCGGTTTCCCAACATACATCTTGATCTGTATATCCTCGCGCAACCGGGCATCAATTCGTATGCCTTGCGTGAAATCGCGCGGGATTGCCGCCGGATCCAACCGGATTTTCTGATCGTCTACATGGGCAACAACGAGATCAACGGCCCATTTGGGGCGCTGGCCACGCCGCGTGATTCCTTCCTGTCTTCCCTGTACGCAATTCGGGCGCGTTTTTTCCTGCGGGATTTGCGGTTGGTTCAACTGCTCACAGCCCATGGCCGGGTTCCATGGCACGCGCCGCCGGAGAATCCGGAGCAGATAGCCTCCCCGGAAGATCCCCGCATGGAACGGTCCAGCCGCCATTTTCGCGCCAACCTGAAAGACATTATACGGGCGGGACGCGACGCGGGCGCCCATGTGCTGCTTTGCACCGTTGGATGCAATCAGCGTGAATGGCCGCCGCAAACCAGCGTAAACCGGCCGGATCTGCCGCCGGACTTGTTTCAGCAATGGCAGGATCACTATTCGGCGGGTATCGCCAGCCAATCGCGGGAGCAATGGGCCGAAGCGGCAAGGGCGTACCAGGCCGCCGAGGCCATTGATTCGACGCATGCGGAATTGCAGTTCCGGCTTGGCCAGTGTCTCTTGGCGATCGGCAAGGCAGGGGAAGCCGCCGTCCATTTCAAGTCCGCATGGAATCTCGACGGATTCCGCGCCCGCGTGATGCCGCGCATGAACGAGATTGTGCGTGAGGAAGCGGCGGCCCAGGCTTCGGATCGCGTGCGTCTTCTCGATACCGCGCGAATTCTTGCGAATGAAAGCCCCGGCGGAATTCCCGGCCACGAGTTTTTTTACGACAATGTGCATCTGACATTTCCCGGAAATTACGTCATTGCGCGCGAGTTGTTCGTGCAGTTGGCCGCATTGTTGCCGCCGTTTTTACGGGGGGAAAATCCGGAAAATCCGGCTCCGCCGGCGATGAGCGAATGCGAACAACGCTTGGGATTGACGCCCGGCGTCTTGCTCAAACATCTGCGCGGTGTCGTCATGGGATATCGGATGTGGTGGAAGCGGCCCACGCCGGAGTTGGATCAGCGCATTGCCGCCCTCGAAGCGGAATTGGGTCCGGATATCTTGCCGGGGATTATGGAAGGATACCGGAAAGCACTGGAATGGCGGGGAAACGATCGTCTGTTGCGGACACGGTACGCCGAAATCCTTCTCGAAAGCGGCCGTACCGAAGAGGCGGTGCAACAGGCCCGGATGCTGGCCGGGCAATATCCCTACCGCCCGGCCACGCACCGTCTGCTCGGAACGGCATTGACCCAGGCCGGCCAGACGGAAGAAGCCTTGCGGGAACTGGAAGCCGCGCTATCGCTCTGTGGCGCCGACGCCAAAACCCAATACGAACGGGGCCGGCTCCTGGAAAAACTGGAACGGTATTCGGAAGCGAAGGATGCCTATATCGCCGCCATCTTGATCAATCCGCGCAATTTCGAACCGTATGACCCGCTGAATGCCCTTTTCGAGAAAGAGGGCGGAGCGGCCGGGCGGGCAAAGGGCTGGGCCGCGCTGGTGGACCATGTTCCGGATTCGGCAAGGGCGCATTTTCAACTGGGACTGGCTCTGGAAAGCGTGGACGACTTGCCGAATGCCATCATACACTATCGGACGGCATGTAATCTCGAAGGATTCGACCCGGCCGTTCAGGGCGCATTGGGCCATGCCCTGTTGAAAAGCGGCAAATGGCTGGAGGCCATTCCACCGCTGCAGCAAGCGCTGCAAATCAACCCCGACATCGCCCATTTTCGTCCCTTGCTTCTTCGCGCCCTGATCAAATCCGGCAAACTCGACGAAGCCCGCGCCGAGGCCGAACGCTGCCGTGAGCGCGGCATTACCCTTCCACCGGAAATTCAACGGGAATGGGACGAAACTATGGCCGGACCGAAATAATTGGCATCACGCGAAAAGGACGCGCTGCAAGATACCCATGCCGGCCATAGAAAACGTGTAAAGAGAATCGGGCGGTCAACAGCATAACGCCGAATTCCCTCTCGGCTGAACGGCCAAATGGGTACGCCGAATCGGAATTCGACGCTCCAAGGCGTTGTGTTGAATGATTTCGCGAGTGCGAAAATCGCGGGGTTTTGGAGTGATTATGATGACGATGACAAACACGAACACGAAAAAAGACTGGGTTGTGGGCAAAGCCCACGTCAGTAAAAAAAGGTCAAACGGCCGGTAACGTAGGCGAAGAGGACACAATCATGACCGAACTTCGGCTTTTTCATGCACGGATCGCATTGATTCAGGCGTTTCTGCGGCAGCAGAAGCATGACGGTATCTTGTTGTCGCGCACGGACAATTTCGCGATGGCCACGGGCGGCAAGCGCAATTATGTTTCCACGGCGACCGACATGGGCGCATGCAGTCTTTTCGTCACGAAAGGCGGCAAGGCGTATTTTGTGGGCAACAACATCGAAGCGACGCGGGTGATGGCGGAGGAATTGTCCCGTCTCGAATGTGAGTCGCGCCATTTCTTCTGGTTCGATGGTTCGCCCGCGGCGCTGATACAAAAGGAATTTTCCGGCTCTTTGGTGTCCGACGACGGATCGCTGGGCGAAAACGTCCATGCCAAACTGGCTTATTTGCGCGCGCTGCTGACTTTCGAGGAACTGGAGAAATACCGCCGGCTGGGGAAACTCGCCGCGGATGCGATGACGGCCACGCTCAACGCCATCGAACCGGGCCAGACCGAAGCCGACATTGGGGCCCGGCTGGCCGCCGAAGGCGCGAAGCGCCGCTGCCTGACTCCAGTCGTATTGATTGCCGCAGACGAACGCATCATGCAACACCGGCATCCGTTGCCCGTTGTTTCGTCCCTGCTGCCCGGCGGTCCGGCGGAATACAAAGCCAAGGGATACGTAATGGTCGTGGGCGGTTTTTTACGCGAGGGACTTGTGGTGTCCATGACGCGGTTCAAACGGGTGGGAGAAATACCCAAGGGCATTACGGGCGCCCATGCGCGCATCAGCGCGGTGGACGCCATTTTCCAGGAGGCGACAGAGCCGGGCCGGACGCTCGGCGACGTGTTCAGCGAAGGCCAGAAGGCCTATGCGGACCTGGGTTTCGATCCGGATGAATGGCGCCGGCATCATCAAGGCGGAGCGACCGGTTACGCAGGCCGGACCTGCAAAGCCGCGCCCGGCGAACCTTTCCCTATTCTCGATCCCCAATGGCGGGAAGCCGTCAAAGGAATCCTGGACATGGATACGCCATTCGGCCATGCGTTTGCGTGGAACCCAAGCGCCCCCGGCGTGAAATCCGAAGACACCTTCATCATGCTACCCGATGGATCCAAGGAAATCGTCACACAAACGCCCGCCTTGCCCGACGTGGAACTCTCTGCGATCCTGGGCCGACCAACCTCCGTGGTCAAAAGCGGAATCGCCTGACTCCCAAGAGGCGTCCGCCTACAATTCGGCCCTACGTTCCTCGTCGTTGTTGAATTGCCTGCGGCGGCGCTTCATTTCCTTGAGGGCGTTGGCCTTGTAGAATAAGGCCGGCTCGATGATGGGATCGTGGATGCCTTCCGTTTCCACGTCGCCATAGGTGACTCTCCCGCGATAGGTGCGGTTGGAGAGGATGATGGCGATGGCTTGCCGCGACCATTTATTGCCCTTGCGGGTGAACACCTGCCGGGAATGCAGATAGGAGACGACTTTGCCCGTGCTGCGGTGGCGGAGGTACTCCCGAAAAATCATGCGCACCACTTCGGCTTCCCGATCGTCCACCACCAGCGGTTTCTCGCCTTCATGCCCGCGGCGGTAGCCATAGGGCGCCGGACCGGTCCCGTAACGCCCTTGTTGCACGGCCCCAAGTTGTCCTCGTTTCACTTTTGCGCCATGCGTGGCGCGTCCGGTAAAATCGGGTTCGTTCTCCACCTGATCCATTTCCGTTGTGCTGGCTTGTCGTTCCATCATTGCGCCAACTTTTTTTCTTGTATCCACCACGGCCATGGCGCCTTAGTCAAGAATTTACCACATGTAAAGATGTCTATTTCCGCACAGCATCGCCCAAGATGCTGGCCCTACACATCGAAGTATATGACAGATGAAGGAAAATGTCAATAGTTATTTTACCCCTTTTTCTTGTCTTGCAAGACTGATTATGAGAAAAGCGGAATCCGTGCGGAAAGGAAAAGAGCCCATTCCTCTTGGAATAGGCTCGAATGGCCTGAGATGCATTGACGCGCCGGCCAAATTGGCGGAACCGTCTGTTTCGCGAACGGTTCGCCCGGATTGGCGCGTTTCAGAATCGGTTATTTAGCCGCTTTTTTGGGTTTGGCCATGGCGGCCAGAACAGCCGGCGTTTCGCCATAGGGGGTGGCGTCCAAAGCCAGACTGGCCTCGATGACATCAAGGATTTCGCGGCGCGCCATGCCGGCGGCCTTGGCTTCCGCAACGACTTCGTGCAGACGTCCGATGATCCGGCGGCGGCAATCTTCGCGGCACTTGAGTTCGATGTTCTTGTTGACGAACACGCCCATGCCCCGCCGCGTATACAGCAATCCCATGACTTCGAGATCGCGGTAAGCCTTGGCCACAGTATTGGGATTGACGCCCAGCCGTTCCGAAAGTTCGCGGACGGACGGCAGTTGATCGCCGGCTTTGAGGCGTCCGGACGAAATCGCGAACTGGACATGGTTTTCGATCTGCACGTACACGGCTACACTGCTGTGGATGTCAATGCTCGACAACATGATTTGGCTCCTTTTCCGTTAGAGTCGCGGGCGGACTCCATCCGATTCAATCCGATTGGTTTTCCATGCAACACACTCGATGGGTTTTAGTTTTCGGCAACGCCATGTATAATAACGGCTATGAAAACAAGTCAGCCCGATTCCTTGTGTGATCCAGAGATCAAAGACAACGCCCATCGGCTATCTAGAATATATCTTCTATGGGAAAATATCAAGCCCCATTTACTTCCATGAACCATTTATGGAGTATTCCTAAGGCAGCCTGGCCGCAAAAGCGTGGAAGGCGCCAAGCGATATGGGCGGCGTTGATGATTTTCACATCGTGTTTTTTGGCCGATGCACGGTCTGCGAACCCGGAAAAGTCTCCTTCCCCGCCTTCCGTTCCGCCGAAGGCCGCGCCGGTTGCGCCGGGCGGCAAGGGCCTTCTCGAAATCAACGTCACGGATGTTCTCGGCAACGACATTCCCGCACGCGTCGAGTTGCAGAATCCCACGGCGCTTCCTAAGCCGTTACGCATCGAAGCGCCCAAGGGCCGGCTTACGGCGGAGGTGCCGGCCGGTAATTATCGCGCCTACGTTTTCATCTGGTGGCAGAAAATACCCGTCATGGTGGATGCCAAGGATCTGTCCGTCCAAGTGGGAAAAACCGCTTACCTTTTGACCAATCTGCTGGAGGGGGCGGCGGGAAGTCTTGCCCTCCTGGATTTCGATCAGGATCGCGATTTTGTGATTGACCGCGTCGAAAAGACATGCGGCACCGACCCCTACAACGCCGCCAGCATTCCCGGACGTCCGACCCTCGTTTTCGACGAGCGTGTTTTCGACAAGAAAGAAGCTTGGTACTGCGGCGAATTGCATGCCCGATCGATTTTCGGCGGAGGCAAGGAATCGCCCGCGCAACTGGTGCGCCGCGCCGAAAGCGCCGGGTTGGATTTTCTGGCCATTACGGACCGCAACACGATGGAAGCCTGTTCGGATCCCGGATTTCGTTCCGATTCCGTGGCGCTGATTCCCGCGTTGGAATGGGGCAGCGATCAGCGCGGAGTGGCGTTATTGTACGGGCCGCGGACATTTCCCGAATTCGTTGACGATATCCCGCAAGCCCAGGCGCTTGTGGATCTCATTCAGGCGCAAGGTGGTTTTTTCGCAATTGCGCATCCCTGTTTCCCGACCGCGCCGTGGCAATGGGGATTGTCCTTCGTCAACGGTATGGAAGTCTGGAATCGGGGCTGGCGTTCCGTGCCCCCTCTTTCCCTTCCTCAACTGGGCGAGGATCTCAAGGAACGCAAGGACGGATTGTTCGTGCATTCGATGGCGCTCGCCGCGGCGACCAACGGGTTGTCGGCCAACGGACAGGCCTCGATTTTCTACGACGCCGAACTGGTGCGCGGCCTGAAGGCCGCGGTTATCGGCGGTAGCGGAACGGGCAGCCCCGGCGTGCCTATGGGTTCGCCCGCGACGTTTGTCCAAGCCTCGGAAAAATCCGTGAAAGGCATCCTCGACGGGATGCGCCGCGGCCGCACCTACGTGGCCGCAAGTCCCAAAGGACCGCGGCTTCAGTTTGTGGCCGATATCCTCAAAGACGGATCTTTCGACACGTCAATTGGCGGCATCGTGCCGCTCAACATTCCCATTTCCTTCGAAGCGACAGTGGACGGCGCCAAGATTGGCGAAATCCAGATTCTGTTGAACGGGCGTCCGCTCATTTCGAAGAAGATCGAAGGGAATCCGTTCACGGTGCGCTTCGATCACACGCCGCAGAACTACAGCGTGTACCGTGTCCGCGTCATTGCCGCGCCGGGCAAAAAAGAAGCGGGATTCGGTCCCTTTGAAATGCTGGCCATGTCGAGTCCCATCTACGCGCAGGACGTTAAAATCAAGGATCCCAAGATCGAACAATACCTCAAGGAACATCCGGTTGGCCACGACACGGATCAGGCGGAATTACCCTTGCCGGCCGGCCCCGCGAATGGTGAGATTGTTCCCAAATGGAAGTTTTAGTGTTGTCCGTAAGCCATGCTATGTTCGCCAATGAGCATGGCATTTCCGGCATGACCAGTCCCGGTGAATGAACAGAAACGGAAGGCCCAACAGGGCGATAGCGAACAATGATAACGCGATCGGCAGCGGTTGAACGATTACGTTGGCCGATCGGCAAGCGGGACATCGCGGATAGGAGTCATCGTCGCTGCTGATATATTCGTCGAGATCGATCCCGGCTTCGGCGATTTCGTTCAATAGGCGCCGCGCCCGGTCCAGGTCCGATCGCGCGACATTCAACTGATATCCGCCCGAAGCCAGGGCGCGATACCGGCTGAAACGATGCACACGCGATTGAATGCCCATTGAAGCGAGTTTTGACTGCGCCAGGCAGGCCTCCACCTCGCTCTTGAACGACATTACAGTTTCAGAATCCGGATTCATACCGCTTACAGCATGGAGGAATACGGGGAGCCAAAGCAACTGCTACGGGAAGCCCACGGCTACGGGAAGCCAACCTCTGCGAATTGGGCGGCCGGAATGCGGGTTGGCTGGCGAATCCAGGTTCAAGACGGGGTCCTATGACAACGATTTCCGGTATCCGTCCAACGCGGCTTTTCCCATGTTTTCGAGGGAGTAGCGGCTGGTCCATTTCGGGCCTTCTTCGCGGCAGCGACGGCGAAATGATTCGTCAGTCAGGACTTTGACCAGTCCGGCCTCGATGGCGTCCACGCTGAGTGGATCGCAGACTTCGGCGATGCCGCCGGAGACTTCCCTCATGGTCGGATCGGTCGAAGTCAGCGCCGGCACGCCACAGGCCAGCGCTTCGACGACGGGTATGCCGAATCCTTCGTAGAGCGAGACATAGGCGAAGGCGCTCGCCGCGCACATAAGCCGGGGGAGATCCTCGGTGGCGACATAGCCCGTGAATACAAGCCGATCTCCGAGGTTCAGCGATTCGATGGATTCGGCGATCGGGCCGAAAAAAGTCCGTTTGCCGGTGAATACGAGTTTGTGCGGCAGGCCGTGATCTTTTAATCGCGCGAAGGCCTGTGCGAGGCGAACGAGGTTCTTTCGCGGCTGCAACGCGCCGACGTACAGGATGTATTCGGACGGCAGATTGTACCTTGCACGGGCGTCGTCCAGTTCTTCCCTCTCAGCGATGGGATGATAGATGGAATCTACGGCAGGCGACACGACGTCAATCTTTTCCGCAGGCGCACCGTAGAATTCCTGCGCCTCGCGTTTCATGGCTTCGGTCAGCACAAAGACGCGCCGCGCGCGCGCGACCGTGCCTTTCCCGAACCATTTCAGCCGATAGCGATCAACGGCCGGAAGCGTTTCGGGAAAACGTATCCAGACCATGTCGTGCAGCGCAACGATATACGGGCACGGACAGTACGGCGGCGCCGTGTACTGGACTTGAATGAGATCGAGTTTCTCTTTGTACGCAATCCAGGGCAAGGCGAACGGCACGCGCAACCATGAAGATCGCACGGGCAACGGATACGTCGGAAAACCTTCTCCGATCCCCGGTTTGCCGTGCTGGCCGGCGTGGACGAGCGCCAGAATTTCCGTTTCGGGCGCGACCCTGTGGAGTCCGCGCAGAAGCTGGCGGATGTAGGTCTCGTTCCCGCCGATTTGCGTGCCGATGGCGTGTGCGTCAATCCCGATTCTCATGGGAGCGCACCCCCGCAATTTGCCGAGACCGACGGCCAGCGTCCCCGATTACAGGATAGTCCGTCGTCTTTATTCGTGCTCGTACTCGTACTCGTGCTCGTGCTCGTAATCGTAATCGTAATCGGGCACGACCGCCAGACGCGAAGGCAAATAGTTGAGGTAACAGCCGCCATTAGTTTCCTTGATCGCGACATCTGCGCATCTCGCGCGGATGCCGCGCTCAAAGAAATACTACCTTTTTTTGAGACATTGCGGCTGGGCCGCCTTAGAGTGTCCGTGCGATGAAGCGGCGTTCGGTTTCTCGAACTTTCGATTACGAGCACGAACGGCCATGTAACGTATGCGAAATAGCGGTTCATTTGCGGCGTTTCTGGTATTCGTCCCAGGCTTCGAGATAGGTATCCTTGACTTTGCGTACCATGTCTTCAAGCGTGAACGACCGTTCGATCCATTCACGCGCGGCCCGGCCCATGGCGCGGCGGCGTTCGGGATCGTTGGCGAGATCCTTCAACGCGGCGGCCAGCGCGGGCGCATCCTTGGGCGGCACGAGCAGGCCCGTCTTGCCCACGTCGAGCGTTTCGTGCGTGCCGCCGATGTGGGAAGCCACCACGGGCAGTCCCGCAACCTGCGCTTCGAGCACGGAGGTCGGAAAACCTTCTTCGAGAATGGACGGCTGCGCGAACACATCCATGGCGCGCAACGCGCCGGGGAGGTCTTCGTAAAAGCCGGTGAAAATCACGCGATCCGCCACGCCGATCTCTCGCGCATACGCTTCGAGCGGCTGGCGCAGGTCGCCTGTACCGACAATCATCACGCGGAGATTCGGCGCATCGTTCCGCGCCAGTTTCAACGCATCGAGCAGATACTTGTGGCCTTTTTCGGCGAACAGACGGCTGACAGTGCCGACGACACAGTCGCTCTCGGGGATTCCGAATGCTTTCCGTACTTCTTCGCGCGGCGCCCCCTTGTCGAACTTCGACAGGTCGAGGCCCGTGTTGATGACGCGAATTTTCTCTTCCGGCGTGCGGCCCCACAGGATCTTCGCCTTCATGTCGTTTGAGACGGTTATTACGCGGTCCATGTTCGGCAGGCCGAGGTTGCGCTCCATCCAATGGTTGATATGTGCGCGGATATGGAATTTCGGCTGCCACCAACCGTATGGACTGCCCACGAGCGCGCACGGCCAGCGCCGGTATCCGACGCCGGTCAGCACAATCGAGTTCGTGTCGTGCGCATGGATCAGGTCAATGCTGTATTTCTTGATCAATTCGTCAATCTTGTTGCGCGCCGCGAACCACGCTGTGCGCGACCGCCATGGAATGCGGTCTTCGGCGACGGTAAACCCTTCCTTTTCCGCCGCCCTGACGAATTGCTGGTCGGCGCCTGTCCACGTGTCGTACGGGACGACGGTGATGTTGAACAGGTCCTTCGGCAAATGCCGCATCAGCAGGAGGATGATGGTATGTGATCCGCCGAAGGCCCATGTGCGAATCAGGTAAAGAACGTTCAATCGTTTCACTGGTTGCTCCCCGGTTTGACGGTAACAGTGGCCGTGTCTCTCTCCTTGATATGCGCGGTGGCCGTGGCGGTTTTTCCGTCCGGCCATGTAACGGTGATTTCGTAATCGCCGCCGAATCCCTCCAGCGAGGCCGCGCCCGAATCGTCCGTTTCGGCCTCGGCCTCGGTAGTCCAGCCGGCCATGCGTTGCTGAATGCGTTCGAGCACGGGCTTGGGCTTGTACATCCGGTCGTACAGACAGCCCGTTTCGACATCGGGCTTGAGCGCCGAAATGCCCCACCACGTGACCGATTGGACGCTCGGATGGGCGAACGCGAATGTATACACCATATCGGCGTAATCGGCCTGGACCTGCGGATTCCACTTGTCCTTCCAGTAGCCGCATTTCCATGTCGGGCCGTAATACGAGGGCAGCGAAAATTCCGTGATGTGGATCGGTTTCCCGAAATCTTTTGCATACCGTTCGATGGTGTCCAACACCCATGACGGCGTGAAGGCCGGCGTTTCGATGCCGCCGAACAGCGCGCTGAGATGCGAACCGGGATAGATCTGAAGACCGACGATGTCAATATCCTTGAGGCCGTCCGATTGCTGCAATTCCGTTAGGAACTCGTGATACGTGGTCGAGTAGTTGTCCCACGGATTGCCGTCCGTGTCGTACATGAGGTATTTCGAGCCGAAATTGATGTCATGGCCGCTATTGATGAGCGTCGGCTTGCCGGTCCGTTCCTTCGCGAGTTTGGCGGAGGCTTTCGCCAACTCGATTACATCCTTACGCGGTAAATTCACGACGTTCGTGTATCCCGGTTCGTTGATGACTTCCCAGATATCAATCTGCTTGCCGACGGCCCCTTCCATGAGCAACTTCTCATGATCGAGGATGGCCTTGGGCAGGTCGGCGGTCTTCATCGTCTTGGCGGCATCAGGCATGATGCCGTAGCCTTGCAGGAAGATGACACCATGGCCCTTGACGGCGTATCCGAGTTTCTTGAGCGCGCCGACACCGAAAGTGCGGTCCACGCCGCTCCAGTCGTCGCCTTCCGGTTTCGTCCAGTTCCAGCCGAGCAGCACCGTGGCCAGATCGAATCCCGCCTGCCGCGCCTGCTCGTAAGCCTTCGCGTTGTACGGACTGCCTTCGAGCACGCCGAACGAGAAATCGCGGCTCGTCTGCTTGATATGCACCTTGCACTTCGCGGCGGGCGCGCCTTTCACATCGGCGGCCTGGACGTTCAACTTGCCTTTGCGCACCGACGGGATCGCCGCTTCCGCCGCGGCCAATTCGAGGTCGTCGCGCAATTTCAACGCGGCGGAAAGGACGCCGTTCGCGGCTTGATTGCGCTGCGGCTCGTCAGGCAGTTTCATGGCGTCGGCCAGTTTAGCCTTGACTTCCTCAATCTTGCCTTTCGCGTCCGCCGGATAGGCGTCTCCCCGCTTGACGAGATCGTCCACGGCCGTTCGCGCCAATTCGACGGCGACCTGGATAATTACATGTGCGCCCGGCGCATTGACGGAAAACCCCTGTCCGCCGTTGTCGGCGCGCAAGAGCAGTTTGCCGTAACCGGGGACTTCCCAGTAGAGCATCTGGATGACGAAACGATCCTTCGGCTCGACCATGAAAGCGGGCAGGCCCTTCTCGCGTTTCGCGCCGAAACCGCCTGATTCCTTGTCGTGCACCCACCAGCAGCACGGTGGCTTGAGTTCGCCGCCGAGGCCCGTCACACCGCAGAATTGCCCCGCGAACTTGCCTTTCTTCTCGTAATCTTCGAAACGCATCAACTTGCCAGAGGCGTCGTAGCCGCGGAGGATCAGGCATCCGGCCGGGGACAGTTTGAAGGTCGCCGTGGATTTCTCGCCCATCTGATAGATGCGTGGCTGGAGGCTGAACAATTCCAGCCCCTCGGCGTTCTTGACCGTCGGCGGCTGGCAGATGATCAGATCGCCCTTGGCGGCGCCGTCCAGTTTGAACGTGCCGTCCGAACCGGAATTGGTGAACGTCTTCGGCTGCCACTGCGGCGTCATCAGCATCAGGAAGACACCGGTGGCTGGCTTACCCTGCCCATCCACCACGGCGCCCGACAAACCCGCGCCCTGTGCCGCGCCCGCCGCCGCCAGTACCGCCAACAGCGCCAGCATCGCCCGGAATACCCTGAGCTTTTTCATGCGCCCACCTCCTCGTGGTTGTTGCCGTATCGAGTCAAGTACGGAGCGATTGTACACTGGCATGGACCGGCTACGCACATTGCAATGGGCCCCTGATTAGCCAGGAAAACAGGATTGCCTGGATGTTGAAAAATATAGGCGGTAGACATCGCTCAAAGAATATCGGTCCTATTTGTGGCCGTCCGGTTCTCGTCCCATTGCCGCGCTTCGGCAATCGCGCCGGCCACGATGAGGTATTGCGCGAGGTAGTAGGTGGCGTAACCGGAAAGAGCGAGGCTGAGGCGTGAGGTATCAAGCAGCATGTGATTCACGGCGATGTGGGCATCAGAGATGACAAAGATTACGCCGCCCGCCGCGATGAGCCGTGTCGGACTTTCGTGAAACACGGCCAGCGCCATCATGACGCCCATCACGGCCACGTACACGCACACGGGTGGAATTTCGGAGTATGCGTTCGCGTGCGCCATGCGAACCGACACGGCGGCCGTCAGCGCGGCCATCGCCAGTACCATAACGCCAACGACCGCGCCGCGCGCCGGAGTCCATCGCAGGTCTTTCGCGAAGGCGATGGAATAGGCGATGTGTCCGGCGAGGAATGCGCCCAGTCCGGTCATGAACCAGGAACGGTCGGCGTTCGACAGACTGTAGTCGCCTACGGCGCCGAGCGCTACGCCCAGCGCAACCCACGGTCCGAATCGCGGACGCGAATAGGCCCACGCGCATACGGCAAGGAAGATCGCGGGCAGCGATTTGATGATACCCGCCCCCACGGCCAGATGGACAAGATTCAATCCCGTTCCCGCTAACGACAGGAAAAGATAGCCTATTGAAAGCAGAAGCGGCATCGCGAACGCCTTTTGGGGAAGAAACAATCTTTTTTTCGTATTCATCCAACCTTGTCCGGTTATCCAGCATTGCACAACGATGCCATAATTGTATACCGGTTGCTTTGCATTTCACATCACTCTTGTCCAAATCACGGTTTGAAACAGACGGTTTCGATGCGGTGAATATCTGTTTTTTTGACAAAGCGCCATTGGGAAACCTCTTCTTCGCGAGAAGCGCGGGGAAACTTCTTTTCTCGTGAAAAGAAGTATCCCCGATCAACCTTATTTTGGACAGCCCAGTGAATTCAACGGAATAAAGGCGGGGTGCTATAATGGCGAATCAAAAGGCCAAGGCAATCATGCGGGCGCATGTGTTGCGTGTGGCGTTTTTCGAGGGATTGGCCTGAATGCGGACGGCCTAATGAGCAGACGGCAAGGAGAAATGGTATGCGCGTATTGGTGACGGGTGGGGCCGGTTATCTGGGTTCGTCGCTGGTTCCATTGTTGCTTGGCCAAGGGCATACCGTTCGCGTGTACGACCGTTTTTGCTTTGGGGAGGATTCGCTGAAGGCGGTCAAGGATCATCCGGCGTGCGAGATCATCCGCGGCGACATCCGGCGGCTTCAGGAGACGCCCGGTCTGCTCGACGGAATTGAGGCCATCGTCCATTTGGCAAGCCTGTCGAACGATCCTTCCTGCGATCTCGATCATGACATGACCCACGACGTCAATATTGAAAGCACGCGCGAACTGGCCAAGAAAGCCGTGCAGCAGGGGGTGCGGCGTTTCGTGTTCGCGTCGTCGTGCAATGTCTATGGAAAGGGCGTGTTCGACGCGCTCGACGAGGAAAGCCCGCCGAATCCCGTGTCGGCTTTCGGGTCCAGCAAACTCGAAGGTGAGCGCATTGTGTTGGGCATGAAGAGCGCATTCTTCGAGCCGGTCGTGGCGCGTACGGCGACGATGTTCGGCTGTTCGCCTCGGATGCGTTTCGACGTGGCGGTCAATCACATGGTGGCGACGGCGTTACGGACGGGCGGGATCAAGGTGTTGGGAGGCGGCGGGCAATGGCGGCCGTTCATCCATGTGCGCGATGCCGCGCGGGCGTTGATCCTGCTACTTGAAGCGTCCGCGGGCCCTGTGTCGGGGCAGATTTTCAACGTGGGCGCCGATGCGCTCAATTGCCGGATCCTTGATCTGGCCCGGCAGGTTGCGGAGGCCATCGGTTCCGCCGGTATCGAAGTGGCGAAAGACGACGACGATCTTCGCACATACCGTGTGCAATTCGGCAAAATCCGAGACATCATCGGATTTCATCCGGAATATACCATTTCAGACGGCATCGGTGAATTGCGCAAGGCAATCGAAGGCACTTCCCTCGATCCGTTTGCTGAGGCGCACTCGAACGTGCGCCGGATGAAAAAATTGCTGGCGACACCCGTGGATGAAGGCGGTGAGCCGATCGCGGCGCGGTTCGTCAGCGTGTTGCGGCCCTGCCTGGGCGATGAAGAAGAGGCCGCCGTGATCGAGGCCCTGCGCAGCGGATGGCTGACTTCCGGGCCGCAGGTTCAGGCCTTTGAAAAAGCGTTTGCGGAAACGGTGGCTTCACCGCACGCGATAGCCGTCTCGTCATGTACCGCGGCATTGCACCTGTGCCTGGCCGCCTTGGGCGTAAAACCCGGCGACGAGGTCATTACCTCTCCATTGACGTGGGCCTCCACGGGCAACACAATTCTCAATATGGGCGCGAAGGTCGCGTTCGCGGACATCCGTCCCGGGTCGTTGAATATCAACCCGGAAGCCGTGGAACGCGCGATTACGCCGCGTACACGCGCGATTATACCCGTGGACATGGCGGGCCTTCCCTGTGATCTCGACGCAATTCACGCGATTGCCCGCCGGCATGGCATCCCGGTCATCGAGGATGCGGCGCATGCCTTGGGCGCGGCGTACAAGGGAACGCCTATCGGCGCATATAGCGACTATACCTGTTTCAGTTTCTATGCGATCAAAAACATCACGACCATGGAAGGGGGCGCCATCACCGTCAAGGAGGCGGATATGGCCGCGCGGCTGCGCAGGCTGGCCGCGAATGGAATGGCGGATACCGCCTGGGATCGCTACGGACGCAGCGCCGTCGCACATCCTTCCGAAGTCGTCGAACCCGGCTACAAGTACCTGCTGGGGAACGTCGGCGCGGCGATGGGCGTCGAACAACTCAAGAAATTTGCCCAGTTCAAGGCGGCGCGGCGGCGGCTTGCCCACATGTACCGCACCGCCCTGGAAGGCATTGACGAAATCCGGCTGCCGGAAACGTCTGGCGAGTCGGATCATGCTTGGCATTTGTTTATCATCCGGTTCAGACTCGATCGTCTGGCGAAAACGCGCGACGAACTCGCCGCGGCGCTGCGGCGCGAAAACATCGGCACCGCGATCAATTTCTTCGGGCTGCACCTGCATCGCTACTATCGCGAGGCGCTCGGCATGCGGCCCGAAGATTTTCCCGAAGCGACGGCGGCCTCGTTCGAGGTGCTGTCGTTGCCGCTGCATCCGGGGATGACCGACAAAAACGTGCATGAAGTGGCCGAGGCCCTCAAGAAAGTGTTAGCACACGCGCGTAAAACGGGGTAATGCGATGTTTGCGGGCAAAAAAGTGGTTGTCGTCATGCCGGCCTATAACGCCGCGGCTACACTCCGCCGGACCTATGAAGAGGTGATGGCGCAGGGGGTCGTGGATGAGGTGGTGCTGGTGGACGACGCCAGCAAGGACGACACCGTCGCGATTGCAAAGACACTGCCCAAAACGACCGTGCTGGCCCACCCGAAAAATCGCGGATATGGCGGCAATCAAAAATCGTGTTACAAACTGGCCCTCGAACTCGGCGCGGATATTGTCATCATGGTCCATCCGGACTACCAGTACACGCCGAAATTGATCCCCGCGATGGCCTGTCTCGTCGGAAACGGGTTGTATCCCTGCGTGCTGGGTTCGCGGATTTTAGGCGGACATGCGCTGCAGGGCGGGATGCCTGTCTGGAAATACATTGCCAACCGGGCGTTGACGTTTGCGGAAAACATGCTCCTAGGCGCAAAACTCAGCGAATACCACACAGGCTATCGCGCCTTTTCCCGTGAACTGCTCGAAAATCTGGATCTCAGCCGCAATTCGGACGATTTTGTGTTCGACAACCAGATGATCGCGCAAATCCTATGGGCCGGATACGCCATCGGCGAGGTGACGTGTCCGACGAAATATTTTGCGGAAGCATCATCCATCAATCTGCGGCGCAGCATCGCCTACGGTATCGGCTGCCTGAAGACGGCGGCGGCGTTTCGGCTGGCGAAAATGGGGATCGTTTCCTCGAAATTGTTTCCACCCTCCGGGACTCGGCCGGCGTGACGCAGTCTCCCGAAAGCCGAAACCGCTTCCAGGATTTTTTCGACAACGCGGGATATGTCGCGCTCAAAAACCACCTGTACAATTACCGCCTGCGCAGAAGATCCGTGAACCGCGCATTTCGAAATGAAACCCCGTCGCTGATCCTGGAAGTGGGCAGCGGCATATCGCCCATCATGACCGGGGATCGCCGGGTGGTCTATTCCGAACTGTCGCCTTCCGCATGCGCCGTATTGAGATCCCTCACGCCGAAGGGGCGGCATGCCGCCGCCGATGCCACCTGTCTGCCGTTCGCCTCCGGAGTATTCAGCCACGCGATTGCCTCCGAAGTCGTCGAACATATCGAAGACGACCGTGCGGCGTTTCGCGAACTGGCGCGCGTCTTGCAACCCGGCGGGCGGCTAATCCTGACGTTTCCACACCGCCGGGATTATTTTGGCGTGGACGATCGCTATGTGAAACATTGGCGGCGTTACGACGAATCCGATATGGCCGAACGGTTGGCCGAGGCCGGATTCAAGCATCTCCGAACAGAGAAGGTGCTGGGGCCATTCGAGAAATTGGCCATGAGCCTGGCCGTGCGATGTTTTGAAATACTGTCAGGACAGCACCCCCCGCGCGTGGACGAAAAGGGAAAAAGAGACAAGATGGACAATCCCGGCGACAACCGGGCGGCGTCGGCGGCTGTCTTGGCCGCGCCTTCCGTCAAAACACACCCAACTAATTGGCGTTGGCTGGCGCCCTTGTGGTCTTTCGCGAATACCGTCGCCTGTGTGATCGCCGCGGGCGACGCATGGATTGTTCCCCGGAGATGGAGTAGTGTCCTGCTGGTTGTCGCGGAGAAGGAGTGAGATTTTCCGCCGCGTAAGGCGGCTATTACTGGTGTAAATGCCGGTGATTGTGATAATGTAAAGGGGCTTGGGAGCAATACGAGGTATGCGAACGTGACGGATCATCAAAAACTTGCCTTGTTCTTTGCGTTGGTGCTGTTTGTCGGCGTTCCTTATCTGGGACAAATGGCGAAGAAAGAGAGGGCCGGCGAAACCGAGGCGGTCGCGCCGGTACCGGAAAACAAACCCAAAGCGCCGCCGGTAAAACTTGAGCCGCCCTTGCTGACGGAGGCCAGCCTGACCAATTCACAATGGGAATTGACCATATCGGGCATCAAGGCGCGCGTCACGTTGCTGGCCGGCGGCAAGGCCGTCGCGGAGACCGATAATTCCATTATCGGAACCATTCAGGGAACATGGAAAGTCAACGGTCCCGACCTGACCGTTACGGCGACGGCTATGGGCCAGACGCGAACCACGACGTTGAAAATCAGCGGGTCCAATATCATCGTCGAAGGAAAACCAATCAAGAGGCTGATGTAACAAGAAATGTCCCAGGCGACGGGCTGCTATTTTCCAATCCCCGAAACTTGGGACATGGAAACCGGGTTGTGAAGGAGGATGACGCAATGCGAATGTCGTGGCTGTTATGTGCGGTGATTCTGGTCTGGGCGTCCGGTTGTGGAAAGACGGCGGAGAAGGTGGTCGAAAAGGCCGCCGAAAAAGCCGCGGAAAAGGCCATTCAAACGGAAATGGGCAAGGATGCCAAGGCCGAAGTGGACTTGAAGAGTGGATCCGTGAAAATCGTCTCCCAGGACGGGGCTGAACAGGTAAGCGTTTCGACCCAAGACGGCCAGACAACGGTCACAAGCCAGTCCGAAGGCGCAAAGTCGGTCGTCGGTCCGGGAGCAACCGTGCCGGAGCATTTCCCAAAGGATATTCCAATCTACGCCGGCGCCGAGATTCTCGTTTCCGCGGAAGATGTCGAAGCGAAAACCTACATGGTGCAGGCGCGGACCCCGGATCCCGTGGAAACCGTCGGCGCGTATTATAAAAAAGAACTCGCCGGCCAGGGATGGACCGAGTCGCAGAACGTAACGCAGACCACACCGGCCCCCATGCAGATGATTTCTTATTCGAAGGGGGAACGGCAATTGACGGTCATTATCCAGTCGCCCGAAGAGGCCACGATATTGATGATTCAGACCAGCGGCAGTTAGTCGCGCAATTCCTTACCAATCGGAGGGTTACCCCATGCCGATCTCCATGGAGCAATTGATGCGGGGGGCGCTTGAACAGCGTGCGTCCGATATCCATTTGAAAACGGGCAATCCACCCATCTATCGGATTGACGGCGACTTACGCCGGCTTGAGGACGAACCGCTGACCGAGGAACGCATGATGGAACTCCTCAGTGTCATTGCTTCGCCGGCCGATGTCGCCAAGTATCAGAAAGTCATGGACTTGGACTGTTCCTATATGTATGAAGGCATTGCACGATTCCGGGTCAATGTCTGCCGGGATGATGGCGATACGCGTATTGTCATGCGTCTTATCCCATTGCATATCAAGACGATAGACGAATTGGACCTTCCGCCCGTGCTTCGGAAAATCTGCACGGGGAAAAACGGGCTGGTGCTCGTGACGGGACCGACGGGCAGTGGAAAATCCACCACGCTGGCGGCCATGATCAACGAAGTCAACGAAAAATTACCTGTACACGTGATTACGGTCGAAGATCCGTTGGAATTCGTGCATCAGGATAAGATGGCCATCATTACCCAGCGCGAAGTGGGACACGACACATTGTCGTTTGCGAATGCGCTTCGCGGCGCCTTGCGCCAGGATCCGGATGTGATTCTGATTGGGGAAATGCGCGACGCGGAAACGGTCCGGACCGCTTTAGCTTCGGCGGAAACCGGCCATTTGGTGTTTTCCACTTTGCATACGGTGGATGCCGTGGAGACACTGAACCGTATTATTGACTTTTTCGAGCCTCATCAGCAACTTCAAATCAGAAAACAACTTGCGAGTGTGCTGCGGGCCGTTGTCTCCCAGCGCATCGTGCCGCTGGCCACCGGCGCGGGACGCTGCGTGGCGGCGGAAATCCTTGTGGGAAACCGGACCATCCGCGAGTTTATTGAACAGGGCAAAAGTTTCAAGGATATCGTGAAACTGATCGAAGAGGGGCACGATCAATACGGCATGCAAACGTTCGATCAGGCCCTTTACGATCTCTACAAAGCCGGAAAAATAACCGCTGAAATCGCGTTGATGAACGCGACCAGCGCGAAAGACCTCAAACTCCGGCTTCAGGGATTGCGCGTCAACTGAATCATGGCATTACCGGCTGGCATGCGGCGGATTCTGATGGCGGCGTGGATGACGGCGATGGCCGCCGGATCCGCGGCCGGAGAAACAAATCTGCTGAAAAATGGCGGTTTTGAAGAGGTGGACGGAGACAGGCCCGCGTACTGGAATCTTTTTGTCCAGCCTGAACCGGCCGCGGAAGGCCGCTTGGATAATCAAACCGTTGCGGAAGGTTCGTATGCCGTGTTGCTGCGCAATCCCGACACCTACCCCAAGGATCCCTGCAACAACTGGAGCCAGAACGTTTCTCCTGTTGTAGCAGGCCGGACGGTTGTCGCGGGCGGACGCATCAAAACAGCCGGCGCGGCAAGCGCCTCCCTCTGGATCCAATGCTGGCGCAAGGATCCATGGGGTGTGCTGCGTGTCGCCAGCACCGGTGACGCCATGCCCGTGCAGGGTGAAATGGATTGGAAACCGGTGGCGGTCCGGTTGACAGTTCCGCCGGACACCGATTTTATCGTCGTTCGATGCGTCATCCGTGGCGCCGGTTGCGCATGGTTCGACGATTTGCGCCTGGTCGAAGCGCAACCCGATCCACCCGGAACGGGCGAAATTCCGGCGCCGGTTTCGACCCCGAAGCCGCCCGCCGATCGTGATTCGGCCCTGTCCGGCCTGGCGCGCGAAACGGCTTCCATGACCAAAGCAATCGAATCATTACGCGAAACCAACGAGATGCTGAAGCAAGATTTGACTCGGATGCGCGAAGAAATCGAAGCATTGCGGAAAAATATTGAGTCCCGCGAACCGTCCGCACAGCCCGTGAAAAAAGCGCCGCCGCTGGTGCCGCGCGGATACGCGGGGGAGGATGCCCAGCCGTGAATGTCGTGGTGGTTATCGCCCTACTGGCCGGCGTGGCGGCCGGCGGAATCGTCTGGTTCGGCTGGGCCTTTGCGCAAAACGCCATGGCCGCTCGGCTGTCGAAAAAAACGCCCGTTCAAACCGAAACGTCCAAAGAACCACCCGCCCAAAAGGAAAGGCATTCCCATTCCTGAAGAAGTAGTATAACGCCTATATTGTATTCTTTTCCGTCATATATATATAGCCTTTATAATTACTTTCCCATGGGAAATGACCCCGTTTTTCGCTGGAAAAGCGCGCATTGGCCGCCGATATCGGCTGTGCGGCCCCGGTGGTTGGGCGGCCGGCGCGTCCAAGATTCGCACACAAAGGCCTTATGGACAAGAAGGGCGCGAAAGACTTCACCAAGGGCCGGGACGCGAGCGGCCGCTTGCATCCCGGGCGTCCTTTTCACCGGGGTATTTGTCCAATAATATAAATAGGTATTACAATAGTTTTACTAGGTATTCTAAAGTCCGGCGCGGGGCGTGCGTTTCAGGGAGGGTATCCGGCGCGAAAAAAAGTGTTGACAAATGGGTTTCTTTGTGCTATTGTATCTGCTCCTGACGCGGAGAACAGGTTGCGCGAACGGCTGGCGGCCCTGCTGGAGACAGGGGGGTTGACAAGACGCCGAAGATGTGGTAACATACTTCCCCGGTTAGGAACGAATCGCCCGGCAAAGCGCTGGAAAAACTAGCGCCGAGGTAGGATGAGCGGCGCTGGTGATTTTGTGTCTGGCGCGGGTAGAGTTGGCGCTCTTTGAAAATTGAATACGGTGTATGTTGAAAACACCATACTTGTGTGAGTGCGAGGATTTCGGTTCTCGCATACCCCAAGACATTCCTGTAACACAATTGCAGGGAGTCAAACTCGTTTCCAAGCGGGAGGCGTAAACGGCAAGGCCGTTTGCCCTTTCGTGTGATTTTTATCGGAGAGTTTGATCCTGGCTCAGAACGAACGCTGGCGGCAGGCTTCATACATGCAAGTCGCGCGATTAAGACCCGCAAGGGTGAATAAAGCGGCGAACGGGTGAGTAACAGGTGGATAATCTGCCCCTCGGCGGGGGACAACGGCTGGAAACGGCCGCTAATACCGCATGTGGTTGCCGGGACTCGGGTTCTGGCAAAGAAAGGAGCTGCAAGGCTTCACCGAGGGATGAGTCCGCCCCCCATTAGCTAGTTGGCGGGATAATAGCCCACCAAGGCTTTGATGGGTAGCCGAGCTGAGAGGTTGATCGGCCACACTGGAACTGAGACACGGTCCAGACACCTACGGGTGGCAGCAGTAGGGAATATTGGACAATGGGCGAAAGCCTGATCCAGCCATGCCGCGTGAGTGACGAAGGCCTTCGGGTCGTAAAACTCTTTTCTGAGGGAAGAACATCCGGGGTAGGAAATGCCCCCGGCTTGACGGTACCTCAGGAATAAGCAACGGCTAACTCCGTGCCAGCAGCCGCGGTAATACGGAGGTTGCGAGCGTTGTTCGGAATAACTGGGCGTAAAGGGAGCGCAGGCGGTTTGGTCAGTTCAAAGTGAAAGCCCGGGGCTTAACCTCGGAAGTGCTTTGGATACTGCCTTACTCGAGTTCGTGAGAGGAAAGCGGAATTCCAGGTGTAGCGGTGAAATGCGTAGATATCTGGAGGAACACCGGTGGCGAAAGCGGCTTTCTGGCGCGATACTGACGCTGAGGCTCGAAAGCATGGGGAGCGAACAGGATTAGATACCCTGGTAGTCCATGCCGTAAACGTTGTGCACTAGGTGTAGGAGGTATCGACCCCTTCTGTGCCGCAGCTAACGCATTAAGTGCACCGCCTGGGGAGTACGGTCGCAAGACTGAAACTCAAAGGAATTGACGGGGGCCCGCACAAGCGGTGGAGCATGTGGTTTAATTCGAGGCAACGCGAAGAACCTTACCCAGGCTTGACATCCCGTGCTACCCTGTGAAAGCAGGGGTTCCCTTCGGGGACGCGGAGACAGGTGTTGCATGGCTGTCGTCAGCTCGTGTCGTGAGATGTTGGGTTAAGTCCCGCAACGAGCGCAACCCTTGTTCCTAGTTACCAGCGGTTCGGCCGGGCACTCTAGGAAGACTGCCGGTGATAAGCCGGAGGAAGGTGGGGACGACGTCAAGTCATCACGGCCCTTACGCCTGGGGCTACACACGTGCTACAATGGCCGGTACAAAGGGATGCAATGCCGCGAGGCGGAGCTAATCCCAAAAAGCCGGTCTCAGTTCGGATTGGAGTCTGCAACTCGACTCCATGAAGTCGGAATCGCTAGTAATCGCGCATCAGCTACGGCGCGGTGAATACGTTCCCGGGCCTTGTACACACCGCCCGTCACATGACCCGAGTCGGGTGCACCCGAAGTCGCTGGCCCAACCCGCAAGGGAGGGAGGCGCCGAAGGTGTGCTTGGTGAGGGGGATGAAGTCGTAACAAGGTAGCCGTACCGGAAGGTGCGGCTGGATCACCTCCTTTCTAAGGAGTAACCATACCGGCGCGCCCCAGGGCGTGGCCGGAGGTCGACGCACAGGCATGGCGTCCAGCATACACCGTATTCAGCGTTCAGAGGGCGTACCGCCGAACGCTTACCGGCATGGGCCCGTAGCTCAGATGGTTAGAGCGCACGCCTGATAAGCGTGAGGTCGGTAGTTCGATTCTACTCGGGCCCACCAACCTACACCGTGAGCGTGGGCGGCCCGAAGGGACCCGACACGCCGGGGATGTAGCTCAGTTGGGAGAGCGCGGGCTTTGCAAGCCTGAGGTCGACGGTTCGATCCCGTTCATCTCCACCAGAGATGGGCGGAGCGGACGGCCCGGCGAAGGACGCAGCGATTTTCGCGCGGCCGCGGAATGCGGCTGGCGCATGGATCTTTGACAGTTGAATGCAAGGGTAACAAAAGGCAACTTGCACTTAGAAGCGCATTGGTAATACCCAAACTCACCTGCTTTCCGCGAGGGAAGCGGTGTTATTACGGTTTTTGAGCCAAGCTACTAAGGGCGTGCGGTGGATGCCTTGGCACCGAGAGGCGATGAAGGACGTAGTTACCTGCGATAAGCCACGGTTTGCTGGAAGCAAGCTACCCGTGGATCTCCGAATGGGGCAACCCCGCCTGGCAAACCCAGGCGATTTCCGGCTGAATACATAGGCCGGGAAGGCGAACCGGGAGAACTGAAACATCTCAGTACCCCGAGGAAAAGAAAGAAAATCTCGACTCCGCTAGTAGTGGCGAGCGAACGCGGAACAGCCTAAACCACAAGTATGTCATAGACCGTAGTCGTTGTGCTTGTGGGGTAGCGGGACGCGATGCCGGAGCGTTACGGAGCTCCGGGGAAGTTACCAATCCAACCCTTAGCCGAACCGCGCTGGATAAGCGCGACCATAGACGGTGATAGTCCGGTAGGCGAAAAGGGTTGGACTTCCCATTCGTGTTCCCAAGTAGCGCGGGTCACGTGAAACCCCGTGTGAATCCGGGAGGCCCATCTCCCAAGGCTAAGTACTACTCGGTGACCGATAGTGAACCAGTACCGTGAGGGAAAGGTGAAAAGCACCCCGAAAGGGGAGTGAAAGAGTACCTGAAACCGCATGCCTACAATCAGTGGGAGGACTATGTTCGCGCAAGCGGACAGTCTGACCGCGTGCCTATTGCATAATGAGCCAGCGAGTTACTCTGTGCAGCGAGATGAAGGGCTTATGGTCCATAGTCGAAGCGAAAGCGAGTCTGAATAGGGCGCACAGTTGCACGGAGTAGACCCGAAACCGGGTGATCTATCCATGGCCAGGGTGAAGTCTCCGTAAAAGGAGATGGAGGCCCCGACCAGTGGCAGTTGAAAATGCCTTGGATGAGCTGTGGATAGGGGTGAAAGGCCAACCAAACTCGGAAATAGCTGGTTCTCCCCGAAATAGCTTTAGGGCTAGCGTCGTACGGTAATTGGCGGGGGTAGAGCACTGAACGGGCTAGGGGTCTCACCAGACTACCGAACCCGATCAAACTCCGAATACCGCCAATGGAACTACGGCAGTCAGACTACGTGAGATAAGTTGCGTGGTCGAGAGGGAAATAGCCCAGACCGTCAGCTAAGGTCCCTAAATCCGGCTAAGTGGTAAAGGATGTGTAGTCGCATAGACAACCAGGATGTTGGCTTAGAAGCAGCCATTCATTCAAAGAGTGCGTAACAGCTCACTGGTCGAGTGATTATGCGCCGAAAATTCAACGGGGCTAAGCCGGGTACCGACGCTACGGGCTTCGCGCTAGACGCGGAGCGGTAGGGGAGCATTCCATGCCGGGTAGAAGCGTGACCGAGAGGACGCGTGGACTGCATGGAAGCGATCATGCTGGCATCAGTAACGAAAAGACAGGTGAAAAACCTGTCCGCCGAAAATCCAAGGGTTCCCGTACAAGGTTAATCCGGACGGGGTTAGTCGGAACCTAAGCCGAGGCCGACAGGCGTAGGCGATGGAAAACAGGCACAAAGATTCCTGTACCACCGTGTCACCGTTTGAGCGATGGGGCGACGCAGGAGGATAGGGCAGCCATCTGACGGATGGTGGTCTAAGCGTGCAGGAGGCCGTCCAGGCAAATCCGGGCGGCAATACTCCGAGGCGTAAAGGGACGTGGATCCTTCGGGTGAAGCGGATTGTCCGATTCCACACTGCCAAGAAAACCCTCTAGCGAGGTGGCCGGTGTCCGTACCGTAAACCGACACAGGTGGATGAGAAGAGTATTCTAAGGCGCTCGGGTGAACTCTCCTTAAGGAACTCGACCAATTAGCCCCGTAACTTCGGAAGAAGGGGTGCTTTGGCCGGTGAAGGGCTTGCCCCGTAAGCTGGCTGGAGTCGCAGTTAAGTGGCTCAGGCGACTGTTTAACAAAAACACAGGTCTCTGCTAAGTCGTAAGACGACGTATAGGGACTGACGCCTGCCCAATGCCGGAAGGTTAACGGGAGAAGTTAGCGATAATTCGTTATTGCGAAGCTTTGAACCGAAGCCCTGGTTAATGGCGGCCGTAACTATAACGGTCCTAAGGTTAACGATTCGCTAGCCTTAGTAAAACTGAACCATATGCGGGAAACTCCTCCAAAACCGCCCGGTACTCGCCGCGCATCGCGGCAGTAAAAATCCGGCGGTCATGGGGACAATCCGCAGGGAAGGCCTGGCGCGAGCCAGGAACCCTCAGAGACTTTACGTTCGGGAGTTTGCTTATGAAACTTGATGCACAATGGATTGCCGGTTTTGTTGACGGCGAAGGTTGTTTCTACGTGGGGATCAATCCACACGAGGAAATGACGGCGGGATTCCAAGTCCTGCCGGAATTCACGGTTGTTCAACACAAGCGCGATATTCAGGTTCTCCATGCACTCAAGGCCTATTTCGGATGCGGCGTGGTTCGAGTGAATCACGGCGACCGGATGGCGTACAGAGTCCGTGGGCAAAAGGATTTGAGTGAACACATTGTTCCATTTTTCAACAAGCATCCGCTGAAAACGAAGAAGAACGTGGACTTCATCAAGTTCAGGCGCATTCTTCGGATTATGGAGGCGGGAGGCCATCTGAACGCGGAAGGCATCGAAGAAATTCGACGCATCGCGGCTCGGATGAATCGAGCAGACTCAAGATAAAGTCCGACTTGTCTGGAAACAGATGAGAGCAATCGAGCGAAATTCCTTGTCGGGTAAGTTCCGACCTGCACGAATGGCGTAACGATCTGAGCATTGTCTCGAGGAGGGGCCCGGTGAAGTTGCACTACCAGTGAAGATACTGGTTACCCGCGATAGGACAGAAAGACCCCGTGCACCTTTACTACAGCTTGATATTGGATTTTGTTTTAGTTTGTATAGGATAGGTGGGAGGCGTCGAAGCTGGGGCGCTAGCCTCGGTGGAGCCAACCTTGGAATACCACCCTGATTAAAATGGAATTCTAACCCCGATCCCGTGAAGCCGGGCGGGGGACAGTGTCTGGTGGGTAGTTTGACTGGGGCGGTCGCCTCACAAAGAGTAACTGAGGCGCCCCAAGGTTCCCTCAGCATGTTTGGAAATCATGCGTCGAGCGCAAAGGCATAAGGGAGCTTGACTGCGAGACACACACGTCGAGCAGGTACGAAAGTAGGGCTTAGTGATCCAGCGGTTCCGTATGGAAGGGCCGTTGCTCAACGGATAAAAGGTACGCCGGGGATAACAGGCTGATCTCCCCCAAGAGTTCACATCGACGGGGAGGTTTGGCACCTCGATGTCGGCTCGTCACATCCTGGGGCTGAAGCAGGTCCCAAGGGTTCGTCTGTTCGCCGATTAAAGTGGCACGCGAGCTGGGTTCAGAACGTCGTGAGACAGTTCGGTCCCTATCCATCGCGGGCGTAGGAGATTTGAAGGAATCTGCCCTTAGTACGAGAGGACCGGGGTGGACGGACCTATGGTGTTCCGGTTGTCACGCCAGTGGCAGCGCCGGGTAGCTATGTCCGGAAGGGATAAGCGCTGAAAGCATCTAAGCACGAAACCCATCCAAAGATAAGATCTCCCATGACCTTCGGGTCACTGAAGAGCCCATGAAGACTACGTGGTTGATAGGCTGGAGGTGTAAGCGCCGTGAGGCGTTCAGCTTACCAGTACTAATCGCTCGTGAGGCTTGGCCTAACATTGCGGCACGTATGCAATAGGCGTGCCGCGCCATCATCACGCGCTTGAAATGCGGTTGTTTGCGTTATCCTTGCGTTCGCTGTCACAGGTTTTTGCCGGTGGCTATAGCGGTGGGGTCACACCCGTTCCCATTCCGAACACGGTCGTTAAGCCCACCAGCGCCCATGGTACTGCCCGGGTAACTGGGTGGGAGAGTAGGTCGTCGCCGGCTCAATTGGAAACCCTGCGGTTCGTTTCGACGAATCGCGGGGTTTTGTTTTTGGCGCCCCCGGTGTTCAGGAACGGGCCGGCGCGGCGATCATTTGTTCGATGGCTTGGCGCAATTCCGGATTGGCGGCCAGCGCTTTTTTGAAAAAGTCCACGGCGCGGTTTGTTTGGCCGCCAGCGAGCGCGATTTGGCCCATGTTGAGGGCCGCTTCCGCCACCATGTCCTTGTGGCGGGCGTCCGGCGTGATGCGCAGAACCGTTTCATAATGCTTGGCGGCTTGGACATAGTCCCTGTTTCCGGCATAGATGCGTCCAAGTGAAAGATGGGATTCAAGTTCTTCATCCCAGAACGGTTCGTTGCCACCCGGCCCGAGGGGGCCTTTTTTTTCCTTGTATAACGCGACCACGGCTTCGTAATGCCGCTTGGCGCCAGGGATGTTTTTAGTGATGTCCTGGTACGTTACGGCCAGGTTAAAATGCACGCGCGACGATTTCGGGTTTTTCGCGAGCGTATCGCGGAAGAGCGTTTCATTGTCACGCCAGTCGCCGTTTCGGATTACCGTCATGGCTGTCAGCGCCGGAATGGCTGTGCAAACGACGGCCAGAACGGCCCGCCGGGGCCATGGATGGGCCAAAAGGGGTTCGGTGAAGCATGCAAGCGTGCAAAGGAAACCGGCCAGCGGCACATACATCCAGTGTTCCGCCATCGGGGCGTTCAACGGGATGAGTCCGGAAATGGGAAACCATGCGATGAGAAACCATCCGATTCCCAAGGCGGCCAGGCGGCGTCCATGCCGGAGCATCCAGCAAAATCCCGCCACCATGGCCAGCAGCAGCAGGGCGCCAACGAACGCCACAAAGAGGGGGGTATGCTCAAGCGATCGTTCCATGTGCAATCCATTCGGGATGAAAATCAATTTCCAATACCAGGCGAATGACTGGCCGCATTCGATGATTCGCTGCCCGAACGTCGAAGGGGGCGGCGGACTCGAAGCGAAACGAAGAACGGTGCTTCGCAATACCGCATAACCTATCAGAATCGCGAACCAAAGCCCGGTGGGAATGGCGCGCCGGATACAAAGGGTTTTCATGGATTCCCCGCCGCTTGGGCGGAGCAAGGCGATTATGGCCAGGAGAATCGGGAAAATCATGGCCGATTCCTTGCACATCAGAGCGGCTGTAAAGGCGAGGGATCCGCCAATGACACCCACCCATCGCCGTTGCGCGGTCTCGTCGCGCAGGGAAAGCCAAATTCCCAGAAACCCGAAGGCGGCGGCCATGGGATCGGCGCGCCCGCTGATGTAAGTGACGGCTTCTGTGTGCAAAGGGTGGATGACGAAAAGGATGGGCGCGATGGCGCATACCCACGCCGAAGCGCCCAAACGCAACAAGATTGCGCACAAAAACACCGCGGCCAGAATATGCCACGCCAGATTGGTCACATGGAACAGAAAAGGGCTGACATCAGGTATCGGACGTTGCGGGGCGTCCGGAGCCGGCGCCTTGTATGAAGCCAGAAAATCGGCCATAAAACTTGCGGCGACCAACGGGCGGTAGAAATTGCCTGCGCCGCGGCCAAAAGGATGCTGATCCTCGCGGAACAATTGCCAGAATTCGGTGGGATCCTGGACATGTTTGTTTACCAGCACGGAAGAGGCGTCATCCCAGACGAAATCGTTCGTAAATGTATTGGCGTAAGCGAGAACACCCGCCAACGCAATCGCCGCCATCAGGGCCGGGGAAGGCATTCCCTTTGCTGGACTCTGGCTCCGATCATCCATGGAATGCGTTATTCGACCATCACTTTCCAGGTTTTTCCAGGGATTTTAAGGTATTCGAGTATTACGCCCTTTTTATTTCCGACAAAATCCACCAGGCGGCAATTGAAAAATTCTTCTCCCTTGCGCACACGGACGTTTTCGGTGATCCATGAACTGGTATCCAACGGATCCCGAACCGTCTGGGAAGCGTCATAAATGGGATGTCTTACGTCCAGAAAGGCATAAATTTCGCCCGTGGCGTTATCGTCGAAAAATCCCTTGATGGTGATATAGGGCGTGGTGACTTCCAGTTCGGCCCTTTCCTTGAGGCGCTGCATGGTGAGTCCGATGGGTTCGAGCACTTCATAGGCGGAAATAGCGCCCAATATCAATAGGAAGCGGTTTTGCTCACGTGCTTTGCGGATAATTTCCTGGATATCGTAAGTGATCATTCGGAGGGCTTGTTTGCCGTTTTCCGTTCCTTGGTTCTGCTGCTTGGCCAGTTTGAGATCCGCGACCACCTTGTCGCGTATTTCCATGGTAATATTGAGATTGCGCACATGAGCGCCCTGGGCGACAATCGCCTCCAGAGGCTGTAGGGCGGGGCGAATCTTCGCGGCGATTTCTTCAGGGGTCGGAGGGGGCGGCGCCTGTTCCTCCGGTGGGGGCGGAGGGGGCGCCGGAGCGCTGCATGCCGCCAACAACAGGACAAAAATAGCACCTACTGCCATTATCTTTTTCATAGTCCGTTTCTCCTGGGTACCTGTCACCTGCACCTATCCGGAATTATAGACGCGATTATGAAAAATATCCACCCTTATTTTGGTTTTTTCCCGTATGAGGCGCCTATTTTTCCGTGATGGCTTTTACGGCTTGCGCCACGACTTCCGAAATGGCTTTGCTCATGGCGGCGGGCAAGGCGCTGTTTTCATTTCGATCCATCGGCACGCTGGCCAAAAGCGTTCCCGCCCACAACGCCTCGCCCGATTGGGTTTCGCGTAGTTCGAGGCGTATTTCGCAATCGGCGGTCCATGGGTTGCGAGTCCGGTTTTCATCGAAGCGGCGGACTTCACCCGTCAGCGTCCAGTCGGGCAGCGCGATGTCCGCGGCATTGCCGACGTCCTTGAAGCGTCCGCTGGCGGCCAAGGCATCGGCCAGGGCGCGCGTGACGGTGTCGCGGGGCGATTCGGCCCATTGAATGGTTTCGTCGCCGCCGAGGGTATAATCTGGCATGCGGTAGGCCACTTTTTGGTCGTATGGGCGCGCGGCCAGCAATGTGCGGATGCCCAAGGATTTGCCGCTTGGGGACGCGGCTGCTGTGTTCGCGCCTCCGGTTTCCAAATAGTAACGGGTGACGCGGGTGTAGGACGGCGTTGTGCAGCCTGCCGCCAGCGCCGCTACAAGAAGGAGAGCGTAGCGCATCATTTTTCTCCTTTCGGTTTGCCTTTGCCGCGAATGAGCGACGACGGATCCTGTTGAAGGTACTGGGTGAGATCACGAATGGACTGAAGCGAATCGTTCAGGGTGCGCAGCGTGTCGCGCAAGTTATATTCAATATTGTCCGCTTCATGCAGCGCGCGGCGCGACACGCCGTCAATGGTGCGGGCCGATTCCTGCAAGCGATCGGAGAGGGCCGAGATGTCCTTCAGGACCTTGTTGAGGTTGTCCTGCGTATCATTGATGTTGAGATCGGCCACTTTTTTGCCCACAGTCCGTACGGTGTCGCCGGTTTCCTTGACCAGTCCCCGGACGTCCTGCGCGAGTGCGTGAAAATCATCCATGCCCGCTTCGGCGCGTCCTTTGATGTCGGTCATGGTCTTCGAGGCTTCGTCAACAAAACCCTGGATGCGGTTGAGAAGATCGTCCGCATCATGCAGCAGTTTCGTGATGTCGCCTTCCTTCATGTTGGCCATGGCGCCGCGAATCGTTTCGGCAATCTTGTTGACATTGTCGAGCGCACTTTCGATTTGGGTTCCGAGGGATTTGACCAGCGACTTTTCCGCTTCGATTTCACTGCCCGGGGGAAGGAGAGGGGCATTGGGATCGCCGCCGCGGAGCGATATGCACATCGTGCCCGTGGCGAGGCTGTACATGACCAACTGCGCCTTGACCCCCTGCCGCAATTTCACCTTGTCCGCCGTGATCAGAATTTCACAATGCGGTTTGTTCGAATCGGTCACATAGATATTGTCCACCGTTCCCACCGGCACGCCGAGGTACTCGACGATCCCCCCCGCTCCGAGTCCGAGGATGGATTCGTCGAATTCCACCCAGTAAGGGATTCGGACCTCGTTCTTGTAGCCCGAAATGATGAGCACGCCGGCGACGATAATCGCTGCGCATACCACCACGAACAAGCCGACTTTTGTCTTCTGTGCCCGCGTTGCCACGGTTCAGTCCTCCAGTTATGCGTTTCGCTGCATGATGAAATCGTCCGCCCGCCGGTCGAAAAATTGCCGCAAGCGCGGAATATCCGCCTTCAGCGCTTCGTCCAGCGTTCCCATGAATACGGCCTTTCCGCGATCCAGCATCAATACGCGATCGGCCACCTTGCGTATGGAATCCAGTTCGTGCGTTACGATAACAAACGTGATGCCGAGCAACTGCTTGAGCGTCAGCACCAGGTCGTCCAAGCCCGACGCCATAATCGGATCAAGCCCCGCCGAGGGTTCGTCGAAAAAAACCACAGGCGGATCGAGCGCAAGCGCGCGCGCAAGACCGGCGCGTTTTTTCATGCCTCCCGACAACTCGTCCGGCATGAGATGTTCCGCGTGCGCCAGCCCGACGAGACTGAGTTTGAGACGGACGACCGCCCCGATCAGTTCTTCGCTCATGTTGCCGTATTCCCGCAGGGGAAGCGCCACATTGTCGCCGACCGTCATCGAATTGAACAGGCCGCTCGATTGAAACGCGATTCCAAACCGGCGCTGGATTTGGGATAATTCATCCTCGTCCGCGGCGGTGATGTCCTTTCCAAAAAACGAGATCCGGCCCGAAGTCGGCCTCAGCAGGCCGGTCAGATTTTTGAGCAACGTCGTCTTGCCGCAACCGCTGCCGCCGATGATGACGAAAATCTCGTTGCGGCGGATTTGGCAGGAAATCCCGTCCAGCACCAGGGTCTCGCCATAATGCGTGACGATATTTTCGACTTCGATGAGGACGTCGTTTTCGTGTTCGGCCATATCCGTTTATTCCAATATATAGTAGAAAATCGTCGCGAAAACGATATCAATCACGATGATGAAGAAAATGTCCATAACCACAGCGCGTGTAGTCATAAGGCCAACGCCGCGCGAGCCGCCCGTTACACGGAAACCGTTGTGGCAACCGACCAGCACGATCATGATGGCGAACGCCAGCGCCTTGAGCATGCCTTGTGAAAGGTCCGACAGGGTGGCGGCCTGAATGGTCTGGTTGAACCAGTTGTCCGGTCTAAACCCCATGAAGAGAATACCCCAGAAAGCGCCTCCCAGAATGCCGGAGAGCAAACCCAGCGCCACGAGGCACGGCATGACAATCAGCAGCGCCAGAATTTTCGGCGCCACGAGGAATTGTGCGACGTTCAATCCCATGCCGCGCAGGGCGTCAATTTCTTCCTGCACCTTCATCGTGGCCAGTTCGGCGGCGATAGCCGCGCCCGTGCGCGCCGAAACGACGGTGGCGGTCATGACCGCAGCCAGTTCCCGGGCAAAGCCGATCATGATGAGGTCGGCGACAAATATGCCGAGTCCGTACTTGGCGACCTGCGCCGCGGACAGCATCGCGATGATCACGCCAAGCAGGAAGTTCATCAGGCAGGTAATGCGGACGGCGCGCACGCCCATCTCGTAGATTTCGTCAATCCATAGTCCCCACCGGAAACCGCGGCCTTCGAACGGCGCGATAATAACCCAGTAAATGGCGTCAACCAACAGGTTCACAAAGTCAAAAAATTCGCCCGCATACTTGTAGGTGCGCCCGCCGATTTCCTCGAAAAATTTCTCTTCAATCCGTTCCGGCTTGTCCGCGGCAGCCAGTCCCGGCTCGATGAGATCCATCAGGTCGGCGACTTCGCCGGTGTGCCCTTCACAGCGTAACGAAGCATGATGGGCGGCCAGATGATTCGCAATGGCAACAATCCACGCGCCGCCGCGCGCGTCCATATGCCGTGTTTCGCCGAAATCGAGCACGACCGCTTCGCCGCGTCCGACGGATCGGTTACGGATGGAATCAAACAGGGTGCGTCCCGAATCCTGATCGATAGTCTCAGGGCATAGGATGCGCTGCCCGTTCATGAGCCGCCCCCCGCCAATGCCTCGAATTCATCCTCGGTAAGGATTGTCACGTTCAATTTGCGCGCTTTTTCGAGTTTCGATCCCGCATTTTCCCCCATGAGCAAATAATCGGTTTTGGCGCTCACGCTGGATGCAGGTTTGCCGCCAAGCCGTTTGATGCGTTCATGCATTTCATCACGAGAACCGCCGCGCAGCGTGCCTGTCACGACGAACGTCTTGCCTTCAAATGGGCGCGCGCCTTCGGGAATGGCCCGTTCCTCACGCATGTTCACACCGCGTTCGTGCAATTGGGCGATCAATGCCCGGTTTTCCGCCGTGTCGAAAAAATCGCGGATACTGGCCGCCACGACGGGGCCGATTTCCTCGACTTCCTGTAATTCCTCCAATGAGGCGGCCATGAGGCGATCCATGGTTTCAAAGCGTCCTGCCAGCACTTCCGCGATGTGTTCGCCGACGTGGCGAATACCGAGTCCGGCGATTAGACGGCTCAAAGGCCGCGATTTGCTTGCTTCGATGGCGGCGGCCAGATTGGCCGCCGACTTATCGCCCATGCGATCAAGTTGTGCAAGCGCATGGGGTTCAATTCCATAGAGATCGGACGGATCGCGCACCCAGCCCTTGTCAACGAGTTGATTGATCAACGCCGGGCCGAGGCCTTCGATATCCATCGCCGCGCGGCTTGCGAAATATTCGATACGCCCCTTGATTTGGGCCGGACATGCCAGATTCAGGCAGCGCAGAAAGGCGCCGTCCGCATCCTTGTGCACTTTTCCCCGGCAGACGGGGCAGGTTTCCGGCGTCGGAAAGGGCAGCGCCTGTTCGGGCCGTTCCTCCGGCACGTAACGGATGACCTGCGGAATGATTTCACCCGCCTTTTGTAGTTCCACGGTATCGCCGACACGGAGATCTTTTCGGGCGAGGTCTTCAAAATTGTAAAGACTGGCCCGCTTGACGATGGTGCCGGCCAGCAGGACGGGTTCCATTTCCGCGACCGGCGTTAAAATACCCGATTTGCCGACCTGCACGGTGATGTCTAACAGTTTTGTCCGCGCGATCTGCGCTGGAAATTTGTAGGCGATGACCCAGCGCGGCGATTTCGCGGTCGCGCCGAGACGCCGCCGGTGTTCCGCGGCATCCACTTTGACCACCATCCCGTCCGTTTCATAGGCAAGTTCGGCGCGCTTCGTTTCCCACCGGGCGCACGCGGCCAGCACCTCCTCGATGGTCGCGCACCGTTGCGTGTGCGGACTTACCGGCAAGCCGTACCGTCGCAACGCTTCAAGGGTTTCCCAATGTGACAGGAGTGTTGTGCCCGGCAAAGGCGCCACATCATAAGCCAGCAGATCCAGGCGGCGCCGCGCCACCTGCTTCGGATCCAGCAGTTTCAATGTTCCCGCGGTCGCGTTGCGCGGATTGGCCAGCGGCGGTTCGCCTTCTTCCTCGCGCAAACGGTTGATCCGTTCCAGTTCGTCGCGGCGCATGTAAACCTCGCCGCGTACTTCGAGCCTCGGCGGATAATCGCCCTGAAGTTTGAGCGGCAGCGATCGAATCGTGCGCACATTTTCCGTTACGTTGTCGCCCCGCGTGCCGTCGCCGCGCGTCGCCCCGCGAATCAGAATCCCGTTTTCATATCGCAACGTAATGGCGACGCCGTCAATTTTGAGTTCTACCACATACGAAGGCGTTTCTCCGCCCAAGCCCTTGCGAACGCGTTCGTCAAACGCCCGCAGTTCACCCTCGTTGTAGGTGTTGTCAATCGAGAGCATCGGCACTTCATGCTCGACCGTTTCGAAACCCTGCAACGGCGATCCGCCGACACGTTGCGTGGGGGAATCGGGTGCAATCCATTCCGGATGTTGCGCTTCGATGGATTCCAACTCGCGCATCAGCGCGTCGAACTCGATATCGGTAATCTCCGGCGCGGCCTTATCGTAATACAGCCGCGAATGACGTTCGATTTCCGCCCGAAGCATTTCATACCGATGGCGCACGTCCGCCACAGGTTCTTTTTTCCCGTCGCTCATGGCCTGCATTATAACGATTATGCAATCGCGCTTGTCCACATGGCATTACCGGGGCGGACGATTTTCATCAAAACGAGGGGAAAAAGTGCCCCGACCGCGAATCGAACGCGGGTCTAATCCTTAGGAGGGACTTGTTCTATCCACTGAACTATCGGGGCGAAAACCACCCGCCGCGTTGCGGGCTGAATCGGATATGGAAAAACTCGTGCGAAAATGTTCCAAAGCCGGAATTAATAGATACCACATGGAGCCTCCACCGTTCACAAAACGCTATCGCGATATTGGCCAAACCGCTTTGTTTTTTACGGTGTTGCGCTGGAAACGGCCAAGCAACATCCCGCCCGCTTCAACCTGGTTTCGGCAATTGATACCCGAATCCTGTACGCAAGCCGCGGACATCGTGAACCTTGTGGACGAAGTGAACAAGATAACCGAGCCTCTTCGGGTGAAGTCCGCTTGGTCCACAAGGTTCACGACGTCCAGAAATTAGCGTGCAGAACCCGATTTTGACTGCCGAATCCAGGTTCAAGAATACGGGAAAAGCGCCATGCGTTCAAATCCGGATCGGTTGAGAATCCAGGCGGCCGTACCGGTGTCGCAAGGATTTGCTTTTCCCGCCGTAGGTGGGAAAGAATGGAATATGCGGAGAATAAGAGGAATCGGGTCTGGTTGAACCGGTTTGCGGGCCGGTTCGGACGAGGAGGATCATGCCATGGTCAGGAAGGGATTCACGCTAATTGAGTTGTTAGTGGTCATCGCGATAATCGGCATATTGGCGGCGATTCTGCTGCCGGCGCTGGCGCGGGCGCGCGAATCGGCGCGCCGTTCAAGTTGCGCGAACAATCTCAAGCAGATTGGCCTCTCGATGAAGATGTATGCGAACGAGGCCCCCAGCCAGAAGTTTCCCCCGGACAAATACAAGGCATTCAACGACGGATCGTGCAATCCCGGCAAGGTGACGTTCGGGGTTATCTGGCAGGGCGAGGCGCTGTATCCGGAATATTTGAGCGATACGACGGTGAATGTGTGCCCGTCGGACAGCGACGGGGCGAAGGCCATCACGGGCGGGCGGTGGCTGTGCGATCAGAATGAACCGGATCGGGGCATTTGCGCGTGCAAGATAGACGATCTTTCCTATGGCTATTTCGGCTGGGCGTTGAAACCGGAGATCTACCTTGCACCGGGCATAGACCAGAACGATCCGAATTTTCCCAGCGGCCTCGGCGCCATCGGCAGTTATTTCGATTCGGGTTTCGCCAATTCTTTGATCCAGCAGTTCCAGGCGGTTTTTATCAAGGACGGCAGCACCGATCCGGCCGACATTGCGCACATTGCCCGCGTCATGGACAGCGATATACGGATTACGGGCCATGCGACGCTGGGCGATTTCCTGGTGTACCGGTTACGGGAAGGCGTCGAGCGTTTCTTCGTCACCGACATCAACAATCCGGCGGCAACGACCAAGGCGCAAAGCGAAATTGTCGTGCAATATGATTTCGTGACGACGGTGGCCCGGGATTTCAACCATGTGCCCGGCGGATCGAACGTCCTGTACCTCGATGGGCATGTCGAATTTCTCAAATGGCCGTCGAATCATCCCGTGAACCGGGGCTTTGTGGCCCTGATTGACACCGTCAAGAATTTCTCGATCTGATTTGTGAATCGTCTTTGTCCAAATTACATCAACGCGTGTACCGCATGAATCGCAGACAATTCATCGGATGTCTCGCAGGAACTGCTATTGCCTCAACCGTGTCTTTGAAGGCCTCGTGCGGGGACGGGTCGTTTTGTTTTGCCGTGGTGGCGGATCCGCATTGCGCCGATGCCGCCACGAAGGGACTGGAAGCGTACGGCGACGGTGTCAATCGCTTCCTGAATACAATCAAGGCGATGGAAGCCATGCCCACGGCGGACAAGCCGGAATTTATTCTGCTCGCGGGCGACGTTCACCCGGACGCGATCAAACCCCGAATGGCCGAAGTGACGATCCCTGTTCACGCGACGCCCGGCAATCACGAGTCCACGCGCGAAAAGCGCGCCTTGCTTCGTTCGCTGTTTCCAGGCGATTTCACGCGGAATGGGAAACCGTCCGATTACTACAGTTTTATTCATAAAGGCGTTCGCTTCATTGCCGTGTGCGACGCGGGCGCGGGCGGCGACCATGTCGGCCACCTGTGTTCGGAGATAATCGAACCGCCGGGCCAATGCGAATGGCTGGAAGGCGAACTCCGCGCGCCGGAATCCATGAAGATCGTCTTCGCCCATATTCCCACGGATCGGGAAGGCCGGGACCGCGACATGCGCCTGAATCGAAACGATTCCCGCTGGTTCAATGCGCTTATAAAGAAAACACAGCCGCTGGCTGTGTTCTTCGGCCATCTGCACCAGCCGACGTCGTCGTATACCATCGGCGGGACACGGGTTTTCCAAGTGCGATCCTGCGGCTGGAATTTCGACAAAGCGCCGATTGGCTTCCTGCATTGCCGCGTGAAGGAAGGCAAACTCGAAACACGCGAAATTATGACCGGCGAGTACAAGTGACCGGCAACGGCTTTATGCTCCGTGACGTTCCACGGTCTCGCGGGCGAGTTGGACCCACCGAATCAGCCGGAACGGATCGCCGCAAAGGGTGTGGACGTCTTTCATGATGATTTCAAGGTTGCAGCCGCGTGCCGTTGTAATCGTTCGGCGCAGGTCGTCGCGGATAAGTTCCTCGTCGAAATAGGGCGTGCTTACCAGCGTGGGGTTGGGTTTGCGTGAGAACACATAGTTGCGTCCAAGCGCATCGGCCATAAAAGCCTGATCACACCAGGGGGATATCGAAACACGCTTGAGATGGGGAAGCGTCTTGACATATTGCCATCGGTCGTGGACCGGTTCGCAGCAGCCGTAGTATGTGCGCCCAAACCGTTCGACAATGGGGCGGTAGTATTGCAGCACGAATTCTTCGCACTGGTCCGGCCCGCAGGAGACGGTCTCCTGCGATTCGCTCAGCACCCACAGATCCTCCAGGCGTATCGGATCGCCGGATTGCCGGGCGGGTTGCGGCAATGCGCGCGAGTAGCCCATGCTTCCGGAACCGATATAGTCGTTTTCATTGTTCAGCGAAAGAAGCCCTTCTTTTTCGAGCCATTCCGCATAGGCAAGGCAGTCGGCCTGAAGGAATTGCATCAGACGGTGCAATCCATCGGGATCAGTACACATATAAGTCATGAATTCCTGAAGACCGACAAGGTCTATTGCGGCGCCCGTCAATCCCGTCGTCCACCAAAACCCACCCCGAAGACGTACACCAAGCACGCCGTCAAAGACCTCTTCCAGGTGTTGCTTCCATGCCCAGGTGGATTCACGATCCACCTCGAAGGTGCGCGGGCGCAGTTTCTCGAAGTCGGATCCGAGATTCTTGATCGGCGCGTCCCAGCACCGGCTTGACACGTTTCCGCTGACCCGGTCCGCGTAATGCTGAACGGACGCGACTCCGTAATCGCTTACGCGGACTTTCCAGTTGCACGTGACGTATGGCTCGACGACATGGTCGTCTTTGACCTGTTCAAATTCATAGAGGATGAACCGCAACCGGCGTTCGAGATCACGCGCCCATTTCTCCTGGCACCGCGCTTGCCCTTCTTCATACATATCGAAGGCCACCCCGTTTTCGGCCAGAATCAAGGGACGTTCGCCCCGGCCTTCGTCGTGCGCATACCATGCGCGTTTTCGTTCGAGGTTGACGGGATCGTGCGCGATGTCGGCGACGCGCCGGCCCAGTTCGCGCAGAATGGCGAGATCTTCCGGAACGATGACCCACGACGCTTCGTTTGGCATGGCAATCTCCTCGCCGCGATTTTACCCCGGCGCCGGGTGTCCGCGCACGCGGTCAATCGTCCGGCAACATGAACGACAGGCCTTCAATGGGATAACCGGCTTCATCGGTCATTCGCAAACTGAACGCCCACGAGCCGTGCGAATTGATGGAGGCCACGCCGAGGCGGCTCTTGCCTTTTGGAATGGAAATGGGTACGCGATCCTCAAAAATATACCGGTCACGAAACAGCAAGCCATGGCCCCGGGTAGGATATTCGCGGCGATCAAAGACGATGTTGCCGTCAAGCCACACAACGATCCCGTCGTCCCAGCCCACGTTGAGATACGCGCGGCAGGTTTTACGCGCATGAATATCGGACACTAATTGCGCCGATGCGTCATCCGTATTTCTCCAGTCGAACACCGCCGCCAGACTGACGGTTCCCATTGGCTCGTAGTTGCGGAACGGGAACCATCGTACGGGGCCATCACGTCCCGGAATGGATTGATCCAAACGCACCGGTTGTAATAAGGCATCCTGCGAAGCAAACGCGGGATGAGTGAACGGATTGCCGAGCGGACCGAGCACCATCCATTCGGCCGGCGCGCCAAAGCGGTTGCAGAGTTCCGCAAATGAAATCCGGCCGCGATCATATTGGCGGACGATCCGAACCAGTTCGTTCGCGCGCTTGTCCGCCAAGGGCGCTTTCGCGGCAAGAATGGCCTGCCAGCCGGCGATGGCGTCGCCGCCTTGTGCAAAGGCGGGCGGTTTGATTCCGTATTTCGCCTCAAATTCGGGTTCAGGCGCGCACCATACGGGATGAGACGTGAACGACCAGACATACCGTTTCGCGACGGAACGCAGAAGCCGCAGTTGCTGGTCAAGTTCGGCGAGTTCTTCTTTCCACGGACGCACCGGGTAGTCTTTGCCGCCGGTCTCGGCCATGTGCAGCGGCCATACACCCGGCGCAACGGTACAACGCCGTTTCCAGTAATCGAGCGTTTCGCCTTCCAGCAAGAGTTCCGCCGCGCCATCGCCCGCCCGCGAAATACCCGCCTGCGAAACCGGGCCTTCATACAGGCAATACGATCGTTCATATCCCAGATGGAATCCGCCGGGGGCGTCGCGTTGGGCCATCGCATCGAGCATTCCAAGCATAAAGGCCTGCCCGATGGGGCGTGTCCGCAATTCACCCGGCAAGACGAATATGACCGCCTCGGGATAGGCGTCCAGGATCGCGTTCATGGCGGCCTGTCCCTGCGCTGAGGCGGCCGCCACGAGATCGCCGGCGGTATAGCCGTCATAGGTGTAAATCTTATGCCCGAACGAGTAGCGTTCGTAGGGATACTCGATGTCTATGCTGACGCCACGGAACCCCAACTCTTTTGCCGCTTTTCCCACAGCCCCAAAATGCGCCGCGAGCCGCTGGGTGAATTCATCCGATCGTAACGTCCCAGGGGAGGGCCACGCTCCTTCCTCTCCAAAGCAGAAACCCAGCAGATTCTCAGTGGCGCCGGCCTTGTTTAGATGGGCAAGGTTCTCCCCCACTTTCAACTTCCAATCGGTCGTGGGCAATTCGCTTCCGACACCGAGATTGTTCTTGACGCCGGCGTCCCAGTCGCCGAGGACGAAGAACAGCCCATCGTAGAGGCGGGCCACGTCCACCACGTGATCATTCAAATAGGAAGACGGAAACGCGCTATAGGCGATCATTTTCGGCCCGTTGTCGGCGTCCGCATTCAGCGCCAGTGCGCACAACATCCAGATACACGGTTTAAACATGCTGGAATCCTCTCTTTTTCGTGAAAACAGCGGATTTGTTCCATCTACTTTACCCATTCGGGCCGCAATCCACAATCGGCCGGCCGCTTCTTTGAACGGCATCCGGCGCAATGCTATGCTTTTCAAGGGGAAGAACCCGTTCGGTTTTTCCGAAATTGTTGCAACGTGATACAAGTCCGTAATTGCCGCCCATGGAATCCAGTGAAGATCCTCTCCCCAAATGGGGCGTGACGCACGTGTGGAGACGTATTCCGATTCTGTCGGGCTTACAAGAACTCGATCCGGCGCCCCGGCGTTTCCTGCTGTTCATCGTGTTCAACGTCGTTTCGTGGCAGTGCATCATCGGCCCGCCGCTGGTGCTTTTCGCGCGCAAGATTGACATGCCGCCGTCGTGGGTCGGCTTCCTGATTTCGTTTACCCCGCTGTCCATGTTGCTGGTGGTGATAACCGGCCTGCTGGTGACGCGGTTCGGTCCCAAGCGGGTCATGTTTATAACTTGGACATTGCGTAATCTGGTTGCGTGTTTGGTATTTGCCATGCCGTGGGCCATGGCGCGCTGGGGCGTTGCAGCGGGCGGGTATGTGTTGATGGGCGCGACATTCGGATTCTGCCTGATGCGGGCGGTCGGCGCGGGGGGCTGGTTCCCATGGCTGCACGAAGTCGTTCCCGAAGCGCAGCGAGGGGCCTATTTCAGTTCGGAAGCGGCCATCGCGCAATTGCTGGGCGTAATCGTCGCGATCTTCCAGGCATGGGTGTTGCGCGGCGATCCGGGGCCGGATCGTTTTATCGCGATTTATGCGGCCGGCATTGCGGCGGGATTTTTCAGCACGTTCTGGATGTACCGCGTGCCGGGCGGGCGCGGGGCGGCAGAGCGGGTCACGATCCGTTCCGACATGGCCTCGTACCGCCGCACACTCGGCGATCGAGCCTTTGTCCTATTTGTCCTCGTGGCGTCGCTGTGTTTTTCGACGACGTCATGGCTGGGCACGGCCGCGGTGCTGTATCTGCGCGACGCGTTGGGCCTCTCTTCGCGCACGATCATGATCATAACCGCGCTGTGCAGTTTGTGCATCATGATGACCATCCGCCACTGGGCGCGTTTTGCCGAACGAAACGGTAGCGCGCAGGCCATGTGTCTTTCGCTGGCAGGACACGCCGCCGTTTCCGCCGCATTTCTGCTGCTGTGGCCGGGCGCGGCATGGAGCACATGGCTGGCCGCGCCGCTGATGGTTGGAGCGAGCGTGTTCGGGGCCGCGTTCTGGATGACCACCCACCGCGCGATGCTGAGCCTTGTCCGCGCGTCGGATCGCGTCGGCTATTCGAACCTGTGGACCGTCGGAACGTCGCTGATGCTGGGCCTGACACCCATTACCGCGGGATTCGTCATCGATCACGGCGGCCTTTGGGGATTCAGGACCTGTTTCCTTTCGGCAAGTATCGGCGGTTTGTTTTGCGCATGGCTCTGCCTGCGAGTCGCGGAGGGATCAATACGGCCGATTCCGGCACAGCATCGCGTGCCGCTTTTCCTGCGTCCGGCCGCCATGCTGGGACGCGGCGTTCGGATTACAATCGGCTTGGATGAGAGCAACCGCTGATCGCTGGCGCATCGCTATTCCAAACGCCACGCCAAAAAACAACACCCCCAAAAGTCATCCTAAATTCGGCAGTCAAGATCGGATTCTATGTTCTGACGTGGTCTCTGCCCACAACCCAGCCTCTTTTCGTGATCGTCATGGTCATCCTAATTGCTTTAAACCTAACCCGGCTGGCCTGAACCAAGGCACTTCATGTGTGTAAGAAAGGGAGATAAGGGAAATGGATGGAGATAATGGAGATTCGAACGCAATTCAAGACGGCGGATCTTCATCAGCCTTCGTAATCTCCCTATCTCCCTTCATCTCCATATCCCCTTTTCTTACAAATGCTTACTTGATCCCAACGTGCAGTCTTCTTGTTGTTTTTTGTAGATGCTGGAGGATAAGGCACTAAAATCGGCAGTTGAACGCGGCTCTTTCGACCAAACCATGGACGAGATGGACATTGTGGACCCAGTGGACTTCACCCGCAAGGGGATTGATTTTCTTGTCCATTTCGTCCACAAGGTCCACGACATCCAGAGGATAGCACGTAGAATCCGATCTTGACTGCCGAATCCAGGTTAAAACCCCGCAATTTTCGCACTCGCTAAATCACTGAGCACTCTTGTCCAAATTACACAGGTTCATTATCAACGCAAAGGCGTAAAGAACGCGGAGAATTGAGGAGATTACCGCGTGACCTCTTTTCGACCCGCGGACATAGACCTCAAATGGACGAAAGCGATTTCGTCTCCAGCCACGTGGCGCAGACTGTCCAGTCTGTGCAAAAAGGACTTTGTTGCTGTATATCTGCGCAGACTCGACAGTCTGCGCCACGGGTTTCATCCTACGTTATAATCTCTCTGCGATCCTTTGCGTTCGGCGTCTCTGAGTTGGATCTATTTTGGACAGCCGTGTCTGGTTCTATCTAACTTCTGGATGTTATGGCCTTGTGGACAAAGCGGACTTCACCCGGAAGATAGGTTTTTTTGTTCACTGCGTCCACAAGGTTCACGATGTTCACGGCTTGCGCACAAGACTCGGGGTTCGATTGCCGAATTTAGGTTCAACGGGAATCGTAGCGTTTTCTTACCCGCAATTGTCCACATGCGGCGGCGATGTCCTGGCCGCGTTCCTGGCGCAGCGTGGCGGCCACACCGCGTGCGGTCAGCGCCGCCTGGAACGCCGCACAGGTGGACGGCGCGGGGGCCTTGTACGGTTTCCCGTCCACGGGATTGCAGGGGATCAGATTTACGACGCATTTCACGCCTGTGATAAGCGCGGCCAGTTCTTCGGCGTCGTTTTCGGAGTCGTTGACGCCTTGCATGAGTACCCATTCAAAACTCAACAACCGTTCGGCGGATGCCGCATAGCGGCGCACGGCCTCCATGAGCGCCGCCAGCGGATAACGGCGGTTGAGCGGAACCAGCCGCGACCGCAGCCGGTCATTGGCCGCATGCAGGGAAATCGCCAGCCGGACCTGCCAGTCTTCCCGGGCGAAACGTTCGATTCCGGGCGCATCGCCTGCCGTGGACACCGTAATTCTGCGCGCGCCCACGCCCAAGCCTTCTTTGGCCATCAACAGGCGGATGCTTTTCACCACGGCGTCGTAATTCTGAAAGGGTTCGCCCATGCCCATGTAGACAATGTTCGGAACCCGGCCGGCCATCTCTTCGGTATCGAGCAGGTGCAGAACCTGCTCGACTATCTCGCCCGGTGTGCATTGGCGCCGGAATCCGGAATCGCCCGTCGCGCAAAAGGCGCACCGGCAGGCGCATCCCACCTGCGAAGAAACACACAGGGTTATCCGGTCCCCGTCGCGTAAAAAGACTGACTCGACCGTCTCGCCGTCCGAAAGCCTAAACAAGGCCTTTCGCGTGCCGGTGCGAGCCGAGGTTTCCATGTCCAGCAGGGATAGTTGCGGGGCGAGGCATTCCGCATGCAGGCGTTCGCGAAGATCCTTCGACAAATCGGTCATGGCGTCGAAATCAAACACCCGCCGACGGTGGATCCATGCGAAAATTTGCCGGCCTTGGTATGGCTGCAAATCGAAAGTCCGGGCGATCTCCTCCGCGGATAAATCCGTTGGCGCAATGCGCGGGGACATGCCTCACCGTTCTCCCGAATGTTGCGGCGGGCGATCGTTCCGTGCGGGCTGCTTCACATCCACACCTGCGATGCGCGCGCGCGCCTTGATATCGAACCAGTCCGCATTCAATTCGGTATTCGGCCAGACTTTCCGGAGATCAAGCGTCATGCGCGTTTGCTCAAGAGGAAACTCGACTTCCATCCGGGATGGAAACCGGATGCCCTCCACGTCCACATACTGGCTCTTCATTGTGAGGGCGAGCGTCCGGCCGTCATCATCGAGGCGTTCACTGTGCGAAACGACCCAGGGAGGTCCGATGACCGACACGATGCGCCGGGGTGTTTTGGCGCGGCCGATGACGATCGTGGCCTGTTGTTTCGTTTCGTCGTACGCGGTCATACGCGCCTCGTTCTCGCGCAATTCCGCCCAATTTTCCGGCAGAAACATTTCCCGCGCGATGTCCGATGGCGACACGCTGAATGGGACGCTGTCGAACTGCTCACCTTCCAAACGGTAATACGGTTGTTCTTCCGGAGCGGCCGGGAATTCAATCAGGAATTCGCGTCCCACGCACGTCAGCCGGAACACGGCCGCGCCGAGATATTTCCGGCCAATCACGCACAGGTCGGCCGGACGCCGGAACGCCACGAAACCGTCATCGAAATTTTTGACCGCGGCGAGATCGGGGCTGGCCAGGGTAAAAGCGCCCTTGGCCTTAAAATTCCGGATGGCCTGGTCGTTGGCGGCCAAATCCTCAAGGATGGCCGAAACCGGAGGCGCTCCGGGCGGAAGGACGCCCTGCCCGACTTGCGGACCCAGCCGTGAACAGCCGCCAGCCAGAACGCACAACACCGCGGCGAGAAGGCGTTGGATCGGGCGTTGGATTCTTGAAACGGAAGTGAACATATGCTACTATTACGTGCTTTTCTTTGGGAAGTATATCAAGTTTGCCATCCCGAGCCAACATGGGAACAGGAGAATGTCATGTCGCAAGTTTGTGAATACAGCGGCAAACGGCCGCAAATCGGAAACCGGGTTGTTCGCCGAGGCAAAGCCAAGCGGGAAGGCGGTATCGGACAGAATGTAACCGGCATTACCAAGCGCCGGGTAAAACCGAATCTCCAGCGGATTCGCATCGTGGATGAAAACGGCGCCGTTCGCCGTGTGCGGGTTTGCGCGCGCTACATCAAAGCGGGCAAATTCACGAAAAAAGCGCGTATCCCCAAAGCCTAATCAATCCGTATTCCCAACCATAAACGCCAAGGGCTGAAATGTCCTTGGCGTTTCCATTTACAGCGTCCTTATGCGCGGCATTCGCGCATTCACGAAGATAAAGCGCCGAGCATTCGGGTTATTTTTGCTCCGTCCCGGCGGGTTGGGCGTCTTGTGTTTCGGGAGCGGCCGGCGTTTCGGGCGCCTGTTCCTCCGCGGGAGGCGATTCCCTTTCCGGTGGTCCGATTTCCGCGGGCGCTTTATCGGCCGGCGGCTCGGACGGATTGGCGACGAAGGCCATATAATCCGAATCCAATTCCACCTTGAGCCGGTGTTCGAGCGCCAAGTCGGTTATCTTTCTAATCATGTCTTCGGGCGCCCGCGCATGTTTTCGCAAGACCACTACCGTGGTGGCCGGAGACGAAACCTCTGTGAAGGAACGTTTCAAATCGTCCAGTCCAACCCGTTTGCCGCCGGAGCGAATCGCACCGCTCTGACCGACCGCGACAACGATTTCATTTCGCCCGCGCGTGAGGGCGTGCCCGATGCCTTTGAATTCATTTTTCTTTGCTTTTCGCAAATCCGCCGAAAAGGCGTCGTCGAAGTTAGCCAGATGCTCCGTTTCCGGATGGGTCTTCTCATCCACGATGGTCGTCGTAATGAAAATCATCAGAGTGGCGTTTTTAATACTCTTCCCCGGATTTCTGAAGAGACGTCCCAGAATCGGGATATCGCCCAACAGGGGCAGCGATTTGGACAGGCTGCGCGTGTCGGTGCCTTTGCGCAAACCGCCGATGACGATGGTATCGCCGTCGTTGACGCGCACTTGGGTTTCGGCTCGGCTTTCGCTCTTTTCGGGAATCGTGTTCTCCTGGCCTTGGGAGATCACCGTCTTCGGCGTGGCGTCGCTGTCTTCGGCGGAGATGTCGAGCAGGATGCTGTTGTCTTCCGTGATACGCGGCAGGACGTTGAGAATGGTGCCCACTTCGATGAAATCAATGCGGTTGTACGGCTGGGAACCGTATCCGTAGTAACTATTATAGTATGGATTTGCCGTCGCGCCCGCGGTGCCGGGGATATTGCCCGCATATGCATAGGGATACGATGATCCATACGTTGTCGAAGTGACGTAGGGCACGCGGCGTCCGCTCTGGAAGATGGCCTCCTCGCCGTCCTGCACGGTCACGCGCGGCGCGGCAATGACCTTGGCTTCGTTGCGTGTGTCGAGGTAGTTGAGCACGGCGCCCACCCGGTTGCCGGAAAATTTTTCGATGATGGGTTTGCCGTTTACGTCCTTGATGATTTCTCCCGCGGCGTCGCGCAAATAGATCGGATAGGCCAACTGGCCGATGGTGAGCGTGTTCTCCAGTTTGCCGAAATCGGGTTTGGCGCCGGCTCCGAACTGCAGCGCCTGCGGGGCGTTGCCCGTCGAGTCCATGAAGGTCCATGAGACGTTGAGATTGCGCGCCAGTTCGCTCGAGATCTGCGCCATATAGGCTTCGATCTGAACCTGACGCCGTTTGACATCCCACGACTTGATTAGACTGTCAATTTCGTCCAGGCGTTCACTGAGCGCCGTGACCGTCAACTGGTGCACGTCGTCGTCCACGATGATATCGCCCATTTCCTCGGGCACGAGTCGTTCGAGCCGGTCGGCCACGTCTTCCGCGTCAATGTAATTCAGGGTCCATGTGCGCGTGTCGAGTTTCCGGTCAAGCGCTTCGACCATACTGGCGACCATGTCCTGCCGGGAAGGGATGTCCGAAACGATAAGCGTATTCGTATGCGGGTCCACCATGGCTTTGCCCCGCGCGCTTAGAATGCTTTCGATGCTGTCGGTAAGATTATCCACATTCGCATATTTGACCGGGAAAATCCTGGATTCGATGGGCACGTCAAAGCGATCGACGGCGGCGGCTATCTGGTCGAGGTTTTCGCGCATGTCACGCGCGATCACGTGTCCCGTCCGCGGATCGACCACCAGCGTTCCGCTGGGGGATAACATGGCGGAGAGGATAGGCTCGATATCGGCGGCATCGGCATGTTTGATGGTAAACTCGGCTTCGTCCATCGGGACGTCAAGACGTTCCATCGCCTCCTTCATCTTGGCGATATTGTCGCCCGTGTCCCAGACAAAGATATGGCCGGTTCGGGGATCCGTCACGGCGCGGCCCTTTGGCGACATCAGGCTGCCGATCAACGATTCCACGTGATCGGCCGGAGCATGTTGGACAACGACTTCATACTCCTCAAGCGTCCCGTATTGCTTGTCCAGGCGCTCGACTTTCGTCATGACGTACAGATAATTGCTCTCTTTGTTGTATTCGTAATAAAGGTCGTGAAATTTTAGGATTTCCAAGGCATCCCGTGGTTTTGTGTCGGTAATCCAGAATTGGAGATTGGCTTTCTGGGCTTCTTCTGTTACCAATATATTCCAATTGGTGGCCATCGAAAGCGTTTCCAGAAAATCCTTGACTGTCAATGGGCCGTTGAGGGTCATTGGTTCGCCCACGTCCGGCACGTCTTTATATTCGAGAAGTTTTTCGAGAATCGGATCATAAGCGGGTGCGCCAAGCGTTCTAACAGTCGGCGCTCCCGATCCGGCGGCGCCGGGTTTTCCGGCGCTTTTTCCGGCTACGCCTGCCTGCTGTCCGGGAAGCGCGCCCTTTACGGCGCCCGGTTGTCCTCCCCCTTGGATTACCGTGGCGCCCGAAACGCCTGAAGTAACGGTTCGTTCTTGGGTGGGCTGGCTGGCCCGCGCCCCCGGCGGCGCTTCGGCCTCTCCGGTGGCCATGCCGCCGGATTGTCGGCCGCCCTGTTGTGCCGATCGCAAACTCTGTTGCAGTTGTTGGCGTAGCCGGTTCAATTCCGGTGTTGCCTTGGGCTGGGTGGGAGATTGTTGGGCATAGGCCAGCCCGGCAACCGTCAATCCCAGCACGGCCAGACCGATGGCAACGCGCTTGGTTATTTTTCCTGTCGGAATCATGCTGGTTTTCCGAACCCTTCCTTGTGGCGTTACAGTTTCTTTGGTCTTGTTGAAGAACGATGTGACCTACGGCCGCCCGGCCGTTCTCCACACCACGCTAACAGTCATATGGCTTTCCCGCGCACGATATACTACCTGTGCTCTTTATATCAACAACGTTTGCCGTCCGCGCAATGTTATTTTATCCATTATTTTCGGGGTATTTCGATGGTCAATTCCTGGTCTTCCCAGGGAAACGCCAACAAGACGCTTGTCTTTCCGATGGACTTGATGGTGAGCCCGTTTACGGTGTCCCCTTCGGCGACAAACCGGCCTTTAGGATCCTTGCCGTCCATCATTTTGACCTTGGCGCCGACCTGCTGCCTCCCAAAAGAGATTGTTTGAACCATGGCGTTGAGATCCGGTGGTTGCTTGGGCGGCGGTGGCGGCGGCAAGGGGGGGGCGACCAATCCTTCCCAGAGAGCCGGCTTGGAGGCAATCGAACTCTGCCATTTGTCAAAATCCCACGGCGGTTTTTCGAACTTGACGTCAATGGCTTTGATGCTTTTCAGGTGGTTTTCAAGGGCGGCTCTGCGCGCATTCATGGGATTCGAGTACGCCCGGTAACCGCCAACCGCGATCACCCCGGCCAGTATCGCAATGCCGATCGCTGTCATTGTGCGTTCCATCGTTAGTCAATCGCCTTTTTCAGAAGCACGTTGTCCACGTAAGCCGTTCCGCCGTCCTTGAACAGAATCACGGGAGCGCCCAGTTTCACCTTTTCCTTGCCGCCCCCCGTTGTAAACGCTATTTTGTAGCGCCGGTAGCGGCCGTCGCCCGGCACTTCGATGGCGCCTTCATAACGGGTTCCCTTGGCGTCAGCGATCATAATGAGCACCGGCTTTTCCGCAGCCACCTGTACTGACAGTTCATAGGTGGATTGGGGTTCCAGTTCCTGCCGCATGTAGGCGGTGGCATCCGGTTTGCCTGCCGTCAGTTTCAGGCAACTGCCTCCATCCGCCACCAGCGAACCGACCGTCGGGCTGGGGACCATGTCGCAGGAGTCGCCTTCCCATCCCGTCGCGTCCATCCCATCCCAGTTGGCCATATAGGCCAAGGCCGCGGGTTCGCCCGGCGGCATTTCGGGGGAATCGGTTTCCGCATCGTCCGGACTTCCCGCAACCACCGTGCGCGTTACATTGATGCTGGCGCTGATCAGCGGTCCATCGGGCGATCGCGCAATATCCAATCCATCAATCCGAAGCGATTGGGGGCTGGCCTGAAGACGAATCAGAAACAATGCCAGCGAGTAAATATCCGTCTGTGGAATCTTGATGCTCAATTGGTATTCGCGGTAGCCGTGTCCCGTATCGCGCAGGGCGCCTTGCCGCAGCGTGGGGATTTCGACCAGTTTGTTCGGCGAATCCGGCGAACCTTCGGGATCTTCGAGCGCCAGTCGGTAAATTTCCTGGCGCAAGCGGTTGTGGATTTCCGCTTCGGTCCATGCGCTCGAATGTTGGGCGGCGACGCCCGCATAGGCTTTGCTCACGCTAACGCCCCGGGCATCCTGCTCCGCGTAGTTGATGATGTCCTGCTCAAGCCGGGCGATCGTCCGATCTAGTTCTTGGAGATACCCCATCGCGCGCACGCCTGTCATCACCACCAGGGCGAGGCAAATGACTCCCGCCGTGGCTATCGCCAGCCGCTGCTCGCGTTCATTCAGGCGTCCCCACACACTATTCATCGCCGAAGCCCTCGTCCGAGACTTCGGCGTCCGAAGCCTGGGTTTCGGTTTCGGGAAACGGAATGCTGATTTTGAAATCCAGCACTTCTTCGCCGCGTTCGATCACTTTCTGCTCGTATACCTGCTGGGCGCGAATGAATTGGGGAATGGTGCTTTTTCCCGCTGCGCCCAAATCCTGCGCAAGTTTTTCGATGGCCTGAAGACTCCGCGCGCGGCCCCAAAGATCAATCTTTTCGCGGTGGCTGAACGAGAACCGAGTGATATTCATATCGGCGCTGGGAAACAGATCACAGAGATCCGCCAGCATTTCGATTGCGTTGCCGGAACGCTCGACCTGATTCTGCAAGATAGCCAATTGCTTTTGTTTGGACATGATGCCGCGCGCGCGGGGCGCCATGGCCGCGGCCCGGCGGGTCAATTCCGCGATGTAGGCCTGGCGCATTCGCACTTCCTGCCAGTACAAACCCCCAAGAGCCAGAACGATAATGGCGACCAGCAAGCCCACCAGGGCAAATTGGCGTTTCGCACCGGCGCGCTGGCGGGATTTCTTGACGGTTTCAGGCAGCAATTGCACACAAATTGCGCCGCGTTCCTGCGCCAGCAAGGCCGCCCCAATCGAAACCAGTGGAATAGACGGCAAACGGTCGCGCCCTTCTTCGATCAATTTTCCAAGGAAGGGGGCCGGCGCGCATTCCTGGCCGGTTTCGTGATACAGCGCTTCGCAATGCGGCGCGACATCGGTCCATTCCGAGCACAAATACACCGTTTCGATGTCTTCGCCTTCTTCCGCTTCCCGCCGGTAGGCGGACACCGAGGCGCGCAATTCCACGCCCAATTCCTCGAAAATTTCCTGTTCGGCGCCTTCGCGCAGCCGCCAGTCCTGTTGGGAGGACACCGCGCGTCCGTAGGCAATTGTCTGATCGTTCAGGACAACGATTTCGAGGCCGCCCGATGCCAGATTCATCAAGGCATATCGTCCCGGGGTGTTCCCATGCGCGGCCAAAGCCGCCGAGGCCAGACAGGCGGTGCTCAAATAAACCTGTTCGGGTTCGATCTTGGCGGCCTGCAATATTTTGATGTGCGTATCCACGACGTCGCGATGGGCGAAAACCGCCAGGACGCGCGAACCGCCGTCGTTGGTTTTCCCCAGCACACATTGATCCATGATGAGTTCTTCGGCGGGAAACGGCACATATTCTTCCGCGCTCAGCCGGATCATCCCTGCGATTTCATCCGGATCCTGGCTGGGCAGTTCCAGGATGCGGGCCGTCATGTCATAACGGGGCAGGACTGTAAACAATTGATCGTCCGCCAGATGATGTTTTTGCACGAAGGCCTGTAATGCCGTTTCGAGCGAACCATCGCGGCCCGCCCAGTCCCCGCGCTCCTGGTCGAACGATGCCACGACGACGCCTTTGGCCGAACGGTGGACACGCAATCGCGAGATGGCGTGCTCGTCGAACTGTAAAATGCTGATATAACTTGTCTTACGAGCCAAGAAATTCCTCCCGCCATTTGATCACTGTGGCGTAGGGTGGGTTCATCATGACCGTTGCGACGCAGGAAGCCCGGACCTTGCCTCCTCTAAACGTTGCAATGCCCTGAATTGTAAAGAATTGCGAATCAACCTTGCAATACTGAACCAAGGGCTGCATATCCTGGCCGGATATGCCCGCGAGATTGGCGACGGCGCCCAAATCGGGGAAATCCTGATCGTCCGCCGTGTAAAGTTCGCCATCGCTGCCGGCCCGGTAGGCAATGATACTGTCCACCACGGTGTCCTGGACATCGGGAATGGACTTGAGTACTTCCGGCGAAGCCGTGTTGATGTTGATTTTCCCGTCGCCCCAGCATGTCATGATATCGCGAAGTCCGGGCATGTTGTCGTCGCCGAACCAGTCCTTGTCGTCAATGCCCTCGATGGTGCGCAATTCCTCGATGGTCTGAAAGCCCTGTCCCGGTTCGTTGGCGTCCGGATCGCCGCCTCGCCGCCGCATGATTTTACGCACGGCGCCCGGTGTGAGCGCTTTGATACGGGTCAGAAACGTATCATCCACGCAATTGATGCAAATCAGGCTTTCCTCGTCGCGAATCTGATACCGGCATATATCACGCGTTTCCTCGTTTTTACCGGCGGCGGCCGGTTTCTCGAAATAACCGCCTTCTGCGAGCATATCCACCGGACGCGCCCATGTTTGCGCATAACTGGTCCGGCCCTGCTGCATGTTCAAGGCGTCAATGATGGCCTTGTTGCGCAGTTCCGCGATGCCGCGTTCCACGGCGCCCCGCGCGCGGTACATAGCCCGGTCGTGATCCAACGTATAGGTGGCCGCTTTCCGGTCGAGCATTGCGCGTCGCCCGAAGCCGATCGTAATCAATGACAGGATGGCCAGCACCCACAGTACCGTAACCAGCACGAAACCACGTCGGCGCGCCATGATCACAGTCCTCCCGCTGAACCGAGACGTTGCTCGTCGTATGGGGTGGTCGGGCCGCGAAAGGCCGTGCGGAATGTGAACGTCGTCTTGCCCGATTCCGAATTGGGGTCCGTGACCGTCAGCGTGGCGCGGAGTCCCTGCGGCAATCCCCATCCCTGCCGGTTCTGGTCCATCTCAATGGGCACGACCCATTCGGGCGGTTCGTCTTTCGTGCGTTCAAGTGGAGGCACCCAGTAATACGTGAGGTCGAACCCCCGCACGTTTTTCGACGCCAGATCGAAGGAATGTTTCCGTCCGAGTTTGACCCTTGTCTTGTCCAATTCGCTTCCGTCCGCCGGTTGCAGGGGCAACGGCTTTTCGACGATGGCTTCCTGCCGGACCAGTGTGTGGCCGGTCGGGTTGTACCGGTAACGGACCCATAAAACCCGTGCGTCTTCCCCTTTTTTCAAGTCCATGGGCGGCGCCACCGTAAAAAATTCCAATTCGTGCGGCTTGCCCTCGAACAGGTGCTCGCTTCCGCCTAAAATGCAGCCCAGTTCACGCGCCAGAATCGTCATGGCTGTCCGCCCGTCCTGATAGGCTTCCAAGTTGGTTTCCCCCCGCCGCCATGCGCGCAAGGTTGAACCGAAAGCCGTGTAAACCGCCGTCATGACCAGCGTCAGGAGGGTTGTCGCGACGATCAACTCGGCCAGTGTGAATCCGGCCTTGGCCATTCTGGAAGTACGGGGTTTCATGGTTGGAGTCCCAATACCGCCCGTTCTTCGGGCGGAATGAACAATTTTTCCGGATTGGAAAGGGTTTCCGCCTTTACCTCGTAGGTTTGGCCCCGGCGTGTCCAGTTTACGATGGCTTCGATTTTCGTCAAGTACGGCACATTCAATTTGAATCGCGCAACGAGTTCCTTGGGTGCGTTCGGCGGGAACGGCGGAAGAGGAATATTCACTTTGGACACCTTCCATTTCCAACTGAACCGCGAAAATTCGCCCTTGAACCGTCCCGAATCGCTTGCCTGCGTCAGTAATGGCTGAAGTTCTACTTTTGCCATGACATTCGATAACAGGAAACGGGCGTGCGTATAGTCGCGCGCCTGCTCCCGAACCCATATCGTCTGCCTCAATCCGTTATGTATAACGATCAGGCTCATGCTCAACAGCGACAGGGCCATGACCGATTCGAAGAGAATATATCCACAGATTCCGGAAGGGCCGCCGCGGCCCGGTAGGATTTTCCGCGCATACGGCGATTTTTCCGCCGAAACCGCATGGTTTCCGGCGATCGCGGCATTGGCCGAAATGGCCGGCGGCTTCCCGTTATTTTTCCGGTGTCCGGCCGTCATTCCGTATCAACCTTTATCTCCCCCAGTGATCCGCCCAACTGAATCTTCATGCGCTTTCCATTTTCGCGCCCCACCGTGAGCGATGCCTGATCGCAGGCGCCGCTTGGATAGAAGGAAATATACGAGGCCTTTTCTTTGCGGTCTTTCTTGGCGGTCAATCGCTGAATTTCGAGCCGCTTCGACAGCGCCATCCGGTCGCCCTGCCGTTCCTCCACCGGAATGAATTTTTTGCTGTTCTTGCCCATGCTCCATGCCAGGCTCATCAGCCAGTACTCGTTTGTGTCCTTGGAGATGTACAGGCGGTATTCGCGGCAATCGGTCACGGCGCGTTCCTGGGCGTATTTGATCGTTGCTATCAGGTCGCGAAACGAATGGTCGCTTTCGACGGATTCGAGCGTTCCGCGAAACAGGGGCACCACCGCCGCCGACATAATCGAAAGAATCGAAAGGACGACGATCAATTCCAGCAACGTGAAGCCAGGGCGTTTCATCGAATCACGGCGCGGACCCGCCGGCTTCCGTGTCCACACTGTCGGCAGATGTCAGCGTAACATCGTCTTCGGTTCCCGGCTGGCCGTCCGGACCGGACGACGACACCGTGTAACTGCCGCCCGACACCTTGTAGACATAGTCGTTGCCCCAAGGATCCTTATTGAGTTCCTTGACATATTTGCGCTTGCCGCTGGCCAGATCCTGTAGCGAACTAGGGTATTTGTCGTTGTGATCCAACGCGTAGAGATCGATCGCGGTGCCATAACTGGCGATATCGCCCTTGGCGGCGCGCCGGCGCGCCTCTTCGGCCCGGCCCGCGAACGTCAACGTGACCATCCCGGCCAGAATGCCGATGATGACCGTGACCAGAATCAACTCGATGAGGGTAAACCCGCCTTTGTCGCTCATAATCCAATCTCCTTAGCCGGGCTTACGCATGGCGCGCGTCGGCCCGTGTTTTCCTTATCCGACATGCGAACTCAACGTCAACATCGGTAACAGCATCGCGATGACCAGAAAGCCGATTACGATACCCATTACCACAATCAAAATAGGCTCAAACAGCGCCGCCATCGCCTTGACCGCCCGATCTACTTCATTGTCGTACGCATCGGCGATACGCTTGGCCACCGCGCCCAGCCGTCCGCTCTCCTCGCCGATGGCGAACATGTTGATGACCATCGGCGGGAAATGCCGGGTGTGCCGCAGGCTGTCGCTGATGCTGTCGCCTTCGAGCACCCGTGCATGCACGGCGTCCACTTCCCGGGCTATGGCCGCATTGGTCAGCGTATCCACGGTAATCTTGATGGCCGTCAGCACCGGCACGCCGTTGTCGAGCAACGTGCCTAACACCCGCGCGAATTTCGCCATTTCGTACCGCTGGATCACGCCGCTGACCACCGGCATGCGCAGCAGAAACGTGTCGAACCGCATGCGCCCCGCCTCGGTTCTCACAAAAGAAACGAACGCGGCGATTATCCCGGCGAGTCCCAGCAACACCGCCCACCAGAACTTGCCCATGAAATCGCATAGGCTCATCACCACAACCGTCGGCCACGGCAGGGCGGCGTTGAAATCCTCGAAGATCGTTACGAACTTCGGAAAGACGAACGATACGAGAATGAAAATAGCCGTGCTGCCAATCAGCAGCAGGAACGCCGGGTAAATCATGGCCGAAACGGCCTTGCCTCGCAGTTCCTCCTCCTGCTCCCCGAAGGCCACGATGCGCCACAGCACATCTTCGAGCATGCCGCCCGTTTCACCCGCATGAATCATGTTGCAGAACATGGCCGGAAAGATCTTCGGGTGGCGTTCGAGCGCTTCGGCGAACGAGGCGCCCTTCTGAACGTCGTCGCGGATTTCGGCGATGATCTTGGCGAGTTTCGGGTTTTCTGTCTGCTCGACGAGGGTGTTCAGCGCACGCGTAATCGGCATGCCAGACTCGGAGAGATTCGCAAGTTGGCGGAAAAAGACGTTGCGGTCGGCCAGTTTCACGCGGGCCAAGGCCTGTTTGAGCGTATCCTTGGTTTCTTCGCCTTCGTAGGGTTCGATCGAAATGGGGAAGTAGCCCATGTCGCGCAGCCGGGCCACCGCGGCGCGCTGGCTTTCCGCCTCGATGACGCCTCCGGTGGCGGAACCGGGGCTTTTCTTCACTTCATACTTGAACTGAGGCATCGCCGGTCTCGATTGCATCCAGGACGTCGGCATCGGAGGTTACGCGCATCACTTCTTCCAGCGTCGTCCGGCCCAGGCAGACTTGCTGCCAGCCCGATTCGCGCAACGTCCGCATGCCTTGTTCGCGGCCTTTCCGTTTGATTTCGGTGGAAGGCGAACGGTGATAGGTCATCTCCTTGATGGCGGGAGTAAAGGTCAGGATTTCATAGATGGCGATTCGGCCCCGGTAGCCGGTATGGCGGCACACATCGCAACCGCGGCCGCGACGGAACGTGGCGGTTTCCATTCCCTTGAGCGGCACGCCAAATTCGCGCAGCGCCGCCGGGTCCGGCTGGTACGGTTCCGCGCATTGGGCGCATACACAGCGCACCAGGCGCTGGGCAATCGAGGCGATCATCGTGCTCGCAATCAAAAACGGTTCGACGCCCATGTCCACCAGTCGCGTAACGGCGCCCGCCGCATCGTTCGTATGCAGCGTGCTGAACACGAGATGGCCCGTCAGGCTGGATCGTATGGCCATTTCGGCGGTTTCGAAATCGCGGATTTCGCCGACCATCATGATGTCCGGATCGTGCCGCAGCATCGAACGCAGGCCCATCGAGAAATCGAAGCCGATCCTCGGCTGTACCTGCATTTGAGTAATTCCCTTGAGTTGGTATTCGATCGGGTCTTCGATGGTGATGACTTTCCGGTCTACTTTGTTCAGTTTGCTCAAGGAGGCGTAAAGCGTCGTGGTTTTACCGCTGCCCGTAGGTCCCGTTACGAGGATAATCCCGTGCGGTTTTTCGAGGAAAGCATTGAATTGGCGTAAATCATCGGGCAAAAATCCCAATTGATCCAGTGTCAAAAACATCGAAGTCCGGCTCAGAATACGGATATTGACCGTTTCGCCATACGCCGTCGGCAGTACGCTTACGCGCAGATCGTATTGGCCGTCCCCCAGCGAAACGGGGATTTTGCCGTCCTGCGGAAGCCGTTTTTCGGCGATATTCATATTCGCCATGATTTTGATCCGGGACACGATGGCCGATTGAAAACCGCGAATGGTGGCTGGCGTCGGCACCTGATGCAGAATGCCGTCAATACGGTAACGCACGCGGAGTTGATCTTCAAAAGGCTCGATATGGATATCCGTCGCGGCGGACTGAATGGCCTCCATCAGGACTTCGTTGACGAATTTGATGATCGAAGCATCAATGTTTTCGTCACCCAGATCCGATCCGATTTGTTGGGTGTCCAGGCTCAACAGCGAGGCGACGCTGTCCTGTTCGCTCAGGATACGTTCGACGGTGTCCGCGCCGAGGCCATACAGGGTTTTCGTGGCCCGTTCGATTTCCTCCGGCGTTGTTACGACCGGTTCGATGCGTTTTTTGAGAACCAGGCGGATATCGTCGAGGAGTTGGGCATTCAGCGGATCCGAAACGGCGACCACATATCCGCCGTTTTTTTCCTGAATGGGCACGAATCCATAATGGGTGGCAAACCGGGCCGGCACATTTTTGATAACGGTTTCCGGAATGTCCATTTTCGAAGGCTGCACGAAGGGTAGTTTGCAGTAGGCGGCCAGGGATCGGTATACGGCTTCCGGCGGCGCATATCCCAGCAGCGGAATGACTTCGAGCAGGCTGGTCCCTGTCCGCAGGGCTTCCGCCCGGGCGCGTTCCAGTTTTTCGTCGTCGAGAATGCCGTCGGTTATCAATTGTTTTTCAAGCGCTTTTCGAGCCAACACGGCCGCGTACTCCCTATCTCCAAGGGGTATGTTACCATCCGCCAAGGGTTTCTACAACCGGCCATTCGCCGAATCCGTCGGATCCGTTTGGAACCGTTGGATCCGCCGGATTGTCGGGTTATTGTCCCGCATTTACGCGTGAAAGGCATTCCTCGGCGAGTCTGGCCAGCACGGCATTCGGAGCGGCCGCCGCTTCACGATACTGTTCGGTGGCCTTGACGGGTTGTTTCAGGTCTTTCAAATAGACGTGGCCCAGTTCCATGCTCAATTGCGCGCGCGCGGCAGGGTCCGTGCAGCGATCGCGCGCTGCCATGAATGCCTGAACCCGATCGGTATTCGTGGAAGCGTCAAGCGACAGACGGGCCATGTCGTTTGCGGCGAGGGAGGCGACAAAGGTGCCGGGATATCGGCTGATAACCTGTTCCAGATGCGCGAACGCCTCTTCGCCATGGCGCCGCGCGGCATCGAGCGCGTACAGGGCGGCAAAATCGTTGGTTCGCGCTTCGGCCAGCAAATCACGGCGGGCAATGGCGCCGGGATCTTCGCGAAATCGCTTTGGATACTGCTTGGCCAGGCGATCGTAATCGTCATGGGCTTCGGGGTACCAATGCAATTCGGAAAAAGCGATGTCGGCCCCACGGGATTGGGCCTCGGCGGCCGCCGGATCGTCCGGATAGGTTCCGATGGCCTCTTTCAGGATGCGATATGCCGAGGCAAAGTCGCGTTTGTCGGCCATTTGATCGGCTTGGCTCATCGCCTGTTCGACGGGGCTTAGTACAACTGCGGCGGGGGGCGCGGACAACACGGCGGTTCCACGCGAGAGGTAAAGATAAGGAAACGCCACCACGGCCAAAGCGGCCGCCGCCACCGCGACGCTGGCCCAGGCCGGCCCAAGAACCGGGATTCGCCGTGAGAGACGTTTCGCGCCGATCGTCGCGAGGATGGCCGGCGACAGATCCCGATCCAGTTCGGGTTGCGAATCCGGTAACGCGGCCTTCAACGCCGCAAAGGCCGCCCATCGTTCCCGGCAGCGCGGACATGTGCCCAAATGCGCATCGATCCGACGCTGTTCATCCGGTGACGCTTCTCCATAGAGCGATGCGGCCATAACACCTCGCAATCGCCAGCAGGTCAACATGCCATCCCCCTTTCTTTCGGTCCTTCTCTCATTTCGCCTTTCACCGTGTGACATCGTGCAAATCGCCCAATTCCCGTTGCAGTTTCTTCAATGCCCGGAACAGATGCACTTTTACACTGCCGACGGTGCATCCCAATTCCGCCGCGATATCCGAAAGTTGCAGGCCTTCATAATGCCGCAACACAAATACCGTTCGCTGTGACGCGGATAAAACCGCCAGCGCCTCACGCACGCGCTCTTCAATTTCGCGCGCATGAACCGCGGCGCCGGTATCGTGGCCGGCGGGTTCGACCGGCGCATGCTCCGAATCCGGCACATGCGCTTCTTCCAGCCGTTCCTGCCGCCGCCGCTTTCGTTTGCGGACCAAGTCAATCGCCTGATTCGCGGTCAGCCGCAACAGCCACGGGAGAAACCCGCCTGTCGGCTGCCACGTGTGTATCTTGCGATAGGCCTTGAGCAACGACTCCTGAGCGACGTCCAGCGCGTCCTCGCGATTACCGGTGAGACGGTACGCCACCCCATAGACCCGGCCCTGATGCCGGCGAACCAGCGTTTCGAGCGCGCGCTCTTCGCCGCGCTTGATGGCCTCGGCCAGCGTCTGGTCGTCCAAGGATTTCCAGTCTATCGGAGCGTTCTGTCTCATCTGGGAAACGCGATTTCCTTCCAAAAGGTTAACAATGTACGCGCCAATCCTTACGCCAAGAACACAAAATCCTGAAGTTCCCGGTACCCGCGCGGGTTCAGCCAGGCGCGAATTTCAAATCGTGCCGTGGGGGCGCCGACCGCGACTACGATGAATGTTTCGCCCGGTCCGGGCAGGGCTTCCGGCCAGATAACCGGGATGCCGTGAATCCGCCGCCCGACCTTGCGCGGGTTGATATCCACGACCGCCGATGGTTTGATGACGTCCCATTCCCGAAGCCATGCCTTGCCAACTTCGCCCGCGCCCCATTGATGAAACGCGTTGCGTTCGCGCAAATGGCTCTGTCCAAGGTAATACCGTTTCAGGGCGCGAAAGTTCTCCGGACTGTAGCGGGAATCGCGCATGGATAGTCTTTCCGGCGACTCGGCCCAGTCCAACAGCGGCTCGGCCACCTTCCCGAACTGTTTGCCCGCCAAGGCCATACGCATGATCAAATCGTAGTCTTCGGCCCACCCGCCATCCTGGTATCCGCCGACGGCTTCATAGGCATCCCGGCGCATGAAAAATGTCGGATGGGCAATCGGGCATTCAACGAAAAGGTCGCGGACGATTTCTTCATGCGACACCAGCGTGTTGATCCATTTTTCGTATCGTTTGCGTCCATAACCGATGCGTCCTCCCGTCATCGTCACGCCCGTTCCGCAAAGGACGACGTCTGGATGGGTCTGCATGAATTCGGCCTGCCGCATGAGACGCTCCGGATGCGCAATGTCGTCTGCGTCCATTCGCGCAAGGAAAGCGCCACGTGCATTCGAACAACCCCATTGCAGGGCGGACACGATGCCTTCGTGATTCCTCGCGAAAACGCGCATTCGATCGTCCCGCGACGCCGCATCCTGCAAGAGGGCTAACGTCTCGTCGTCCGAACCGTCGTCCACAAGGATTAGTTCCCAATCCGAAAACGTCTGGGTCCGCAAGGAATCCAACGCGCGTGACACCGTTTCATGCGCATTGTAACACGGCATGATCACCGAAACCGCCACGGAGTCCTTTTCATCCGGCAAGGCGGTGTTCAGTTTTCCTGGCGGATCCATGCTTCGTCCAGATGTGCGTACTTGATGGTTTGGACATTGAAGGAATAGGTGACGTGCAGTGTTTCGTCGGCGGATTGGACGATAGAGGGGTAATCGAACCGCTGCCCGGGGACATTTTCCAAGCGGCGGGTCCAGCGCCATGAACGGCCACGATCCTCTGACAGGGAAATGGCAAGGCTATCCCGGTTTTTCGTGCTGTCGTTGTAGATCATGGCCAGATTTCCATTTTTTAACACGATGGCCTCGATACCCGCGCCGGGATGCGGCAGTTCGGTCGGCACGGCGGCTGACCATGTCTGGCCGCCATCCGTTGAGTCGCTTCGCAGGATGCGGTGTTTGAGATGTTCGTTTCGGAAGAAGGCCGTCATGGCGCCATCGGGATATTCAACCACGGTGGGCTGTTCGAGACCCAGCGTCGGAACGAGTTGCGACAGATTCCACGAATGGCCGCCGTCCCGTGAAAAGGCCATGGCCGCCGCCATGGCGTTTTCGTTGGCCAACGGCAGCAGGAGGGCGCCGTCGCGCAGGATGACGGGATGCGCGCGGGGCATCCATCCCAGCCGGCTCTTATAGGGATCCGCAAGCCAGTTTTCCAGAAGAGGCGTCCATTTTTCCTGCCAGGATGGGCCGCCGGCGTCCGAAGGTTCATTCGTTAAAAACGGCGTGGGATGAGGCGCCACAATGCTGCTCCGGTCCCATTTCGGCGGACCGGCTTTCCTATAGTCGGAGGAGATATGAAACTGAAGAAGGGCGCTGCCCCATGTCACTTTTGGAACGCCCAGCAAGGTCGCATGAAACAGCCATAACCGTTCGTCGCGATCGATAACCATGCACGGGTTGTTGTCCGAGACGCCAAAGGTGTCCACCATGATGAACGGGGCTTCCCATTGGGTGGAACCGGCGGGTTTTCGACTGCCGGCAATGCGCACATCGTCGCTTTTGTCCTGTTCGCCGGAAAAATGGGGTTCGGGCAGGCGGGGACCGTTTTCGTACCATGCCGCCAGGAGATCGCCGTTGGGGCACTCCACGATGCATGAGGCATGGACATGGCCGCGGTTGTCCAATGCGGGATCGAAGATCAATGCGCTGTCGAAAAGTGGTTTTCCGGCGTTTGCCGCCACGAATAAGCATCCCATCATTGCCAAAGCCGTCATTGCTTTCCCTTTCCAGCTTGTATTTGTAAGGGACAATACCCCCACGTGTAATGCCGGTTCAATTTGCGATGTGACAGCGTGTTGTTATGGAATACGCCATGGCAAACCTTGTAGGCTACCGGTATGGAGGGCCTTTACATGGCTTTGGTTGACGAACTTATTGCACGCGGCATGGAACGCGGAGTCGCGGCATTGTCCGAATACGACTCAAAGCGCATTCTGGCGGCATACGGCGTGCCGGTGGTCGAGGAAATTTTGGCGGCCGGCGAGGACGAGGCCGTGCGCGCGGGTAAAAAACTGGGCTACCCCGTGGCGGTGAAAGCCTGCGGCGCGGGATTGATGCACAAAAGCGACGTGGGAGGGGTCGCGCTGAATCTGACCGGCGGCGCGGCGGTGCGCGATGCGGTCAAGCGCATGGAGGCAAATGTGGCCGTGCCTGTGGAAGGTTATCTGGTGCAACGTATGATTGCGGGCAAGCGCGAGGTTATCGTGGGCGGCACGCGAGACAGACTTTTCGGCCCGTGCGTAATGCTTGGGCTGGGAGGCATTCTCGTTGAGGCGCTGGCGGACGTGTCATTTCGGCTGGCGCCGCTCGAAGAACGTGATGCGCTCGAAATGCTGAACGAATTGCGCGCCCAGCGGATTTTTGACGCCTTTCGGGGCGAGCCGCCGGTGGATCGGCCGGCGCTGGCCCGGGCGCTTGTTTCGGTGGGGTGTATTATGGCCGATCACCCGGAAATTGCGCAGGTGGATGTCAATCCGATCATTTTTCGAGGCGCCCGTCCCGTGGCGGTAGACGCGCTTGTCACGCTGGCGAAAGGAACCCCCGCATGAACGCCTGTCCAAATGATTCATTGCGATTGATGCCGCCTCCTGAACTCCGGCAGCGCTTCCACGCCTTGTTCGAACCGTCGAGTGTCGCCATCGTCGGCGCATCGTCGTCGCCGTTGAAATGGGGATTCCGAATTCTGTTCAACACGATCATGGGCGGCTACAAGGGCGCGCTGTACGCCGTGAATCCGAAACATTCCGAAATACTGGGGATTCCGTGCTATCCGGGCATATCGGCGCTGCCCGAAACCGTTGATCTGGCGCTCATCGTACTGCCGCCGAAATACGTGGTGGGGGCCGTGCGGGAATGCGCCGAACGCGGTGTGCGCGCCGTCATCGTGATTACGGCCGGTTTCGGCGAGATGAACGATCCGGCCGCGCAATCCGCGCAGGCGGAACTGGCCCGGATTGCCGCGGAAACCGGCATTCTGCTGGTCGGGCCGAATTGCGCGGGCGTGGCGAGCCCGATCCCGAACAGCCTGTACAGCGGCATGCTCTATCGTTATCCGGGCGGCGGGGGGATGTCGGTCGTGTCGCAAAGCGGCAACGTCGGAATGACCACGCTGACCTGGGCCCAATTGCACCAAGTCGGCATTGCGCGGTTTGTCAGCAGTGGTAACGAGGCCGCGGTCCGCTGTGAGGATTATCTCCGTTTCTTCGCCCATGACACGCATACCAAGGCGATTCTTGCCTATGTGGAGGGCACACGCGACGGCCGCCGCTTTTTCGAGGCGCTCCGCGAAACCGCGGCGTGCAAGCCGGTGGTCATCGTCAAAGGCGGGCGCACCGACGCGGGACAACGTGCCGCCGCCTCGCATACCGGTTCGCTCGCAAGCGCCGTGACGCTATTCGAATCCGCCTGCCGCCAGGCCGGCGCGAATGTCGTGGATGATATTTACCAGGGTATGGAACTCGCCTCGGCCTTTGTCCATCAGCCGCTGCCCAAAGGCCGGCGGGTGGTTATCGTGTCGGAAGGGGGCGGCTGGGGCGTAATCGGCGCGGATGCTTGCGCGGCGGCCGGACTGGAAGTCGTGCCGTTGCCGGAAGAAATCATCCGTGAACTGGACGCCATTCTGCCCGGCTGGTGGAGCCGAAACAACCCTATCGATCTCGTGGCCGGTAATGACCGGTCACTCATGTCCCGTTCGGTAGAGGCGGTGCTCAAAAGCGAAGGCGTGGACGCCGTCCTGGTTCTCGGCGTGGGCTACATGTGCAGCCGCAGCGCGCGCCTGCGTGACTCGAAAGTCGTCGAAGACCTCGGTCTGGCCAAATTGATCGAAGTGGCCACCAACATGGAACTTCACGACGTGCAGCGTATTTCCGGCCTCATTGACCTCTACGAAAAACCTATTATCGCCGCGTCTGACACGGTCATGCTCGCTTACGGACCGTCGCCCAACGAGGCGATTCGCGAAATGGAACGCCTCGGCGTTTATGCCTATGCGAGTCCGTCCAACGCGGCGCGTACGCTGGCCCATTTAGTGGATCGTTACGAATTCCAGCAGCGCATTCCCCGCCGGCCGGCGCGCAACCAATAGATGATCCACCAGTTCTGCCAGTGAGAATCCATCAGGTTCCACCGTTCCACAGGTTGAACGTATACCCAATCTTGACTGCCGAATGTGGGTTTAGGGACCTTCCTCAATCCATCGGCTATTCTACATGTGTTCAGTCCTGTTCGATGCAGACGAAGGCGACAGCGTATGAGGGGGTGTGGGAGAGGGAACATACAATTCGGGTTTTCGGTGGCAACAGATCCTTCAACGCCGGCCCAAGTCTGATCTCCGGACGCCCTTCGCCGCCGTGAACCACTTCAATTTGATCGAGCGGCCATTCCGCGCGCAAACCGGTCCCTATCGCCTTGGCGAATGCCTCGCGGGCAGCCCAGCGCGCCGAAAGAATTTCGTCGCGCTGCGCAGGCCGGCTTTTGGCATACATCAATTCTTGTTCACTGAAAATGCGGGCCAGTTGGCCACGTGCGAGCCGCGATGCGAAATCCGCGACATCCACAATGTCCACACCTATTCCGGAAATCATCAGGCCGCATTCCTCATTCAAGACGGCGCAGCCATCATGTGATGGCGACGGCCGCGAACGAAACGATTCCGCCCGCGGGATCGTGCGCATAGTCGTAAGCGAGCATCTCGGCGCGTACGGCGAGGTTCCCCGCCGTTTTCATGGCCGCATGAATGCACCCCAGTCCGCAGACGCGCCGCGCATTGCCGTCGCGCCAGACCGATTCCATGAATCCGTCTGCGTCGAGGGCAAGCACGCGGGCCAGATCTTCCGTGTCCCGTTGCCGGACGAATTCGACAATCTCTTCGTCTATATCGAAAGGATCGCCGAAACGCCGGCCGACATGGGCGAGATCGGCTCCCGCAACGACAATCGCGCGCCGGTCGTTTTCGGCGGCCACTGCGCGGCAACGGTCGAGAAAGGCGGCCGCTTCGGGGCGGGCGTCGGGCGCACCGCATAAAACCGGCACAATACGTACACCCGGCCCAAACACATGCGCGAGCATGACCACCTGAAATTCGATCGAGTGCTCGGTTCGGTGCAACAGTTCGGCCTCGAAGGGGTCCCACGGGCAACCCTCGGCAATTCGTTCGACAATCTCCGGCGCATTGGCCATCAGGCCGAGCGGCGTCTCGAATCCTTTCCGTGTCAAGATGTAGGGTGCGGAGGCGCCCGCGTGAGCGACTCCGAAAACGAAGGCCAGGTCCGGGGCGGGCTGTGATTGGAGGCGCTGGTAGGCGTGACCGTAAACGCGGGCCCCGCGCCCGAAATCAATGTGGGGCGCAATCAGGCATCGAACAGGCGGCGCCGTGCTTTCCGGTCTTTCCGCCAAAGCAAGGCAATCATCGAGAAAGGCGCGCAGTTCATTCGGATTTTCAGGATACGATTTTCCCGCCAGAAAAGGTTCGCGCACGGAAGCCGCCCGGAAGGCGCCGAGCGCCTTGTCATGGATGGCCTGAAACCGCGGCGTGGCCAGAAATCCGTGCTCGTCGAGATATTCTACGATTTTTAAAATATCCTCGGACATGAGCATCGAACCGGTATGTTTGGCGAAAGCATACTGGATATCGGCCACGTCCGAACGTCCGTCGAGATTCGCGGCGACAAAGTAGGCGGCCGGTGACAACACCAGGCGATCCTCGACGATCCCTTCCATGTCATGGAGGCAGATCAGTTGTTGTCCTTCATGCTCGATCGTACTCGCATCAAGTTGCCGTAATGCCGGGAGTGCCATGCCGGAACTATACCGTGCAAACCACTTTCCCCGCAAGGTTCTTTCCGGGGCTTTTGTGAAATAGTCCGTCATTTAGCCATTCACGGCCGAAAGTCCGTTGAAATACACGAAAAACCAGGACAAACGCGCTTTTCATACAGCCGAAAAGCAAACCCGTCACGGTTTTTCACCCGGCCGTGTCATTTCGCGAATGCTTTTCCGTTATTGATGAAAGCCGGATCGGGAAGGTTTATACTGGCGGCACGATTATGGTTTTGGTTTGGGAGGGAATCGTGATGGCGCGTATGAATCGCAGACATTTCATCGGCGCATTGGGCGCGGGCGCTGCCGGTCTTGCCGTTGCGGGCACGGCATGGGGTAAAGCCCGGAAGCAACCCAATATCGTGTTTATTCTGGCGGACGATCTCGGACGCCACCAGGTGCGGTGTTACGGCAACCCCTTTTACGAAACGCCGAACCTCGACGCGATCGCGGCGCAGGGCGTGAAATTCAGCAATGCCTATGCGGCGTGTCCGGTATGTTCGCCCACGCGCGCGAGTATCATGACCGGCAAGTATCCGGCCCGCCTGCACATTACCGACTACATTCCCGGCAATCCCTATCCGTACGCGAAACTCAAGACGCCGGACTGGACCAAGGAACTGCCGCCGGAAGAGGTGACGCTCGCGGAAATGTTGAAAGGCGCGGGATATGCGACGGGTCATTTCGGCAAATGGCATCTGGCCAGGGAGAATGACGCGCGTTACACGCCGGGCGGGAACGGTTTTCCCGAAACACAGGGTTTCGACGACGTGCTGGTCACGGCGAAACCGGATTCCAAAGAAACCGCGTCGGCCGGCGCCAATCCGGATTACGACGCGCATCACGCCCGCGCCATTACGGATCGCGCCATCGCCTTCATTCAATCGAACAAAGTTCGCCCGTTTTTCTGCTACATCGCGCACAACCTCATCCATCGTCCGGAAATGGAGTATGCGCCTAATATCGTCAAATATGCCCAGAAACCCGAAGCCGGAAACGAAAAGGGCAACAATCCCGTGCTCGGCGCCATGGTCGAGACGCTTGACTCGCAGATTGGCCGTGTCTTGAAGGCATTGGAGGAACTTGGACTCGCGGACAACACAGTCGTGGTGTTCTTTTCCGACAACGGTGATTTTTACGGGCGTGAAAGACGCCAGCCTTTCTATGGACACAAGGCCGACTTGTACGAAGGCGGTATTCGTATGCCGCTGATTATACGGTGGCCCGGCATTGTCGAGGCCGGAAGCGAATCGGATGCCTTGGCGTGCAGCATTGATTTCTTCCCGACCTTTGCCGAATGGGCGGGTGTTCCTATTCCGAAAGGCCGCCTCGACGGCGTAAGCCTGATTCCCGTGTTGCGCGAGGGGGCCCGCCTCGAACGCGACACGCTTTTCTGGCATTACCCGCATTATCACTCGATCGGCGTGGGGCCTTCCGGCGCCATCCGCAAAGGCAAGTACAAACTCATCGAATGGTTCGAGAAAAGCATCGAACATCCCATGCCCGATGATGCCTTGGAACTGTACGATCTCGAATCCGATCCCGGCGAACAGCACAATCTTGCGGCGATCATGCCCGAAAAAACGCGCGATCTGTATACCCGGCTGCGCGCATGGCGCCAATGGGCGGGCGCACAGGAAATGGAACGCAATCCGGATTACGATCCGGCCCGCGCCTCCGCTATCGCGTCCTTGATATAAGCGATATCTTCTTCCAGCACCTTGACGCGGGCTTCGCCGGGCGCAAAACGGCCGAGCGATTCGTCTTCCAGGCAGATATCGCCCTGGTATCCGGCGTCGGCGAGAATGCGAAGGACTTTTCGGTGATTGATGTCGCCCTCGGCGATGGGCGCGACATACACGCCGTATTCCCATCCGGCTTCCCGCATGATTTCACGTTTGTCTTCGGGGTAGCGGATATTCTTGAGGTGGGTGTGCTTGGCATAGGGCGCCAGGATACGCAAAATGCCGTAGACTTCCGAAAGCGGATAGCCGCGCCAATAAAAATTGCCGGTATCCAGGGTCGAACCGAGCCGGTCGGATCCGACGGTCTGATAGACATTGAGTTGGAAAGCGAGATTGTTTCCCTGATAGCCGTGGTTTTCGATGCCGAGGGCGACTTTCGATCCCTTGGTGCGTTCGAGGGCTTCGCCAAGGCCTTCCGCAAAAAGCGCGACGCGCGTTTCAAAATCAAGTTCGTGTTCGCGGCGCATGGCGGAATCAATGCGCACGGCGGACATGCCGAGCAAATCGGCGAGTTCGATGGACCGCGCGATCCAGGCGGCATTCGATGCCCGCGTGCCCATGCTGAAATCACATGCCGTCAGGAATGCCACCGGACGAATGCCCAGCGATTCGAGATGGGCGCGGTAGGCGCGCGCATCCGCGTCAGAGGCGAGTTTCAACGTCGCTTTCGAATCCATGGATAACACTTCGAGATCGCCGGACAACGCGATCTCGACCGCATCCACACCCAAACGCCGCATTCCCTCGGCAGGACTCGGAAATTCGTCTATCGCCACCATACAATCGCGCACGGAACAATACATTGGAAAAGGCTCCTTACGGCTTTCAATCTTGTTTGTCATTTTTATACACGGCTCGTGGAAATCGCAAATGAAACATCGCACCGTTGACGGCCATATTGCGGCTGGGCCCCTTTGAGAAATGCCACGGGGTTATGGTGGCGCGAGTGACCGTACGATTTCATGGCGGGGAAAACCGGCTTTGCCGCGCTACATCCGCGGGATATACGCCACAAAATGTTGCGCATCAATCCAATCGAGGACGTTTGAACGGCAGGCGTCGCTGAGATAATCGAATTCGATGCCGCTGACGCACGTGTCGCCGCGAAGGCTGGGGCGGACCCATCGGACCGTGCCCGTACCTTCGATGAGCGGCAATTCGGGGTCTTTCAAGACGAATTTGAAACCCGTCAATTCACCGACACGCGGTCTCTCGCCGATCGTCGTCAACGCGAAACCACCCCGTCCCAGCTGGAGCAGGCTCTCTTCGCGGGCCTCTTCGACGGACGGGAATTGCCGCTCGATAATCCACGCCGGCATCGAAGCGGGACGATGCGCCCAGCGTTCTTTCGGCGGCGCAAGCACTTTTTGGACATTGTCCACCAGCGACTTGAGACTGAAAGGCTTGGGAAATATGCCCTCGGCGCCCCGGTGATAGGCTTCCGAAGGCGCCAAATCAGATTCGTAGGCCGTGATGAAAAACACGGCGGGATCGGATATGTTGCGCGATCGGATGTTGTCGAGGAGTTCAATGCCGTTGTATCCGGCCATTCGGATATCCGTAATGACGGCATTGACATGGTGCGACTCGACGATGCCGAGCGCGCTACGTCCGTTGTTGGCGGCGAAGACGCGGCTTCCCTGCAACTTGAACTCGAATGCGACCATGTCGCACAAATCGGGTTCGTCATCCACCACCAGTACGGTGCTTTCCTTTAAGTCCACCATTTTGCAACCCCTTTTTGCCATCTTGTGGCGGGCATATTGGACTCCCATTCCGCCTGAACGGCATCACGCATTCCTTTGCTCGATCTCCGTCTCCAGCGCATGTCGCCTCCTCTGGGTAATCCGGCCGCCCTTGTTATGTAATTTGGCCCTAAAATAACAACGCTTTACGCGCGTCCATCTTTCCACCGCCCTAATTGTGCCATGTTTTACGCCAAGTTGCAAGCGGATTGTGTTGTGCCCAAATGCGAGGTCCTTTTTCACGAAAAAATAGCGGCTGCTATCCAATCTCTTTGGCCGTTTCCCACATGGCAACCATATTGTCCGGGGGAACATCCGGCTGGATGTTGTGGACTTGGGCGAAAACAAAACCGCCGCCGGGCGCCAAGTCTTCGATGCGCCGTTTGACCTCCTCTCGCACGTGGTCCGTCGTTCCGTGCGGCAAAACGGTCTGGGTATCGCATCCTCCGCCCCAGAAAACGATGTCCCGGCCGAATTCGGTCTTGAGTTTTCGGCTGTCCATGTTGGCGGCGCTGACTTGGACGGGATTGAGGATATCCACGCCGATTTCGATCAGATCCGGGATAAAGTCGTATACGGATCCGCAAGAGTGCATGAACAGTTTGGCGTGTTTCATCCGGCTTTTCATGAAACCGTACAACCGGGCCATGTGCGGCTTGACGACTTTCCGCCATAGCGCCGGGGCGATTTGCGGTCCGCCCTGCATGCCGAGATCGTCGGCGACGGTCACGACATCGAGATAGGGGCCGAGCGCCGCGATGTAATGATCGAATTCTTCCACGTGAAGTTCCGCAAGCGTTTCAAGCAGGGCCGTGGCCAGCGATTCGCCGGCCACGAGATCGCACATGAAGTTTTCCATGCCCCGGATGAGTTGCGCCGCGGCGAAGATATGTCCGCCGAAGACGCCCGCGATGGCGCAATCCGTCGTCTCACGAATCCGTTTGGCGCGCGCGGCCAGCGCGGTGAGATCTTCGTCCAGCCATGCGGAACGATCCATCATCCGCAACACCGGCGTATATTTCCTGACGTCTTCAGGGGTTTGAATGAACGGGCAAATGGGACCGGCGGGAGAGAACCACGGCGAATCCGCATGGCGCTGGAGCATCGGCTTGCCGTCCATGCCCATCAGAACGTCCGAACCGTCTTCTAGACGCACCGGGTTCCAGCCCGCGGGCACTTCGCACGGCGAACCGTCCGACAACACGCCCGGTTTCCATTGCGTCGCCTCGAAACTCAGCCGGATCACGTCGCCCGCGAAATGCCGCCGTACTTCGTCTTCGACCCTCGCCAGTTGCATATAAACGTGAAAGAGATGCGTGTGGCCGTCATTCATGCCCAGATGCGATTTCAGGCGGTTGTATGCGATGCCGTGCAGTCCCGTCACTTCCGTGCCGCCCACGTCTATCGGCAGGCGATCCGGTTCGCGATGGTTGATGGCCGCCAGTACACGTTCGCGCGATGTCATCATACGTTCCTCCTTGCGCATGAGCCTACATGATTTCCAAGGGCCTATCAATCCTCCGCGAATTTTCATGATTGCCCGGCCGAGGCCTTTGCGAAAAGATAAGATCGAGCGAAAACCAGGACAGACACGCTTTTCAAACGGCCGAAAAGCGAGTCAGTCCCGGTTTTTTACTATTTTTTTCAAACAAGAATAGATTCCGCCTGAACCGCCTGCTGCACGACGGCCTATTTTGTAAATACCTCCAGCCGGAATTTGCTTGAACTATTTTTTTTGTCCCGGCATAATTCCGCGATTCCTACGAGGTTTTCCCCGATGGCGCGGGAAAAATACGGATGACGGAACCGTTGAAAAATGAGCTGGTGAATTCCGGGCCGGATAGCCTTGTGGTGCCGCGTTTCCGCCGCATCGTGGTATTGCTGTCCCTGGGTCTGATGGCGGCGCTTGCGGTGGCGGCGCTGATGGTTGGTAAATCGGCGGCGCACGGCGTCATGCTGGGCGGCACGGCGGCGTTACTCGGTTTCGAGATTTCAGTGCGCACGTTCCGACTTGAAACGGGTGAAGGAGATAAGGTAAAGTTGCGGCTCCGTATCTGGTGGGTGGTTCGATTCCTTGCCTATGCGGCAGCCTTGTGGAAAGGCCATAGCCTGGATACGGTGCATTACAGCGGTCTCTTCGGAGCGATAGCGGGCTTGCTGATAGTGCGGGTGGTGGTCATGATTGTCGGTATAACGGGTGTGGATTTGAAGAAGGTGTCCGGTTGATGGAAGAGATCGGCCAAGTCCATGTTTGGCACTACGTGCCTTTTACGGATATTCCCATACCGTTGGGCGGAATCAACATTCTGACGGTGGCCAACAGCGCGCTTGTCGTGCTCATTCTCTGGGCGGTATTGTGGCTTGGCGCCCGTAAGTTTGCCTGGGTGCCGGGGCGCGGGCAGTTGTTGGTGGAAACGTATGTGTCCACCTTCGACGCGATGGTGACCGAAACGCTGCAATTGCACAAGAAGGAAGACAACCGCCACTTTTTCCCGCTGATTGCCTCGTTGTTCGCATTCATCATGCTCTGCAACGCGATCATGCTTCTTCCGTTTCCTTACATTGAAAAGCCGACGCATGATTTGAATTGTACGCTGGCGCTGGGCCTGATGGTGGTCAGTTATTCGATGTATTGCGGGTTCAAGGCCCACGGCATCAAGGGCAAACTGGCGGAGATGTGCGGACCGTTCTGGCATCATGAAGGCAAATTTACGCTGTCGGCGTTACCGGGCAAACTCATCGGCGTCGGATTTTTCTTTCCGCTGCACATCATCGAAACGTTTTCGCGCGTGCTTTCGATCTCATGCCGTCTATTCGGCAACATCACCGGGGCGGCCATCATTATCACCGTCGTGTCGGCGCTGACGTATGGCATGTTGGTGCCTCTTGGATTGTATGCGTTTTTCCTCGTGTTTGAAGCCGCCGTACAGGCGTTCGTGTTTTCCATGTTGACGTTGATTTACATCGCCACGAACATGGAGCACGAATAGCGGCGGAGTAATCGGGTCCGTAGCATGGCGGCCGCCTGCCGGTCTCCGTGTGGTTGAGTTCAGAAATCGAAAGGAGAAGAGAAACGGTTATGGATATCGGAACGGTAATGACGTTGATGCAAACCGTGGCGGGGCAGGCCGCGGAAGGCGCGCAAGGCATCAGTGGCGCGGATTTGATCATCATTGGCAAGGCGATCGCCATGGCCTTCGCCATCGGCGTCGGCATTTTGGGGCCGGGCCTGATGGAAGGGTATGCGACGGCCAAGGCCGTGGAAGGCATCGCGCGCAATCCCGGCGCGGCGGGGCTCATCACGCGCACCATGATCGTCGGCCAGGCCATCACGGAGTCGAACTCGATCTATGCGCTTGTTATCGCGCTGTTGATCTGGCTCGTTCTGTAATCTTCGATTGCAAGCATCCCAGACGGAAGTGCGATGATTTCGCTCAATTTCACGCTGATCTGCCAGTTCGTGTTGTTCCTCATTTTTCTGTGGGGAGCCAACACGATGGTTTTTCGCCCGCTTCTGAAGGTCATGGATGACCGCAAGGCCAAGGTGGAAAATGACCGGGCGGTAGCGGAAGCCGAAACCCGCGAAGTGCAGGAATTGGATTCGGTGTATACCCGCCGGCTCGCGGAAGCCCATCAGGCCGCCGCGCAACGGCTTCATCAGGCCCGCCATGATGTGTACCAGCGCAACCGGGATTTTCTCGAAGCGCAGAAGCGCAAGGCGGATGCCGAGGTGGCATCGGTGCGTGCCGCGATGGATGCGCGTATCGAGGCGGAACGCCAGAAGTTTCCGGAACTGCTGCCGGGTATAGTCGAGGCGATAGATCGTCAAATTGACGCGGAGGGCAGTTTGCTATGAGGACGGCGCAGGCCCTTTTCGCCTCGCGGAACGGAGATCCGGCATGAGCACCAAGAAGTTCTTGTATATCATGCTGGCCATCTATGTGGCGGGCGCTGTCATCGGCGTGGCGTTGTTTCGTTCGCCGGGTCTATCCCGTGCATACTTGAAGGAATTCGGCAAGGAACATAAAGAATTCCTCAAGATCAAAAAGTCGGACTGGTATAAGGCGTATGAGGAACGGCCCGCATTGCACCCGCCCGCCAATGAGCATCAACGGGAGCAACTCGAATTCGTCGAACACTACGAGGCCAATCCGCGTTTTCATGCCGAAGAGACGCGCGCGTTCCGCTATACGATTTATTTTCGCTTCCTGAACTCGGCGGTCTTTATCGCCCTGATGGCGTTTGCGCTGCGCAAGCCGCTGGGCGACTATCTCGACGGCAAGATCGCGGAAATCCGGTCCGAACTCGACGATGCCGCGAAAGCACGCGAAGAAGCCGCGCGCCTCAAGGAACAAGCCCGGGGCAAGATCGAAAAATGGGAAGCGGTCGAAGCGGCTATCCGCAAGGAAGCCGATCAGGCGCTCGAAAAAGATTTGGCTAAAATCAATCAGGAGTTCGAACAGTCGAAGGCCCAGTTCGAAAAGGAACTGGCCGATCGCCGGCTGGCCGAACAGTACCGGGCGGAACGTGCAATCAAGACGGAACTCGTGGAAGAAGCCATCGCGGCTGTTGAGAACCGGTACCGCACGGAAGCGACCTTGGAACGTCTCACCCAGAACGTGGATGCATTCACCAAACTGATGGAACGGCTGTCATGAGAGGATCGTTGCTGGCGGACCGATACGCGCAGGCCCTGCGCGGGGCGATCGCCGATTCGGCGTTGCTTGAAGAAGCCTCGCGTGTGCTCAACAGGCTGGCGGCGCTTCATACCGGCAACCCCGATTTCCGGATGGCGATGGAAAATCCCGTGATAGAGGTGGCGGCCCGGCGCCGGCTGCTCGACGCGGTGCTGGAAGCGCTCGCGGCGCCGCCGGAAGTTACGCGATTATTGCATACGATGCTCGAACGCAACCGCATGGCGGTGTTGCCGCAGGTTGCGTCGCGATTTGAAAGCCATATCAACGAGTGGCTGAACCGCGTTGAAGCATCGGTTGTGACGGCGGTGCCGATGACGCCGGAACTGGAAACCAAACTCGCGCACAGTCTGCAGCAGTTTTCCGGCAAGACCGTGTATCTGAAGTGCAAAGTGGATCCGGGCATCATCGGCGGCCTCGCGGTGTATATGCGGGGCGTATTTTTCGATTTCAGCGTACGGACGCGATTGGAACGGCTCAAACAGAAACTCCTTACGGAGGAGATGACGCATGGAAATTAAGGCGCGCGCGGACGAGATTACCCAAATCATCCGCCAGCAGATCAGTGGGTTCAAGTGGAACGTGGACGTCGCCGAAGTCGGGACGGTCATTCTCGCGGGCGACGGCATTGCCCGCATCTACGGCCTTGAAAAGGCGATGGCCGGCGAACTGCTCGAATTCGATCACGGGGTGACCGGCATGGTCCTCAATCTTGAAGAGGACAATGTCGGCGCGGTGTTGTTCGGCGAATATGAACGTGTTTGCGAAGGCGATACGGTCAAGCGCACGGGGCGCATTGCATCCGTGCCGGTCGGCGAGGCGTTGATTGGGCGTGTCGTCAATGCCTTGGGTGTTCCGGTGGACGGGCGCGGGCCCATCGAATCCGTGCAGTACAATCCGGTCGAACGCATCGCGCCGGGTATCGTGGACCGCCAACCGGTCAAGCGTCCGCTTCAGACCGGGCTGAAAGCGGTGGACTCGATGACTGCCATCGGGCGCGGACAGCGCGAGTTGATTATCGGCGATCGCCAGACCGGCAAAACGGCCATTGCCCTCGACGCCATCATCAACCAGAAGGGCCAGGACTGCATCTGCATCTACGTGGCCATAGGCCAGAAACGTTCAACGGTGGCGCGCGTCATCCAAGAACTGCGCGAACACGGCGCGATGGACTATACCATCGTGGTAAGCGCGGCGGCGTCGGAAGCCGCCCCGCTCCAGTACTTGGCGCCCTATTCGGGTTGCGCGATGGGCGAGTATTTCAGTGACAATGGCAAACACGCGTTGATCATCTATGACGATTTGTCGAAACATGCGGCGGCTTATCGCCAACTTTCGTTGTTGTTGCGCCGTCCGCCCGGCCGCGAGGCATACCCCGGCGACGTGTTCTACCTGCATTCGCGCCTATTGGAGCGCGCGGCCAGCATGAGCGATGCGCGCGGAGGCGGGACGCTGACCGCGCTTCCCATCATCGAGACGCAGGCCGGAGACGTGTCGGCCTACATTCCAACGAACGTCATTTCCATCACCGACGGCCAGATCTATCTCGAATCCAATCTGTTCTATTCGGGCGTGCGCCCGGCGGTCAACCCCGGAATCAGCGTGTCCCGTGTGGGCGGCGCCGCGCAGGTCAAGGCCATGAAGAAGGTCGCCGGCATGTTGCGCCTGAACTTGGCGCAGTACCGTGAACTCGAATCGTTTGCCCAATTCGGCAGCGACCTCGACAAGGCCACGCAAGCGCAACTGAACCGCGGCGCGCGGCTCGTGGAAATCCTGAAACAGCCGCAATACAAGCCGCTGCCGGTCGAAAAGCAGGTATTGATCATTTTTGCCGCGACGAAAGGTTATCTCGACAAGATTTCGGTGCAGGCCATTGCGCGCTATGAGCAGGAATTGTACGCGTATTTCGATACGCAGGCGAAAGATCTTCAGGATGAACTCGCGCGGACCGGCGATCTCAGCGATTCGCTGATGCCGAAACTGGAAGAAGCGGTGAAATACTTTACCGAAAACGTCTGGAAAGAAGGCGGACACGAGTAATGCCCAGCCTGCAGGACATACGGCGGCGGATCGCCAGCGTCAAAAGCACGCAGAAGATCACCAAGGCCATGAAAATGGTCGCCGCGGCCAAGTTGCGCCGCGCACAAGACGCCATTGTCAGCGCGCGGCCTTACGCCTACAACATGCGCGATTTGACCCAACGCCTTGCGGCCCGCGCCGATCGCGAAAGCCATCCGCTGCTGAGCCCGGGCAATAGCGAGACCGTGGCCCTGATCGTGGTGACGTCCGACAGGGGACTCTGCGGCGGGTTCAATTCGAACCTCGTCAATACGACGATGCGGGTGTTGCGCGAGGATTTCGCGGGCAAACCGGTCGAATTGATCGTTGTCGGGCGCAAGGGCGTCGAAGCCTTGCGCCGTCGGCCCTGCACCATCCGGGCCACCCATGTCGGAATTTTTGAGAAATACTCGGTTACCGCATCGGGACGAATCATCGAAGAAGCCGCAAACGATTTCATAGATGGCCGGTACGGCGAAGTGTATTGCCTGTACAACGAATTCAAGTCGGCCATTTCGCAAAAGGTGATAATCGAAAGGCTGCTTCCGTACGAATTGCCCGAAGAAACGCCGGGCGCCGACATTCCCTATATTTACGAGCCCGGCGAAAGCGCGATCCTGTTTGCGCTGCTGGTGAAGAACATTCATGTGCAAATGCACCGCATTTTCCTCGAATCCGCGGCCAGCGAACAGGGCGCGCGTATGGCGGCGATGGATTCCGCCACGAAGAATGCGGGCGACGTGATAGACCGTTTGACCCTCAAATACAACCGCGCGCGCCAGGACGCGATTACCAAGGAAGTGGTGGAAGTCGTAAGCGGCGCCGAAGCGCTCTAGTGGATCGGTGCGGAACGATTTCGCGCCAACGTGGAGGAACGCATGAAGACAGGACATGTTTCGCAGGTCATCGGACCGGTGGTGGACGTGAAGTTTGAACCCGGTGAACTTCCGCCGGTTTATACTGCGCTCGAAATTACCCGCCCGGGCGGAAAGACGCTGGTGCTCGAAGTCGCCCAGCATACCGGCGAAAATAGCGTCCGGACCGTTGCCATGGACAGCACGGACGGACTTGTCCGCGGTATGGAAGTCGTCAACACCGGCCAATACATCACGGCGCCCGTCGGCAAGGAAGTCTTGGGACGCATCATCAACGTCGTGGGCCAGCCCGTGGATGAAATGGGGCCGCTCGAAACCCGCGAACGCTGGCCAATCCACCGTCCCGCGCCCGATTTCGCGGATCTCGACACCCGCACCGAAATCTTTGAAACCGGCATCAAGGTCATTGACCTGCTGGCGCCATACTGCCGCGGCGGCAAGACGGGCCTCTTCGGTGGCGCGGGTGTCGGCAAGACCGTGTTGATCATGGAACTCATCCACAACGTCGCCAAGAAACACGGCGGCTATTCCGTGTTCGCCGGCGTCGGCGAACGGACCCGCGAAGGCAACGACCTGTGGCTTGAAATGAAACATTCGGGCGTTATTGACAAGGCCGCCCTCGTGTACGGCCAGATGACCGAGCCGCCCGGCGCACGCGCGCGCGTCGGATTGACCGGCCTGACCGTCGCCGAGTATTTCCGTGATCAGGAAGGACAGGACGTGCTCCTGTTCATTGACAACATTTTCCGTTTCACCCAGGCCGGCTCGGAAGTGTCGGCGCTGCTGGGCCGCATGCCCAGCGCCGTGGGATACCAGCCGACCCTTGCCACCGAAATGGGCGAATTGCAGGAACGCATCACGACAACTAAAAAGGGTTCGATTACGTCGGTACAGGCCATTTACGTTCCCGCGGATGACTTGACCGACCCGGCGCCCGCCACGGCTTTTGCGCATCTCGACGCCACAACCGTGCTGTCCCGACAGATCGTCGAACTCGGCATTTACCCGGCCGTGGATCCGCTCGATTCGACAAGCCGTATCTTGGATCCGCGTGTGGTGGGCGATGAACACTACCGCGTCGCACGCGGCGTACAGCGCATCCTCCAGCGCTACAAAGACCTCCAGGACATCATCGCGATTCTTGGCATGGATGAACTGTCCGAAGAAGACAAGCAGATCGTCGGGCGCGCACGCCGCATCCAGCGATTCCTCTCGCAGCCCAATTTCGTGGCCGAGGAATTCACGGGCATGGCCGGCAAATACGTTGCCATCGAAGATACGATCCGCAGTTTCACCCAATTGCTGGCCGGCGACTATGATCACCTGCCCGAGCAGGCTTTCCTGTACTGCGGCGCCATCGAAGACGCCGTCGAGAAGGCCAAGGCCATGGGAGTGAGCTGATTGTGGCGGAAACGCTGAATTTGGAAATCTGCGCGTTGGACCGTCCGCCGCTCCGATACGACGCGGCGGAAGTGTCCGTGCCCGGCACCCAGGGTCTGTTCGTCGTGTTGCCCGGCCACGCGCCGTTGCTTTCGACCATCGAACTCGGCGTTATACAGGCCGTGATGCCCGGAGGAGAACAGCGATCCATTGCGGTGAGCGGCGGATTCGTCCAAGTGTTGGACAACCGGGTGCTGGTGCTGAGCCAGACCGCCGAAGCCGGCGACGAAATAGATGTCGAACGCGCGGAAGCCGCGCGCGACCGCGCGAAAAAACGGCTTGAACATCCCAACGAAAACACCGACGTGCATCGCGCTGAAATCGCGTTGAAACGCGCGCTCAACCGCCTTCACGCCGCAGGACACACCGGCGGCGCCTGATGGCAGCCTGCGGAAAACACTTCTTCTTTCCATCTTTTTGACGTATGGGGCGCGCACCCAACGTATGAGACAGTGGACAAGCGGGGTTTGTGTTTGCTATGATTAGAACGGTCAGGCGGCGTAGCTCAGTTGGTAGAGCAGCGGAATCATAATCCGTTTGTCGGCGGTTCGACCCCGTCCGCCGCTACCATGCAATTATCCTGGCGGGCAAGGCTTTGAGCCTCGCCCGCTGTTCTCGTTTATGCACCCTTCGTGAGGTCATCCGGCGCCCGGCCCATGACATTCATCCTGGATTCGGCAATCAACCTAAAATCGGCAGTTGAACGCGGCTCTTTCGATCAAACCATGGACGAGATGGACGTTGTGGACCCCGTGGACTTCACCCGAAAGGGGATTGATTTTCTTGTCCATTTCGTCCACAAGGTCCACGAGGTCCAGAGGATAGCACATAGAATCCGATCTTGAATGCCGAATCCCGGATCAAGTGCCGATCCCTCTTCAGATGGGAACGCCATTGAGGAAAACGCCCCGCAAGACGGCCTGCCAGTGCGCTGTATCTTTCTTTATGTCAAACACAATGAAATCGGCTTTTGCGCCGGGCTGCGGCGGCTTGAAGCGCAGGGGCATGCGCAGGATTCGGGCGGGTACGGTTGTGGCGCAGGCAACGGCCTGTTCGAGCGTCAAATCGGTTGTGCGCGCCGCATTGACGACGCCTTGCAGCAACATGCAGGAACTTCCCGCGAGCAGGTCTGTTCCGCTGAGGCAAATCCGGCCCGTCGGCAGTAGTTCCACAGGCATGCCTCCCAGCGAATAGCGGCCCGGCTTGAGTCCCGCAAGATGTACGCAGTCCGAGGCGAAAATGGTGCGCGCGGGGCCTTTTACGCGCACAAACGATTTCAAAACGGGTTCGGGCAGATGTTCGAGATCGGCAAGCAGGCTGGCGGCAAGCCGGTCGTCGGCCAATTGGGGCCAAATCGGGTTGAAATGACGGTGAATCATCGAAGCGATGCCATTGCCCAGGTGTGTGCTCAGCCGTGCGCCGGCTTCGATGGCCGTCGAAATTTGTTCCGGTGACGCGTCGTGATGGCCGATGGCCACCGTCACACCTTGCGCGGTTACGGCGCGGATGAATGCCGGCGCGCCATTCCATTCGGGCGCCAGGGTGATATAACAAATGGCGCCCCCAGCCGCTTTTTGCAACCGGGCGAATGTGTGCAGGGATGGCTTTCGCACATAATCCCTTGCATGCGCACCGCGCGGTCCGTCATGGGGGGAAATGAACGGTCCCTCGATATGAATGCCCGGAATCGCGCGGCGAATGGCAGGGTCGCGCCGTGCCTGCGCGATGATCCGGCATGTACGTTCCATGAGTCCGAGAGGACCGGTAATCAATGTTGGAATCCAGTAACCTACGCCGTGCGCGGCCATGCCGCGGGACAGCCGGCATACGTCCTCGACGGACAGCGTGGGGGATTGCAAGTCAATACCGCCCCAACCGTTGACTTGAATATCGAACAAAGGCGGCGCGATGATTGTTTGCCGGGAACCCAGGTCGGCGCGTCCAAGGCCCGCGCGCCGGATTGAGACAACACGCCCGCCCGCCATGCGAATGTCCCTCGCGCCCGCCTGGCCTATCCATGTCCCACGAACCAGCATATCCACTGTATGTCCTCCTCGGTGCAAGTGTGCACGAATTGAACCATTGTATCAATCCGGTAATGCCGGTAATGCCGGATCGTGCAGAATATTCACGTGCGGATGATGGCGCATGCCGATGGGCTTGAATTCATAGCGGTTGTGAATAAAAAACAAAACTCATGGCGCAGACGGTTGAGCCTGCTCGATCTACTGAAAAGGCCCCTTTTGCGCAGACTCGGAAGTCTGCGTCACGCTGCCAGGCTATTTTTTATAAATTCAGCGTGAAGGAGACCAGACATAGGTGGCCATGGACTGCGCCGGCAGTTCGGATTGGAATGCCTGGCCCTGGCAACGGACGCCGAACTTACGTTTTTCCCGCGTATTGTTGGCGACAACCAAGACGACCGTTCCGTCGGGATTCAAGAAGGCGATATGGCTGAAGCGGGGATCGCCGCGGACCGTTTCTACGACACGCGCGCCACGCTTGACGAACTTGGAGAAGTGGCCGTACATGTAGTAATCGAAACGGTAGGTGATAGTTTTCGCGCCGGGGTCGAACACGATGCAGGTGGGGCTGCAATGATGGGGGCCGTTATTCGGTTTTCCCTGTTTGTCTATGATCGTCACCCATGCGTTGTAACTGCGGGCCCCGTTGGCGAAATAGTTCATGATTTGGATGGCCCCGCCGAGGTTGTAGGTCGAACCTTCCGTGAAATAGACATGCTTGTCGGGAAATTCGCGGGCGAGCGCGCCCATCGCTTCCGGTTTGCCCTCATATAAATGAAACGCCGTGCCGTCCACGAATTTCGCGGCATCGGCGTCGCGCAGAATGGCTTGTGGAAACGCCACATTGTTGAAGTTGTGATCGAAACACCAAATAAGCGTCTTAATCCCCTCGGAGGCAAACAGCGGCCCCAGGCTGTTCTTGATGAAGTCGCGCTGAACGTCGCCCGTCCATGCGCATGAAGGATAGGTGGCCACGTTGACGCCGGGTTCGTTTTGAATCGTGATGGCGTGGATGGGAATGCCTTCCGCCTCATAGGCCCGTATGAATCGAGCCAAATAACGCGCGTAGGCGTTATGGTGTTGCGGAAGGAGTTTGCCCCCGCAGAGGCGGCCCGAATCCTTCATCCATGCCGGCGGACTCCATGGCGACGCGAAAAAAAGGAGGTCCGGGTTGGTCGCCTGAGCCGCTTTTAGAATGGGAAGCAAATAGTCGCGATCTTTTTCAATGCTGAAATGTTCCATGTTCGGATCGGTCTGGCCTTCGGGCAGGTCGTTGTAGGAATACCAGGGATCGCCGGTGAAATCGGATGTGCCGATGCAGATCCGCATCAGGTTCATTCCGATTCCCTTTTCCGGATCGAGCAGGCGTTCAATTGCTTCGCCGCGCGTGGCCGGATCGAGTTGCGAGAGGTTGTAGCATGTGCTGTGTTCGAGCGACGAGCCGATGCCAAGTACAGACTGGCGCGTACGCGACAGGTCAATAACAATGGCGTCCGCCTTGCCGCTGCGATCTTTCTTGAGGGCGATGGCGGGCTTGGGATCCAGCCGATCCTGCATGTCCAGCGAACTGGACCAAACGTTCACCTCTGCCTGGCCGTGGATGGCCAAAGCCATCAAGCATACCGATACCGCTACGATTCTCGCCGCCATGCCCTTGTCCCTTATTGTTGTTTTTCCTGCCATTCCCCGCGTTCGGAAAGCACCAGACGGCGTTCCGCGCGGGGATATTTGATTTCCATCCAGGCCGGGATTGATCCGCCGCCCGGATTGGTGAATGTATAAAGAACTCTTCCGCCGTTCTCACGATTGACACGCAGATTTTGCTGGGTATGGCCGGAAGGATCCCGCAACAGGATTGGAAGACCGGTATCGCGCGCAGCCCACGGACCACGCAGCCCGAACACGATGAACAGGCGATCGTTTTCTATCCAGAGTTTCAATGGATCGCCGTCCCATTCCGCCACAGGTCCCGCGCCGATCTGGCCCTTGATGTCTTCCTGGTAACTTTCCCATGCCGGATGGCTCTGTGCGATACGCGCCGCAATCTCCTCGTCCGATGGTCCCCGGCCGCATCCTGTAAGCAGAAACGTGGCCAACAGGCCGATTACCGCGCGAAAAAAACTGCGGTTGGGCCGAATGGGAAATGGGAAAGCAGACGAAGGCCGAAGGAGCGTGTCTGCTTTATCCATTTTCCACCCCGTCCATTTTGCAAGAGCCGATGGGCGTAAGGCACGATACCCGGGCCTACCGGTCGGTTCGGCGCCGATCCACGAACATGATGCTTCGCTTGTTGGGCTGCGCCATTTGCCTCACCTGCGCCAGAACCTCGAACATTTTTTTAGCGCTCTTGAACTGGCGATGCTGGGTATGAGCCACGCCGATGGAGAGCGCCATGAGCGGGCAGCGCACCTCGTTGCCGCGCCGATCCGTGGCGATGATGTGGCCTTGGGAGACTTCCTGGGGAGAGTAGAGCGACTGCACGTTTTGATCGAAGGTGTCCATGAGAGCCGTGCAGAAGCGCTCGTAATCTTCGATGTTTACCAGCACCACGAAGTGTTCGCCGCCCATGTGGGCCATGAAACCCTCGTAAATGCCCGCGTTGCGCATGAGGTTGGAGAGAATCCTTGCCATGAAGCGCAAGGCGTTGGCCATGCCTTCCTGGCCACGCGAGGCGCAGTAGGGCTTGAATCCGACGATGTCTATGTAAATGGCGGCAATGGCGGTGCCCCTTGCCAGCCGGTGATTGATTTCCCGCTTGATGGCTTCGGTTCCGGGGAGATTGGTAATCGGATTACGTTTGTCAATGGATTCCAACAGGCCGGCCAGCGATGCCAGTTTATCCGTGAGACGATCCAGTTTGAACGGTTTGACGAGATAATCGTCGGCGCCCTGTTCGAGTCCGTGGAGGATTTCCGGTTCTTCGCCGAGAGCGGTCAGGATCAAGATGGCCATACGGTACAGTTCGGGATCCTTGCGCAACCGGCGGCAAATCTGGTAGCCCGTCACGCCGGGCAGCATGATGTCGAGGATGGCGATGTCGGGTTTGACCTGCTTGGCCAGTTCGAAAGCCCCCTCGCCGGTGTTGATCACGAAAGCCTGATAACCGTCCGCCGCCAGTTTCGTGCGCACCAATTCCGCCAAATCCACATCATCATCAACGATAAGAACCTTGATCATGAAGTCCGTACTCTCCCTGTCATGGTAATGGCCGCGCGTTCGCGCACGACCCTTGCGCGCGGAAATAGCCGCCCCGGGCACACACGCTACGCCTAATGTATAAAGAACGGGCATTATGATACCGTATAGACAAAATCCGCGCAAGCGATTGTTTCAAAGATATTTTTGGCGCGAAACGAGTGAATCCGGTCCCTGTCTGCACGGGTCGCCCCGGATCGAGGAGATCATACGGTGCCTGTTTCATTGACCCGAATGGCGGCGGTTATCCTGTCGGCGGCCGCCGTCCTGATTGCCGCCTGCGCGCCGCCGGTCCCGCCGTCCTCGGAAGAGGAACCGTCGGCCATCGAGATTGCCGGCGTGTTCCGGCAGGCTCTCTATCCCATGACATCGTTGCTGGCGACCACGCCGGGCGTCGTTGGCTGGGGAGATGGGGGGCGCGGTGCGCCGGTTTTCATGACCGACGAAATCAAGGCGTCCGTAGTGGAGAATGTGCGCCAAGCCAAGGAACGGTATTCCTCGTGTAAAAATTACGCCGAAGCGCTGAACATCGTAAATGCCGAACTGGAACAGTCCATTGCCGAAGCCGAATCGCAATTTCGCTGGCGCACCATGATGGGCTTCATCGAAGCCTATGAAACAATCAATCCGAATACCCTCAAAATGGCCCGGATCAAAGAACGCGTCCAAATCCAAATGAATTGTCCGGAAGTCGCGCTTAAAGGTTTTTTCGTGGACAAGGAAAAGAACGATACCTATGCCTTTTTCCACGTTGTGCTTCATCCCGGCAACGAGGAAAAACGCGTCCAGGCGCGTGTGGGAGATGAATTTTATGGGCTTCGTTTTGTCGAAATTATCGGCAAGCGGCGGGGCGCCGTATTGGAGTACCTTGCGGTTCCCGGGCAGACGTTCCGGGTGATGGGTCCTTGAACCTGGATTCGGCAATCGAAACCCAAGTTCTGTGCGCAAGCCGTGGCAACGTGGACGTTCTGGACGAAGTGGACAAGAAAACCGGTTCCTCACCGAAATTCGTGCAGGGAATTGACACAGTCTGCGACGCGGAGTGTTTACAGAATCCCCAAGAATTGCCAGGGTCATGGCGTAACATAAATGCCTGCCGACAGCCTGAAGGGCTGGCCTGTATTCGCCTTTGATGCGATTTTTCGTGTTATCAGATGGTTGTTCATTCTCTACTTCGCATTACGAGAATGAGAATACAAGACGGATAGGCATGCTGACTGGGTTGGTGTCACTGACTTCTCTTGTGCCTTTCCTACGATCTAAATCCTGTCAACCTAAGGCGGCCCAGCCGCAATGTTTCGATCAAGGGTATAATTTCTTTGTTCGCCACTTCTGCGCGCGGCGCGCAGAAGTAGCGAACAAAGAAACTGACGTGGGCTTTGCCCACAACCCAGTTTCCCTTCGTGCTCGTGCTCGTCATCGTAATCCATCGGGTTTCACAATCGCCAAATCATGGAACTTCAATTGATTGCGCAAGTTGCCCAAAAACTTCTTGTAGTTGTTGATAGAAGCCACACGGTAAGGCACTAAGAGTATGGGGACTATCGTTACTCCAATAGTGCACAGATTTTCGTGACGAGCCAGAAAACCTATTCTTTTGGGTGAATCGGCCTACCGTCCGTTGTAAATAGCCTCTTCGTGCCAGACGCGCCACATCAATTCGTATCGTTCGAGTGGAAGGCCCGTAAAGGCGCAGTTACTGGTCGAAAAGATATAACCGCCGCCGGGCATGCCGTGTCGGATGCAGTATCGGGCCGATTCGATGACTTCTTCATCCGTTCCTGAGGTCAGCAAACCGCAGTTCACATTGCCGATCAGGCACACACGGTTGCCGTAGTGGCGTTTGACCTCGGCGATGTCCACATGCCCTTGGGGATCGAGCGAATGCAGCGCATGCGGGCCGGCCTCGACGAGTTGGTCGAGTATCGGCATGATGTTGCCGTCCGTGTGTTTGATGGCATAGAAGCCCATGTCGCGGTATCCTTTGCACAACTGGGCGAGATAGGGCGTGACAATGTCTGAAAACAAGGCCGGACTGAGAAACGGGCCCGAGTTGAAGCAATAATCGGAACATAACGCGAACCCGTCAAGTCCACCGTGCGCCAGAAAGCGTTCGGCGCGTTTCAAAGCGCCGTCTACCTGCCGTTGGGCCTCGGCTTTGGCGTCCTCGAAATGGGTAAACAGCCATTCGGTCCATGGGGCCATGTTCTCGCCGTTGGGAATCGAATATGTCGCGTCTCCATGGAGCATCAGGAAGAAATCATGGCCCGATTTTTCGCGGACGAGATCGATCAGGCGGAACGTCTCCTCCTCGGCGCCGGGATTCGGATGCAGAAATATGGCGTTGTGTTCGTAACGGCGGGCGGTGGCGATATAGAGATCGGCCATCTCGTTGCGGTGAAGCCGCCGCTCGCGATCCGTCATCTGATCCCATTGGTGATAGACGCGCTGGCTCGGATGCAGTTTGCCAAAGGCTTCCATCGTGAGAAAAAACACCAGTTCGAAATGGGGCACACGCCCCGGAACGGGCCGCCGTTCCAGGGCCGCAATAAATCGTTCGCGTGGTGTCATGTGGGATCCTCCCGGATCTCCGGCTGGAACCGGCGGCGTTTCTATTGCGCTTCGCCGCGGGCGTGTTGATCGGCCCATTCGGCTATCAGGTCTTTGTCCAGTTTCGGAAACAGAACCACGGGGGGCTTCAGGGCGGCGCCCGGGGGCATCAATTCCTTGCCGGCGTTCCATCCGTCCGGGCCGCCATCCGGGCCTCCCTTGGGCAATGTCACGCCGATGACATCCGCCAATACACTGGCGGCATTCGGGAAAAACGGCGCCATCGCCGAACAGAGGACGCGCACGACCTGGCAACACGCATAGAGCGTCGTGCCGGTACGTTCGAGGTCCGTCTTGCGCGTGACCCACGGCGCCTTCGTGTCGAAATACTGGTTCGCGCGGCGTCCGATTTCGATGAATCGTTCCACGGCTAGCCGGAAGCGGAAAGTCTCGACGGCTTCCGCCACGGCATCCATCTGTTCCGGCAAGAATGCGAGGAGCGCTTTGTCGTCGTCGTCGAGCGGTCCGGGCGCGGGCACACGGCCATCGAAGTTCTTGACGGTCATCGTAAGGCTGCGATGGACAAAATTGCCCACCACATCGCACAACTCGCCGTTGTAGCGCGCGGCGAACTCGTCCCAATCGAACGCGGCGTCCTTTGTTTCGGGTGCGTTCGCGCAGAGGTAGTAGCGAATCGCGTCCGGCGACACTTTCGACAGCATCCAGCGGACCGTAATCATGTTCCCGCGCGATTTGGATCCCTTTTCGGACTTGCCGGTCTCGCGGTTGAAAATGTTCAGATATTCGTTCCCGATGACGTTGTCGGCGAGGATGTAATCACCCTGGCCCATCAGCATGGCGGGGAAAATTACGGCGTGGAACGGCACGTTGTCCTTGCCGATGAAATGGATTAGGCGCGTGCCGGCGTCTTTCCACCATTCGATCCAGCGGCTTTCGTCACCGTAGGCATCCATGGCCCATTGGCGCGTGTTCGTAACATAACCGATCGGGGCATCGAACCACACGTAGATGCGCTTGCCTTCGGTGTCTTCGCCTTCAAGCGGGATTGGCACGCCCCAGTCCGTGTCGCGCGTGATGCACCGCGCGCGGAGGTCGTTCACCCATCCGTAGGCGATGCCGCGCACGTTTGGGCGCCATTCCGGGTGCGAATCGAGCCATTCCCGCAGACGGCCGGCAAAGGCCGGAAGACTCAAAAACCAGTGCGCCGATTCCCGCAGAACGGGTGATGACGTGTCACCGGGAATATTCGCCCGCGGATTCTTGAGTTCCTGCGCGCTGTACTGCGCGCCGCAATTCTCGCACTCGTCGCCGCTGGCGTCTTCATAGCCGCACTTCGGACATGTTCCCTTGACGTAGCGGTCCGGCAGGAATCGCTGCGACTGTTCCGAATACCACAGGTTCATCGTCTGCCGTTCGATGAAACCGCCCTTGTTCAATTGCGTGAAAAACGACTGGGTCGTGTCAATATGCAACGGCCACGATGTGCGGCCGTAGATGTCGTAGGAAATGCCCAGTTCCGCGAAGGCCGCGGCGTTTGCCGCGTGATAGCGGTCTATCACGTCCTGCGGCGTCACGCCCTCCTTGAGGGCCGTCAGCGTGATCGGCACGCCGTACTCGTCCGATCCGCCGATATACAGCACGCGTTCGCCGCGCAGGCGTTTATAGCGCACATAAATGTCCGCGGGAAGGTATGCGCCCGCGATATGGCCCAAATGGATGTGCCCATTCGCGTAAGGCAGCGCACTCGTGACCAATGTTCGCTCGAACCGCTTCTCGTTGCTCATTTCACTCCATCCATCAATACTGAACCTTAGAATTTGCTGAAGTGGGCAGCGCCCACAACCCAGTTTCTCTTCGTGCTCGCTATCGTAATCGTAATCGCGCTCAAAACCTTACGGTTTTCACACTCCTAAATCATGGAACTTCAATTGGTAGCGTAAGTTGCCCAAGAATTTCTTGTTATTTTTTTGTAGATGCCGGACTTTAAGGTACTAAAAAACAGCCTGGCAGCGTGGCGCAGACTGTCGAGTCTGCGCAAGAAGGACCTTTCTTCGGTAGATCCGCGCAGACTAGACAGTCTGCGCCACAGGTTTCGTAATTTATCCACAACCGCTCAATCTTCCGGCGCAATCATTTTATTGGGATCCACCAACTTCCTGAATTCGTCTTCGGTCAGAAAACCCAAGGCCACGGCCTCCTGCAACAACGTCGTGCCATGCGCATGCGCCGCTTTGGCGATCGTGGCCGCCTTGTCGTAACCCAGCGTGCGGTTGAGCGCCGTCACGAGCATGAGCGAACGCGACACGTGTTCCTGGATGCGCGCAAGATTCGGTTCGATACCAGCCACGCAATGTTCGGTGAACGATCGCACGGCATCCGCCAGCAGGCGCACGGATTGCTGGACGTTGTACATGATGACCGGCTTGAACACGTTCAATTCGAAGTTGCCCGAAGCGCCCGCGATCGCGACGGCCGTATCATTTCCGATCACCTGCGCGGCCACCATTGTGACCGCTTCGCACTGGGTGGGATTGACCTTGCCGGGCATGATGGAAGACCCCGGCTCGTTCTCCGGCAACTGCAATTCACCCAATCCGCTGCGTGGACCGCTTCCCATCCAGCGGATGTCGTTCGCGATTTTCATCAGCGAGCACGCCAGCGTCTTGAGCGCGCCCGACGTCATGACCAGCGCGTCGTGCGCGGCCAGCGCCTCGAACTTGTTCGGCGCCGTCCGGAACGGCAGGCCGCTCAATTCGGAAATTCGCCTGGCGGCTTCGACGGGAAACGCCTTTTTCGTGTTCAGGCCCGTGCCGACGGCCGTGCCGCCGAGCGCCAGTTCACTCAGGCGCGGCAGGGTCGAGACGATACGCTCCGTCGCGTTGTTGATTTGCTGCGCGTAGCCGGAAAATTCCTGGCCAAGGGTCAACGGCACCGCGTCCATGAGATGCGTCCGGCCAATCTTGACGATTCCGCTGAACGCGTCAGCTTTTGCGACGAGCACCTCGTGCAATCCGCGCAACGCCGGAATCAGGTTCCGGTGAATGCACTCGACCGCCGCGATGCTCATCGCCGTGGGAAAGGTGTCGTTCGACGACTGCGACATGTTCACGTGATCGTTGGGATGAACCGGTTTCTTGCTGCCGAGTTCTCCGCCGAGCAGTTCAATGGCGCGGTTGGCGATGACCTCGTTTGCATTCATATTGGTCTGGGTGCCGCTGCCCGTCTGCCAGATGACCAGCGGAAAATGGCCATCGAGTTTCCCTTCGATGACTTCGTCCGCCGCCTGGCAAATCGCCGCGCAGAGGTTTTCCGGCAACAGTCCCAAATCGCGGTTGGCCAGCGCGGACGCCTTCTTGACGATGCCCATCGCGCGGATGAACTCCCGCGGCATACGCTCCGTCCCGATCCGAAAATGGACCAGCGAGCGCGCCGTCTGGCAGCCGTAGTAGCGATCCGCCGGCACCGGCATTTCGCCCATACTGTCGCGTTCCATACGATAGTCCATGAAATGAATCCCTTTCGTAGATTCGCAAACCTGCTTTCCGGTCCCAAACACCGATGTTTTTGCGCACAGCCCATGGCCTGTGAAACATTCGTCGTTACGCTTTCGACCACGCGAATACACGCACAAGCGCCCAGTGTATCAGGGCGTTGCGGGCGCGGGCGCAACATCCTGCGCCTTTTCCTTTTCTTTCGCGGCTTTTCGCTCAAGTTCCATTTCGTAGGCGTCGGCGTCCGAAATACGGCGATCGGTCACAACCACGAGATGAAAGCCGCTTGAGGTCTGGATGACTTCGCTCAATTGGCCAATGGGCGCGGTCCAGACGTACTCCTCGAATTCGGGTTCGAAAGTCCGGCGCGGATAGTATCCAAGATCGCCGCCGCGGGAAGCGCTGCCTTCGTCGTTTGAATACTCCCGGGCCAGTTTGCCGAAGTTGGCGCCCTGCTGAATGCGGTTGCGCAGGTCGTTGATCAGTTGCAGGGCGCGGGCGCGATCAACAGGATCGTCTTTGTTGCATCGGACCAGAATATGTTTTGCGCGCACCAGTGTGAGGTTTTCGCCCATCCGGTTCGCAAACCAAAGCACCGCCACCGCCGCCGCGAACAACACCGCAACGCCAAGCCAAATCCAACGGGTGCGATCCTTCGGATCTTCGTCCATTTCGATGTCAGGTGAGTTCATCGAATTTTCCCAGATAACTTGAATAAAACGATATGACAATATAACCGACAATGGCGGCCACGGCGAGGCTGATGGCGACTTCGCCAACGCGCGTCGCGACGTTTACCGCATGAACCGCTTCGTCCATCTGATACTGCGCGGCCTTGTTCAGCGCCGCTTCGAGTTTGCCGGACTGTTCGCCCACGAGCAGCAATTCGCGCGCGGTTTCCGGCAAGTATTCCGAATGGGTAAACGCTTCGGCCAAGGTCGCGCCGCCCGCGACCAGGGGAACCGGCTTCAACAGATCGCGTTCGATATAAGGATTGGCGCAGGTGGCCGCGGCGCGTTCCAATGCACGCACGATGGGCACCCCGCTGCCGATGAGCAATGAAAGGCTCCGGAAATACCGGGCCATCGCGAAACGCCGCGTAACCGGCGCGAGGGGCCAGACATATGTCGCGACATATCCCCAAATCCACTTGAATATGCCCAGCCGCGCCAGGACAACGGACGCGGCCACGCCGCTTCCGAACAACAACATTGCGGCGCCCTGAAACCGCATGTAGTAATCGAGGTAGGCGTTGAAACTGAAATGGGTGTCCGTAAAACTCATTTGGCGAATCAGCATCAAGGCGAACGACCCCAGAAACCATGCCGCGCCGAGTTGAAGCGCGGGGTAGATGGATTTGCCGATAATGGTCCGCTTCATGCGCTGGCGTTCTTCAAAATAACCGGCCAGATCGCGCAGCGACACATCGAGATTGCCGCCGACCTCGCCGCTTGCCAGCAACTCGACCATGATGGGCGGCAACCGGTCTTTCTGCGCCCGCGCCGCCTCGCCCAGGGTCTTGCCGTTCCGAATCGCGCGGCCCATGCGTTCGATCACTTCACGCGCGGCGCGGTCCCGCGTGTTCTTGTGGACCATCTCCAGCGTGCGGAGGATCGGAATCCCGGCATCATACGAAGTGGCCAGTTGCCGGCACAACGGAACCAAGGTCTTCGTTGATAATTGGGGTGATACAATTCCCATGGCGATAGTTTCGCAATCCCGTTATGTTGCCTAAGTCTCAATTCGACGAACGCCCTTGAACATGAGGGACTTACCCAACTCCAAGGGCAACCGGCGTCGAATGGCGCCAGCGCGCTATCGGTGTCTTCACTTTCGTTTCCAAGCCTGATTTTAGCAAACCCGCCCCGAACACCGCCAACCCGTATTTACACGCCCACGGCGGATGGATCGCCTTTAGTCCGCGTGGGTCCTCAATCGAAGGCTTTTAGCGAAAGCCCGCGGAACTCAATCGCCGCATCATAGGGACCGGGGATTTCCCATCCGAGATTGAAGGTTGTGATGGCCAAATCCTCGAATGACGTGTTTTTCAGATGACCATGATCCTGTGCAATGGCCAGTCCTTCACGCAGCCGTTGCCGCAGGTCCGTAACGAGCGACCGCCACCGGCCGTCGCCGGTCGGCCCTTGCCAGAACCGCCGGCCGTCCAACGTGCAGATAAATTTGTTGGAAGCGTCCGCCTTGCCGGAATCGAGGGCGTAATGGGGTCCGGGAATTTCTTGTCGCGCATCGAAGAAGGGGATGCCGAACCAGATCATATCCTGAAAATCCGGGCTGTCTGGCCGGTGGTTGTGGACCGTCCAAAAGGCCGTGACGTGCGCCGTGTGCAGGCTTGGATTCATGGCCGCCCCCGAAAGAGGTTTGCAGTACGGGACCCGCATTTCGACGGCAAATGCAAGGCGTTTCAACGGCGCCGGCGCAATCGGCTTTTTAAACCGTTGTTCGATGAGAAGGTGCGGCCATGGCTCGCCGTAGGCGCGCATGCGGCCCGCATATTCCGTCGTTCCAAACACTTCGAGGCGGAGACATGTTCGCTCCGGTGTTGTGCGGGCGATAACGATCCGCTTGCCGGGCGTTTCCGCGCGCCAGCGGTTTCGGACGATGTTTGTACAACCGCCGGGTTCCAGCAAAAAGCGCGATGCCCACTGCGCCATGCCCCACGCGGGCGGAAGCGCGGAAGCCTGCGCCGCCGTCCGCAAGACACCGAGTTCGATTGTTGGCACGGGATGGCTCGCCGCCGTCAGAAGAAATCCGCGCTCAAAGGCCACGTCCTCGAACAGTTCGCGCCCCGTTGTTTGCGCGGCCAAGCCATGGGTAAGCACGAAGATCGCCGCCGCGCAAACGCATGTCATCTTTGCAATTCCAGCACGAAACCGGTGTTTTCATCGAATATGAGATCGCCGTTGTGCTTGCGCGCCATGTCGCGGGCAACGGAGAGTCCCAATCCCAGGTGATGGGCGCCTTTCATCGTGAAGAACGGTTCGAACATCCGTTCACGGATATCGTTGGGGATTTCGATGTCCGGATTCCGCACGGATACCGAACAAGTGCTTGCCCGTGTTTCGGTTCGCACACGGACGGTTGCATTTTTCATGCCTGTTCCCGCTTCGCGCGCATTGGCCAGCAAGCAGAGCAGCGCCAGTTGAAACTGTTGGGCATTCACCGCCACGGAACAACCGGCGGCGGTGTCCTCGTAGGTCAATTCTATCCGCGCGCGGCGAAAATCGTGCTGGCATAGGGCGAGCGTGTTTTCCACGAATGGCCCTAAACTAATTATGCTGTTCCCGGGTTGTTCCCGGCGCGCGATGTCCGCGAGGGCTTGAACCAGGCATCCGCAACGCTGCGCTGCGCCGGCAATCTGATTGAGCATGCGCCGGGTTTCGTCCGGCAAATGGTCCTCAGAAAGGATCAATTCGGAATACGAAGAAATGGCGCCCAGCAGGTTGTTGAGATCGTGCGCGACGCTGTTTGCGCACAAGCCGGCCAGATGGCCGCGAAAAACCCGGATGATCGCTTCGTGTCGCTCCGGCAAAAGAAGGTCCATGTGCTGTTACCAAACGGCTATAAGGCGTTGGCGACGGCTTGGGCGAACTCGCTGCACTTTACCTGCCGTGCGCCGTCCATGAGCCTTGCAAAATCGTATGTGACCGTTCGCGCCTGGAAGGTTTTCACCAGGGCGGATGTGATCGCCTCCGACACTTCCGGCCAGCCCAGATGTTCAAACATCATTACGCCGGACAGGATCAGGCTGCTGGGATTGACCACGTCGAGATTGGCGTATTTCGGCGCGGTTCCGTGTGTCGCTTCGAACACGGCCGTGCCGGTTTCGTAATTGATATTGGCGCCGGGCGCGATGCCGATGCCGCCTACCTGCGCCGCCAGCGCGTCGCTCATGAAGTCGCCGTTGAGGTTCATGGTCGCGATGACATCGAATTCGCGGGGACGCGTCAGGATTTGCTGCAGGAAAATGTCAGCGATCGTGTCTTTGACCAGAATCTTGCCGCCGGGATCACCGCCGCAATCATCCCAGGCGACGGCGACGCCCGCGAATTCCTCGCGCACAAGTTCATAGCCCCACTTGCGGAATGCGCCTTCCGTGAATTTCATGATGTTGCCCTTGTGGACCAGCGTAACTGACCGGCGGTTATGCTGGACGGCATATTGAATGGCCGCGCGTACGATGCGTTTCGTTCCGCTCTCGCTGATGGGCTTGATGCCGAGGCCGGAATCGGGCCGGAGGGTCCATCCAAATTCCTGCTTGAGAAACGCGATCAATTTGGCGGATTCCGCCGTGCCGGATTGCAATTCATAGCCCGCGTATACGTCTTCCGTATTTTCGCGGAAGATGATCATGTCAACATTTTCCGGCTCCCGGACGGGGCTGGGCACGCCGGGGAAATGGCGCACCGGCCGCACACAGGCGAACAAGTCGAGCAGTTGGCGCAACGAAACGTTCAGGCTGCGGAATCCGCCTCCAACCGGCGTTGTCAAAGGGCCTTTGATGGCAACGAGATGTTCGCGGATGGCATCAATCGTTTCATCGGGCAGATACGTGCCGCACACGTCGTTGGCTTTTTCACCGGCGTAAACTTCCATCCACGCGATCGCGCGTTTGCCGCCGTAACAGTGTTTTACGGCCGTATCGAAAAGATATTTCGATGCGCGCCAGATATCGGGGCCTGTGCCGTCCCCTTCGATGAACGCGACGATGGGCCGATCGGGCGTCATCAGGACACCCTTCGCATTGGCTGTGATTTTTTCGCCTTCAGGAATGCGGATGTGCTTGTAAGGACTCATGATTGACATCAATTCCGTTTGATGTGGGCCATTGTCAAAGGGCTACGAGCCGTACTTCGGTAACGTGCGGTACTTTTCGGATCTTTTCCATGGTGGCGTCGTCAATGGGAGCGTCGAGGTTCAACACGGTGAGCGCCCGGCCGCCTTGGGCATCCCGTCCGAGCATGAGGTTGGCGATGTTGATGCCCGCCTCGCCGATAATCATGCCCACGCGACCGATGATCAGCGGCTTGTCCTCATTCATGCAGACCAGCATCCAGCCTTCAGGCTTGGCGTCCACGCGCATGCCGTCAATGCTGCAGATGCGCGGATCGTGCTTGCTGAACAGCGTGCCCGCGACGCGGTGGGTTTCTTCGGTGGTCGTCACGGTGACGCCGATTTCAAAGGCGTAGTCTGGCGCGCGGACGGCACGCGTTTCGCTTACCGCGATACCGTAGCCTTCCATGAGGGATGGCGCGCTGACCATATTGACCGTTTCGACCAGCGGTGAGAGAAAACCGGTCATGATCGAAGCGGTGATGGCGTAGGTGTCCGTGACGCCGAGGTCGCCCGCGTATTCGATATCGAGTTTGGTCGGATGCCCCTTGATGAACGACGATTGGAAACGCCCGATTCGTTCGGCGAGGTACAGCATCGGCGCCAGCGCCTGCCGCGTTTCGCCGTCGAGACTCGGCACGTTGACCGCATTGACGATGGTGCCAGTATTGAGATAATCCACGATCTGGCGCGCGATGTCCACCGCCACCGTCAGTTGCGCCTCATCCGTCGAGGCCGCCAGATGCGGTGTCATGACGATGTTGTCCAGGCCGGCGAAGGGATTGTTTTCCGGCGGCTCCTTCGTGTAGACGTCAAGGGCCGCGCCGGCAATGATTTTTTCCTTCAACGCCTGCGCGAGATCCGCCTCGTTGACAATACCGCCCCGGGCGCAATTGACGATGCGGCACGTGGACTTCATGCGCCTGAGATGTTCCATGCGCAGCATGTTATTCGTTTTCTCGGATTTCGGCGCGTGAATCGTAATAAAGTCGGACCGTTCGACCAGTTCGTCCAGGGAAACCAGTTCGACTCCGAGCGCATCCGCCTTGACCTTGGTCATGATGGGATCGTGCGCGATGATTTTCATTTCAAACGCCTGTGCGCGTTTGGCGACGGCGGATCCAATGCGTCCCAGTCCGATGATACCCAGCGTCTTGCCGCAGACTTCCGTGCCCATGAATTTCTTGCGATCCCAGCGGCCGGCGTGCATCGAGGCGTCCGCCGCGGAAATATTACGGAGCAGTGCAAACAAAAGGGCAAAGGCGTGTTCGCAGGTGGAGATGGTGTTACCGCCGGGCGTGTTCATCACCACGACGCCTTTTTTCGTTGCCGCGTCCTTGTCTATGTTGTCCGTGCCGACACCGGCCCGTCCCACGACTTTCAGGCGCCTGGCATTTTCGAACACGGCGGCGGTTACCTTCGTGGCGCTGCGCACCACAAGGCCGTCGTACTCGCCGACGATGGCGGCCAGTTCCTCCGGTTTCTGTGGCGGTTTGACGTCAACCTCGATGCCCGCCTCGCGCAGGATGCCGACGCCCTCATCGCTCAAACCGTCCAATACCAGTACACGGGCCATGGCTTAGTTCTCCGCAAAGCAGCGCTGGGCCGCCGCGACGCCTTCGCCGACCTTTACGGGGGCGCCCATTTCTTTCAGCGCGAGTTCGATCGCGCCAATGACGACCAGCACGTCGAATTGATCGTAATACCCCATGTGCGCGATGCGTTCGATCTTGCCTTTCATCTGATCCTGGCCTCCCGCGCAGGTTACTTTGTATTCATCGCGCAATTTTTTATGCAGCGCCGAACCGTCCACGCCTTCCGGCAACAAGACCGATGTGGCCGCATTCGAGGGCGCCTTCGAAAACAGCGCCATGCCCATCCCGAGGATGCCCGCCCGCGTGGCCTCCGCCAGTTTGGCATGCCTCGCCCAGACCGTTTCCATGCCCTCGTCTATCAGTTGGCCAAGGGCCGTATTCAGCGCAATCACAATGGATACCGCCGGCGTGAACGGTGTCGTGTTTTTCTCAAGATTTTTCAGGGCCTTGTCAAACGACAGATAGAATTTCGGCAGCGTTGACTTTTTCATGGCGTCCTGGGCCTTGGGGCCGATGGCCGCAAAAGCAAGACCGGGCGGCAGCATCAGCGCCTTTTGCGAACCCGAAACCACCACGTCCACGCCCCAGTCATCCATGCGCAACACGTCTGCCGCAAGGCCACTGATGGCATCCACCACCAGCAGGGTATCCGTTTTGCGGGTTATGGCACCGATGGCCGCGATGTCCGTCAAGACCGTCGTGCTCGTTTCATGGAGTGTTGTATAGACGGCCTTGATGGACGGATCGGCCTTGATTGCGGCTTCGATGCGCGCCGGGTCCACCGCCTCGCCCCAGGGAACGTCGAGAATGTGCATATTGACGCCGTAAGCCTTTCCGAGTTGGCCCCAGCGCTCGCCGAATTTGCCGCCGTTTACCGAAAGCGCCTTGTCGCCCGCCGAAAGCAGGTTGACGATAGCCCCTTCCATCGCGCTGGTGCCGGATCCCGCCAATATCACGACCGGATTCGACGTTTGAAATACGATCTTCAATTTTGCCGATACCGATGCAAACAATTTTTCAAACGCCGCCTGCCGGTGGTGCGTCATCGGGGCGGCCGTGGTCAATAAAACTTCAGGGGGCACAGGGGTCGGCCCTGGTGTAAACAACCGTTCTTTTCTTTTCATAAGTGTAAACCCTCTCCTTGCCGCCACACAGGGTAACGGCGGCGGCCAACGATGCGTGCGGATTTCTGCCAGTTGCCAATCGTCCCTCACGCGCACGGATTGACGGCGAAAGGCTATCAGAAGCGCCGTTTCGATTCAAATTGCCTTGCACGGGAATTGAATTTGTTTCTGGCGCCGTTGATAATGGGCGCTTCGCAAGCCGGCTGCCGGCTTTGCCACCGTGAAAGGGTTTTTTCATGCCGGTCAAGATGCTGTTTGTGATAGGAGCGCCGCGTTCGGGTACGACCATGCTCGAACACATGCTGGCCTCGCATTCAATGATCATGGGCGGTCCGGAACCGCATTTATTGACGCCGCTTGCCCATCTGGGCGTTTGGGCCAAGGTGGACAAGGCCCCTTACGACCATGTGCTGGCCGCGGAATCGCAAAAACTCTTTGTCGCGTCGCTGCCCAACAAAGAGCAGGATTATTGGGAGGCGTGCCGCGCATATTGCGATGTGCTTTACGGCCGGTATCTTGAGACCAGCGGCAAAGCGATTTGTATGGACAAGACCCCGGCCTATGCGTTGATTCTCCCGTTTATGGCCAAGGTTTTTCCGGATGCGAAATACGTGGTCATCACGCGCCACCCGATAGCGACGTTTTCGTCGTATGCCAACTCGTTTTTCGATGGCGACTATCATGCCGCACAACAGTACAACCCGATCCTGAACCGCTATGTGCCTGCGTTGGCGAACTTTTTACGCCAAAAGGATACACCCCATATCCACGTCAAATACGAGGATCTTGTCAAAAATCCCGAAACGTGGATGGAGCGAATTTACGATTACATCGGTGTGCCGTTTGAAAAGGACACCATTGAATATGGAAAAAACGCCACGGAAGATCAACGTCCCAAAGGGCTTGGCGATCCAATCGGCGTGCGGCAACATTCACGGCCTTCGACGGCTTCGGTCAAGAAATGGGTTGAGGATTTAGCCACGGATGCCTCGCGCCTCAATCTGATGATCGAAATACTCGAACAGATTCCCCCGGAAGATTTGGAAACCATCGGCTATCCCCTCGGAACGCTGCTCAAACCGCTCGAAGACGTTGACGGAACGAAGATTGTTCGAAAAGTTCCGAAACTGACGCGATACCGCCTTGAGCGCAAGGCCATTATTCGCCTGCGTGCCATGGCCCGGAAGTATGGCTTATTGCGCAAAACGCTCAAGCGCCTGCAACTGGCCTGCGACGTACTGTTGAGGGAATAACGGCGCCGCTGCGGGGGATTGTCTTTTATTCCTTTGCATCGGCGAGGCGAACGGCCGGCTTGCCGGGCCGGCCGCCCGGCAGCAGGCGCCGATCGCGCGCATAGTTCTGCAAGCGACTACGCATGAGTTTTCGCCCGCGAAAGAGGCGCGACATGACGGTTCCGATGGGACAACCGATACTGTCGGCGATTTCCTTGTATGATTTTTCTTCCAAATCGGCCATGATGACCGCCACGCGAAAATCTTCCGGCAGCGAATCGAGGGCGGCCTTGACCTCATCGTCCAACAGTTCCAGCAGATCGGCCTTGGATTCCAGGGGATCTTTGCCGGCAACCGCCGATTCCGGACTGGGCGCCGGCGCCGCTTCCGCGCCGGTCAACTCAACCGAATCCAGCCGCCGGGCCTTGCTGCGATACTCGTTGATGAACGTGTTGCGTAAAATGGTCAACAGCCATGCCTTGATATAGGTTCCATCCTGAAACTTGTCATGAAACCGTAAGGCTTTGACGACGGCGTTTTGGGTCAGATCCTGGGCGTCCATGGCATTGCGTGTAAGACGCAACGCCACGGCATACAGCATGTTCAGATGTTCGAGAACCATCTTCTCGAATTCTTCCGAACGACCGCTGCCGGTTGTATGGCTTGGCTTGCTCATCGTCTTTTCCCGCCCGTTTGACGCCGGAAAGCAAATAAACCCGGCGCATGGACCGGTTGACGGCCGGTCTTTCCTCCGTATGACAGTGTAACAATCCGCTGCGCCAAACGTCAACGCCCCCCGCTGGACCGAATGCTTTCCCGATATCCGGATCGTCCGTGATACAATATACCTTTGTGTTCGGATGGGAGAGTGGCATGGAGAAAAAGACCGGTTTTGCCGAAGCCTTGCGCCAAGGTGTGCTTATTTTCGATGGCGCAATGGGCACGGAAATTTACAAGCACAATGTCCAGTCATTTCGAAATTTTGATGAACTCTGCGTTTCGGATCCCGGTATCATTCGCGGTATTCACGCGGCCTATTGCAATGCAGGAGCGGATGTCCTGACGACGAATTCGTTTGGGGCGAACCGCCTTGCGTTGAACAAATACGGACTGGGGGATCGGGTTCGGGAAATCAATGCCGCCGCCGTGGCCTTGGCAAGGGAAGTGGCCGTCCAGGCGGATCGCCCGGTCTATGTGGGTGGTTCGGTCGGGCCGTTCTTGCGCGAATCACCCGGCGACGATGTCCTTGGCGCGTTGCGTGAGCAGGTGGGGAGCCTGATTGACGCCGGGGCCGATTGCATCTTGTTTGAAACGCTGCCGACGCGCGAGTCGGCGGAATGCTGCGCGGACGCCATGAAGGCGTGGCCGGATTTTCCCTTTGTACTTTCCTATCGTGTGTTCGACGATTGTGAGAGCGTGGCGGGCGAGCCGCTTTCCCGGCTCATGGCGCCGTTGCCGGAAGGCGTGCCCATGCCCGTGGCTTGGGGTTTGAACTGCGGGGTTGGACCGGATGCGTTATTGACGGCCACCGAACGCGCCATGGGTCTGATTGACCGTCCCCTGATCGTCCAGCCGAACGCCGGGCGGGCGAAGGAAGTCGCCGGACGGCAAATCCTTTTCTGCACACCGGACTATCTTGGTGGCTATGCCAAACGCTACCTGGATCTCGGCGTGCGCGGCATCGGCGGTTGTTGTGGTACGACGCCTGATCACATCAAGGAAATCGCGCAACGGATCAAGCCGCTCGTACGCAATTTCGGCAAGACCGCCTCCATTATAGTAACGTCCGAAACGCCCGCGAAGGAAGCGATGGCGTTTCAGCACAAATCGCGGCTCGCGTGGCGGCTCGCCAACGGGAAATGGGCCACGTCGGTTGAACTCATCCCGCCGCGCGGATATGACTTGGGCGATACCATCCGGAAAGCAAGGACGCTCCACCATCACGGTGTGGACGCGGTCAATATTCCCGACGGTCCACGCGCGAGTTCGCGTCTCTCGCCGTTGATTACCTCGCAGCAAATTCAACGCGAAGCGCAAATCGAAGTCATTTTGCATTTCTGTTGCCGCGATCGAAACCTCATCGGCATGCAGGCCGATCTGCTTGCCTGCGCGGCGTGCGAGATCCGAAACATCCTTTTCGTCACCGGCGATCCGCCCAAACTGGGCAACTATCCCTTCGCGAGCGGTGTATTCGACATGGATTCGATCGGTCTGTGCGCGGTCCAAAAACGCCTCAACCAGGGAATTGACCTTGGCGGGCAATCCATCGATCCGCAGACCAACGCGGCCATCGGCGTCGGCGCCGATCCGACGGCGCTGGATTTCGAACGGGAAGTCCGCCGTTTCCATGAGAAGATTGAGGCCGGCGCCGAGTTTGCGATTACGCAACCGGTTTTCGACCTGGATGCCCTATTTCGATTTCTGGATCGGGTTGCGCATCTGAATATCCCCATTCTGGCCGGGATCTGGCCTTTGGCCAGCCTGCGGAACGCCCAGTTTCTGCAAAACGAGGTACCGGGCGTGACCGTGCCCGATACGATTATGGAACGCATGGCGTCGGTCAGCGGCAAGGAAGACCAGCGCCGCGTCGGCATCGAGATCGCCCGCGAAGCGATCGAACGATTGTGCGACAGAGTCGCCGGCGTGCAAATCAGCCCGCCCTTTGGAAACGTGCAGACCGCTTTGAGTGTTCTCGAATAACAAAAGAATGCTGCGCAGGGTTCTTTTTCCTTCTTGGGTATTTGTTGAATTTGGATTCGGCGGTCAAGATCGGGTTCTATGTGCCAACGTGGCCACAACCCAGTCTCTTTTCGTGCTCGTGTTCGTCATCGTCATCGTAATCGAGGCCAGAACTCTGCGGTATTCGCACTCGACAAATAATTGTACTTCAATTGGTTGTGTAAGTTGCCCAAAAACTTCTTGTAGTTGTTGATAGAAGCCACACGGTAAGATAACTTCTGGACGTCGTGGAAGCGGACTTCATCCGAAAAAGTCCACGATATCCACGGCTTGTGAACAGGACACAGGTTTCGACTGCCGAATCCAGGATTATCGCGCCCAAATGGGGGACGGAAACGGCAGCCATAAATACAACGGTCTCCGTTTTTATGTTTCATATAAGGGATGATGTTATGATTACGAAATACCATTATTGCGGGAGACAGCGTAATGAAACTTTTGAGCGTGGACATCGAAATCGCGGATGTGTTCGACCTTGGCCGGTACGAAGACATCGAGAAGTACGCGCCATTTCATATAGCCATCGCGGCCACCGCTATCCCGGAGGGTTCGGAAACCCTTTGGTTCTCCACTAAGGGACCGGGCGGCGCCGAACCGGCGCTTCACATGACGCGCGAAAAAGCGCATGAACTTCTCGACTATCTTGCGGGCATGCAGCAGGACGGTTACCGCCTGTGCTCATGGAACGGTCTCGGCTTCGACCTGAAGTGGATTGGCCATGTCGCGCATGACATGAAACTTGCGGCGCACATCGCGTTGAAAAGTTACGATCCGATGTTTCAATTCTTCAACCAGACGGGGTATCCCGTCGGGCTCGATGCGGTGTCGAAGGGCATGAAGATCGGACAGACCAAATCCATGGCCGCCGCTGACGCCCCAAAACAATGGCAGGCCGGCAATCATCAGGTTGTCATGGAATACGTCATGGGGGACTGTCGGCTGACCAATCGGGTGTTTTTGGCCATCGAGCAACACAAGCGAATTCGATGGATCGCCGCCAAGGGCAATCCCCGTGAAATTCCCATACCCCGGCTCAAAACGGTCGAGGAAGTACTCAGAGATCCTGAACCCGATCAATCCTGGATGAAAACTCCGCTGCGCCGGTCGAAATTCTGCGACTGGGTGCTGAAAGCCTGACGCGCCGGTGTTCGCTTACCGGATCGCCAGCATACGGTCAATGGGCAGGCGGGCGCGTTCGATGATGTCGCCGGGCAGTTCGATGGCGTACTGAAGGTTTTCCAGCGCGGCGAGGGTCTGTTCAAGCGTGATGAGATTCATGTGCTTGCAACGGAGATTGCAGGCGCGAACCATTTCGCGATGGGGGAATTCGGCGGCGACGTTGTCCGCCATCGTGCATTCCGTCAGCAGGATATAGCGGGGCGCGTCTTCATTCCGGATATAGTCGAGCATTCCCTTGGTGCTGCCTTTGTAGTCAACCAGGGCGATGACGTCCGGATGGCATTCCGGATGGGCCAAAATAACCGCATCGGGAAACTGTTCGCGAAGCCTTTCGACATCCTGTATCGTATACAGTTCATGAACTTCGCAGCGCACGTTCCAGCCGATGATGGTCTTGCGGCCCGGTGCGGCGGGTTCCGGCGCGGCGGCATAGGCCGCGTCAAGATCGGCGGCGGTATTACGCGCGAGATAGTCGTCCGGCAGGAAAATGACGTGATCATACCCCTGATTGAACAAATGGCGGACGACCGCCGTCGCGTTACCCGACGTGCAGCAGTAATCGCTTTCGGCCTTGACGGCGGCGTAGGTGTTCACATAGGTTACCACGGGCGCGCCGGGATACTGTTCCCTCAGGCGGCGGACATCCTCGACGCCAATCCCCTCAGCGAGCGAACAACCGGCCTTTTCCGCCGGAATCAACACCGTTTTATTCGGGTTTAACACCTTGGCGGTTTCCGCCATGAATTGCACACCGCAGAATATAATGACATCCGCGCTGGTTTGGGCGGAAATGCGCGACAACTCCAGCGAATCGCCCGTGTAATCCGGCACGCTGTGAAACAACGCCGGCTCCATGTAGTTATGGCCAAGGATCACCGCGTTGCGCTCGCGTTTCATGCGGTTGATGCGGAAAGCCAACTCGGCTTTGGGTGGCAATTCGAATTCGGGCACGATGCCGTTCAGCTTGGCCTGCATGCGGCGCAAAGTTTCTTCCACGTTGGGCGCGTCCTGAACGATTCCACGATCTTCCGGCATGTAATAAAGATCCTTTCGGAAACGCGCAAACGTCCGGTCCCAAAACGGCCCGGCCATCTGCGAAAACAATGGCGAAGACGTCTTGCCTCATGCAAAAACGCCCCCGCCAGCCTTGGCCGTAGTGTATCATTCGCTGCGACTCCAACACAAATGGAAGGCATTTGAGCCAACCCGATTGAGATGACCGGACCTTGCCATCGGACTCCGTTCACAATCTACAGCGCAACCGGCTCAAGGCATTTATGCCTTTCCTTTTTTCGTTGATGTTTTTGAGTATCCGCATTGGATGGCAATTTCAGACCGAATTGACTCCAGGCAGCGCATTCGTTCATGCTGGCATCCAATAGCAGAGGAGGTTGGTGGTGAGCGGGCATTCGGTGTTGATTCCCAGTGTTGCCCCGGAAGCGGCGACGGCTACGATGGCGGCGGCCGGTACGGCGTTGACCGCAGGCTTGGCCGTCTATGCGCTGGCGCATGGTGTGAAGAAATTGGTCGAGTCGCAAGTGGAAAGCGCCCGTTTGCGCATGGCCGAGGAAAAACGGCGGCTGGCCGAATGGATGCAGTTTCAAGCGGCGCATCTTCGTTCGATGGAACTGTTCCGCCAGACGGAGGCGGCGCTGCATGCCGCCGAGGAACGTCTGGCTTCATTGGGGCTGGCGGACGTGGCCAGGCACACGGCCCATGCGGCGGGGGAACCGTCCACGCCGTCCGTGGATGCCTTTCTTTCGCTGGGCGCATCTCGCATGACGCCTGCGCAAATCCAGACGATATTCCACGAAGTGGCCGCCATCTTCGAGACGTTGCCGGAAGCGTTGTGCACGGCGGAGGATTCGCCGTTTCCAAGACTGGCCCGGCAGCGGAAACGCCTCGAAACGCAATTTGCGGGCGGCGGACGCGTGGCATGGCGCGAGGTGGCCGCGTTCAAGGAAACGTTGTCGCGGACCATTGCGGATTATTCAGCGCAAACGGCCGCTCGCAGGGAGCACGACGAAGCGGCGCTTGCGCGGCTTGAAGTCCTGTTGGACGATCTTCTCTTCCATCGTGAATTGGCCCAGGGCGCGGATCGTAGCGGACTCGAGGCGTTGTTGAGCCAGGCCGTCACATTGTTCGAACGGCGAACAATCAAGACCGGCCAACTCGAATTGATTGAAAAGCGCCTTGAGGCGATTAAAAAGGGCATTGCACGGCGTGTCGTGCGGTCGGCGCACCGGACGGGCCTGTGCGAATCCATCACCCGCCATCTTGGTTCCATGGGCTACGGCACAGCCTCTTCGTTCCCATCCGATCCCGAAACACCTGATCTCGAAGCCTGCTTCAAGATCCCCGGCGGCGATCGCATCCAGATTGCCATTACGGAAAACGAACAAATCCATTTTGAACTCCTGCACGAACGGCTGGACAAAGCCGGAATGTTGACGCCGTCCGACTGGATGGATATACGCCGGCAGGAAAAGCGTTGGTGCCAGGATTTCAAAGAATTGGTCCGGCGACTGGTGGCCGAGGGATTCTCTTACGAGATCGCTTCGGAAAGGCTGGTTCCCGAACAGGCGATCAAAGTGGTGGTCGTGGACATGCCGGAAGACATCCTGGCCACGTCGTGCGAGGAGACGCCGGAGCGAATCGAAGAAAAGAAGCGATACCTTTCATCCTAAAATCGGCGGTTGAACGCGGATCTTTCGACCAAACCATGGACGAGAGGGACGTTGTGGACCCAGTGGACTTCACCTGCAAGGGGATTGTTTTTCTTGTCCATTTTGTCCATAAGGTCCACGACGTCCACCGATTGTGCACAGGACCCAAAATTCGATTGCCGAATCCAAGTTCAACGCAACGGAGCCGGCAGCGCAGAATTCCACTTCGGCAAGGACATGGGCTGTCCGGCCGAATTGGAATTCGGCGTTACGAGTTCTCAGAGCCGCCGTAGGGCTATCATCGTGCAATCATCGTGTGGCCGGGCGGGCGCGCAATAGGCGGTGACGGCGTTGTTGACGGCTTCGATCAATTCGCGCGGGGGTTGTGCATGCAGACTCCGGGCAATGCGCGCCAGCCCTTCGGCGCCGAATTCGTCACCGGATTCCGGGTGGCGCGCCGAGATGATTCCGTTCGTATACAGCAGGATGGTGTCGCCTTCGTCCATGGTCCATTCCGCATCCACCCACGTCGGCGAGGCGGATACGCCGGCCGGCTGGCCGGTGGCGTGTCCGACAAGTTCAACGTCGTCCGGCCGGATCAACAGCGCGGGGTGATGTCCCGCGTTGGCGCACAGCGCCTGGCCGGTCGCCAAATCGAGCGTGAGGTAACACAGCGTGCAGAACATGCCGTTCCGGGATCGCTTGAAAAGGTCGCCGTTGAGCGATTTGAGCACCTCGACGGGAGATATGACGTAATGGGCGCACTGGCGGAAATCCGCCAGTAATTGCGCCATCGAAAGTGACGTCGGGACGCCTTTGCCGCTTACATTTCCGATCAGAATGCCGACATGGTTGGCGTCCACGTGCACAAAATCGTAGAAATCGCCTCCCGCCACGCGCGCGGGCCGCGTTTCGCCGTATACCTCGAAACGGCCCGTGCCGGCCTCTGGCCATTCACGAATCAGAAAACCCTGCTGAATAATCCATGCGTGCGCAATTTCCTGTTCGATGCGTTGTCGTTCCAGGATTTGCTGGTGCATCGCGGCATTCTCGATGGCCAGCCCCGCCCCGTTGCCCACCGCGGCGCACAGCAGGAGATCCTCCCGTGAATAGGCCTGATTTTCGCGATCGGCGTCCACATAAAGGATGCCGAGGATTTTCGACTTGGCCCGCAACGGTACGCACATAATCGAGCGAAGATGCAACGCCATGACGCTGTCCGCCATATTCAGATCCGAATCCGAGACCTTGTCCCGGTACAATACGCTCTCGCCGCCCGTCAGCACGCGCCGCGCGGCCGTCCGGCTGATCCGGACATCGTCCACATCCGCCCGTTCGAGGCGTCCTTCGCGAATCGTATGGACTTTATGGCAGACCGGGCATGGGGCAAGCATGCTTTCGTTTTCTCCGGCAAAGAAAATGCCCCCGCGCTGGCCGCGAATGGCCTTCATGGTGGTTTCGAGAATTTGATCCTGCAAACTGCATGTTTCGTAGTTTGAAGAGATTGCGTTGAGCACACTGTAGGCGGCTTCGAGCAGTTCGTCCGGGCTGTGGCCCGGACGGGCGGCCGGATCAAAATCGGTTCCGAAGGTCAGCGTGCTTTCCGAGAAGGCGCTTGGCTTGGGCGCCAGGTGCGCGGGCGCGGATGCCTCGATTTCAAACCGTAAGACGGTGGCGCCGATAGTGATTTTGTCGCCATGGCGCAATTCACCTTCGAGCATCCGCGTGCCATTGAGAATGGTGCCGTTCGTGCTCCCCAGATCACGCCAATGGAATACCGTCCCATGCGCCACGATTTCGACATGGTGCCGTGATGCGGAGGGATCGTTGATGACAAAACCGCAATCAGGGGTTCGGCCGATAATAATGGAAGTACCGACTGGTTTCCGCAGACCCTGCGGCGTTCCAGCCTCCAGCACCAAATACCCTTTTACCGCACTGGCCATCCCAGCTCCCTATATTACACTTTACAAAGATACCACTATTTTCAGTAAAGTGCAAGAATCAAGTCTGTATGCAACTGTTTCCCTTTAGATAAAAAACAGGTTGGATAGATTGCTTTTATTTCGTTTATTTATCGTTTTTCATACTTCAATCAAGGGGCAAAACGATATCCTTTCGTGTAAAATGACATTTGGCTATCTCGGCCATCGTTCGTCCATGGCGGGAAATGGGGGAAATGGCGCATGGGGTTCGATCTGATACCAGTACGCAACGCTGGCAATGTCGTCGGTAAGAGGCTGGAATCGGTGCCCGGGCCACCATCCCAACGCTTGGACCGTTGCGCGGAGTTGCTGTTTGAAACGGATCGGGTCGGGAATATGCCATCGGTACATGCCGTAGCGGGGCACTTCGCCGGCGACTTGCCGGGCCAGCGGCAAGCCGAGGAAAGGCGTTGAATAGACTTGCGGGGGCTGGCCGCCTTCGGCGAAACACCAGGCACCGCCCACATAATCTTCGGTCCCGGTTCCACAAATCGTCGGGTATACCGTATCGCCGTCAATATAGAATTTCACTTCGCCTTCGCCCCACCATCCGTTGGACATTTGCGTCCATGCCAGATAGGTGCCCGCATAATGGCCCCGGCCTTCCAGTCCGTCTACGATGACATGCTCGGGGCAATCGCGCGAGGTCATCGAACGCCGCCATTGCGCATGAAAGCGGCCGGCTTCGTCGGGTACGTCTGTTAGAGCATAGGTAATCTGGTAAAAAAGCAGCCGCAGGAATTCCTCGCCCTGATTTTCGATGGTTATCCGGCAGGATCGCCCGAAGGGCATCGGCCAATAGGAGTTGAAACCGCCCACGGGATTGACCACGATAGGCATCGAATTCACGAGGGTGCGCAGGCCGTGGCCGCACGCAAAGAAATCGCCGAGCGGAACTTCGACACTGGGTTCTGTTTCGCCGTCCCAATAGCAGCGCAAGATACAAGTCCGGTAGGCTTCCGGGCGCGTCGTGATCCAGATGTGCTGAATGACGCCCGGCCCTTCGATATCGGCCAGCGTGGCCGTGGCGCCCGCAGCAATCCCGATGAAAGGCCTTGTCTTCCAGCCTTTTCCCATTACGCGGGCCGGATTAGCGCGCCCATCGGGTTCCGGATCCGGATCCGCCATGGCGCCGGATCCGGGTGCGCCTGTCGGATTCTCGGCGCTGATGGAACGTGTTTGGGCTCCGCTTATCATCGGGATTGCTCCAAGACTCCATGACGCAAAGGGATCGGCTTCCATTGAACAGGTCTCCTTCATGCGCGAACCGGCTCGCGGAGAGCGGTATCCACGCCAGCAATATGGACTTCAAGCCACTGGACGAGCAGGCCCATGACCATTTCCCGCAGCGGTTCGGTGTTTCCGAACTGGTCAATCATGGCGCGAATTCGCTGCAATTCATCGCGAAACCATTGGTGGTCCGCCCGGTTTTCCTGGAGTTTCGAGCAGCCGCGTTGTTCCATCAGGGCCTCTTCGCAGTCAAAATGGTTGTTGGCATACTCTCCGAGGAATTCGATCATCGCCTGAAGTTCCGAAATTCGCTCCTCCGCTTCGGATGCTTTCACGAGTTCGACGATGTGACCGAACAGCGCCTTGTGCTGTTCGTCAATGATCGGTATGCCGGTTCCGTAACGATCCTCACGCCATCGCAACATGTCCAAACACTCCTTCCCGAAACGGGATTTTACGAAATCGCCCGCCGGGGTTCCAAAAACCGTAAACCCGGATTCGGCAATCGAAACCGGAGTCCTGCGCGCAAGCCGTGGAGATCGTGGGCCTTGTGGACGAAGTGCACAAGAAAACCTGTCCTCTTTCGGGTGAAGTCCATTTTGTCCACAACATCCAGAAGTTTGAGCGTAGAACCCGATCTTGACTGCCGAATCCAAGATAAAACGCATTCGCAGCCGGCAAGTTGATCAAGCGGTTCCATTGAAATAGGCTATCCAGAGGGATGTCCGTGTCCGGAGGCAGCGTTGACTTTTCCCGACACGTGCATCGCAGGCAAATGACAAAAGGTGGTTTGGCGGCAGGATCGGACGCTTCACGGAAGCGATCCACGGGAGGTTTGGCGCATGCACAGAATGCCAGGCGGCGGCAAGCCGCTGGATTCGGAAACGAAATCGCGAATTCTCGCGGGAATACGGCAGGATCAGGCGGATCGTGAACAGAGTTATCGCGGGCAGGCGCTCAAGTTGTTTCCTCATGTTTGCGCGCGGTGCGGGCGTGAATTTTCGGGTAAACGCCTCCGTGAACTGACCGTCCATCACAAAGACAACGATCACATGAACAACCCGCCCGACGGTAGCAATTGGGAATTGCTTTGTCTGTATTGTCATGATGACGCCCACGAAGCGTATGAGCGCGCCGGCGGGCGGCTGCAGGACAGTGGTGGCGAACCACCCCTGGGTTTTCGCCCTTTCGAGGGCTTACAACGATTGTTAAAGGCGCCGGAAAAGGATACCGCTTCCGAATAGCGTTTCCGGCGTAGGTCATTGCTGTCCAAAAGAAATAGAATTGTAAAACAAAACCACAATATCGTAAAAAGTCACGTTTACCTTTTTATCCCGTTCATCTTTTCGATATCTGTGTGTATCTGCGTCATCTGCGGAAGACCACACGATCCACAGATGACGCAGATGCACGCAAATGGAAAACAGGGCATGGATGATCGTACCAAGCGGTTCCAACCTCGAATCCGCATGTCGGTGCTGTCCAAAATAAGATGGATCGGGGATACTTCTTCTTCATCGCGAATAAGAGGTTTTCCAAGAACGCTATCCCGAAAAAACGGTTGCCTATTTACTCAAAATGGCTTTCTGCAAGCCGTAATTTGGACATAAATGAGCGGAAGTATTCGGAAAGCGGCGCGGGTCACTTCTTGTTTTCTGTAATGAGATTTTGGAAGTCGCCCCTGAGTTTGGCCATTTCGGCGGCCAATTGGCTGGCGATTATCTTGCGTAGCGCGGCTTCGTCGGCATCGCGCGCGGTGGCAGCGGCCGTCTTTTCGATATCGAACCGGAACGCGCTTCCGCTCAACGCCTGCGCGTTGCCGATGAGTTCGCTTTTCAATTCGCGGAGACGCGCGTTGATGTTGCTGACACCGGCGGCGGCGGCTTGCGCTTCGATGCGGAATTCATCGGTGACCCGGTTATAGGCGGCCTGGGCTTTTTTCAGCGCATCGAAGGCTTCGGGTAATTGGCCCTTCAGAATGAATTGTTCGGCTTCGGCCTCAAAACGCCCGCCTTCGTCTATCGCGGTCCTCGCGGCTTCGTGCCGCGCATCCCGTTCGGCAATCATGCGCGCGACGTCGAGGCGTTTGGCTTCCGCGGAGGGATGCAGCGGGTCGGCCTTGGATGCCTGAGAATAGGCGTCGAGGGCTTCTTCGAGGCGGTTGTTTTCGAGCGCTTTATCGCCTTGGGCGATATAGAATCCCGAAATCCGTTCGATCACGTCCTTACGCTGGGGTTCGAGTGCCAGCACATATTCGTATTCCTTGATGGCGCGTTCGGCGAATCCGCCATTGTACAGGATATCCCCGATTTGCTTCGCCATTTCCGGCGTTTTCAGCGGGGATTGCGCCAGCCGGCCGTAATTCAGTTCAATTTCGTCTTCATTGCCGCGTGCGACATAAAACGCCATGGCTTGCACAGCGTAATTCCGCCGTTGCGCGTCGCTGACGCCGGCCTGCACGGCCCGTTCGGTCAAAAGGGTGTACCACACGTTCGCCACGGCGTCAATGGACCGGCTGATATCGTCCGACAGCGCCACCCGGGCCACGCCGTCGAACCCCGGCCCGGATTGGTAATCTTTGATAATCAGATCTTTACGTGCATCCGCCGCGCGCTGCAATTGCCCGATAAATGCCACGAGTTCGATTTTTTGGCTGGGCGAGGGCTTCAGCGGCGTCTGGGGCAGCGCCTTTTCAACGTCTGCGTAATAACGGGCGCGGATAGGCGAATTGTCGCGGGCAAGCGGCGCGGAAATCCGCGCCACCAGCCGCCCCAATACGCCGAGACGGTATGCAAGATAGGGATCAATGGCGTCGCCGCGAACGGCGCCCAGCAGGTACATCTCGCTCTGAATGGCCATGGCCGGTCCGGCCTCGAATCCCGGGAAAAGCCGTTCCAATGTTTCGTCGGAAACCGAGGCGCCCTGCATGACTTCGCGGTCCAGTTTGGACAGTTGAATGACTCGGCCTTTCGAGAGGAGGCGTATGGCGGTGGAGACAACGGCCTGATCCGTTTTGGGTGACCATGCCACGGCGGCAAGCGGCGCTATCCATGCGGCCAGAACAAATACAGAAAGGCGTTTCATGACGGGATCCTCCCGGATCCGGCGGTCTGGCCGGCGGCTTGTCTTAGATGTTCGATAAGCAGTTCGACCTCGGTGGCGTGCATGCCCTCCCGGCGATCTCCCAACGCTTTGATATAGTTTTCCAGCGCGGCTATCGCTTCCGGGAATGCCTCGCGCTTGGCATACAGAAGCCCCGATTCCAGGTGGGCCGGCGCATATTGGGGTTCAAGTTGCAACGCCCGCCGGAAGAATTCCAGCGCACGGTCCATCTCACCGTTTACGGCGAACAAACGCCCGCGGGTTGTGTGCAAGGCGGCGCTGGTCTTTCCAGTCTGTTCGGCTTTGTCGAGAAGTTCCGCGGCCTTTGCCGGATTGCCCTGCTCGATATACAGATCCGCGGCGCGCACGAGGGCCTCTGCGGCGCGCGGTCCGCCCGCCTGCCCAAGCGCCTCGTATTCGGACGCCGCTTCGGGAAGCAGGCCGTTCGCGCGCAGACACGATGCCCGCAAAAATTGCACGGCGGCATTGGACTTGTCGGCGGAATTGGCTTCGTTCACGACCGGCGTGGCCTCTTCATAGTTTCCACGCGCCACTAACAAGGCGCCCAGACGCGCCAGCGTTTCGGCGCGCACTGAACTGTCGGCGTTTGAGGCCGCCTTGAAATTCGCCAGCGCCTCGTCGCTATTGCCTTGTGCGTCCGCAATAAAACCCAAGGCCGCCTGAACATCCCCGGTCGCCGGAAGCGACTTGAGGTCCTGCGCGGCGCCGGCGTAATCGCCGCCCAACGCCTTTGCGATGGCCTGTTGCTGGATGGCTTGCGAATCGCCGGGCGCCAGTTCAAGTACGCGCTGAATCGCTTCCTTCTCGCCCGCCGTGTCGCCGGCGGCGGCCCTAAGCAATGCGGTAAGCCGCCATGCGCGCACATCCTGCGGATCGTTTTCGACGAGGCGATTGAGAACCGCCAACTGGCGGTTGCGCGCATCGGCGCCCGCGCCGGGCTGGTTCAGCGCAACAACGGCGAGCCACGCCGCATCTTTGTTTCCGGGTTGCAATTGCGAGGCCTTCTCGAACGACGCGGCTGCGGCGGGATACTGGCTCATTCGCCATTGAATCCGCCCCATTTGGTAATGGGCGCGCGGATCCGTGTCGCGTTTCGCGAGATACTTTTCGAGAACGGCGGACGCTTCCAGTTCCTTACCCGCGCGTGACAACTCGATGGCTTGCGCCACCGGGTCACGCGTCAAGAGAAAAAAAAGGAATATGCCCGCCAGCACAGCCAGAATCGCCAAGACCACGGCGGCCACAATCCAAGTCATGTTCCGCAACGGCGCCGAAACGGGCGCCTTTTGCTGGCCGCCCACGATTTTCTGGCCGGTTAGCAAATTCGTGCCACACGCGATGCAAATGATGTCGCCATCCTGCACAAGCGCATGGCAATTCGGACACGTCTGGCGGTCGGCGGTTCCTGCGGGGCTTTTCGGGGAAGCCATGCGTTTTGGTTCGACGCGGCCGCCACAATGCGGACAGTGTTCGAGGTTGGGATCGGTCAGTTTGCCGCAATAAGGACAACTAATCATCTGGGGCACGGCATCCACTCCCTTTTCCAGCGCGGACCACACGCCCGCGAATTGCCGGGCACGAGCGTTACGACCGCAGAGCCATGGCGCTACTCGTCTTCCGGAAACGGTTCGCCGCACCGAATGCACACGCGCGCTTCAATCCCGTTGCGGCCACCGCATTTCCGGCACTTCTTGCGAAACAACGACGGTATACTGACCACGCAAGCCAGCGCTATCACGCCCAGCATCACCGCCAAATACACCGTCGGGGACACCTTGCACAAACTCCATGCCTTGTCTATGCCACGGCCATGATTGTAGAGACCTTGCCGCCCATCTGTCAACCGATCGAAAAGGTTGTAGGATGGGATTTTGAAACGTGTTCTACGTGGCCCATTGCGTTGAATGGCCGCCTTTGTACCCACGCATTTGCAAAATGAGGCGGCCCGGTTTTTCGCATATTTCAATTGGCCGTGCGAGCTGGTTGCGCTGTAGATTGTGAACGGAGTCCGATGGCAAGGTCCGGTCATCTCAATCGGGTTGGCGCGGGGTTATGTAAGGCGGCGCAGCCTGGATGCGCGCGATTTGTGCGGGGTGGGAGCGGTTTTTGAGTTCGTTTGGACAGACGCCGGGCATCGTGGACGCATAACAACCGGGAACCATTTCGTTTTTCAGGGAGCCAGGCCCTGCTGCAACGCTTTTTGGATAGGTCCGAGGTGCATCTTGCCCAAGGGACCATGGCGC
>Ga0101944_10000225_pt1 | contig 183689 bp, 150 predicted proteins | sample DewCreD2012metaG_FD_75245 | JGI IMG/M metagenome (GOLD analysis project Ga0101944, IMG submission 75245) | Hot spring sediment bacterial and archeal communities from British Columbia, Canada, to study Microbial Dark Matter (Phase II) - Dewar... ...
GCTGGTAGGTCACGTTCTTGTCCTTGGAGGCGTTGGCCCGAATGTGCGTGCCGTCCAGACTGACCACCCCCAGCTTCAGGAGCTTGAGTTCCTTGGCCAGTTCCAGCACCGCCACGAAGGCGGCGGCAATGGCCTCCCGATTGTTCCGGCGAAAGGCGCAGATCGTGTCGTGATCGGGATGCGTGTTGGCGGTCAGGTAACGCACGGCGATGTCCCGCCAGGTGGCCCGCTCGATGCGCCGGGACGAGAAGATGCCGTTGGCGTAGCAGTAGATCAGCAGCGCCAGCATCAGGTGCGGCGGATACTGCTCGTCGCCGCAGCCCTTGGGGTTGACGGCAAAGATGGACAGCGGCAGCCGCTCGACGGCTTGGATGACGAAGTGGACCAGATCGTCTTCGGCCACCCAGTCGCGCAGGTCTGGGGGCAGGAGCATCGGGGTGTGACGGTCGGTGTTCTTGAAGCGAGGGGCCATGTCGCGGGATGGATTGTTCTCACCGCGCTCCCGTTCAATCCGCCGCCAACTTTTCTCGAAAAAAGTCCGACAGACTCCTAGCGGCAACCAACTTGGTAACCGTGCGGCGTCCAGTCGTCCGACGTCGCGGCACCCACGCAGTAGGATCCGCACCTTGCTGACCTTGGTAGCAGTGCGCGGTGTCGCGGCCCGATCAGCCGCCGGCTAGGCTGCCAGACTTCACGGCCAGCCAGAAGCACGCCGCCAAACCAGCGGCTGGCCTCGCCTCAAGATTCAGCCGCTGTTTTTCGAATCGCGCTATCTTTGAATGAGTTGCGAAAGAGTCACGCAGTGGACTGACAACAGATCGGCGAGACTACCTCCGAGCGGCACCGTACCAACCTGTCAATCTGGCCTAGGAACGGGTGATTTTAGACCTGGAAAGCAGCGCCCGTAACGAACTGGCCGTCAGACACTAGCAGGACTACGTAAAAAAATAAAAAAATCCCTTGCCGCCACAATAGGTTGTACTAGGTTGCAAGTCCTCACCCAACTAAATGTGGGGGGGCGGCGAGGCTGCTGAAGATTAATTTGGCCGTTGACCGCGTTTGGTTGGAGGCGATCTTTCGCATCCGCCCGGCCGTGCCGGGTCGAGATTGAGCCGGAACTCATAACCACTCAACCCATTACTGTCATGATTGATGCACCTGCGCCAATCGCCGCTCCGCCTGTCGCCGCCGGCCGTGGAACCTCTCCGCGTATGCCCAAGTCCCGTTCTACACCCCGATCACCGTCCAAACGCCGACTCCCCGTCGAGCGGGTGTTCAGCGATGCCAAGGTTAAGCCATTCGACCAGGTGCAATGGGAACGGCGCACAGCGGAAATCACCGACGACGCGGGACGGGTGATTTTCAAGCAGGACAACGTGGAAGTGCCGGCTTTTTGGTCGGCACTCGCCACGAAGGTCGTTTGCTCGAAGTACTTTTACGGCGACCCTGCCAAGTCCGAGCGCGAAACTTCGGTGCGGCAACTGATTCATCGCGTCACCCGCACTATCGCCGATTGGGGCGTCAAGGACGGGTATTTTAGCAAAGAGGATGGCGAGGTGTTTTACGACGAGTTGACCTGGCTGTGCCTGAACCAGTACGGGGCGTTCAACTCCCCGGTGTGGTTCAACGTGGGACTGTATCACGAATACGGCATCGGCCGGCTGTCAGATCGGGGCAACTGGCATTACGACCCCCACACCGGCGAGGCGTTGCGGGCTGGCACGCAGTACGAGTATCCGCAATGCAGCGCGTGCTTCATTCAGTCGGTCGAGGACAACATGGAGAGCATCATGAAGCTGGCCTACAGCGAGGCGATGCTCTTCAAGTTTGGCTCCGGCACCGGGACTGACCTGACCCCGATCCGCAGCACCCGCGAGAAACTCTCCGGCGGGGGTCGGCCCAGCGGCCCGCTGAGCTTCCTCAAGGTCTATGACCAGGTGGCCAACGTGGTGAAATCCGGCGGCAAAACGCGTCGCGCCGCCAAGATGAACACCTTACGCGACTGGCACCCGGACATCGAGGAATTCATCACCGCCAAGCTGCGTGAGGAGAAAAAGGCGTGGGCGCTGATCGAACAGGGCTACGACGGCTCGTTCAACGGCGAGGCCTACGGCTCGGTGATGTACCAGAACGAAAACCTGTCCGTGCGAGTCAGCGATGCCTTCATGGAGGCGGCCACCAGCCGTGATCCCGCCAAGCGCGAGTGGTGGACCCGCGCCGTTACCACCGGCCAGCCGGTCGAGAAAAAGGACGCCTCGCGCCTGCTGGACCTGGTGGCCGAGGGTACCTGGGTGTGCGGCGACCCCGGCCTCCAGTACGACGGCGCCATTCAGAAATGGCACACCTGCAAGGGCACCGAGCCCATCCACTCGACCAACCCGTGCAGCGAGTACGTCTTCCTGAACAACACCGCCTGCAACCTCGCCTCGCTGAACTTGATGAAGTTCAAGCGCGACGACGGGCGGTTCGACATCGAGCGTTTCAAAGCCGCCGTGCGGATCTTCATCACCGCCCAGGAAATCCTGGTGGACAACGCCAGCTACCCGACGAAGGTGATTGCGGAGAACTCCCACATCTTCCGCACGCTGGGTCTGGGTTACGCGAACCTCGGCGCACTCATCATGAGCTACGGCCTGCCGTACGATTCGGACGAAGGTCGCGCCCTGGCGGGGGCCATCACCGCCATCATGACGGGACAGGCCTACGAGCAGAGCGCCGCCCTCGCGCGGTTCATGGGAGCGTTCCCGGGATACCACGACGCGCGCTGCGCCGGCGTGCCCAAGCCGTTGCAGCGGGACAATGTCGCCTCCATGCGCGGCGTGATGCAGCTTCACCGGGCGGCCGTGGAGGACATTCATCCGAGCGCCGAGTTCGGCTATCTCAAGGACGAGGCGCGCGCCTGCTGGGACCGTGCTCTGGCCGCGGGCGAAGAATGGGGTTACCGCAATGCACAGGTCACCGTGCTCGCGCCCACCGGAACCATTGCCTTCCTGATGGATTGCGACACCACCGGCGTGGAGCCGGACATCGCGCTGGTCAAATACAAGCAACTCGCCGGCGGGGGTAGCCTGACCATCGTCAATCGCACGGTCCCGGAGGCGTTGCGTCGGCTGGGCTACACCAGCGAGCAGTGCGCGCAGATCATTAAACACATCCAGCGGTACGACACGATTGAGGACGTCACCGCACTGGACAGCGACGAGGTGGTCAAGTCCGGCCAGTGCCAGCCCGGGACGCTCATCACCAGCGGCCTGCGGCCCGAGCACTTGTCGGTGTTCGACTGCGCCTTCCGGCCGCGGCGCGGACAGCGCAGCATTCATTACCTGGCCCATCTACGCATGATGGCGGCCGTCCAGCCCTTTATCAGCGGCGCGATCTCCAAGACCGTCAACATGCCCAACGAGGCCACGCCGCAGGACATCCGCGACACCTACATTCAGGCTTGGAAGATGGGGCTCAAGTGCGTCGCCATCTACCGCGACGGTTCAAAGCGCAGCCAGCCCCTGAACACCAGTCGCGGCGGCACGGGGCAGACGGCGGGAGCGAGCGCGGAGGTTGCCCAGTTGACGCAGCGGGTGCGCGAGCTGGAAGCGCTCGTCACCAAGCTTCAAAATGAGGTCGGCAAACCCTTGCGGCGGCGCCTGCCGGAGGTGCGCCAGGCGGTCAACCACAAGTTCAGCATTGCCAACCACGAGGGCTACCTCAACGTGGGCCTGTTCGCCGACGGCCAGCCTGGCGAACTGTTCATCACCATGGCCAAGGAAGGTTCCACCATTGGCGGACTCATGGACACGATCGCCACGCTCACCAGCATCGCCCTCCAGTACGGCGTGCCACTGGAGGCGCTGGTGAAGAAGTTCTCGCACCAGCGCTTCGAGCCCAGCGGCTTCACCAAGAACCGCGATGTGCCCAACGCCTCATCCATCACCGATTACATCTTCCGCTGGCTCGCGTTTCAGTTCCTGCCGGGTTATCGCGAGGAGCACGCGCCTGACCGCGGCCAGCAGGAACTGCCCATGCCGGACTTGCAGGCGCAGCTCCGCCAGCGGCTCAACATCTCGGTGCCCGAACTGCCGGTGGACGAGGACGCCAACAGAGCAACGCCCGGCAACGGCCGGGGACCTAACGCGGCCGGTTCGGTGCCTCATAACTCTACCCACGGTACGACGCACCTGGAAAGCTTCGTCAACCAGACCGATGCGCCCATCTGTCCGACCTGCGGTTCGCAGACGGTGCGCAACGGCGCATGCTTCCGCTGTCACCGGTGCGGTGACAGCCTCGGCTGTTCGTGAGTGCCCCGTGTTTTGGGGTACGTACGGCACGGCAAGGGGCTGGCGGCGCGCGCGCTGCCAGCCCTTCTTGTTTTTGATGGCGGCCGTCAAAATGGAAGCCGGCGTATCCTGAGCTACCTGTGCCCATACCTGTTTGGGGTGGTTCGGAGCCTTGAATAAGTGTTGCTGGATGCTTCAGCGGGTTGGCGAAGCAACAATTCCCAGGGTGAAGGGTTGACAGGTCGGTTTTTGGATTCTAGGCTGCACTCAACAAAATTTGCACAAACAACAGTCAATTTACGGTCAAAGCACGCGCGCTCCGCGCCCGCAGCTCGGGTGGGTAACAGGCGGCAGGGCCCTGCAGACTTCTTGAGGCGTCATGGATAACGCAAGCCATTCCGCCGGGAATCACCATCCGGAACCGGGTTTCTGGCGGCGGTACGTCTTCTCGGTGGACCACAAGGTGATCGGCGTCCAGTACGGCCTCACCGCACTGGTGTTCCTGTTCATCGGCTACGGGTTGATGGCGTTGATGCGCTGGCAACTCGCGTACCCCGGCAAGCCCATCCCCATCTTCGGTCAGCTTTTATTGTCGGTGTTGGGGCCGGACATGGCGGAGAAAGGCATCATGTCGCCGGACCTGTACAACTCGTTCGGTGCCATGCACGGCACCATCATGGTCTTTCTGGCGATCGTGCCGCTGGCGGTCGGTGCTTTCGGTAATTACCTCGTGCCCCTGCAAATCGGCGCGCCGGACATGGCCTTCCCCAAGCTCAACATGATGAGCTATTGGGTGTACTTCGTCGGCGGAGTGGTGATGCTGGTCAGCTTCTTCATCCCCGGCGGAGCGGCAAAGTCAGGATGGACCTCATATTCCCCGCTGGCCACCGTGGCGGATCCGGCTCATCACATAGACGGGCAGACGCTGTGGCTCATCGGGATGGTGTTTCTCATCACGTCGTCGTTGCTGGGCTCGGTGAACATCATCACCACCATTATTCAACTGCGCGCCAAGGGCATGGGGTGGATGCGGCTGCCGTTTCTGGTCTGGGCCCAGTTGGTGACGGCCTTCATTCTTTTGCTGGCCTTTCCGCCCTTGGAGGCGGCCGGAGTGTTGCAGCTTTGCGACAATCTCTTGGGCAGTTCATTCTTCCTGCCCACCGGCCTGGTGGTGGGGGGCAAGCCGTTGGAGGTCAGCGGTGGGGGCAGTCCGTTGTTGTGGCAGCACCTGTTCTGGTTTCTGGCGCATCCAGAGGTGTATGTGTTGATCCTGCCGGCGATGGGCATTGTGGCCGAGGTGCTGGCCAACAACACCCGCAAGCGGCTCTTCGGTTACAAGTCGCTGGTGTATTCAGCCGCCGCCATCGGTTTCATATCCTTTCTGGTGTGGGCACATCACATGTACCTAACCGGCATGGGGACGAAAATCAGCACGTTCTTCCAAACTACAACGATGCTGATCTCGATACCCTCGGTGATCATCCTCACCACGTTGATGCTGACGCTCTGGGGCGGCTCGATTCGGTTTAACACACCGATGCTTTTCGCGCTGGCCTTTCTGCCCATGTTCGGCATCGGGGGGCTTACCGGATTGCCGCTGGGCTTCAGCGCCACGGACATCCAGCTCCACGACACTTATTACGTGATCGCCCATTTCCATTATGTGGTGGCGCCGGGAACGATCTTCGCACTCTTCGCCGGGATTTACTATTGGTACCCCAAGGTCACGGGCCGGATGATGAACGAGTTCTGGGGCAAGGTGCATTTTGCACTTTCGCTGGTGTTCATGAACCTCGTCTTCATGCCGATGTTCGTCCAAGGCCTGGAGGGCATGCACCGGCGCATGTACGACGGCGGCGCCACGTACGCAGCCGGGCCGGACGTGGCCTACGGGTTGTCGCTGGCGCTCAAGCTCAACGTTGGCATCTCGCACGCCGCCTGGCTGCTGGGGGCCGCACAACTGCCTTTTGTCATCAACTTCTTCTGGAGCCTGTTCCGCGGCCAGAAGGTCGAGTCGGACAACCCCTGGCAGGCCACCACCCTGGAATGGGCCACGCCCACGCCGCCGCCCCACGGCAATTTCCTGGAGGAACCCGTCGTTTACCGCGGACCCTACGAATACACCCCGGCCAAACCGGGCGTTGATTTTGTGCCCCAGCACTGCCAGCAGCAGCCCGCCTAGTCATGCAAGCGACCGCGCATTCCATGACGATCCCGCACACGGTCGAGCCACGGCCGGATACCGGGCTTTACAACGCCAAGCTCGGGGTGTGGCTCTTCCTGGCGTCCGAGGTGATGCTCTTCGGCGCGCTGTTTTCCTCGTACATCTTGCTTCGGGTTGGCGCGCCGGAATGGCCACAGCGGCAGCTCAGCATCCCGCTCGGCACGCTCAACACTTTCGTCCTGATCCTCTCCAGCATCTCGGTGGTCATGGCGTGGATGGCGCTCAAGGGGCGGGACTTTGCCCGCTTCAAGCTCTGGCAGGGTACCACCGTGCTCCTGGCGGTGCTCTTCATCACCATCAAGGGTTTCGAGTACCACGACAAGTTTACGCATTACTATGTGCAAACCCAGGACGGCCGGGCCCTGACGGGTCACCTGGACGGTGATCCGTTCAACCTGAGCCTGGCCCGGCTGCGCGCGTCGCCGAGTCCGCCGAAGGAAATCGTCTTTCATCCAGATCCCCCGAGGGCCGGGCACACCGAGGCCGCCAATGCGCACGGCGAGGCCCTCAAGCTGGAGCTAAGCCAAATCACCAAACTGGAGGCGTTCGGACCCTGGCGCGGGACATTCTTCGCGGTTTATTTTGTCCTGACCGGCCTGCACGCCTTGCACGTGATCGGCGGCATCATCGTGCTGGGTTATTTCTGGGGGCCGGGCAGCCGCATGTGGCGCACCGAGCCGGAGCGTTTCACCAATCGCGTCGAAGTAGGCGGCTTGTATTGGCACTTCGTCGAACTGGTCTGGATCTTTCTGTTCCCAACCCTATACCTGCTTTAAGCGCATGGACCGGCCCGCTCAGCACACTCCTCCCCGCTCCGCCGCGGTTCGCCACAAGCTCATCCTGCTGGCCCTGGCGGCCTGCACCGCGGTGATGGTGACGCTGTCCCTGCTGCCGATGGCCGGCGGCCTGAAGATTGGCCTGATTCTGCTGGTGGCGGTGGCCGAGGCCGGGTTGGTCGCGGGTGTCTTGATGCACCTCATCGAGGAGCGCAAGCTCATTGTGAGCATCATCGTGCTGACCGGCATTTTCTTCCTCGGGTTGTTGCTGCTACCGCTGCTTGCGGAGGCGGACCACGCCCGCCACTTTTTCAAGTGATGTCACTCAAAGCGTTCCACATCGTTTTCGTCATTTCGACCATCCTGCTATGCTTCGGCTTCGGGGCATGGGCAATCCACGCCCGCACCCAGGGCGGTGGCCTCACTGAGTTCGTTCTCGGTCTGCTGGCCATCGCTGGCGGACTGGCAATGATCGTTTATTTCAAGGTCGTGCTGAAGAAGCTGCGCGACATCAGTTACCTCTGAGTCCCGCCATGAGATCCACACTGACTGCCTTGGTGTCCGGATCGGCCCTGACAGCGGCCGCACCGATGGTACAGGCCTGCGCGACCTGTTTTGGCCGCTCTGACTCGGCCCTGGCCCAGGGCATGAACATGGGCATTCTGTTTCTGCTGGGCGTCGTGCTCGCGGTGCTCACCGCCCTGACCGGGTTTTTCGTGTTCTTGGGGCGACGGGCCGCCGCGCTTGCCAGGGCAGGCGAATCCGCCTCACCTCCCGTTACCGTGTCTGCGCCATGCAAGACCTGATCACCAAGCTCCTGCATCTGCCGCCGGTTGCCTCCGAACACGGCCCGGAGGTGGACCGCCTGATGTTTTACGTCCATCTGCTGATGTTCGCGCTCTTCGTCGGCTGGAGCGTGTTCTTCCTGTACACCATCTGGCGTTACCGGCAGCGCAAACATCCGCAGCCCGACGCCGTGGGGGTGAAGGGACACATGTCCAGTTACCTCGAAGTGGGTGTCGCCGGGGTCGAGGCGCTGCTGTTGATCGGCTTTGCGATCCCCATCTGGGCGCGCGCCGGCACGGCCAGTAACTTCCCCAAACCCGAGGAGGCCACGGTGGTTCGCGTCATCGGCCGGCAGTTCAACTGGATCGCGCGCTATCCCGGCGCCGACGGTGTCTTTGGCCGGGGCGACGCGCGTTTCGTCACGCAGCAGAATCCGCTGGGCATGGACCCCGACGACACGGCGGGCAAGGACGACATCGTGGTCGAGGCCAGCGAGGTGGTGGTGCCGGTGGGCAAGCCGGTCATCGCCCACGTCTCCTCACTCGACGTGATCCATGGCTTTGCGGTCAAGCCACTGCGCGTTTCGCACGACGCCATTCCCGGCATCAGCAACCCGACGTGGTTCACGCCCACGCGGGAGGGCAACTACCAGATCACCTGCTCGCAGCTCTGCGGCAACGGCCACTCGAACATGCGCGGCTTGTTGCGGGTGGTGAAGCCGGCCGAGTTTGAGGACTACCTCAAGAGCAAGGCGCCGCGCTCCGGCGACACCACCGGCTACGAATAGCCGCCACGTGCGGGGGGGCCGGGTACGGCCTAGCGGAATGCCGCCATCTGATCGCGGTAGCGGTTGCCGGGATTCCACACGAGGTACGAGCGGATGCCTTGGTCGCTCAAGGCCTGGATTTGCGCCCGAATTTCCGGCACGCCGTACGGGCGGTACTTGGGCAGCCAGCGCGCGGTGAACCCCTGGATCCACGGTCGAACGCGCGCTGGCGTGGCGATGTTTTTGTTCCGCGCCAGCGCATCCCGGGTTGCCCGCGACATCAGGTCGTACGGATGCAAATCCGGCACGGCCAGGCCGTACGAGCCCGGCGCGTAATGGCTCGGGTAGGCCATCGGGGAGATGTAGTCCACCGCGCTGCTTACCGCCTCCCAGTACTGGCCGATGCGCATATCGTCCCGCGCCGCGCACACCAGACCAAAGACGTCCGCGGAGACATACACGTTGAGCGGCGTCAGCAGGCGCCGGGCCTCCAGCAGGAACGACTGCACCGCCTGCGCCTTGGCCTGCCGGCCGGGATTCCGGTAATCCACCAGGCTGTCGTCGGCGACCTCCGGGAAGCGGATGTAATCGAATTGCACCTCGTTGAAGCCGGCTTGCGCCGCCTCCCGCGCCACGGCCAGGTTGTACGCGCGGTATTCCGGGTCGTAAGGCGAGCCCCACGCCAGCTTGTCCTGGCTGCGGAACAGCTTGCCGGTGGCGCGCACGATAATTGCCCGCTCGGGGTGCGCCGCGGCGTAGATCGGGTCCTTGAACGTCACGATCCGCGCAATCGTGTACACGCCACGCTTCCGCAGTCGCTCGACGTAAGCCGCGAGGTCGCGCACCGGCGCGTCCGCCACCGCCTTCGGGTTGTATCGGGCACCCGCCGCCGAGCGGTGCAGCAGCAGTCCGGTGTCGTCCTTCACGTCAATCACCAGCGCGTTGATGGCCGTCTGGTCTGCGACCTCGAGAATGGCCTCCAGAGCCCTTGAGGAACCGGCGGTGTGCAAGGTCACGTACAAACCCCGGACCTCGCGGCGTGGGTTGCCCGGATACTCAGCCTTCTCGCGTGGCTGGTAATCCAGGTTGGCATAAGCCGCTGCGACTTTCGTCACGACCGGCACCGCGGGGGCGGAAGCGGTCCGGGACGCCGGTGGACCAGGCGCCACGGGCGCTCGTGCCACGTTGGTCATCGTCGGGGACGCTGCCTCAGTGGGGGCGGGGGGCTTTGCGGCTCCGGTCGGTGTGGGTCGCAACGGCGTGACCGGCTTGGTTTTGGTCCGCGGCCTGGTTGGTTTGGTGGCTTCCGCGCCAGCCAATTCGGGCGGGTCAGCGGCGAGAAAGAACAACCCGCCCAGCAGCGCGGACCGGACGCAAAGGCCGGTGACGCAGCGGGGTGCCCGGGCGCGAGGACCGTGGTTCAGCATGACAAGGACGCGCGCGAACATCCCAGAAGCCCCGGCGGCGGCAACTCCCAATCAGCAATTGGCGTCCACGAGTTGTTCACCACTTTGCGGCATCGCAACGGGGCAGGGCGGGTGAGGGGGCCCGGCCCCTCAAACCTCCATCGCCCTCAGGCCAGACCGGTCACGTCCGGTTGTCGTGCGAGCGGCGGCCGGGCTTCCAGAAACGCCAGCGCACCATTTTCGAGTTCGGCCAGATGTGACGCGGCTTGGGCGACTGCGAACAGCGAATGGCCGAACTGAAAATTGCGCGCAAAGTACGCGGTGAACGCCTTGACCCGATGAAACACCTTTTGCTCGGGAAAATCCTCGCGCACGTAGCTGACAAAGCGTCGCCAGACCTCCGCGTGGTCCGGTGTAAAGCCCGGCTCCGACCACGCCCGGAACAGCCACGGCTGCACCACCGCCATGCGTCCGATCATGATGCCCGCCACCGCCATCAGAGACGCGGCGTGGGCTTGCACGACGGCGCGCGAGTGCAGGTCGCCACTGGCGATCAACGGCAGGCGGGTGCAAGCGGCCAGTTCGGGAAACAATTCGTGCCGCGCCCGCCGCTTCAGTTTCTCGTCGGCAAAGCGCGGGTGCAAAGTGACCGCATCCACGCCGAGGTCCTCGAATTGGCGCAGGCGCTCGCCCAGCAGCGTCCGCCAGTCCGCACCCGAGGAGCCCAGGCGGATCTTCACCGTGAGCAGCCCCGGCCATTCGCGGCGCATGGCGGTCAGGATGTTGCCGAGCCGCGGGCCGTCGGCGAACAACTCGGAGCCGGCGCCGCGCAGGCGGACCTTGGGCGCCGGACAGGCACAGTTCAGGTCCAGGCCGTCGGGGCTCACCTCGGCCAGGCGCGCCACCACGGGCGCCACTTCACCAGCCTCGGCCAGCATGAGCTGATAGATCACGCGGCCTTCGGCGGGACGGCGCTTAACGGCCGGCGCGCGCCGCAGGTCTTCGCGCAGCAACCAGCGCCCGCAAAGCATCTCGGTGAACAATCCGCCGTGGCCGCCGAAATCCGCCACCAGCCGTCGAAACGCGCTGTGGGTAAGGCCCGCCATCGGTGCGCAAAAACGGGCGGGCGCAAAGGTGACGCCGCGCAGGGTCAGCGGGCCGGCGCCGGGCTCCGATTGCTCCGCCGCATCGCCCGGCGTGGCCGGGAACCGAATCCCGCGTTCGCTCGCCGCTCGGTCGGTCAATTCCGTCTCGCGGTGAATCTCGGATTGAACTGGCAGGGACACCCGCGTGGCGCGCTCAGACCTTGTCCGGCTCGGGATGCAGCCAGGGCGCACGATACGGCCGGCGGAGCAGTTGGCTGGCCTGGGCGTCGTTCACGCAGGTGTGTGTGGCGGGGTCCCACGTCAGCGTGCGGCCCACTTGTAGGGAGAGGTTGGCCAGGAAACAGCTCGCGCTGGAGATGTGCGCCTGCTCAATGTCCGCCACCGGCCGGAGTTCGCCTCGGCGGTCGCAGGCCTCGAGGAAGTTCCGCCAGTGCGCGCGCATGGCCGCGGCCACATGACGTTCCAGGTCCTTCTCGGTTCGGTCTTCCGGGTACTTGTCGTACTCGAGCACGGCCTCGGCGCTGCGGCGCGCGCCGCCGTCGGCCGGGATGAATTCATACTTGAAGACACTGGCCTTTAACGTGCCTTTCTCGCCGTGGAAGATTGCCGCCCACGGATAATCCGGGTCCGGCGAGGGCCCCCAAGTCCGGTGGTTCCAGGTCACCGGCAGGCCGTCGAAATCGAAAAGGGCCGTCTGGGTGTCGGTGATGTTCGCCCGGCTGGCGCGGTCGTGCAGGATGCCGCCCCAGGAGGTGATGGTCTTGGGCCATCCCAGGTCCAGCATCCAGCGCACCGTATCGAGCATGTGCACGCACATGTCGCCGACGATGCCGTTGCCATATTCCATAAACGCCCGCCAGCCGCGGGGATGGTGAATCTTGGTGAACGGGCGCATTGGCGCGGGGCCGGTCCACATCTCGTAATCCAGGTCCGCCGGCGGGGGAATGTCCGGTGCCGTCTGCACCGTATCACGGTTGCGCATGTGCCAGTAGCAGCAGATGTCCACGCCGCGCAACTTGCCCAGTGCGCCGGATTTGAGGAGGTCGCGCGCGGGCTGCAAATGGGGCGTGCTGCGACGCTGGGTGTTGACCTGCACGACCCGGTTGTATTTGCGCGCGGCCGCCAGCATGGCGTGGCTCTCGACCACGTCCACACCAGTGGGCTTCTCGCAGTAAACGTCGGCGCCGGCCTTGATGGCCTCGATCACCGGCAGGGCGTGCCAGTGGTCGGGCGTGGACACCTGCACGAGGTCAAGGTCCTTCTCCCTGAGCATCTCGCGGAAGTCGCCGTAAAGCCGTGGCACTTTCTTCGAGCGCTGTCGCCCGGCGACCATCTGCCCGGCCTCGGCCAGCATGCGTTTGTCCACGTCGCACAGCGACACCACCTCGACCGGTTCGATCTGGAGCAAGCGGAACAGTGCGCTCTTGCCGTACCAGCCGCAGCCGATCAGCCCGACTCGACGGACTTTCTCGGCGGCGAAGGTGGTGGGCAGGTAACGCGCGGCGGCGGCCAGCGCGAGCGCGCGACCGGAGGTGCGAAGGAATTGGCGGCGATTCATGGCTGTGTTAAGCCACGCTCGACCCAAAAACTCAATCCCGGAAATCAGCGATCAGCCAGACCAGGCGGGCCTCCAAAAGATGGTGCGCGCGGCAGGACTTGAACCTGCACGGTGTTACCCACTAGAACCTGAATCTAGCGCGTCTGCCAATTCCGCCACGCGCGCGCCCTCGGCGGCCGGAACGCCGCGCGACAACTGGTAAGACAATCCAGTTGCCCTCGCAAGTGGATTCTCAAACCCAGTCGGGTGCGGGGCGCATCTCCATTTCATGCAACCCGTCCGGTAGCGCGCGGAGGCCCGGTGCACTGGCAGCCACCATGGCCGCCGTTACCCTTCCGGCCCCGTGCCGTTCTCCGCGGCCGGGGCGGTGCGGCTGGGGTAGGGGTGAGCGGCGAAGACCATGGCCGCCTGGGTGCGGGTGTGCATGACGAGTTTGTTGAAGGCCCGGTCCAGGTAATGCCACGGTCTTCACGCTCAGGTTCAACGCGGTGGAGACCTCCTTGTCGGTCAGACCCCGGGACACCTGGGCCAGTACGCGCAGTTCGCCCGGCGACAAGGCGCTCAGCGGGTTGGTGGCGTCATCCGACTCGGCACCCAGCGCCGGATCGAAGACCGGCTTGCCCGCCATCACGTCGCGCACGACCTGCACGATGCGCAACCCGTCGCTGTGCTTGAGCAGATAACCGTCCACTCCCGCCTCCATCGCCGCCAGCACCAGGCCGGCGTCGGCGTAGGAGGTGAGGCATAAAATGCGGATGTTGGGGTAACGCGCCTTGCAGCGACGGCACAGGTCCAGCCCGTCGCCGTCGGGCAGGCGCAGGTCCAACAGCACCACGTCCGGCAGCATCGCCTGGACGCGGGTCCAGGCGCTCTCCAACGTGCCGGCCTCGCCCACGATGCGCAGGTCCTCGGCCAGTTGCTCGACCACGCGCAGGCCGTCACGCACGATCGGTGGTCGTCCACGAGCAACAGGCGGATGAGTGCGGCGGCGGGCATGGCTCAGGGGCTTGTCCGGTCGGCGTCGTTGCGGCCGCCGGTGGTCGCCGCCGGCGCGTGAGGCTCGGGAGACGTGGCGGGAAGCCGCACCCGCACGATGGTTCCGCGGCCGGGCGCGGACTCAATTTCCAATCGTGCGCCCAGCCGGGCCGCGCGCTGGCGGAGTGAGGTCAGGCCCAGACCTTCGTCCACCTTGTCCGGGTCAAAGTCACTGGCATTGTCCCGGATTTCCAGCAGTAGGTCCGATCCTTCGGCGAACAGTTGAACCACAATGCGGCGCGCCGCCGCGTGCCGCTCGTGGTGTGGAAAAACAGCTCTGTGCCGCGCCGCGGCGGGGCAGCGCCGGCCCTCACTCCTGCCCCGGCAGACCGCGCTCGGCCATTTTGTTCGCCGGATGCTCGGCCCGGCGACCATGCACCAGCACCGCGGTCCACTCGGCGAGACGCCGGCCCAGCAGGCGGCACACCGCCCGGGCGTCCTCGTTCCGCGGCGCGCGGGCGGTGACGGCTCCGTAATGCGCGGTGTGGAGCTTGGTCGCGTAGTCGGTCACGCCGAAGACCAGGAAGCCGAAGTTCATCAGGACCGTGAGGAGGGACTGGCAGGCCAGTTCCATGCCCCCACCCCAGCCGCCGGCCGAACTGAACGCGCAGGCAATCTTGCCGTCCAGTTTCATCCAGTGCTCGCCCATCGTTTCGTCCCAGAAGCGCTTCATCTTCCAGGATAACACGCCCATGTTGGTGGGGCTGCCCACCGCCAGGCCGTCGCACCAGTGGACGTCCTCGGGCGTGGCCTCGTCCACCGAGCGCACGCGCACTTCCGTGTCGGCGATGCTGGCGGCACCCTCGGCGACGAGCCGGGCCATTTGCGCGGTGTTGCCGGTCTTGGAATCGTAGAGGACAAGGATGTGGTTCATGGCGTCAGACTAGTTGAGAGGCGAAGGCGCGCCAAGCTCGGAGCGTCGCTTCTCCTTGAAGCGCGGTGGCAAGGAAGGTGTTGCGATTCAACGCCGTCAGCCCAGCCCGCCCCAGACCTTCCGGATGCACTCAATCAGGTACTGGTCCACGCGATCAGTGAACCGGGGGCCGACGCGGATTTGCACGAAGCGGTCGAAGAGTTCGAGCGTCCGCGGGCAACAGTCGGCGCCGTACTGGATGGCCTTGCCTTCGGGCGTTTGAAAGGACGGCCAGGCCGGATGTCGCGCACGCTTGGCGATCACCGATTCCTCGATGGGCAGCAGCACCGAGCCGATCAACGGCGAGGCCGGCACGTTCAGGCGTCGCAGCTCACCGATGCACCGATCGCGCATGGCCTTATCCTTGACCTCGAAAAAGGCCGAGTAGCCGATGTCGCCCGCGGGGTCGGGTTGGTGCCGGAGCCGGATGCCGGGCAGGTCGCGGATGCCGTTGTACACCGCGCCGGCATGGCGGCGGAGGTCGGCGATCATGCGGTCCAGCTTGGGCAACTGCGCGCCCAGCACCGCGCCGGTGAGTTCGCTCATCCGGAAATTCTCGCCTGCAAAGACGCGGTCCTGCGCCGTGCCGGCGCGTTGTTCAAACAACGGTCGGTAAATGCCCATGTCATGGAACCGCACCGCGCGTTCGTAAAGGAGCGGATTGCTGGTGACCACCGCGCCGCCTTCGCCCGAGGTGATGGTCTTGTTGATCTGAAAGCTGTAAATGCCGAGGTCGCCCAGCGAGCCCAACTTCTTCCCGCGGTAGCTGCCTCCCACGCATTGCGCGCAATCCTCGACCACGGCGATCTTGCGCTCGCGCGCGATGGCCAGTAGGGGGTCCATGTCGCACGGCCCGCCCAGCAAATGGACCGCGATGACCGCCTTCGTGCGTGGTGTGATCTTTCGGGCGAAGTCCTCCGGGTCGAGCGTGAGCGAGCGATCTATCTCCGCAAAAACCGGCAGCGCGCCGGCATGAACCACGCAGGTGTAGTCCGACCACCACGTGTACGCAGGCACGATGACCTCATCGCCGGGGCCGACGCCCAGCGCGGCCATCGTGCAATCCAATGCCGCCGTGCCGGAGGTAACGCCGAGGGCGAACTGCGTGCCCATGTACCGGGCGAACGCTTCCTCGAACGCCTGAACCTTCACCGGCCGGCCGGGGCCCCAGAAACGGAACGGCGAAGCCGCTTCCCAAACTTCGTGCAGTGCCCGTCGCTCGGCTTCATCGAAATACGCCGGGCCGATAAAGCCCGGGTCGGTGTTGAGCCCGGGATCGGCGACCTGAGCAGCGGGCGATGCCGGGCTGGCGAAGGCCAGCGCGGAAGTAGTGCCGAGGGTGCGGGCCAGGAACTCGCGGCGATTCAACGAGGGAGGCGTCGGCGAGGCGGAAGGTGTTGTGTCTTTCATGGCATCAACGGGTAACGGGGTTCACGTGAACGTTGCAGATGGCGGTGGCGCCTGCAACGCGGAATTCCGGTGTCGAATCTCCTTGGATGCGTCTCAGTTTTCTTGCACCGGCTACAAAGTGGGGAACTGGTCTGGCGCTGCGGCAGCCATCCTGGCTGCCGGAAAGGACGGCATCCTGCCGTCCGGAAAGTATTTTACCCGTACCCCTGTTATGTCCCTTGCCGCCGCGCTGGAGGCCCGGCGCAACGGCAGGCTCGAAGCCCGCCGCTACGTCGCTCGCGGGCGGGGCTGACCGCTCCGGCTCAATCGAACAGGCTGTAGTGGTAGTCACGGTCGCTGTTCAGACCGTACCGCGGCGCGGCTTTCAGCGACAGCATGGCGGCGATAGTGTAATCGTCGTCGCCGTAACGCGGGTTGCGCATTCGAAACACCAGCGCACCGGTCCAACTCCGGAAATCGCGCTGCACCACGTAAAACTGCTCGTCCATGTTGCCGTCCCGGGCTTCGTAGTACTGGACCGCGCGGAAGGACCAGTTCTCGTTCAGCTTGAACCGTAGGCTGCTGATGAACAGGTTGTTGCCCGACTCCGGCCCCTCGCCGGGCCACGACTCGAGGTAGCGGTGGCCGAAGCGCCAGCTCCACAGGTCGCCAGGTTCGAGGCTCAGCGTGTGGTTGGCCATGCGAACCGTGGTCTCGTTGATGTCGTAGCGGATCTCCGAGCTGAGCAGCAGCCACGAGCGCGGTCGGAACTCGAACTCCGAGTACAGGTCGCCGTAAGTCCGCTGGTCCGGACGCGGGTCCAGCCGCCAGTCCAGAAGCATGCCCCAGTTAAACAGATGTTCCACCCCGCCGCGGCGCTGGGTCTGGAGGCGGTTGCGCAGGCCGAAGCGGATCGCGTTCTGTGAGTTGATCGAGTCAATGGCGTTGTAGTCCGGGTAATCCACCGGCAGCAACCGGAAGCTGTCCATTTCGTAATCGAACTGCGGCAGCCGCGTGGGCTCGACCGACGGATCGGGCACGAACACGTAGTTCACCGACGGCTCGAGGATGTGTCGCAGGCCGCGCACGTCGAGCAGCCGGTTCTCCACACCGCGCCACAGACGCGAGGCCTTGGTGGACACCTCCGCGCCGGTGTTGAAGACCCAGCGCTCCTCGGACTCGAGCAGGGTGTCGTCACCTTCCTGCTCTCCGTACCAGGTGAACCGGCCGCCGGCACGCGGGGTGACGGTGAGCCAGCCGAAAAACGTCTGCGGCAGCAGCAATTGGTGATACGTGTCCGCCCGGAACGCGGCGTACTCCGGTTCGACATGGTAGGCAAACCGCCGGCGCAGGTACGCGGCCGAGCTTTCGCTCTCGTAGTAAAACGGCGAGACGCCCAGTTGCTGCCGCGTGCCGGTGAGTTTGATGTCCGGCAGGCGTTCCACGGTTTCGTAAAAATCGAAGAGCTGGCCTTGCGCCAGCACGTCCAGGCTGAAGTTCGACCAGAACTGGTTCAGGTTGGCGTAGCTCTGGGGCTGGGGATCCTCACGGTACTCGCGCTCAAAGAAGTCCCGCACCACGTACTCGTCGCTCTGCGCGCGCAGCAGCCCGCGGAAGGTCAGGTTTGTCCGCAGGAACGCCGAATGTCCCAGCCGCACCCACCAGCGGTGCGGGTTGATGTCCTCCCCGATCGAGTTGGTGCCGGGTTCGTTGTCGTAGGTGAAATACGTGCTCAGGTCGTTCGTGCCCAGCCGGCCCAGATTGCCGCGCAGGTCCAGCCCGGTGCCCACGCCGCGTTTCTGCCGCAAATCCAGCCGCACCGAGGTCTCGAGATTGGTGCTGGGCGACCAGTTGTAGGCCGTGAGCAGGTAGGGGCCGTACAGACTGCGGTAACCGGGCTTTATCTCGAAGCTGTTTGGGTTCCGGTCGAAGTAATGCCGGTACCGCGGCAGGTAAAAGACCGGCACCTTGCCCAGCATCAGCGTGGCGCCGCGCGTCTCGATGTACTGGCCGGGCACGAAGGTCAGGGTTCGCGCCTTGACGCGGAGGCCCGGCGCGCTGAAGTCGTCCGTCGTGACAAAGGCGTGGGTCGCGGTATGGGTCTGGTTGGTGAGGTTGCCGGTGAGCCCCTCGCCGCCGGTGAAGAACGGTCGCACCCCGGCCCGGAACGACGCCGAGCGCAGGACGCGGGTCTGGAAATTGTAGGTCAACTCCTCGGCCGTCCACAACTCCGCGCCGCGGAACAGCCGCACGTCGCCTTCGGCCGTCACCTCGCCGCTGTCGCGGTGGAAACGGACGCGCCTGGCCGTGAGCCGCGCGTCGCCGTAAACAATCTCCACCCCCGTTGGGCTGGTGGCGACGCTGGTCGCCTCGTCGTACTCGAATTCGCCCTCCGGGCTCAGCGAGCGCAACTCGATGGTGGCGGGCTCGCCGGCCAGGACGCCGGCCGCGAAGGCGACCAGCACGGCGGCAGCGAGCCAGCGGGCGAAAATCATCGCGCGTCACGCTAGCCAAAGGCCGTTGCGGGTGCCAAGCCGATTTGCCGCGCAATGAATTCCAACGGGGGCCGCCAGGTGATTTACTCCGGGTTCCTCGTTCTGTGTTCTTGGGCGTGGAAAGCGGATGCCAGAGGCGTGAACGGGGTGCGAAGTAGGGGGGCGCGGTGCCCGGATTTCCCAGCCGCAGGTCGCGGTGACAAAGCAAGACTCCATCGCGCCGGGCTGGCGGGCGAGTCCCCCCGGGCGGGTTGACCGTTTTCGCCGGGGGCGGAGTTGCGCCGCCTACTGCCGCAGGCTGTCGAACCACGCCTTGGCCGCCAGCAGGCTGGGTACGATGCATCCACCGTGGTCGGCGCTTGGGTTCAGATCCACGAGTTGAACCTGGCTTGCGCCCGCGGTTTGAAAGGCCGCGAACGCGACTTGCGAGTTGGCGAATGGCACGTCTTGGTCGCCCGCGCAGTGGTACATCCGCAGCGGCGACCTGGGCGTCCAGCGGAAGACATCGTTGTCGCGCAGGGCGTGACGCAGCGGATGGTCCGGGTCCGTCGTGAACGCGGCGAGGTACTCCGGCCGCAGCACCTGCCGCGGGTCGGCGGGCATGGCCGCGTTGATTTCGGCCCCGGTGTGCTGGCCGGTGAGCAGCGCCGGCAGGGTTTGGTGGTACGGCGGGGCCAGCAGGTCCGCCAGGCTGGGCGCCAGGCGGTAGATGTCCTGGAGCGCCGCCAGCAGGAGCGCCGAGTAATACGGATTGGGTTTGGGTCGCGGCGACAGGAAATCGTCGGTGGTGACACCGGACAGGTCGTACGCCCCGGCCATCGGCGCGGCGGCGGTGACGGTGAATTCGTCGGCGTGGAAGGTTTCGAGTTCGCGCAGCAACGCCATCGTGGCGTGGCCGCCGTGCGAGTAGCCGATCAGGAACAACTGGCCGTTGAGCGCCACACCCCGGCTCGCGCAGAAGGTGCGCACGGCCCGGAGCATGTCCACGCCGGCGGTGCCTTCCGCGCGGGCGTGGTGGTACGCGGGCACGCCCGGCGAGTCGCCGAGGCCCAGATAATCCGGCAGCACGCCCAGGTACCCCGTGGCGGCAAACGCCAGCCCGACCAGCCGCTCGCCCAGGGCATTGGCACTGGGTGCCTCGGATTTCTTCGCCAGCGTGCCGTGCTGGTAACTGGCCAGCGGCCAACTGCGGCCGGTGACCTGCGGAATGGCCATGAAGCCGGATGCCTGCGCGCGGCCGCCCCAGGGATCAAGGGTTTCATAGACCAGCTTGTAGGCGGCGACGTCATTTGTGGCGGTGACCGGAATGCCGGCGATTTGAAACATGAAATTGAGCTGCGCGGCGGGGTAGGTTCCGAAGTCCGAAACGGACAGTACCTTGCCGCGCTCGGCCGGTTCCACAGCCAGCACGCGGTAAAAGCGCGGCCGGTCGGCGGGGCGGACATCGAGCCAGCGGTTGCTCAGCAGCGGCCACGGTGCGGAGCTGGGTGCGGCCACCCAGAGTCCGCCGCGCAGTGTGTCGCGGGTCTGCACGGTATAAGCCCGACCTGGGTCGCCGCCCTGCCATTCCAGCCAGACGCCCTCGTCGGTGGGAATGGGCGGCAGCAATTGGAGGGGCTCGGTCGCCCGCGCGAACATGGCGCTCAGGAACAGCCACAAAACCAAACGGGATGCCTGCATAAGTACCGACAAGGTGGGTTGGGACGGCGAGACTGGCAAAACGTTTTTGCTTTTCCGCGCCGTGAGCGGTCATGATCGGGCCGCATGACGATGCAACCGCTCCTGGTGGCCGGGGTTTTGGTCGCCTTTGCGGGGTTGAGTTTCTTCTTCGCGCTGGCCGAGACGGCGCTGTTCACCCTGAGCCGTTGGCAACTCCGGCAGTTGTGTGAAACGGCACCCACCGCCGGGCAGCGGGTGCGGCGCCTGCGCGAGCGCGCGGACGACCTGCTGGCCACCATCGTGCTGGGTAACACCTTCGCCAACGGGGGCCTGGTGGCGCTGGGGCTCTGGCTGGTGTTCCGGCACGACTGGCCGTTCTGGCCGGTGCTGGGGGCGGTGTTGCTCCTCGTCCTGGTGACCGGCGAGGTTATTCCCAAGACCCTCGCCGTGCGCACGCCGGAGTTCTGGGCGCCGCGGGTGGCGCCCGCGGTGATGGCCTGGCAGTACGTGGTGGGGCCGCTGTGCCGGCTGGCCCAGCGGGGGAACGAACAGCTCCTGCGCTGGTTCGTGCCGCGCGGCGTGCAATCTAGGATCATGACCACCACCGAGGAATACCGGGAGTTGGTGGACCTGGCGCACGAGCAGGGCCAGCTCCGGGCCAGTGAACGGGAAATCATCTTGCAAATCCTGGCGCTCGACCATCGGACGGCCAAGGACGTGATGCGCCCGCGCGCGGAGGTGGTGGCGTTGCCGGACGACCTGAGCCTGGAAGAAATGATCGCCGCCGCCCGGCGTTACCGGCATCGCCGCCTGCCGTTGTTCGACGGATCGCTGGACACCATCGTGGGCGTGTTGAACACGCGCCGGTTGCTGCTCGACCCGGCGGGAGACCTGGCCGAGGCGATCGAGTTTCCCTCCTTTGTGCCGGAGAGCATGAACCTGCTGACCTTGCTGCGGAGCCTCCAGCGCCAGAAGCGCGGGCTGGCCATCGTGCTGGACGAGTTTGGCAGCACCGCGGGCGTGGTGACCATCGAGGACATCCTTGGATTCGCCATGGGTCCGGTCCGGTTCGCGGGCGACACGGCCGGGCTGGTGATGAAACCCTTGCCCGAGGGCGGCTGGCTGGTCAGCGGCGCCGTGCGTCTGGACGACTTCCGGCGGGTGTATCCGCAGTTGGGCGACGTGCCGGAGGTGGACACGCTGGCGGGGTTGGTCCTGGCCCAGACCGGTCTGGTGCCGGCCGTCGGCATGAGTGTCAGTGCGGCCGGGCTGCGGCTGACGGTGACACGGGCCAGCGAGCGCCGCATCCTCGAGCTGCGGGTGACACCGGAACGGGGCAGAGCCAGGGAGGCCGCGTGAACAGCGCCTTGTTGTTGCTGATGGTCGCGGGCGGCGCGTTCGCTGTGTCTTTCCTGCTGTCCGGCATGGAGGCGGGCCTGCCGGCCTTAAACCGGGTGCGCATCCGGCATCTGGCGCGGCGCGGGCAGTCCTCGGCGCGTCTGCTGCACGGCTTTCTCACCGCCCCGGAGCATTTTCTCTGGACCATCCTTGTCGGCAACACGCTGGCCAGCGTGGCGCTGCTGGGCCTGGCGTTTCACCGGTTGCACTCCTGGCTGGGCGCCCGGCAGTTGGTATTGGTCGCCGCGATGGCGGTAACGGTCTTCCTGTTGTACTTGCTGGCCGATCTGCTGCCCAAGATGCTCTTCCGCCAGTTCCCCACGCGCCTATGCCTGGCGCTGGCCCGGCCGTTTGCGGTGGTGCATGGCGTTCTGCGGCCGGCGGTGCGGCTGATTGCCGGTCTGGCCAGCACGTTTCTGAAGGTGACCGGAGGAACGCCTATCCCGGGCCGGCTCTTCCAAAGCCGCGAGGAACTCCGCCAACTTTTACAAGAATCCGCCCAGTCGCTCTCCGGCGAGGAACTGGGCATGGTGAATCGCGTGCTGGACATGCAGCGCATCCCCGTCGGTGCCCTTATGGTGCCGCTGGCGCGCGTCGTGTGCGTGCCGGCAGACGCGCCGCTCAGCGAGGTTTGCCGGCTGTGCCGTGAGACCGGCCACGATCGCCTGCCCGTGCGCCCGCCCGGCGGGCAGGGGATTGCCGGCGTGGTGAGCCTGCCCAGCATCCTGTACCGGGAAGACTGCGATCTGACGCAACCGGCGGCCCGAATGATCGAACCGGCCTTGTACCTGCCCGAGCACCACTCACTCGAAGCGGCGCTGGGGCAGTTTCAGCGCAGCGGCCAGCGCCTGGCCGTGGTCCTGGACCCGCAGCGCCGGGAGATCGGGATTCTCACGCTCACCGACATCCTGCGATTCGTCTTCGGGGAGGTGACCTTGTGAACTGGGACCTGATAGGCGAATTGCTCTGGAAAGGCTGCGCCGTGCTGGTGCTCGTGCTGCTGAACGGCTTCTTTGTGGCGGCTGAGTTTGCGCTGGTGAAGATTCGCGACAGCCAGTTGGACATGCTGGTGACGCGCGGACACCGTCTGGCGCGCGCGACGCGGCGCGTTCTGCACAACCTCGATGCGTCGCTCAGCGCCTGCCAGTTGGGCATCACACTGGCCAGCCTGGCGTTGGGTTGGGTGGGCGAACCAATCTTCAGTGCTTTGCTGCAGCCGATGTGGCCCTGGGTGGGTTTGGACAGCGCCCGGCATGAGCATCTCCGGGAAACCATCGCGGTGGTGGTGGGGTTTGTGTCCATCACGTTCCTGCACATCACCGCGGGCGAGCAGGCGCCCAAATGGCTGGCCATCCAGCGTCCTTTGCCGGTGGCGCTCACGGTGGGGCAGCCGCTGGAATGGTTTCACAAGGTGAGCTACCCGTTCATCTGGGTCCTCAACCAGGCCTCGCTCTGGATCCTCCGACGGCTGGGTTTGCAACCGGTCAGCGAAGCCGAACTCGGCCACACCGAGGAGGAGTTGCGGCTGCTGGTTTCCGGCGCGGCCCGGCCGGGTGGCGACACCAGTTTTAGTCGCCGGGTGGTGCTCAACGCCTTTGATCTCCGCCATCGCGTGGCCCGCGAGGTTATGTGTCCCCGGCGCGAGATCGTGGCCTTCAGCACCACGGCCTCCATCGAGGCCTGCGTTGAACTCGCGGAGCGGACCCGGTATTCCCGCTTCCCGATCTGCGAGGACGGCGATCTCGACCGCACCCTCGGCGTGGTGCATATCAAGGACCTGTACGCGTTGCGCGCGAAGGCCCGCACCGCCGCCGACCTGCTCCCGTCGGCCAGGAAACTCCTCTACGTGCCCGAGACGGCACGGCTTGACCGCTTGCTGCAACTCTACCTCGAACAACGCGTCCATCTGGCCGTTGTCGTGGACGAGTACGGCAGCACCGTTGGCATGGTGACGCTTGAAAACGTCCTCGAAGAACTCGTCGGCCAGATTCAGGACGAGTTCGACCAGGAGCTGCCGCTGAGCGTCCGCACCGGGCCGGACACCTGGGAACTGGACGGCCGGTTCCCGTTGCATGAACTGGCCGAACTGGTCGGCGAAAGCTTGCACGAGGAAGGCATCACCACCACCAGCGGCTTTGTGACCCACCGGCTGGGCGGGTTCCCCAAACCAGGCGATGTTATACCGGTGGGGGCTTACGAACTGACCGTCGAGGAAACCGACGAGATGCGGGTCACGCGGCTGAAACTGGCAAGGCGCCGGGTTGAGCCGGCGAACTGATCACCGCCTTGCCGCCCCGCCAGGCCAGGATCGCGGCGGCCGCCCCGCCCGCCAGCCCAATGACGGCCGGCAGCCAGAGGCCGACGCTCACATTGCCCACCGTGGCCCAGAGGTCCAAAGCCAGCCAGACCAGCACCGGACCATAATCCGCCGCCTGGCCGGTGGGACGCTTGGTGATCAGCCACGGCGTCACCAACATCAGCAGCGCCGTTGCCAGCAGAACCACCGTGAGTGGGAACGCCGGCGGCGCGCCAAGCCAGCTTCCACCCGCTTCCGGGTGAGGCCATTTCCACCAGCCCAACACCTGGCGTCCAAACGGCTCCAGGGGCAGGGCGAGTACCAGACTTAAGCCGAGCGCCACGCTGAGCAACAACCAGCCGTAGGACCGGATGCGCCGCCAGGGCCGGAGGATCACCTTCGCGCATTGTCGCGCGCTGAGCAGGACCGCCAGCCACAGGAATGGCGTGGGCCACGCCACGAATCCCAGCAGGCGCGGGCCGAGGTCGCGATCGAACTCGAACTTGCCCAGTGGCGTGCCCGTGTACGCGGCCACGGCCATCACCATGCCCGAGGTGAAAAACAGGACCAGCCCGCAGGCCAGAACGTTTTGAAGCGGCAGGCGCGCGGCCAGCGAGGCCAGTGTTGCCGTGGCGGCCAACACCGGAATCACCCCTTCGAGCCATCGCCAGCCCGCGGGCAAACGTAACCCGGCCAGCGCGCCGACCACGCTGGCGATCACAGCCAAACCCAGCGCGATCAGGGCCATCCGTTGAACGAGCGGCGCGTGGCGGCTGGGCAAGGTCCAGGCAGAAGGCGCCGGCGGCTCAGCAGGAGGTGACCACGGCGCAGGTGTTCGCCGACGCGACATGCGCACAGCGTAGCGAGGCACCCGCCGTTTGAGAAGATCCAAGTGGCCAGCGTCGCACAGTGGGTGCATCTCGATTTCGTGCAATGGTGTCGGCGGACCGGGTAGCGATGGGCTTCCCACGGGGCGGGAGGGAGCTCGCTGGGCCGTCGCTGCCGGGAACTCGGCCGGGCAGAACAGTTCAGAGAAGCGAACTTCGGGAGCCCATTTCCCAAGCTGGCAGGCCGGACTTGACGGGATCTCGCGCCACTGGAAGTGGTGCGGGCGACCTTGATCGCAGTCACCTGGCCCGCCTACCCCACTTGGCTTTGGCGCAGCGCGGCCCCACTGGGTGCCGGCAGGGCAAGCGTCGCGGTGTCGTTACCGCGATGCCGGATGTGCCCGCGAGTTCAAAGCCACGCCAGCACCGCGATGGCAATGGCCGCAATGGCGGGCTGGCGACCGGCGCCCGCGCGTTTCCAATCCGCGGCCGTGTATAGCCCGCCCAGACCCAACAAGGCGGCGAGCAACGCGGGAACCCGCGGTAAAGCCCGCGCTTCCGGCGGCAGCCACGACAGCCAGATGGCCGCGCGCAGCCCCGCGGCCAGCAGCGCGAAAAACAGCGCGCTCCACGCCAGATCGTTGCGATTCGCGGTGGCGAAGGCCTGCCGCAGCGCGTCTGCGGCGGTACTGCCCGATCCAGAACCACCAGCCGCGCGACCTTGCCGCCAGCCACCCAGCAGGCTTCGCAGCCAGTTGCCGCCGCTGGCACTTGCGGGCTTGGACCCGGGCGTAGATGCGGGAATGGGGCGTGGCAATGGTGGAGTGCGCCCGCCGGGCACGGGCCGGCCCGGATAGGGTAGGCTCCAGCCGGAGGTTTGTTTGAGCCGGGTGCGCGCCACGGGTGCGGGTCGCAGATGTTCGCCAGCCTCCACAGCGGCCACGCTGGGGAAGGGGTCGCGGCCGCCGAGCATGGCGGCACGCTCGCACCAGGGGCAGGCACTCAGGTGGTTGCTGAAGATGTGTTGCTGGTTGTCGTGGCAGGAGACCAGGTTCAACTCCGCCTCCTCGAGGCCGTACTGCCAGCTCAGCGGGTCGGGGCGCAGGCCCGGTTCGAGGTGCCCGTCGCGGAAGCAGCGGCAAAAGAGGTTTTGCAGCACCGGATGTAGCCACACGAAGCGCGGGGCGGCCGGCATGGGCGTGTAGGGCACGCGCGGGTCGCCGCCGTGCGGGAAATGCCCGGCGGCGATGCGCGCGGGCAGGGGCGGCGGCTCGCCCGGACCGCGGTACACGCCCGCGAAGGGGTGCGTGCCTTCCATGAGCAGTTGGAAAATGAGGATGCCCAGGCCAAAGTGGTCATGCACCGGCTCGCGGTTGATCTGGGCGAAGGATTTGCCCTGCAACTCCGGCGGGGTGAACTCCGGCCGCCCCACCCGGCAGCGGAAGAGCGTGCCACTGGCGGCGTCCCAGACCTGGAACGAGTCGGTGTCCACCATCGTGACCAGCGCGGTCTCGGAGGCGAGGATGTTGCACTCGTTGAGGTCGCCGATGACGTAGCCGCGCTCGTGCAGGGCGCGCATGGCGGTGGCCAGGTTGCGCGCGGTGCGGTGTAGGTAGAACCAGTTGAACAGCGGCGAGTGCTGGAGCCGGGTCTTGGGGTTGAAGTAGTCAATCACCGGGCGCACGCCCTGCACGCGCGGCATCACAAAGCCCACCACGGTCGGCCCGGCCAGGTGCACCGGTCCGGTGGGCCAGGCGATGGCCACGTGGCCCTGCGCGGCCATGGGGTCGGCGGGCGGATTGGCCAGCATGGCGCGGACCTTGCGGGCGCGGTCGGCGGTGGGTTTGTGCCAGACCTTGATGACCTGGGCGTGGTCGGACGGGTGAATGAAAATGCGCGCTTCGCCGCCGGCGGCCAGTTGGTGGTGTTCGCCCACCTCCACCGCCTTGCCGGTCGCGTCCAGGTACAGCCGCATGGTCAGTCGCGCCGCCGCGCCAGCAGCAGGGTCAGATCGTCCGCGGTGCGCTCGGTCACCCGTGGCGAGCGCAGCCACGCTTCCAACTGCTCCCGGGCCGCGGCCGAGTCGCCGAGCCGGTTGAACCACTCGAACAGCGGCCGGAAAAACGGCGCGTGCGGCGCGGCCTCGGGCATTTTCAGGGCCAGCATCTGCAGGCCGTCCGAGAACAACGCCAGCTCCCGCGCCGCGCCCGCGCCCGTCTCGATTTGCAGCCGGTCCAGCGCACCTTCGGAGGTCAGGAACAGCGTCTCGTTGAGATACTCCCCGGCCGTGGGCCGGGTGAGCGCGCGCCAGGCGCCGTCGGCCCCGGCGACCACGACCGCGCCATCGCCCACTTGCGCGGCCCAGACGCCTCCGGCCGTGGCCACGCAGACCAGCAGCGTCGTAGCCAGGTCGCCCGAGCGGGCCTGACGCTTCTGCGCCTCGGCGCCGAGGGCGTCGCGGGCGGCCAGAAAGGCCGCGCGCAACCGGTGGCGTGTGGCGGGTTCGTCCCGCCCAAACTCGGCCAACTCCGGCGCGGCCTCAAGGTGATCCAGCGTGGCGCGGGTGGCGGTTTCGGAGCCGACCTCACTCAGGCGGGCCGAACCGGCGCCGTCCGCCACCGCGGCGAGCAGGACCCCGCGCACCACGCGCCAGGCCACGGCGTCCTGGCAGGGCAGGCCGGTTTTTTCGTGGTCCTTGCCGCGCACGGCGGCGGCGAGCACCGACCACGGTCGGGTGGCTTGGGAGCGTTGGACGAGGCGCAGGAGGGTCATGCGGGGCAGGGTAGGAGCGGCGGCTCAGCGGGTGGCCGGCTTGGGAGGAGTCAGACCAGTCGGACTTTTCAGACCGTGCCCCAGCCCGGCGGGGGCAGGGCGACCTGTTCGTCCGTGCGCGAGTGGGCCACGCTTTCCATGCTGCGGGAGAGCCACACAAACAGCTCGGTGAAGTTCAGGCCCTTGAGCTTGACCGGGGTGCGCACGACGATTTGTGCCAGCCGCTCCATGTTTGCGCCCTCGACGCCCACGGCAAAGAAGGCCACGCGCTTGGCGGCCTCGTCGTTTTTGAGCCGCTGGGCAGCGGCCTCGACGATGCTCTCCGGTTCGCCCTGCGGTTCGCCGTCGGTGATCATGAACACCCAGGGCCGGTAGTAGGCCACGCCGTTGGCGCGGTACTGCTGTTTGCGGGCCTGGATAATGTCCAGCGCCTTGTGGATGGCGCCGCCCATGAAGGTCTGGCCCTGGGCGGTCAGGCGCGGCGGCTCGAAGCGCTCGGCCGTGGTGAAGTCGTGGACCAGCTTGATTTCGTTGTCGAAGGTGACCACGGCCACCTCGACACGCCGGCAGGCCATGGGGTCCTTGACCAGTTGCTCCTTGAAGACCTGCAGGCCCTGGTTGAGCGCTTCGATGGGCGCGCCGCTCATCGAGCCGGAGGTGTCCAGCAACAGCACGCAGGGGCAGCGCGGCTCGGGGTTTTCCGCGAACTCGATCGCGTCTTCCAGTTTAATGTTTTCGGGCATAGGCGGGGGCAGTCTGGTTTGTCCGCCGGGCGGCTCAAGTATTGGTTTCGCGCGCCCTTGTAATGGGGCGGTCGTGGGAAGGCAAGCGCGCGCCGGTTCACCGCCCTTGGGTGGCGGCGTCCAGCGAGTCCAGTATGCCGCCAAAGTATTGGAGCCAGAACGAGACCACGAAATATCCCACCATGGCAGCGATGATTAGAAAGACCAGCCGAGGCGTCCATTCGGCCATGCGCTTGTATAGCCGCGCTGATTCGTCGGCGTAATCGCTATGCAGGTAACCCAGCGACTGGTCCAACCGGCCGCTCAACTCGCCGCTGCGGTACAGGCTCGTGAACTTGGCCGGAAACACGGACTCGCGAGCGATGGCCTCGCCCGGCGTTTCCCCCGCGATCATGCGCTCGCGCGCCTGGGCGGCGGCGCGTTCCAACGCGGGCGATCCGCTCGCCGCAGCCGCCAAAGTCCAAGCCTCGATGATGTTCACGCCGGCGTTCAACAGCGCCTCGAGGGCCAGTGTCAACCGCGCCAGTGCCATCGCGCGCCGCGCCCGGCCCAATATGGGGATGACGTGTAAGGCCTCCTCCCAAGCGGCGCGGAACCAGCGCGCCTGGCCGGTGTGGTTGAGGATCAGGATGGCCAGCTCGGCCAGCGCCAGAGCCGCCAGCGTCCCCAGCTTGGGCCAGACGAATCCCGCCACGTCGCCCTTCCAGATCAGGTTGGCCAGGGCGTTGGGCGGGAAAACCAGGATCACCAGCAGGATCAGAAAGGCCGGGTAGGCCAGATCGCTCAGCACTGAGCGGATTAACCGGGCGCGGTCTTTGTAATACTCGGCCAGGCGCCGACAGCAGGCGTCCAACCGCCCGCTTTTCTCGCCGGCGGCGATCAGGGCGATGTCAAAGTCCGGCAGCCAGCCGCGGCGGTTGGCCAGGGCCTCGGAGAAGGTGGAGCCCTGCTTGAGATCATCGAGCGCGCGGTCCAGCCGCGACCGGAAAGACGGACCGGGTGGCGAGGTGCGGATCAGTTCCACGGCCTGGACCAGCGTGATGCCCGAGGCCAGCATGCTACCAAGCTGGTGGTAGAGTTCGCTGAACGCGTCCAGCCGCCGCGGCGTCACAATCAAGGGCATGGCGTTAAATTGATGGTGTGAGCATGCGCCGGACCGCCAGGGAACTCAAGGTCGCCAGCACGCCCGGCGCGACATGCTTTCACTTTCGACCGGCCATGCCCGGAAAAATCACGCCCGACTCATCTCGCGGGTTGCGGCCGGCCGGAACGCGGCTAGCCTTGCGCGCCGTCCATCCGGTGCACACGGCTGCGCCAGGGGGTGGACGAAGGATTTTGACGCATCATGATCGGTTATCTGCGTAACCTGCTGGCCCCGCCCAAACCGGCTTCCCGGGCGGGCGGACCGATGTTTCGCGAATCGCCCGCGGTGGTCCGGCCACCGGCCCCGGAGAATCAAAGCCGGGGCCAGACGTACACCAAGGTCTTCCGCTACCGGCTTCCGGACGGTCAGACCCGCGAGCCGGAACGAGTCGAGGTGGTGGGCTCGTTCACGCACTGGCAGCCGGTGCTCATGAACCGCGACGGCAAGCTCGACTCCTGGCACGTGACGGTCCACCACATCCCCGGCAACCGCACGCACCATTACATGCTGCTGGTGGACGGGCAGCCGACCCATGACAAGAGCTGCGACGGCCTGGCGGTGCCGCACGGCCCGCACGAGGAGCGTTATCAGCTCCAGACCGACAAAGGCCCGCGTGTAATGATGCTTTTTGCGCAGACGCGTTGAGCGGCGAATGCCGTGCGGCTCTCGCCAGACGCCGGCTTGACGCCGGTCAACGTCGGTCCCTCGCCCTCTCCTCACTGTGGCGGCGTGAGAGCGATCCTTCCTTTAACTCGCACGCTCGCCCCAGTGGTGTTTTGCCGCGGCCATAGTGGTCTTTCTCTTAATCTGGTTCGCGCCCTCCGCCTTGCCCGGCTGGTTGTGCTCGCGACCGCGGTTTCTGTTTCCGCCGAAGTCGTCTGGCTGAGCAGCCTGGATCTGAGCAAGGTCCAGCAAGGCTGGGGGCAGGCGCAGGCGGACAAGGCGGTGACCGGTCGGCCGCTGAGCATCGCCGGCGAGCGGTTCGAGCGCGGCGTGGGCACCCACGCCCGCAGCACGCTCTGGATCGAGTTGGGCGGCGGCGCGGAGCGCTTCCAGGCCCGCGTGGGCGTGGACGATGCCGCCGGAAGCGAAAAGGCCAGCGTGGTGTTCAAGGTGGTGGGCGACGGCCGCCAGCTCTGGACCTCGGGCGTGATGCGCCCGGGCCAGCCCGCCCAGACCGTGGATGTGGACGTGCGCGGTTTGGCGCGACTGGTGTTGCTCGTAGAAGACGGCGGCGACGGGGTCAGCTTCGATCACGCCGATTGGGCTGAGGCACGGCTGCTGGTCGGCGGCACACGGCCGCAGGCCATTGATCGGCCGGTGCCGAACGAGCCCTTCGTGATCCTGACACCCAAGCCGGGTCCGGCCCCGCGCATCAACGGCCCGCTTGTCTATGGGTGCCGGCCGGGCAATCCGTTTCTGTACCGGATTCCCACCCAAGGCGAACGACCAATTAAATGGTCCGCCCGCGGGCTGCCCGCGACGCTGACGCTCCATCCAGACACCGGGATCATCACCGGCACCGCGCCAGCCCGCGGCGAGTATCGGGTCACGTTCACGGCCCGGAACGACCACGGCCGGGTGAAGCGCGAGTTCAAGATCGTGGCCGGCGACACGCTGGCGCTGACCCCGCCGATGGGCTGGAACCATTGGTACACGCATTACGATCGCGTCACGGACCGGCTCCTGCGCGAGGCGGCGGACGTGATGGTGAGCAGCGGCATGGCGGACGTGGGCTACCAGTACGTGAGCATTGATGACTGCTGGATGAACGCCGAAAAGCATGGCGACCCGCTGCGGGTCGGGCCCCTGCGCGATGCGGCGGGCAACATCGTGCCGAACCGCCATTTCCCGGACATGAAGGGTCTGACGGACTACATCCACAGCCGGGGTCTGAAGGCGGGCATTTACACCTCGCCCGGCCCGCGCACCTGCGGCGGGTTTGCCGGAGCGTGGCAGCACGAGGCGGCCGACGCCCGGCAATTCGCCGAGTGGGGCTTTGACCTGCTCAAATACGACTGGTGCTCCTACGGTGAAATCGCGGCCAAGGACCCCGACCCGGAAGGGGTGAAGTTCAAAAAACCGTATGCGCTCATGAGCCGGCTGCTGCGCGAACAGAAGCGCGACATCGTGCTGAACCTCTGCCAGTACGGCCTGGGCGAAGTCTGGAAATGGGGCGCTGAAGTCGGCGGCCATTCGTGGCGTACCGCCGGCGATCTGGGGTTCGAGCTGGACCGCATCTTCGAGGTCGCGCTGAAGAACGCCGAGCACCGCGACTGGCAGAAGCCCGGCGCCTGGAACGACCCGGATTACATCCAGATCGGCTACATCGGAGCCACCAGCGGCATGGGCCTGCCGAAGCCCTGCCCGCTATCTCCCAGCGAGCAATACGCGTTCATGTCGCTCTGGAGCCTCATGGCCGCGCCGCTCTTTTTCAGCGGCGACATGGGCAAGCTGGACGAGTTCACCCTGAATGTGCTCTGCAACCCCGAGGTAATCGCGGTGAACCAGGACCCGCTCGGCCAGTGCGCCCGCGTCGTGACGCTCGACGAGGACACTTTCGCCATGATCAAGGACCTGCACGACGGCGCGAAGGCGGTGGGCATTTTCAACAAGGGCGAGTTCCCGGTCCCGGTGAAGCTCACGTGGTCGTCGCTCGGCCTCAAGGGCTCGCCGCGGGTGCGCGACCTGTGGCGGCAGAGGGACCTCGGCCGGATGCGCGAGTTCACCGGTGAACTCCCGCGCCGGGGCGGGGTCTTGCTGCGGCTGGACGGGGCACGGTAGCGGCGGACTTGCCTTCGCGCGCCAACTGGGGGCAGGCTTGGACATGAACCAGCCCATTCGTCCGCCCGTCCTGCCGGAGCTTTCGCGCCGCGATTTCCTGCAACGCACCACCGCTGTGGCCGCGCTGGCTTCAACGGCCGCCGCCCGCGAACCGGCGCCGCGCAAAACACCCCGCCTGCCGGCGGGGCCGAACAGCAAGATTCACGTGGGCCTGATCGGCTGCGGCGGCATGGGCCGGGCGAACCTGAACAACTGCGCGCAGTATCCTGACGTGGTCGTGACCGCCGCCTGCGATGTGTGGGCGCAGCGGCGGGACAGCGTCGTGGCCCGGTTCAAGGACACTTGTAGGCCCTACCTAGATTTTCGTGAACTGTTGGCCCGGCCGGATGTGGACGCGGTCATCATCGCTACGCCGCCGCACTGGCACGCGCTCCAGGCCGTCGCCGCCTGTGAGGCCGGCAAGGACATTTATCTCCAGAAACCGATGACCCTGCACCTGGGCGAAAGCCTCGCGGTCCGCAACGCGGTGAAGCGGCACGGCATCATCAGCCAGATCGGCACGCAGATTCACGCCAGCGACAACTACCGTCGGGTGGTCGAGTACGTCCGTTCGGGCAATCTGGGCCGGATCGGCGTCGCTCGCACCTTCAACGTGATGAACCAGTCGCCCGACGGCATCGGGCGCGCGCGCCCCACGCCGGTGCCGGAAGGGCTGGACTGGGACCTCTGGTGCGGCCCCGCGCCGCGGTGCGACTTCAATCCCACCCTGGCCACCGACTCGTACTATCACAGTTCTTGGATGGCCTATTCCGGCGGCTGGACTCCCGGTATGGCGCCGCACATCATTGACCTGCCGGTCTGGGCGCTCGAGCTGGGCTATCCTACGGTCACCAGCTCGGCGGGGGGGCGGTACGTCTTGCGTGACGATGGCGACGCTTACGACCATCACGAGGTGCTGTGGCAGTATCCGGGGTTCACGCTCACCTGGATGTCGTCACTCACAAACAGTTATGACTTCTTGATGAAGTCGCAGCCGCCCGAGCGCCGGCTGGGCATTTACTTCCACGGCGAGAACGGGACGCTATACGCGAACTACGGCATGTTCCGGCTGCTGGCCGAAGGCGACCGGCTCAAGGACAAGGAACCGCCGCCGGCTTCGATTCCGCCGTCGCCCGGACACGAGCGCGAATGGCTCGATTGCATCAAAACGCGGCAGCAGCCGAGTTGCAGCGTGTTCTACCACGTGCGGGTGGATGTGCCGCTCGTGCTGAGCTTGCTTTCCCTGAAGCTGGGCCGCGCGATCCGGTTTGATCCGGCCACCGAGCGGATTGTGGGCGACAGCGAGGCGGCGGACCTGGCCGTGCCGCGTTACCGCGCGCCGTGGAAATTTCCGCGAGAATACCTGAAGGCTTGACGCTGCCAACCCGCCACCCTGAAGGGACGAAAGCGAACCGTTCGACGCGCTGACAGACCGCGCGGAGTCGGCAGCAAGTTGCCGCCACCCCCGGGCAAATTGACCGTGTCATCCGGCGGCAACGGCGTCATTCCGGTCAAATCAGGCTGGCGATGTGCCGTTGGACTTCCCGCACCACCTCCTCGACGTTGGTCCGCGCCAGCCGTTCGAGCACGCGGCTCCAGCGGTAGGCGAAGTTGCCGGCTGGATCCGCGGTCAGGTGCTTGAACAGGCCGTCGAACGCGGCTTTGCGCAGCTCGTAGTCCCGAAAAAGCCGCTGCAGCTCATCCCGAAAAGCCGCCAGGTAGGCCTCGGCAAAGGCCCGCGGGTCTGCCACGTTTTCCGCCCGGCAGTTGGCCGGCCCGGCGTAACTTTGGGCAAATGGCAGGAGCGTGGGTGTGCGCCAGTCGGTGAATGCGCCGCTGTGATCCACCAGGAAGAGGTGACGCGGCAGGCCGTCGGAACCTTCCACGATGATTTCGTCGCCGTTGTCGAAGAGCGGCTCGCCGGGTGTGTTGGGAGTCGCCGGTTCGAGCGTGCGGCCCACCACGAGGTTGGGGGCGGCCGCCGTGCCCAGCAGGCGGGCCAGGGCGAGGGCGTAACGGGGGTCCTGCAGTTTGCGTTCCGGCACGCTGTTGGTGGGAAGGCCGGCGAGATATTCGCGCTCGAAGTAAATGACCGGCAGGCGCAGGTTGCGGTACTCCGTGCGCACGCCCTGGTAACGCTCCGTGACCCGCCGCATGTGAACGCGCGGCGGCAGGTGCATGCCGAATTGCAGGCAGCCCAGCCGGCGGTCGAGCGTGTAATCCAGGTACTCCTCGGTCTCAAGGATCGCGCCGACCAGATCCATGCGCGGACGGCCCTGCGCGTCCACTTCGGCCAGGCGTTCCGCGATTCCCCAACGTTGCACGCGCAGAAACAACACGCGGGCCTGGGGCTCGTCGCGCACCTTCAGTTCCGCCAGATAAACCCCGCGACGACCCCGCGGGCGTGCCGTCGCAGTGGTGGTGGCCTCCACGCGGGCCAGGTTCAAGTGCTCCAGGTTGCCGTATTCGCGGATGAAATTCGCGATGAACCCCCGGGCCAGCGAATCCCAAAACGGCACCAACTCGGGATTGTCCGGCGGCGCGTCCGCCGTGGGCAGAAAGGATTCAAAAATAAATTCGCCCTGCTCGAACCGTCCGCCCGGCAGCCAGCGCAGCTTGAGCATGGATTCCACCCCGGGGTGCAGCACCGGATCGTCCCGCCCGTTCCGCTCCGAGGCTCCCGTGATGGCGAGGAGCATCCGGGCCCGCCAGTAGTCCGCCTCCACGTCATCCTCCCGCAGCAGCTTGTCCGTGGCCTCCCGGAACATCCGCGCCAGTTCGTCGTAGCGCGCGCGCAACGGTGCGGAAGCCAGATCGCCGAAGCCCGGCCCATTGAACAAGGGCGCGCCGAACTTCAGGGGGTCAACGCCGAAGAAGGCCAGCTCGGGATTGCCGTGCCGGTTGCGCTGGTCGCAGTGTTCGCGGATTTCATCCAGTTGCCGGGCCAGCGAGTCATCGTCGAGCCGCCCGAGCCCGGCAAACTCCTGGTAGGTCAGCCAGCGCGTGCCGGACTGGGCATTGTAATAGTAAATCGGCTGGCAACGGATCGCCACGCGGCTCTGCCGGATGGCTTGAATGGCCGCGGCCCGGTCGAAGACCACCGAAAACATCCGCCACAACTCGCCCCGCTCGCGCAGCGCCTGGCGCACCCGGGGATCGTGCGTGCGAGCAAAGCGGATCCGGTGCTTGGGCACCTCGCAGGCGTCCTGTAAGAGTTGATCGGTCTGGAACGCGAGATCGAGCCGCTCCACCTCCGGGCGGATGAGCACCACGTCGCCCGGTTCGAACACCAGGTCCACGCTTTCCGCCGCCTCCCAGTACAACCGCCGTTTGGTCCAGGGTTTGCCATCGGCCGCCGTTTCGGACCGCTGGAGCCATTCCATGAAACGCGCCCGTTGGAACGAATGAATCGGCGGTTCGGTGATGAGCAGTCGGTGCCGTGGAAACAGCGTGCCGATAGCGGAAAGGTAGCTGCCATCCGGGTTTCGCGCGAAGGGTCTGGGTCCGAGCGTTTCCATCGCCGCAAGCTAGGGGTTCACGACGGTCCGTCCATCGGAAATTATCCACCGGCTGCGCACCGGACGGATGCCGGATTTTGACCGCGGGCTCCTGGTAGTTGACGTCCGACTTCCGACCTCCGAGTTCCCGCGCCTGCCTTCAGTCCTTGGGCAGCACGAGTTTCTCCGGTCGGTATGTCGCCTGGATTTCCGGAACCACCGCGCCATCCGGGCGGCGGCCGTGGCCGCCGGGCAGGCGCCAGCCCCGGCGGAGCAGCAACGTCAGCACCGCCGGCAGGACCACGACGCCGACGACCATGCAGGCCGTGGTGCTGATGGACATCAGCAGGCCCAGGCTGGCGATGCCGCGATGCTGGGCGAGCATCAAGCTGCCGAAACCGGCCACGGTGGTGAGCGCCGAGAGCAGGACCGCCTTGCCCGTGCTGCGGCCGAAGATCGTGGGCGCGCCTTCCTCGGCGAAGCGGTTGAGGACATGGATGCCGTTGGTGACGCCGATACCCACAGCCAGCGGCAGGGTCATGATGTTGGCCGGGTTGAAGGGCACGCCCGCCCAACCCATGAACCCCGCCGTCCACAACATGCCCAGTCCCACCGGGAGCAACGCCAGGATCACGCAGGTAAGGCTGCGAAAATGGATGAAGACCAGCACCACCACCGCCGCCAGGGCGTAGTAGGCGGCCTCGAGGTAACTGTCCTTGAGCAGGGTGATGTATTCGTAGAGCTGCACGGGTTCGCCCGTCACATCAGGCGCCAACTGACGGATTTCGCGCACAAAGGTCTCTTGATTAACGCGCTCCCAGACATTCGAGCGTGGGTTAACCTGGAGCAGGTAACGGTCGCCGTTTTTGCTAATGAAGCGATGCCGCAACGGTGCGGGAATGTCCGCGAGCCGCAGCGGTGCGGTGTCGTCCTGATGTTTGATGGCGTTGAGGGTCTGGTGCAGGTCAAGCAGCAGCGCCCGCTGAAAGTCGCCAAGCTTTTGCGCCGCCGTCTCGGGGTCGGTGTCGGCAATGGCGGCGTTTAGCCGCGCGAGGGCCGCGCGTGCCCCGCGCAGCGTCTCCGAAATTTCCTCCTCGCCGCCGCGGTCGGACAAACTGGCGCCCAGACCGACGTAGGCCTGGAGCAGGCGGATGGTCTGCCGCAATTCCGCCAGGTTAACCGGGTCCGGGTCCACATCGGGGAATCGCAGGCCGGCGAGGTGGGCGCGGATCTGGCGGACGAGCGCGAGCTTGCCGGTCTGGTCCTCGGTTAGGTAGTTGACCATCGAATCCACGCCCGCCACGGTGGGCAGGGCATCGAGGCGGGTCTGCAGCTCGCGCGCCTCCTCGAGGGAATTGGCGGTGACGACGCCGAAGATGACCGAGCGGCTGGCGTGGTTGATGAGCTTGTGCTCGTACACCACCGACGAGAGGTCCGCAGACTGGAGGTTCAGCAGGTTGTGATCGAACCAGACCCGCCGCAACTGCCCGGCGGCCAGGAGCGTGACAGTGACGGCCAGCCCGAGGGTGAACCCGGGCCGGTTCAGCCAGAGCCGCTCCAGGCGGGCGCGAGGATCGGCCGCAGGTTGGAGCTGGTCCAGGATGTTTTGCCGGCCGCGCAGCAGCAACACCGGGAGCAGCGTGAACATCGGCACCAGACACAGCAACAGGCCGCCGCCGCAGATGAGACCCATTTCCCGAATGCCCTTGAAGTCCGTCAAACCCATCGCGAGAAACGCCCCGGCCGTCGTGAAGCAGCCCGTGAAAATGCCCTTGCCGGTGTTCACCAGAGCGATTTCCAACGCCTGCCGCTCGGTTCGGCCATGCCGCAATTCCTCCTCGTAACGGCTGACCAGATGAATGCCGAAGTCTATCGCCAGGCCGATGAGAATGGGCAGGAAGGTGATGGTGAGGATGTTCAGGTGGCCAACGGTCGCGGTGGCGTAGGCCAGCGTGTACGCCAGGCCCACCACCAGACACACCACGGCCTTCACCGGTCGGCCGGTCTCGTGGTAGCCGTAGATGAACAAAAGCGCGCAGAGCACCAACGACACGATCGAGGCCAGGAAGGTGTCCTTTTGCGCCTGCGCCATCTCGTCCAGCTCCAGCACGGGGCCGCCGGTGAGGCCCACGTTCACGCCCGGCACCTCGGCGCGGGTCCGATCCATCAGTTCGCGGAGGCGATGTACGGCGTCCTTGTTTAGCCGCTCGTTCAACGGGCGGGCAGTGGCGAGGTAGATCCGATTGCTGGCAAAGGTGATGTACAACTCCTGCTCGGCTTGCTCGCCGCCGCCAAACAGCGCCGTGATACCCGGCGAGGGTGGAGAGCCCGGCCGGCTGAGGGCGTCGGCCGCCTGTTCGGCGATGCGTCCCAGCGCGGGCAACGTTTCCAGCAGCGCCTGGTTCGCTTGTGCTTCTGGATCGCGCGCAGAAGATCGAATCTGGGCGGTGATCGTGCGGAACAGCGAGTTCAGGTTGGTGACGCGGGCGAAGTTGTCGAGCACGGGCCGGGCTTCGCGCAAACGCTCGGCCATCTCGACCAGGATGGTTTCATTGGTGACAAACAACAGCGCCTTCGGCCCCATCAACTTGAGGTCGCCCTTGTAAAACACATCGGTGAAGAGGTTGGTCTCCGCCTCCAGCCGCGCGCCCAGGCGCTCCACGAACTGGCGGTTTTTCTCGATGTCCTCGCTTTCCACGATCACCACCAGCTCATCCTGCGCGGCGAATTCGCGCCGGTACTTGAGATAGGCCTGGTGGTAAACCTTGTCCTCGCCCAGCAGGTGGTTGCGGTTGGTGTCGAACTCCAGCTTCGCCACGGTGTACAGAATCGAAACCAGGAAGAGCACCGCCTGGGGATAAAAGAACAACCGCGGATAACGACACAGCCGATCCGCCAGGCCGGTGAGCGTCCGGCTGATCCAGGTGGTGCGTGTCGCATCCGCGCCAAGTGCCTTGTTTGCGGCGGGGGCTGGCTGGGGTTGGGGTGGGGTAGCTCCGACCATCACGGCGTCACGGCGGAGAACCCGGCGTTCGTGAAGACCTCCTTCACGTCGTCGTGTTCCTCGAGGGCCTCGATCAACTTATCCAGCGCCTCCGCCGCGGCGGGATCCTCCACCGGAACCGTGGTGAGGGGCAGGTGCGTCACCGCCGCGCTGGCGGGCTTGATGCCGGCGGCATCAATGGCGCGATGCACCGCCTCGAACCGGCCCGGCTCGGTCAGGATTTCAAAGCCCTCCGGCTCGGAGCGAAAATCCTCGGCCCCGGCTTCGAGGGCAATTTCCATGAGCCGGTCCTCGTTCGCGGCGTCCCGTGTCACAAAGATCTGCCCTTTGCGTTGAAACAGGCGGCTCACCGCGCCCGCGGTGGCGATGCTGCCGCCGTGTCGGGTGAGGATGCTGCGCACCTCGGCGGCGGTGCGGTTGCGGTTGTCGGTGCTGACCTCGATCAGCAACGCGACGCCGGGTGGTGCAAACGCCTCGTACACGAGATCCTCGTAGTTGGCGGCTTCGCCCCCACCGGTGCCTTTCTTGATGGCGCGCTCGACGTTGTCGGACGGCATGTTTGCCGCGCGGCACTTGAGCAGCGCCAGACGCAGGCGCGGATTGAGGTCGGGATCGCCGCCGCCGAGCTTGGCGGCGATGGTGACTTCGCGCGAGAGCTTGGCGAAAAGGCGCGCGCGTTTGGCGTCAATCGCACCCTTGAAGTGCTTGACCTTCGCCCATTTGCTATGGCCTGCCATGGCTGGAATGCGAAATCCGCAGCCGGTTTCGGCGGCGCGGAAACGCACTGCAAACTAGCGGGTTTTCGCCGCCGGCGAAACTTCAAAAATGGGTTTCGTTAGCAAGGGGGCGCCGCCACCTTTTTGCACCCGCCTCGAAGCGCGCGTATCGCTGGGGGGCGGCGATCCGCGTGGCTGCTGCCCTGAACCAGTTTTCTACTCAACGCCGAAGAGACTGCCGGCCCAGCCTTCGGGCAGGTTACCCGGCTCTACGGCCGGCCGGTCACACCAACGGCCGCCGGCGAGGCACCGGTGCCAATCACCGAATGCCCCATCAGGCCAGGAGACCGCGCAACACGGTGATGGCCCGGCCGCTCAATTGCGCGCGGTTGCCGCGCATCCCCACGCGGACCAGCCCGCCGCGCGGTGAGGCTTGAAAGCCAACCAGGTCCGGCCGGCCCAACCGTTGCTGCCAGAATGGCCCCAGCGCGCAGTGAGCCGAGCCGGTCACAGGGTCTTCATTTACCCCCGCCGCCGGCGCAAAGAACCTTGAAAGAAAATCAACCCCGACCTGGTCCGAGTGGCTGGTGACGATGACCCCGCGCGCCGGCAGTCGCGCCAAAGCGCTGAAATCCGGCACAAGCCCGCGCAGCGCGGCGGCTGATTCCACTTCGATCAGATAGTCAAACTCGTTCCGGCCCACAAAGAGCGCTTTCGCGCCCAGCGCCGTGGTGAGCCCGTCCGGCGTCGGACAGGCCGCGACCGGCATGGCTGGAAAGTCCATGGTGATGTCCGGACCCGTCTGCGTAACGTTCAACCAGCCGCTTGGTGTGTGAAAACGAATTGTGCCGCCGGCGGGCGCGCGGCCGGTCTCCCACAGCGTGTGCGCGCTGGCCAGCGTGGCGTGCCCGCAAAGCGCGACCTCGACCTTCGGGGTGAACCAGCGCAGGTCCCAGCCGTCGGCGCGCGGCGACACGAAGGCGGTTTCCGAAAGGTTCATTTCAGCCGCCAGTGCTTGCATCCAGCCGGGCTCGGCCGGGCCGGGCAGCAGGCAGACCGCGGCCGGATTGCCGGTAAACGGGGCTGTGGCAAAGGCGTCCACGATGAACAAGGGCACACTCATACCGTGCAAGGGTGGCTGGGCCGGTCCCGGCGTCGAGTCAGAAGCTGCGCTCGCGCGCGGGTGCCCCGCCCGCGTCGGCCGGTCCCGAAACACCGCTTCGGCGCTCCGCGAAACTGGACGTCGGTAGTCACCACCCTCTGTAATCGTTCGGAGGGGCAAGCTGCGCATGGTCCGCGCCTTTTACGCCCCGGACCTCTCACGAGGTTGACACCCGGGCTGGCCTGCCCGACTTTTCAGCCGGAGCATCAAATATGAAACCATTTGCCTCGCCACCGGTCGTAATCGCCGTCGGGTGTCTGCTCCTGGGCGGCGTGGCGGGCGCCCAGCCCCCCATGCCAGCCACCAACTCGCCACCGGCAGCGCCGCCCACCGCGCCGCAGACGGTGCCCCGGGCATCCAGCGTGACCAACCTCGTGGAAGCCGCGGACGACGCCACCCGCCTGCCGCCGCCCGCCAAACCGCCGACGCTGGTAAAACCGTCCCCGGTGCCGCTGACGCCAACACGGTACGGCGGGTTCTTCGGACAGGCGATGGAGTCGGAGCAGCCCTGGCAGTTGTTGAACCCCCTCGCCCCGCCCGAATACGGCGACGGCACCCAAAACCTGTCGGTCAATCCGGTCACCGGCCGGGCCGAGGGCCTGACGCTGTTTTCGATTCAACTCAAGCCCAAGCCGGGCTCGAAGAAGCCGCGCCCGCGCGAAGCCGGCACGCGGTGACCTCCTGTGGGTCTCACCGTGCGGCTTGAGCCCGCATGGCGGCGATGAGCGCGTTGTTGAACGCCTCTGCCGGGTTGTAGCCCAGCACGCGCAACTTCACGTGCAGAGCCGCCACTTCCACAAGCCGTGCCACGTCACGTCCCGGACGGATGGGGATGGTCATGTGCGGGACCGGCACGCCCAGGATCGTCTTGGTTTCCATCTCGGCGCCCACCTGCTCGACTTCATCGGTCGGGGCCCACTGCTTGAGTGTGACCACGAGGTCCACCCGCTTTTCGGTGCGGATGCCTTTGACGCCAAACATGGCGGGCACGTCCACCAGGCCGATGCCGCGCACTTCCATGAAGTTGCGGCCCAGGTTCGGGCTGGTGCCGATGATGTCCTTGCCGCCGCTGAGGCGCACCAGGGTGGTATCGTCCGACACCAGGCTGTAGCCGCGTTCGACAAGCCCGACGGCGCACTCGCTCTTGCCCACACCCGGCTCACCCATGATGAGCACCCCGATGCCGCGGATGTCCACCATGCTCCCGTGGATGCGGTCCCGCGGCGCAAACATCTCCTCGAGGGCCAGGGTGGCGCGGTTGATGAACTTCATCGTGACCAGCGGACAGCGGAAGGCCGGCACCGCGGCCGCCTCAGCCCGACGGAGGAAGTCCGCGTCCGGCTTACCGCCGCGGCAGAACACCGCGCAGGGTATGCGCGTGGCGAAGAACTCCGCGTACCGCGCGCCCCGGGCGGCCGGCGGCAACGAGCGCAGATAGTACATCTCTGCATTACCGAACACCTGGACGCGGTTTTCGGCGAAGTACTTGCGGAATCCGGCCAGCATCAGGCCCGGACGGTTGACCGTGGGTTCCTTGATCACGCGGCCGAGGCCGCGCTCGCCGGCCACCAGACGCAGTTCCAGTGCTTTTTCCTGGGCGCGAAAGAAGCTCTCCACCGTGACGGGCTTGGGCGGTTCCATGGATGCAACGGATTGAGTTCGGGCTCGCGGCCAGCCTGCGCCGTCCGACGGCCGGCGCAACGGAAAAATCGCCTCAGAGGTTGAACTCCGGCCCGAGATAAATCTCCCGGGCCTGGGGATCGCTGACCAGCTTCTCGGCCGGGCCTTCGAGAAGGACTTCACCCTTGTGGATGATGTATGCGCGGTCCACCAGCTTAAGCGTCTCGCGCACGTTGTGGTCAGTGATGAGGATGCCCAGGCCCCGTTCCTTGAGCCGGCGGACGATCTTCTGCACCTCGTAAACGGCGATCGGGTCAATGCCGCTGAACGGCTCGTCCAGCAGCATCAGCTTCGGGCTGGTGATGAGCGCGCGGGTGATCTCGAGCCGGCGTTTCTCGCCGCCGCTGAGCTGGTATGCCCGGCTCTTGGCCAGCGGCGTGAGATCCAGTTCATCCAGCAGGTACTGCAGGCGCAGCGCCCGTTCGTCGCGGCTCAGCTTGCAGGTCTCGAGGATGGCCAGGAGGTTTTGCTCGACCGTGAGTTTGCGGAACACCGAGGGCTCCTGGGTGAGGTAACCGATCCCCAGCCGCGCGCGCTGGTGCATGGCCAGATGGCCGATGGGCCGGCCTTGAAAACGCACCACGCCTGCGTCCGGCCGCACCAGGCCCACGATCATGTTGAAGGTGGTTGTTTTGCCCGCGCCGTTGGGGCCCAGCAAGCCCACGATCTCGCCCGCCTGCACCTGGATGCTGACGCCGTTCACCACCCGCCGCTTTCGATACTCCTTGACCAGTTTCTCGGTATTGAGCAACGGGTCAGCGGCGGCAGTGGCGACTTCGTTGCCGGCGGTCCGGGTCGGCTGCGGGGCGGATTGAGTCGGGGGCGCCATGCGGTTTGAGGATTCACGGGCTGAACGGGAGCACCAGGCGATTGGTGATCCGGTTCGTCAAACCGAACGTCCATTCGATGCGGAAGGCGCCCCGCCCGTGCGCGCGTCCTAGTCGCGTGTCCCAGGTCAGCGACGTGGCGTCGGTGATGCGTCCTTCCGGTGTGACCACCACCGGCTGGCCGGTGAGTACCAGCAGGCCGGTGTCATCCGCGTAAGTCGCCTCCTCGCCCTCAGCGCGACGCTGGCCACGGAGGATCCGAACCTGTCCCGAGGCGACGGCTGTCTCCAGACGGTTGGTGCCCGCGTGGAACCGGGCAGCGACCTGTTCGGCGTTCACGGTTGTCACCACGGGTGCGGCGTCGGGACGGGGGACCTCACTTTGCCAGCCACGCACGCCGCCAGCGGCCGTGAGACGGCTCAAGGTGCCGGTCTCGGCGAATTCCACCCGCAAACGTTCGCATTCGAGGGTACGGGTCAAGAGCCGGCGTTTCGGCTGCTCAAACTGTTCGAGCCGCACGGCGCCCGCCGCCTCGACCGCCTCCAGCCGCTCGCGATACGTTACGGTCAGTTCGCGACAGGTGAGTTGGCTGAGTGGCCGGTCGGCTTCGAGCAGGCGCGCCTGAACAGGCGGGGTGAAACTGAGTCGCCCGGCCCGAAAGCTCGCGGCTTCCGACTCGACCTGCACCATCCGGTTCGTCAAGGAACGAGCGGGGGGACCGTTTGTGTCGCCGATACCGGGGAGGTGGCCGACAAACGACCCCAGTGGCAATCGCAGTTGTGCCTGCCCACACACGTCCACAGCCTGCTCCACGGTGTGCAGGCAAAGCGCGTCGCCGCGCACCTCGCGGCCGCCGGCGGCCCAGACCGGGTTGCCGGTCAGTTCCAGCACCTCGTTGGTAAACACGGCGCGCACGGCGTTGGCCCGCCAGGCACCGGCCGTGTCATGGATCACGACGTTCGTCTCGGCCAGTACGGCCTGCACCGGGCCATTCGTGGGCGGCAGGACCAGCGTGAGCGCGCCGGCGTTGAGTTCAATAAAGTCGGCAGGCGGTTTGGCAGCCGTCGGTGCCGGGGCGGGGCCGAACAAAGACCAATCGGCAAGGCTGTTCGTGCCGGCTGGTAACTTGAGCGATGCGTGCCCCAGCGCTCGCAAGGTTTGAAGACCGCCGCGCCGGGCACGCTCGAGCAGGAACAGGTCTGCGCGGGCTTCGCGGGCGGCGTCACTCCAGTGCGGGCGGCCGGTCAGTTCCACGACTTCACCGTCTTCGGCCAGGCGGTACTCGGCTCGCTCGCTGGTGGCGCGGCTGCCGTCGCGGCGGCTGAGGATAACCACGTCCTGTTCCGCGAGCAGGTGGTCGAACTTGCCGCTGGCGCCGCGCTGCACGGTGAGCCGCTCGCAACGCACTTCGAGCTCGGGGTCGCTGGCCAGCACCTCGTCCTGGAAGCGGACGACGTTCGAGGCGTAATTGAGTCGCAACCGGCCGGCTTCGATGATGAGTGTGTCGCTCTGCGTCCCCGCGGCGGGTTGCTTGCGGACGATGGTCCGGATCTGGTTCGATACCACCAGATCGCTCGCGTCTTGCGACCATTGGAAGCCCACGCCTTCGAGAGTGAGCTGGCCATCCGTAGTGGACACCCGGAGGCCGTCGGCCGATGAGACGCGGCTGTTCCGGAGGTCCACCACGCAATTGGTCGCGAGCACGAGCAGGTTGGCGTTCGTGTTGCCGCGGGGATCGTAGTGTTCGACACGCGCGGTTTCCAGGAGCACGGAACCGTCCGGTCGGGTCCGCGCGCCGGTGCCGGTGAGCAGGCCGGTCTGCTTGTTCTGGCTGAGCAAGGGCAGGCGGAACTCGCGCGCCTGGCCGGCGGGTTGTGCCGCACATGCCACTTCCGCGCCCGCAGCCAGGGCGGTCAGTATCAGAAGCAACCGGGGTCCGTTCACGCCCAGGCTCACGCGGAATACTCGGCCACCAGCGGCGCCCATTTGTCCTGGGCCTTGAGGATCATTTCCGCCACTTCGCGCACCGCGCCGTGGCCGCCGGCGGCCTTGGTCACGTAATGCGCCAACGCCTTCACCTCGGGGATGCCCTGGCCGACGGTCACCGCCAGACCCGCGCGCTTGAGCGGCCCCAGGTCCACGATGTCGTCGCCCATGAAGCACACGTCGTCCCAGGTGAGATTCGTCTGGGCCAGGATGTTTTCAATGACCTCCACCTTGCTGCCGGGCGCCTGGTGCAGGTAATCAACCTGCAGGTCCTCGGCGCGCTTGGTGGTCGCGATCGAGGCGCGATGCGAAACCCAGCCCACCTTCACGCCCTGCCGTTGAAGCAGGCGCAGGCCGAAGCCATCGCGGATGTTGAAGCGCTTGGTTTCTTCGCCGTTACCCATGAACACGCCTGCGTCGGTGAGGATGCCGTCCACGTCGCACAAGAAGAGCTTCACGCGCTTGAGCCGCTGTTCCAGTTGCGGGTCGCGCGGCGGCGGGGCACTGGCTGGTGGTGGACCCGCGGGCGCGGGCATCGCGGCCTCGTAACCGGATTCCTCGCGCGGGTGTTCTGACCGCCGTTCCGCGCGTGGGCGGTATTGACGGGGTCGCTCCCGGTAGCGCTCCTCGTAAGGTCGGTTACTGTACGGCCGACGCTGGTAGAACGGGCGGTCGGAGTATTCTTCGCCGCCGTAGTCTTCCGACTCGCGCCGGGCGCGGCCGCGATAACCGCCTCCCCCTCCGCCGCCGCGGTAAGGACGCGGGCCGTAGGCTGGCGGGGCGTCCTCGGGCCGGCGGGTGGGGCGGGCGAATTTCGTGGTACCGTAAGGTTTGGGTGGGTGGGGTTTCATTAAAGGGCCTCGTGCAGGCGAATCAGTTGGTCAAGCAGGCGCGGAAGCTGGTTCAGCGGAATCATGTTCGGGCCGTCGCTGAGCGCGTGGTCCGGGTGCGGGTGGGTCTCAAAAAACACCCCGTTTGCGCCCGCGGCCACGGCGGCGCGGGCCAGCACTGGCACGAACTCGCGCTGGCCGCCGGAATGGTCGCCGCCCGCGCCGGGTAGTTGCACCGCATGGGTGGCGTCGAAAATCACCGGCCAGCCAAAGGCACGCAACTGCGCCAGACAGCGCATGTCCACCACCAGGTTGTGGTAGCCGAAGGTCGTGCCGCGCTCGGTCACCAGCAGGCGGCGGGCGCCGGCCTCCACGGCCTTGGCCACCACGAGGCCCATCTCGGCAGGCGATAGGAACTGACCTTTCTTCAAATTCACGATGCGGCCCGTGGCCACGGCGGCGGCGATGAGGTCGGTCTGGCGGCAGAGAAAGGCCGGGATTTGCAGCACGTCCACCACCTCGGCTGCGGGCGCCGCCTGCGCCCCGGTGTGGATGTCCGTGAGCACCGGCACCCCGACTTCGCGACGCACCTTGGCGAGCACGGCCAGGCCGGTGTCGAGACCGGGGCCGCGAAAGGACTTCGCCGCGGTGCGGTTGGCCTTGTCGAAGCTGGCCTTGAACACGTACGGCACGCCCCGCCGGGCGCAGTGCCGCGCCACGAACGCCGCCACGCGCAGACACAACACCTCGCTCTCGATCACGCAAGGACCGGCGATCAAGCTGAGGCGCCGCGGCGAGCGAAGCAGGTTCCAGATGGGGCCGAAGGCGTCGGACACGGGTCGGTTGTACCAGCCGCCGCCGGACAACGCAAAGCATTGCGTGCCCCGCGTCGGGTTGCCGTGGCTGCCAGCATCCGACTGTGGCAGCCTGTTCGTTCCCGAGGACCGAACGCCGCGTGCCCAAATCTTGGAGGGACGAGTTTCACCTGCCTCAATGCCTGTCCGAACCGCGGACATCGCCGTTCGTGCTCCAAACGCCGCGCGTCGTGGAACCTTGCCCACCGAAAAGCGCCGGCCGAGCATAACTCGGGGTTGGCGCAGGTCGGGTTTCAGGTCAGAATAGAGCATGTCCGTAACGCGTCGAACCGCGCACGTCATGATTCGATTGCTTCTCCTCGTGGGCGCGATGCTGGCCAGCCAGGGTCTCCAGGCGGCCGAGCCGCCGATTTTTCAAATGAGCTTCCAGGATGCCGAGCCCGGCAAGGTGCCGAACGGCCTGTTGGTGCTGGACGGCGGCTTTGTGGTGCGGGCCGAGGGTGACGCGCGCTTTCTCGAACTGCCCGGCGCGCCGCTGGAAACGTACGGCGTTCTGTTCGGCCCGGCCCAGACGAACGACGTGGCGGTGACCGCGCGGATCTTCGGCACGGGCAGCGGCCGGCGCTTCCCGGCCTTCGCGGTTGGGCTGGGCGGGGTCAACGGCTACAAGCTCCGCGTCAGCCCGGGCAAGAAGCAACTCGAGTTGATCAAGGGCGACTCGGTACTGCAGAGCGTGCCGTTTGCTTGGGAATCTGGGAGATGGACCCACCTGCGCCTGCAAATCCGCCAAGCCGGAGCCGCGTCTAGGGTGGAGGGCAAGGCATGGGGCGACGGCGGCGACGAGCCGGCTCAGTGGCTCATCAGCTACGACGAGTCCGAAGCGCCGCGGCCCGGCCGGGCTTCGATCTGGGGCGCGCCTTACGCCGGTACGCCCATCCGGTTCGACGACCTCGAGGTGCGTCCCGCGGCGGCCGGTTCCTGAGCTGCGGCATTGCGGAGTTTCGCCGCGGCAAGAGTCCCACCTGCTGCTGGGTCGCCGTGCGCCGAGCGGCAATCCACCTGGCGGCTCGCCGGGCCGGCTGTCAGCCTCAACCAGACAGCATGATGCAACTTTCTGCGGAGCCAGGATGACTGGTATACTACCTGTAGGGTGGAAGTCGCACTCCTGTGCGGGTGTGGGAAACTGTGGTGCGGCAGAGTCGCCGGTGCGGGGTCAAACTCGTTGCCTTGCCCCCGGGTGACTGTTATTTCTGGTGCCGTGCCTTCGCCTGCAACCTTCGCCCCGCTCAACGCAGAGTGGCTTCGGCCTTCGGTTCTGGCGCTGGTACTGGCCAACCTGGTGCCGCTGGGCGGGGTTCTGTTCCTGGGCTGGGAAATCTTCCCGCTGGTTCTCCTGTTCTGGTTCGAGAATGTCATCGTCGGCGTCTTCAACGCGCTGAAAATGCTTCTGGCCATGCCGGCCGAACCGGTGGGTTGGGTGGCCAAGGCCGTGATGATTCCATTTTTCTGCTTTCACTACGGTATGTTCTGCTTCGTGCACGGGACCTTTGTGTTCGTGCTGTTCGGGCGCGGGGCGGTGGAAATTCGGGGGCCGCTGGAGTGGGAGCATCTCTGGAGCGTGCTGGTGAACCAGCACCTGTACTGGGCCGCGCTGGCCCTGGCGGCCAGTCACGGCGTTTCATTCGTGCTGAATTACCTCCGCTCCGGCGAATACCAGCAGGCCCGGCTCGACGCGTTGATGCCGGCACCCTATGGCCGGGTGGTCGTGCTGCACGTGGCCATCCTCGGCGGCGGTTTTTTGATCATGGGTCTCGGTTCGCCGGTGTGGGGCCTGGTGTTGTTGATCACGCTGAAAATTGGCCTGGACGTACGGTCGCACCTGCGCGAGCGCCGGCGGTTCGCCGCGGCCGTGCCGGCCGTGAAAACGGTGTCCGCCACCTGAGAAACAAACGGCGGTTGCCCCGCAACTCAGGCCTTGTTACGGAACACGTACACCCGCCGGTCCGTACCGGGCAGGTATAAGTCGCCCGCGGGAGCAAAACTCAGTGCGGCTTGAAAAGCGCGAGTCGCCTCAAACACCACTCGCCCCCGACCGTCCGGCTCGACCTCGTGCAATCGCCCCAGCGGATCGCCCACCAGGCACCGCCCGCCCGCCTCGCATACGGGCGCGGCCAGCAGGTATTCCGCGCCGGTGTTGTAACGAACCTGCGTTTGCGGCGCCTCGGCGGTGAAGCGATGCAGATTGCCGGCCAGGTCCGCCACCCACACGGCACCATCCGGTGCCAGCGCGGGCGTGGCCTGTACCCCGCAGGGCAACGGCCATCGTCCGGCCAGCCGCGCGGATCCGACCGACCACAGCAAAAGCGCCGCCGTGCGCCCGTCGTTCGCCACGAACCAAGCCCGGCCGCGCGCTTCGTCCAGGACCGGCGCGGCAGTGACCGCAATTCGCCCGGAACCTCGCGGGCCTTCGCTCTCCCGGTGCAATTCGACTTCCTGGCCGTCCGACGTGCGCCGCACCAGCACCACCCCCGTGCCGCGCACCACCCGCAGGCAGTAAAGCACCCCGCGCGAATCAGCGACGGCACCGGCGGCGGGCGTTAGCCCGGCCTCCCATTCCTGCACCGGGCGGCCCGAGTCGGCGTCCAACGCATGAAAGCGTCCACCCCAACTGCTCAGCACCACCCGGCGCGATCCGACCTCGAACAGCAGGTCCGAAAGTATGCGCGGATCGCCCGCTGCGGGTAGCCGCTGTTGCCACAGCACCTCGCCGTCTCCGGTGGTCAGCGCGTAAACCGACCCCATGTGCGTGCCGAGGAAAAGCCGTCCGCCGCCGGGGTCCACGGCTGGCGTGGCGGACATTGCACCGTCCAGTTGGCGCCGCCAGCGGGGCTCTTCGCCGTTCTCCCAGGCCTGCACCCAGCCGGCCATGTCCGCCACAAACGCGCGGCCGGCGGGGTCAAACACCGTGGCAGCCTGCACCGCGCCGCGCGCGGCAAGCTGGCGCGCGGGCTTCGGCTTCAGCGCCACCGGTCGGGGAAACAAACCGGTTCGCGCGGGGCCGCCGCCCGCCGCAGTCCAGACCGACAATTCTGTGAAGAGGGCTGCGGGCATGGGATCAGCCGGGTGCCCGCCGGTAGGTGGGCTGGAACTCGAAACGCGCGGCCTCGAGGCCGACGCCCGCGATTTCCAACTGGTCGAGCCGGTTCTCGCCGAGACCGCGCCGACGGGCTAGGGCGAGATGGTTCGTGCCGTTCACAAACGGCCACGCGCGGTCGGGCGCGTCTGGCTGGAAACCCATCACGGCCGCGGCCACCGCGTCGGTGCAGACCGGATTCCGACCCGCGATCAGGACACCGGGGCGCGTCACCGAGACCATGGCGCCGTTCCACCAGCCCTCGGCGCTTTGGATCGTACTGATGCCGTCAATGACGGCCAGGTGGATCGGAAAGGCCGTCGCCAGGTCCACGATGAAGCGCGGCACGTTGTAGCCGTGGTCCCCGCGCACCGAGCGGCCGGTGAACGAGGTTGCCGAGGTCAACGGCGGCCGCACGCAACTGTGCATCGTGGCCCCGCGATAGCCGATCGCGTCCTCGTCCGGCTCGTCCTTCAAGTCTTCGCCGTACAGGCTGCTGGGCGGCACACCAAAGAGGTTCTTGAGTGCGCCGGTGACGCCGCCGGACACATGGCTCTTGAGCTTGGCCAGCGAGACCAGCACGTCGGTGTCCACGTAGGTGCGATTGACCTCCCAGGCCGTGGCGAGTTCGCCTTCGGGCACCTTGACCCAGGCGTAGCTGGAATGGCGGCCGCGGTTGCGGGTGTTCTCGAAGCGCACCCGCCCGTTCATGACGGCGCGGAACTCGTCCAACTTGAAGCCGTAACCGGCAAAGGCCTCCGGATCGGGCGTGCGAAACGGTAACTGATCGCAGAACACGACCTCCCGCGCGCCGAAGTCCACCAGCAGGCTGCCCAGCGCCCGCGCGACCACCGGATGCACGGTCACGGTCAGCCAGAGCGGCACGCCGGCCACGTCCTCGGCCGAGGTGTTGACCAGGTTGACCTTGATGGTGACGTGCTTGCGCCGCACCAGCCGCCGCACGTCGCCCAGTTCATCGAGCATCCGGCCCAGCGTGCGCCGGACCTCGACGTAATCGTAGCGCCTGCACAAGCCCAGGCTGGTCATCGCGCGGGGCACGGGACGCGCCGGCTCGGGGCGAACCGGTGAAAAGGCTTGAGCCGATCCGGCAACCAAGACGGAGGAAGTGGCGGCGAGTCCGCGCAAAAAGTCGCGCCGGGTCAGGCCGCCACCGGGGCAGTGGGGCGCGCGGCCGGGGGAATGGTCACTCGAGGCTGACATGCCAGCATCCGTGGTTCACTGCAGCAAGATAGCGAAGTTACCGCCAGGTTCAAAGCAGCTCTTTCAACGGAGCGCGAAGGGGGCGCATTTATGTTCTTGCGGACCAGGTCCAGCCGGCGCGCTCTGCCTGTGTAGCACTGACTTCCAGTCGGCTGTATCGCGGGCTTCCCCACCGGCGGTGGGGGACCCGGCGGGTTGCAGCGCCACGACCCGGCCGCCGGCGCCGCAAAAAATAATTGAGATGCGCCCGCGAGTACCGCCGCGTTGGCGGTGAACCTGATCGGACTACCCGCCCTCGCCGGACTTCAAACCACCTTTGCCCTGCCCGAGCCCTTGGTGATCTCACCGATCAACCAGGCCTTGTGTCCCGCTTTGCGAACGAACTTGAGCACGGCGTCCGCCCGGTCTGGCGCCACCAGGGCCACCAAGCCGATGCCCATGTTGAAGACTTGATACAACTCGGCCTCGGCCACACCGCCGTGCGCGGCCAGAAGTTGAAAAATGGGCGGTGTCTCCCACCGGCCTTTGCGGATCACGGCGTCACAGTTCCGCGGCAGCACGCGCGGGATGTTGTCCACAAAGCCGCCGCCGGTGATGTGGGCAAAAGCCTTGATGCCGCCGGTGGCGTTGAAGCGCTTGAGCAGCGCCTGCACCAGCGGGCCATAGCTGATATGGACCTTCAGTAACTCGTCGCCGATCGTGTTGCCCAATTCGGGTACGTAACTCGTCGGCTTGAGCTTCATCTGGTCAAAAAAGATCTGACGCGCCAGCGAGTAACCGTTGGTGTGCAGCCCGCTCGAGGCGAGGCCCAGAACGGCGTCGCCAGGCCGAACTGTTATTTGCCCGTTCAGCAGGCGGGCCTTTTCGACAACGCCAACAATGGTGCCGCTCACGTCGTACTCGCCGGGCTGGTAGAAGCCGGGCATCTGCGCAGTCTCGCCGCCGATCAGCGCGCAGCGGTTTTCAGCGCAGGCCCTGGCAAACCCGCGAATGATCTCGGTGAAGACGCGCGGCTCCAGCCTGCCGGTGCCCAGGTAATCCAGGAAGAAGAGCGGCTCCGCGCCGAGTACCGCGATGTCGTTGACGCAATGATTCACCAGGTCCTGGCCGATGGTGTCATGCCGGTTCATCGCGAAGGCGATTTTCAACTTCGTGCCCACGCCGTCCACGCTCGAGACCAGCACGGGCTGGCGGTACTTGCGGGTGTCCAGCGCGAACAGGCCGCCGAAGCCGCCCACCTTGCCCAGTACCTCGCGGCGGCGGGTGGCGGCGAGCAGTTGGGGCAGGTTGGCTTTGACCCGGTTGCCCAGATCAATGTCCACCCCGGCGGCGGCGTAGGCTTTGGTCTTCATGGCGATCGCGATTACGCGCGCGGACTATCGCGGGCGCCGCGGAAAACTGTCGAGGCTCTTCTGGGATGAGTTCTGAGAACCGATCATGGCACGCACAAACGCATTGACATGTTCACTTTGTAATGCAAAGTGAGCCGATGCAAAGCGACTGGGCGGCTGAAAACCTGCAGGTTATTCGCACTCTCATGGAGCGCTCCGCGCTGTACCGTCGCGCGCTTGCCCCCACCACCTTGCTCGCCGGCGGGCTGGGCACGCTCGGCGCCCTGGCCGGGCACAAATGGGCCACCGGCTCGGGGGTGCAGTTCTGTCTGCACTGGCTGTTGATCGCCGCGCTTGCCGTCAGTGGCTGTCTGTTGCTGATGCGACGCCAGGCGCTGCACGCCGGCGAGCCGTTCTGGTCACCGCCCACCCGCCGGGTGGTGGTCGCGCTGCTGCCGGCGCTGGTGTTCGGGCTCGCGCTGGGACTGGGCATGATTCTCGCACAGGCGGAGGTGGATGTCGTGCTGCTGATCGTGTTCGTCTGGATCGGCTTGTACGGCGGCGCGCTGCATGCAGCGGGCTTTTTCATGCCGCGCGGCATCCGCCTGTTTGGCTGGCTGTTGATTGGAGGAAGTTCGGCGGGTTTGTTTGGGGTTATCCTGCTTGAGCCGGAAGGGGCCGGCCTGAAACTGGCCAACGCGATCATGGGCGTCGTGTTCGGCCTGCTGCACCTGGCGTACGGTGGCTACCTGCTCGTCACCGAGAAACGGAGGCCTGCGGCGTGAACCCCGAACCGTTCCTGCAGCTTGACCGTATCATTCACGAAAAAGGGCGGCTGCCCATCATGTCGTTGCTCGCTGCCAACACCGAGATGTCGTTCACCGAACTGCGCGACACGTTGAAGATGACCGACGGCAACCTGAGCGTGCATTTGAAGACCCTCCAGGAGGCGGGCTATGTGGCGATGACCAAGAGCTACCTGAACCGCCGGCCGTTGACGACCTGCGCGTTGACGCCGGCCGGCCGCGAGGCGTTCGCGCGCTATGTGGACCTGCTGGCCGAGATCGTGCGTCAGACAAAATCCCCTTGAACGAAAGGCCTGTCCGCGACTCCAACTGACCATGAGCTTTGCAATACAAAGCTATTTAAACCAGAACTCCCGCCGTTCCTGACCATGAAAATCCTCCGCGCCTCCCATCTCGGCATGTGCTTTGGCGTGCGCGACGCCATCCAGCTTGCCACCCGCACCGCCCGCGAGCGGCCGCTGACCATTCTCGGCCAGTTGGTCCACAACGAAACCGTGCTGGCCCGCCTCCACGCCTCCGGCATTCGCCTGGCCGACTCGCCCGGTGACATCACGACCCCCACGGTCATGATCACCGCACACGGTGCGGCCAATCGCGCGCGCGCCGCGCTGAGGGACCGCGGCTTCCAGGTGCTCGAGGCCACCTGTCCACTGGTGCAACTGGCCCACCATGCGGTGCTCCGGCTGGCCCGCGCCGGCTACCATCCGGTGATCGTTGGCCGGCGGGATCACGTCGAAGTTCGGGGGCTGACCGGGGATCTGGACCAATTCGACGTGGTGTTGAACGAAGCGGACGTGGACGAGTTGGCCGAGCGTCCACGGTTTGGTGTGGCTGCGCAAACGACGCAGCCCATCGCACGGGTGAGGGCGTTGGTGGAGCGATTGCGACGACGCTTCCCGGCATCCGAGGTCAAGTTCGTGGACACCGTGTGCCGCCCGACCAAGGAGCGCCAAACAGCGGCGGAAGAGTTGGCGCGGGTCTGTGATGTGGTGGTCGTGATCGGCGGGGCGCACAGCAACAACACGCGCGAACTGGCGGCCACCTGCGGCCGGCAAGGCGCGCGCGTGTATCACGTGCAAGGCGCGGCGGACTTGCGGCGCGAGTGGTTTGGCGAGGCGTCGGTGGTTGGCCTCACCGCCGGCACGTCCACACCGGACTCGGTCATCGAAGCGGTTGAACGGCAGTTGCGCGAGTGGGCCGCCGGAGTTGAGCACGCCGAGATCATGCCCGCATCGAGCGAATCCCTGCATGCGCAACCGGTGACCGCCTGAACGCAGCCGCCCGGTCGGGAAGGTGGGCAGACGCGGAGACGAGATGGGGAACAGGTGCAGGATTGGGAGCAGGTGGAGGAAAGAGAGTCGGATGAGGTGGAGAATGCGCAGACGCTGCTAGCCATGAAGACCAACAATTCCTGGAGACGCTGGTGGGTGGTGGTACTTTTTGCCGTGGCGATGGCCTGGGTGGAGGCGGCGGTGGTGCTTTATTTGCGCACCATGCTGAACCGCATTGAACCTTATCAGCCCAACCCTTTGCCAGACGTGGGTGTGCTGGGCCACGCCGAGTTGATCCGCGAAGCCGCGACGCTAGTGATGCTTGCCACGGTCGGCTGGCTGGCGGGGCAGACCATGCGCAGTCGGGTCGGGTTTGCCGTGCTGGCCTTTGGGGTTTGGGACATCGGTTATTACCTTTTTCTGCGGCCGCTGACCGGCTGGCCGCGGTCGCTGTTGGACTGGGACATCCTGTTTTTGCTGCCCCTGCCGTGGTGGGGGCCGGTGCTCGCACCCGCCGCGATCGCGGCCTTGATGGTCATGGGCGGCAGCCTGGTCGCTCTGAACGACACCGTCGAGCGGCCGTTCTGGCCCGGCCGGTTTTCTCTGGCGGCGACCGCTGTTGGGGTGATGCTCATGTTGTACGTCTTCATGGCTGACGCCATCCAGGTGGTGTCACAAGGCGAGCAGGCGCTGCGCAAACTTTTGCCCGTCCGGTTTCTCTGGCCACTGTACCTGCTGGGATTGGTGTGCCTGGGGGTGCCGGTGGTGGAACTGGCCATCCGGCTCGCACGCGAGCGAGTTGGCGGGCCTTTGGCGACCGCCGACGCGGCGACAGAATGAGCCCGCTCCGGTCACGCGCCGCGGGATAACCACAGCCAACCGCCGGCGGTAGGGTGTCAGAGCGTTTCCACGGTCAACGTCAGGCGATGCGGGCCGGTGGCGTGGCCGAGCACCAATTCGTTCGCGCCGGGGCGAAGGTCGGCCTGCATCACGCCGAAGCGGACGCCAACGCGCTGCCCGTTGACCAGCGTGCCCAGCGCGCTGCCGCGGTCCCGGGCCACCAAGCGATTGCCCATCTGCTCAATGGCGCAGTGATGGCGGGACACCTGAAACGGCGCCCGATCCGGGAGGTCCAGATGGTTGAACGAAAACGCGGTCCCGGCGTGTGCCGCCGCGCGCCCGAGCAGGAACGGAAACCGGGTAATCTCGACATCCACGCGCTCGGCGGGGTAGCCGGTCTCCTCGTAGCGGGTCTGCAGCCTCACCACAAAGCGCGCGGGCGCGCCGTTGTCGGCCAATGCCTCGGACGGGGAGGTGGCAGCCTGGGCGCGCACCAGGGACGACACATGGCGCAGCCGCTCGAACAGTGTGCCCAGGAACTGATGCAGCCGCACCGGCTGTTGCAAGATGGACTGGCTGAACTCGGCTTCACTGATCACTTCGAGCTCCGTTTCCGCGATGGCTTCCGCGGTGGCCGAGCGCGGCGCATCCTCGATCACGCCCATTTCGCCGAAGATTTCGCCAGGACCGAGTTCGTTAAGCACACACGGCCCCAGCAGCGTGCGGACGCGGATCCGCACCCGGCCGCGAAGGATGACAAACACGTCGGTGGACTCCTCCCCCTCGCGGAAGATGATCTGACCGGGTGCAAATGTGCGCGTCATGCCAGCGCAAGGTTGGTTGACGGCCGGGTTAGGTCAAGCCGGACAGCAGCCCGGCCCTGTCGGGTCAGCCTAGACGGCCTGCGCCACATTTGCCCGGACAAAGCCGGGACGCGGCCCGGTGCGGCGTGGCTGCCGCCAACGCCGCGTCAACGGTTGAACGGCTAGGGAACTGCGGGCCGCGGAGTCGCGCGTCCTGGCGTGGTTCCCGATGTCCCTCGCACGAATCCGCGGCAAGGAGGCCCCGGCGTCACGCCACCTCGGGTACCTGCGGCTGGCCAGTGTCCGCAGCACGGCAGGCCGCGAGGCAAAGCGCCACAGTGCGAAGGTTGTCGGCGGCGGAGTTGGCGGGTTCGCGGTTCTCCTCGATGGCGCAAAGCAATTCGCCCATTGCCCCCCGAAAGCCGTCGTTGAACCACCGGCCGGCCAGCCTCGCGCGCGCCACACCGGCGCTCGTGACCAGTTCCACGGTGTCGCTGGCCAGGACCGCACCGCGGGTACGCAAGGTCCCGCGTGTGCCGGTGATCTGGATGCATTCCTCGGGGCCGAGACGCGAGGCGCCGTCGAAGCTCAGCGTGGCCAGCCCGTTTTCCAATTGGACCGCTGCCTGGGCGAGCAGCGGCGGCTTGAGGGTCTGACCGGGCGCACGGGCGGTCTGCGCGCTGACCTGTCGAATCGGCCGGCCGGCGAAGACCTGCGCCACGAAGTCGAACCAATGAATGCCGAAGTCGAACAGGATGAGGTGGTGGACCTGTTCGAGCGGCGTGCCCCCACACCAGGTGTGATCCCAGTTGATGCCGATGGTCACGGATTGCACCTCGCCCAGCAGGCCGGCAGCGACGGCCGCCCGGGCGTAGCTCAGGTAGGGCGCCCAGCGGCCGTTCTGGTTCACGGCGAGCTTCACCCCGCGCGTGCGTGCCAGCGCCACCAGTTCACGGCCCGCCGCCAGGTCCGTCACAAACGGCTTCTGGCTGAGCACATGTTTGCCGGCGCGGAGCGCCTCGGCGATGACCGGCGCGCGGTGTTCCGGGTGCAGCGCGATGTCCACCACGTCCGCGTCGGTCTGGGCCAGCAGCGTGCGTGCGTTGGTGAAGACCCGGGCCAGCGGCTGGAACTCGTCCCGACGCCGGTGTGCGCGGTGCTCGTCCACATCGCAAAACGCGGTCACCAACCAGCCGGCGTCGCGGTAAGCGGCCAGGTGGTGCACGCTGATGCCGCCGCAGCCGATGAGCGCGATGCGCGGCTGGTACTGCCGGGGCATCGGTGGTTGCCAGGGGAGGTCGGGCGCAGGCAGTTCCCGCGCGGCTGGCTCCGCGGTGAGGGCGTAATTACGGGTGTCGCTGGCGTGCATGCAGGGCAGGGGAAGTCATTCCAGGAGGGGCAAGACGCGTTTCTCGCGGGCGCTGCGGACCGCGGTGTCCACGATTTGCTGGCCGATCCGCGAAATCTCCGGGCTGAGCGGACCTTCCACGGGGCTGCCGGTTTCGAGGCAGTGAATGAAATACTCGACCGGATTCCGGAGCGGCGCGGCCGGTGTGTCCGCGGGCAGGTCAAAGCCTTCCGGCCGCGCGCGGGTCTGCACGTGGAGGCTTGGTGCGTAATCCCAACTGCTGATCGTGCCGGCGGTGCCCATGAGCACGAAGCCGCAGCGCGGCTGGGGCTGATGCGTCCACGGATCCGTGAAGGTGCCCCAGCGCGTCTCGAACTTCGACAGGCCGCGCGCGTACCGGGCCACGGTGACGCTGTGCTGGTCCACCTCGAGCCCGGGTGTTTCATCCACCATGCACATGACCTCGATCGGCTTCTCGCCGTTGAGGAACCACGTGCCCAGCGTGGTGCCGTAGCCGAGGTAGTCCAGCAACGACCCGCCGCCGCGCGACCGCTGGTAAAACCAACTTGCCGCCTTGTCCGCAACGGTCGGCTCACGCTCGATCTTGTCCGCGCCGTGGTACAGCGGACCGCGGTTGCCGTCGTAAAAATGCACCTCGATCACCTCACCGATCAGGCCTTCGTCCAGCACGCGCTTGGTGGTGGCGTGCGACGGCACCCAGCGCAACGGCCAGTTAATTGCGAGTGGCCGTCCGGCTCGTTGCAGGGCGGCAATCATGCGGTCTGCCTCGGCCAGCGAAGCGGCGAACGGTTTTTCGATCAGGATCGGGAGCCGGTATTCCGCCACGCGCTCGGTCCACTCGGCGTGTTCGGCGGCGGCGGGGCAGAGGATGACGAAATCCGGTCTGGTCGTTTCGAGGCATTGGCGGTAATCGGTGAACACCCGGTCCGCGGGCAGCGCGAAATTACGGATGGCTTCCCGCATCCGGACGGGCTGGAGGTCGCAGATGCCGGCGATCTCCGCCCGCGGGTGGTTGAAGACCAGGCGCAACAGGTCGCCCATGTGAAAGTGGTCGAAGTTGATGCCGGCCACGCGCCAGCGTTTGGGTGCGCTCATCGAGTGCTGTTAACCAAAGGAGCACATCCGGGCCGCGACGCAAGGGCCGGGATGGGTCAACAGCCTCTCGGCGCATCACTAATTGCATTCGCCGAAAAGGCGAGGTCGCCCGGTGTAACAGCCGCCACCCCGGCCCGTGGTGGCAGCCATGCCGGGTTGCCAGGGAAGGGCGGCTCTGTCCGCCGGCCGGAACGATCTCACCTACCGAGCCTTTCACCGGCCCGTGCCGGGCTGGAGGGCCGGCTTAATGGCAGGCAGGATGCCCGCCGCTACCACAGCCGTCGGCGCCGCGGCAAGAAAGTGGGATTCGCCCAACCGGTGCTGGCGGTATTCAACGAGGTTTGCACGCCTGCCGCGGTCAGGGCACCGGCGCCAGCTCCCAGGCCGAACCGTCCAGCTTGAGCGCGATAACCGTGGCGATCGGTTGTCGGTCCGCCGGCGGCACGCGCAGGCTCAATCCTTCGTCCGTTTGGCGAACCCCGACTTCGCCGCCGGTGAGCACGCGGCTGGACAGGACTTTGCGGGTGATGGGCGGAAGCCGGAGTTCACCGCCGGCCGGCCATTCAAAGACATGCAGGTAGAGGGTGTCGCCCTGGCGGGTGCTGGCGCCCCAGTTGCCCGGCTTGAACGGGCCGCCGCGCGTGCCGTAGATCGCCTCGCCGTGCTTTACGAGCCAGGCGCCCATTTCCCTGAGGCGCTCGACCTGCCGCGGCTCAATGCGTCCGTCCGGCATCGGACCGACGTTGAAGAGCAGGTTGCCGTCGCCTCCGGCGCAGGTGATGAGCGTGCGGAGGCATTCCTCGAGCGACTTCATTTTGTCGTCGGGTTTCCAGGCCCATTGCTGGCAAATGGTGATGCACGATTCCCAGGGCCGATCGAGGTTGAACCGGCCGACCTGCTGCTCCGGCGTGTCAAAGTCCCCGGCGAAGAAGCCGGCCCTGGATGTGCCCGCCATGTCGTTACGCGCCTTGCTCACGCGGTTGTTGATAAGCAAGGACGACTGCAAGCCGCGGCAAAACGTGTACAAATCCCGGCCGCGCGTTTCGTTCCAGGGTTCCTCCCATTCGCCGTCGAACCACAGGACACCGAGCGGGCCGTAGTTTTGAATGAGCTCGGCAAGCTGGTTCTTCAGGTAGGTGGTGTAGCGTTCCATGTCCGGCGCGGGCTTGCGCGACCTGCCGCCCGGGCTGCCCAGCGGGTAATCGGGATGCCACCAGTCACAGATCGAATGGTACAGGCAGAACAGCAGGCCCTCGCGGCGGCAGGCGTCAGCCAGTTCGCGCAACACGTCGCGTTGGAAGGGCGTGCTCAGGATGTCGTAGTCGGTATGCCGTGAATCCCACATGCAGAAGCCGTCGTGGTGCTTCGAGGTGAAGACGAGATACTTCATGCCGGCGACCTTTGCGACCGCCACCCACTCGGCGGCGTTGAACCGGGCGGGGTTGAACTCGCGGTAAAGCTGGTCGTACACCTCCACCGGCACGCCCGCGCCGCGCGACCAGCCGATCTCGGTGCCTTTCAGGCTCACCGGGCCCCAGTGAATGAACATGCCGAAGCGCAGGGCCCGCCAGTGCGCCAGCGCCGCGGCATCGGTCGGCGGCGGTGCCTCGGCTGCACGTACCGCGAGGCTGGACAGGCCGAGAAGCGGAGCCAACACGACCGCCAGGCAACATGAGACGGCTTGCCGGCCGCCCCAGCGGGCAGGCAACACGGGAGTCGGGGAGGTTTTCATTGCGGCTTGCGGGCGAGTATCACGCCGGCACCCGGTGTCGCCGCAAGAGATAAAGCAGCGCGAGGAAGTCGTACAGCGCATGGGTGATGATCGGTGTTGCCAGGCTGCCGGTGAGCTGGAACTCGAGCCCCAGCACTACTCCCATGCCGGCGGCCAGCACGGCGTAGCCGCGGCTGACCGCGTGGCCCAGCCCGAACAACCCGGACGCGACCAGCAACCCGCCCGCCGCGCCCAGACCGGGCTCGAGCCCGGCCTGGAGGGCGCCGCGGAACAGGCCTTCCTCCGCTGTGCCGGCCAGCAGCGAGATTGCGAGCAGTTGAAGGTTCGTCCAGCCGCTCAGGACGGGCAGCAACCGGGCCTCGAGGATTTCGCGAATCCGCCGGAAGCCCGGCCACGAGGAGTGGATCACGCCCCAGGGCAGCGCCAGCAACGGCAGGCAGACCGCCACGCCCACCAGTACCTCGCGCGTCCCCGGCCGACCCCAGACCGCGCCCCAGTCCACGCCCAGCCATAAACCCAACGGGAGGGCGACCAGACCCAAGGCCGCCTCAAACAGGCAACCGAACCAAAACCAACGTTGTGAAACGGCGTTCAAGTGGAGTGGAACCACGGTACCGCTTGCAAGCCCCGGCTTGCCCGGGCCACGCGAGGGCTATTCCGGCCGGTAGGCCTGGGCCAGCGAGCGGCGCAGTTGCTCGCGGTTGATCGCGTCGTGGAACTCCACCGGGTTGAAATCATCTGTCAGCACCCGGCCGTGCGCCGGGTCCACCTGGCGCACCCCATGGAAGGCGTCCTCGGCCCAGAACCGCACCGCGGCGGGCATCCGCGCGAAGTCCGGCGTCCGGCGCGGAATCAGTTCGGGCTGGTCCGAGGCGACCAGGAAGATGTTGCCGTTGCCGGCGGCATGGATGCGGTGGTTGCGAAAGACCACCCCCAGGGTGCGGGCCAGCGAGGCTACCAGGAAATCCCGTCCCGGGCCGAGGTCGGAGATGGTGTTCATCACCAGCACGCCGCCCGGCTGGAGGCAGCGGCGCATGGCGGCGAAGGCCTCGCGGGTCATGAGATGCGACGGCGAGGAATCGCCCAGAAAGGCGTCGAGCACGATCACGTCGTAGCGGTTGGTGGTCCGGGCCACAAAATAGCGGCCGTCGCCGAGGGTGACGCGCACGCGCGCGGGCTCGAAGTCGAAGAAGCGCTCGGCCAGCGGCACCACCGCGGGATTGATCTCCACCACGTCCACGCGTGCGCCTTCGCGGGCGAACTGCATGGGCACGATGCCCACGCCCATGCCGATGCACAGCACGTCCCGCGTGTCCGGCGCGTAGGCGCGGGCCAGGCCGTGCAGCATGTGGGTGAAGAGCGACACGCTCTGGCGCTCCGCCGTGTCGTAGCTGTTTTGGGTGAGCAGATCGTTCAGGTAATACCGGCGCGTGCCGCCTTCGCTTTCGATCACCTGGAGCAACCCGAAGTTCGAGTTGCCGCGGTACAACTCGCGCCAGCCCCGGATTTCGCCGAACGCCGGCCGCGCGGCGCCGAGGAAGCCGAAGAACAACGCCAGTCCGCCCAGCACCGCCACCGGCGCCAGCTCCCGCCGCTGCCAGGCGGCGAAATACGCCACCGCCAGCAGCCAGAGCAGCGCCGCGCAGGCGTACATGCTCTGCGAATTCGGCACCCGCGGGATGATTACGTAGCTGATCAACACCGTGCCCGCCACGCTGCCCAGTGTGCCCAGTGCGATCAACCGCCCCACGTTGCGTCCCACGTTGTCCAGCGACTGCGTGAGCATCCGGGCGAAGAACGGACTCACCATGGCCAGCAACGCCAGCGGCACGAAGAACAGCCCCAACGCGCCCAGCAGCGACCCCAGCGCCAGCTCGAACCGCAGGCAGGCGTACGCGGCCGGTTCCACCAGCAGGACCGCGCCACAGAGCCAGGCCGCCGCCAGCGCCAGGCCGCCGTAAATCCACCCCAGCCGCGGCGAGGTGTCCGCCAGCCACCCGCCCAGGGCATAACCCAGCGCCAGCGCCAGCAGCGTGACGCCGATCTGCGCGGTCCACACAAAGTGGGAGGTGCCGAAGTACGGCGCCAGCATCTTGGCGCCGAGGATTTCGATGACCATCACCGCGCCGCCGGTGATCGTGGCGGTGACAAACAGGAAACGTCGCAAACCGGGGCGCAACGCGCGGCCGGACATCTCGGGGCCGGGTTTTTTCACGCGCCCGTTCTAAAGGCGCCCGGCCGGCCGCTCAAGCGCCGTCGCGAGCGAGTGGACGCGGCTCCTGGCGGCGGCGATGCCACGCGAGGCCCATCCCGGCTACGCCCAGCAGCAGGGCGGTCGCGCGGGAAGCCGGCTCGGGAATTTGCAGCACGGAACTGGGAGCGCTCGGGCCATACCGCAGAACCGCGTCCGCGTCCGTTGGGAACGAGACCTTCTTTCCGCCATTGCCAGTGTAAAGGTATTCAAGGGTGTCGGTATGGCCGTACGCGTCCGCGAAGGTGACCGTGATCTTTACTCCGTCCACATCCGGGCCGCGCGGGGCCGTGTTGGCAGTCAGTTGATCATAGTCAACCCGAAAGCCCCAGGCTTCGTGGCGGTCGAAGTCGGTGAAATTAAAGGTCAATAGCCGGCCCCCGTCGGGCACATCTATGCTCAAGGTGCCGGTGTAACCCACGGCGGCGGCTGTGGTGGTGGTATAGCCACCTGGGAAGGGACCGCCCGTGAAGTGTGTGTTGTTGATGGTCGGCGAGGCGACACCGTCAGCCAGGACCAGTGTCCGGTCCAAAGGGTTGAATGCCAGTCCACCCAGCACGGTGTCCACCTGGATGTTCCCGCCGAGGAGGTTTACGACCACCCGGCTGATGCGGATACCGGCGGTGGCGGTATTGTGGATGCTGAACTCGTTGTTGCCGGTGTGGATTTCCGCCTCGAATCCCATGTAAACCACCGGACCCGCCTGGGTCACGGGCTGGCTGTAGCCGGGCAATGGCACGAGTTGGCTGTAAGAACTGGAAACCGAGGCGGTGGACACTTCGCCGACCGGCTGGCTGGACGGATTGTAGCCCGACACGGCGGACACCCCACTGCCGGCCAGTTGCCGCGCCGGCCGCAAGTTGCCTGTCCTGTAGTCTTCTAGCCCGGTCTGCGCGGCGGGCACGATCTCGACCACCGGCTTCGAAGGGGCGGTGTCCATCAAACTGGAGCTCGCGCCGGCCTCCGGGTAAGGCGCCGGTCGGAAGTCCACAGACGAAGGTCTGGTGCTCTCCCTTGTTATCGCGGTCAGGACGGTCGTCGCAAGCGCCCCGTGAATATCCAGCGCAGCCCGCCGAGGTGCCGCGGATTCACCGGAGACAGCCTGACGGGTGCGCCGTGCAGGCGGCGGCTCCAGACTTTGCGTGGCCAACCCCCGGGCCAGGAGATAGCCCAGTGCTTCGGCGACTTCGTTTCCGGCCGGTTGCCGCTCAGACTGCGGCCTTTTGACGGACTGGTCCCCAAGCTGGCCGACTCCGGTGTCCGCAAGCTCGGACACCGAGCCCGGCGGCTCAAGTCGTGGCCCGCGCGCGGAGTCCGCGTCGGATAACGCATAGTCGTAAGGTACGTGGGCAGTGGTGGTTATCATCATCACGGCAGCGGCGGCCAGCGACCCAAGCTGCGGGATGGGCGCGGCTGGCGGGGAAGGGCTTGGCTGCGGGATTTCCAGGTCTGCGAGGGACCGGGAATCCCGCAACCCGGCCGATCCATGCTTGGGAAGTCCGAGCCCGATCAAGGAAGGTATGCCATTTAGCGGAAGCTTACGCGCTTCTGTCTGTGCCCTGGATGCCCTGGATTTCATGTCTTTTTGAATGTCCCTATGTTGATTTGATGACCGCTCCCAACCACCGCTGCGGCGCCAGCCGTCGCAGAATCTTTGTTTTCGTGGCCCGTAACCTTGGTGCTTGCGCTCCAGCACCGGTGAGTGATGCATCTCACCGACCCAAACGCGGACAGACTGGCCTGTCTGACCGATTTAACGAAAGCCGCCGCGTCCAAGGGGGCCGAGGTAGACCGACGAGTGAAGCTATCGAGAAAGGAAATATGACCAGGTGGTACCTTGGCTTTCGTCGCCAGCGCGCAAATCGCGACCGTGGAGTGCAGCACTGCCCTGCGCCTGTCCCCGCTGCCCATGTTTGTCCCGGTTGTCTGGTATCCCTGACGGCTCGGTGGTCCGGCCTGGTCAGTAGCTATACACTATCGCTTACGACAGGCATGCAAATAGCGTGGCATGCTTATCGCGTCAATCACTTTTTTGGCGCCAACCGTGGCACGACTTGACGTGCGTCAAGGCTTTTTGCCGGCGTTGCCGATGCACGTGGCTGGTCTCGCGGTGTCGAGCAGCCTAGCAGTCACTTCGGAAACCCCTCAGCCCCAGCACGATGGTCCGCCTGACCACCACCTAACCGACCGGCTTGACACCTGATTCCGGGATGGCGAGCGTGCCGCCGCTCTCGGCTCCGCCGGCCGTGACACAGACGGCGGGCTGACTGCTCGGCCTTCTGGGGAAGGATCAGCAGCAGCGGGCTCGGGTGCGGTTTCCGTGTGTCCCGCCCGAGCCCGCTGGTTTTTTTCCGGGACAGCCGGAGAAAGACAGGCCGCCGGCGCACCACGAAGACAACCCGGGCGGTAAAGTGTGGTTCAAACCGGGGTCGCGGCTGTCTCGGGCGCCTGCTTGCGCAACGCGGCCAGGTCGGCCTCGACCATCTCGCGGATCAGCTCGGTGAAACTAACCGTGGGGCGCCAGCCCAGCTCACGGCGCGCGCGCGCGGCGTTTCCCACCAACAAGTGCGGATCAGCCGGGCGAAGCAACCGCGGGTCCGTCCGCACATAGCGCTCCCAGTCCAACCCCAGGTGGCCGAAGGCGAGGGCCGCGACCTCGCGCACGGTGTGGGTTTCGCCGGTCGCAATCACGTAGTCCCGTGGCTCGGGCGGCTGCAACGCCAGCCACATGGCGCGCACGTAATCGCGGGCGTAACCCCAGTCGCGGCGGGCGTCGAGATTGCCCAGCATAAGCGTGTCCTGGAGGCCGAGTTTGATGGCGGCGGCGGCGCGCGTGATCTTGCGGGTGACGAAGGTTTCGCCGCGGCGCGGGGACTCGTGGTTGTACAGGATGCCGCAACAGGTGAACAGGCCGTGCGTGCCGCGATAGGCGCGCCCCAGGTGGGTGGCAAAGGCCATGGCGCAGCCGTACGGCGTGACCGGTGCCAGCGGCGTGTCCTCGTCCTGCGGCGAGCGCGCCGGGCGGCCGAACACCTCGGCGGAGGAGGCCAGGAAGAGGCGCGGCGGGCGGGGCAGGCGCCGCGCGGCCTCGAGAACGCGCAGTGCGCCCAGGCCAATGGCGGCGCATGTGGCTTCGGGTTGCTCGAAGCTCAAGCCCACGTGACTCGGCGCGGCCAGGTGGTAAAACTCGTCCGGCTGCGCTGCCTGCAAGGCGTCCGGCAGCGTGGCCGGTTCCTCCAGGGAAATTCGATGCAGAACCAGACACCCGGCGCCGGTTCCAAGACGGGATTGCAAATGAGCGATGCGGGAGCCGGCCACTTGCGTGGCGGGCCGCACGGCGCCGTGGACCTCGTAGCCCTGTTCGAGCAACAGTTCCGCCAGGTAAGAACCGTCCTGGCCGGTGACGCCGGTGATGAACGCGCGCCGCATCGGCTCAGGCAGGGCCCGGCGGCTCCGGTGCCTGGGGATCGCGCAGCCAGGCGCGGTCCGCGTCCACCATCAACCGGGCGAGGTCGGCAAACCGGGTCCGGGCTCTCCAGCCGAGGAGGCGCCGGGCCTTGGACGGGTCGCCCACCAGCGCGTCCACTTCGGCGGGCCGGTAGTGGCGCGGGTCCACCTCGACGTGCCCGCGCCAGTCCAGCCCGGCGTGGGTGAAGGCGGCTTCGAGAAACTCACGCACCGAATGCGTTTCGCCGGTGGCGATCACGAAATCGTCCGGCTGGGGTTGCTGGAGCATGAGCCACATGGCCTCGACGTACTCGCGCGCGTAGCCCCAGTCGCGGCGGGCCTCGAGGTTGCCCAACTGCAGCTTCCGTTGTTGGCCGGCGGCGATGCGCGCGGCCGCGCGGGTGATTTTGCGGGTGACGAAGTTTTCGCCGCGGCGGGGGGACTCGTGGTTGAACAGGATGCCGTTGCAGGCGAACAGACCGTAGGCTTCGCGGTAATTCACCGTGATCCAGTAGGCATGGACCTTGGCGCAGGCGTACGGGCTGCGCGGATGAAACGGCGTCGTCTCGCGCTGAGGCGTCTCACGCGCCTGGCCAAACATCTCGCTCGAAGAGGCCTGGTAAAACCGCGGCCGCAGCCCCGCCTCGCGGATGGCTTCCAGCAGGCGCACCGTGCCGGTGGCCACGATGTCCGTGGTGTACTCGGGGACGTCGAAGCTCACCCGCACGTGGCTTTGCGCGGCGAGGTTGTACACCTCGTCCGGCTGGATGCGGGCCAGCAGGCGGGCCAGCGAACTGCCGTCCGCTAGGTCCCCGTAATGAAGGTGCAGGGCCGGGCCGGTACCATCCTCGCGGTGCAGGTGGTCAATGCGCCAGCGGTTAAAGGTGCTGGTGCGCCGCACCAGGCCGTGGACTTCGTAGCCTTTCGCCAGCAACAGCTCCGCCAGGTACGAGCCATCCTGGCCGGTGATGCCGGTGATGAATGCTTTGTGGGGCATGCCGCGGGCGAAGCTTCAGAAAGCGTCCGCGCCTTGGCAAGCCTGGAACCGGCGCAGTTCGCTCTCGACACGCGCCCGGGCCCCCGCCTCTTATCGGCGCGTGAGCGGCCTCCGGCTTGAGCATGAGTTCACGCATTTCCGCGATCTGGGCGGCGTCCAGTCCCTGCTCCGCCTGCACCACGCGGTGGACGCCCGGCACGGCGTGGAGTCCACATTCTGCGCGTTCTTTGAACCGCCAGATTGCGGCGTGGAGCGCGTGCGGGGTTTGGGGTTGACCGGTTTCAGTTCGATCCACACCGCCCGCCGCCGTTTCCGAGCCGCGCCGCCCCCCACGCCGGACGTGGTCAACTACCACAACTTCTGGGGCCTGCCGTTCTTTGCTGATCTCGACCGGGCCGGCCGGCGGATGGGCTTGCTGCATTCACACTTCCCCGGCCTGCCGGGTTGGTTGCGTCACCTGCGCGGCCTGCTCGATGGTGTGCTGTGCGTGAGTCAGCCTCTGCTGGACCTGGTGCGGCGCGAATTGCCGGAGTTGGCCGGGGAACGCTCCCTCTGGCTGCCCTTGCCCGTCGCGCGCGAACAGACCGAGGCCGCCCAGCCGCCGCTCGCCGGACGGCCGGTGGTGCTGGGGTTTGCCGGGCGGCTGTCGTTCACGCAGAAGCGGGTGGACCGCTTTCCGGCGCTGGTGCGGGAGTTGGACGGCGCGGGCGTGAACTTCCGGCTCGAATTCCTCGGCGAGGGGCCACAGGCCGGCTGGCTGCGGCGGCAATTTGCCGGTGACGCCCGCGTGCGCTTTCACGGCCGGCTCGGCGGGGAAGCCTATTGGACGGTGTTGCGTGGCTGGGATGCCATGGTGTTTGTGACCGACTACGAGGGGCTGCCGCTCGCGCTGCTCGAAGGTTTGTCGGTGGGCGTGCTACCGGTGTTTCCCGCGGTGGGCAGCGGTGGCGACGCGTACGCGGCCGGGGTGAGCGAGGAATTTCTTTATCCACCCGGCGATGTCGCCGCTGCCGCCGCGGCACTGCGGAATCTGGTCGGCATGACCGAGGCCGGGGTGCGCGAACTGCGCGCGCGCGCACACGCCCTGGTCAAGCGACATCTCGGCGACGGCTACGCGGAGACGTTTGCCCGTCACGCGCGGGCCGTGGCGGCGCTGCCGCGTATCTCACGGGCCTCGTTTCCACGGGTCAGGCTGCGGCCGCACACCCGGGTCCCGTTTGGTATTTTGCGCCGGATATGGCCGGGGGGCTTTTGGCGCGGCGTGGGGTGAGGCGCCGTTTCCCGTGCTCCCGGCCGATACTTGAAAACCGGGCCGGGCTTGCGCCGGACGGATGCCGGCTTTTATCCTCGCTCGCACCATGGCAGACGCGCCGCTTGCGCACCCGGATTCGGAGACACTGGCCCGGCTTCGGCAAAGTTTTCTGGAACCGTCCAAAGGTAATCCCGCTTATCTGGAGCGCCTCTCCCTTGTCCGGGCGCTGCGGGAACTGGCGGACTTGGTGGAGCACGGAGTCATCTTGGACCTGGGCTGCGGCGTGAAGCCGTACGAGCCGTTGCTTGCCCGGCCGGGTGACCGCTGGTTGGGTGTGGATAATCCGCCGACCATGCAGGGTTCTTACGGTACCTTCACGCTGGCGGACGTTTTCGCCGATTGTCACCACTTGCCGTTTGCGGACGGCTATTTTGACAGCGTGGTTTGCACCCAGGTGCTCGAGCACGTGGCGGATCCGGAACGGGTGCTGAGCGAGGCCGCGCGCGTGTTGCGGCCGGGCGGGGTGTTGCTGTTGACCGCGCCGATGCTGTGGCCATTGCACGAGGAGCCGTACGATTTCTTCCGGTACACCCAGTACGGGTTGCGGCATTTGCTGGGCTGGGCCGGGCTCGAGGTGGTGCGGGAGGTTCAACGCGGGCGAGGCGCTTCCGCGCTGGGCCAGGCGCTGCTCGATCTGCACTTCGCCCACTGGCAACCGTCGCTGCCTGGCAAGGTGTATCGGCAACTGCTCTGCCGTGTGGTTAACCAGATTTGCGCGTGGCTGGACCGGACCGCGCCCGCACGACGGCTGGCGCTGGGATGGGCGGTGGCCGCTCGGAAGAAGCAGCCGGGCGAAGTTGCGTCGGCCTGAGGTTGAAAACGCGGCCAGCGCAGGTCTGGGCGCGGCAGCCCGGGCCCGGCCAGCGGCTTGCCGGGAGCGTGGACGCTGGCAGGTCGCCCGGGCCACGGCAAAGGCTGATTTGCGGTCTTAGCGGGCGCGGGCCAGTTCGGTCTTGGTCCGGGCCATCAAGGCGTCGAGCTCCGGCTGCAAGGCGCGGCGTGTCTCGGCGCTCATGCGGTCAATGAACAGGATACCGCGCAGGTGATCGAGTTCGTGCTGCACCGCTTTGGCCAGCAGGCCGCCGCAGCGGAACTGCACCGCCCGGCCGTGTTCGTTGAGCGCCCGGACCTCCACCGATTCGGGGCGAGTGATGTCGCCGTAAATTTCCGGGAAGCTCAGGCAGCCCTCGGGCCCGGTCACCGGGTCGTTCAGCGGCGTGACCTCCGGGTTGATAAGGATCATCGGCATGGCCGTGGCGATGTCCACCGGCCGGCCGCCGATTTCCAGGGTGGACGGCCGGTCCTTCACGCCCCGCACATCGAGGGCGAAGATTTGCAGCGCCCGGCCCACCTGCTGGGCGGCCAGGCCCACGCCCTCGGCAGCGTGCATGGTCTCCACCAGGTCGGCAGCAAAGCGGCGGATATCCTCGTCCACCTCCGCGATAGGCGCGCCCGGCTGGCGCAGGACCGGATGGCCGTACTTGACGATCTCCAGCACCATGGCGGGCTAGTAGGCGATGGCGGGGTCGCGCAGCGTGGCGACCAGTTCGGGCACGCCGGGGCTTTGGGTGGTGCGCACGTAGTAGCCGCTGGTGGTCACGCCGGTCAGCAGGGCATCCAGGTCATCGAAGCCCAGCAGTTTGCCGAGGCAGAAGCCGGAGTTGAAGTGGTCGCCCGCGCCGGTGGTGATCAGCGGTGAGACGGTGACCGGGCCGGGCGTGATCGTCACGCCGGACTTGGAGACCGCCAGCGCGTACGAAACCGGATGCACCACCAGCGTTTGGACCGGTACCCGCCGGGCGATGTCCTGAGCCAGAGCGGTCAATGCTTCCGGCGAGGAGGTGGCGTGGTTGAGGCCGAAGGCCTTCGCCACTTCGTGCGCTTCCTTCTCGTTCAGGCCGAGGATGACGTCGAACCAGCGGCCGAAACCGCTGACCAGTTCGAGGGCAGCGCGCAGATCGGCCGGCTCGCGTTTCTCGGGGTCGGCCAGGTCCACGAACAGGCGGCGTCGCGGGCCGTTCAATTTGGGGCAGATTTCCTCCTGGAGGCGCGCCCACACGTCGCTCATGTAGGGGAGCATCGTCCAGTTTACAAAGCCCACGAGGTCGGCGCGGTTCAGTTGCGCCAGAAGCGGCTCCAGGCCGTAGCGGGCCTTGATGTTCTCCCAGTTCATGTCTTTGAGCGCCTGGTGCTTGCCCAGCATGACCTTGCCGTCCTCGAACTCGACCGCGTAGGTGTAGCCCGGCTCGGCAATGGAATGCACCTCCGCGCGGCGCGTGAACTCCTTCTGGAAGACCTCGTGGATGTTCGGGTAACCGAGCACGCCGAGGTACGTGACCTTCAGGCCGAAGGTGGCCAGGGCGTTGGCCATGATCGGGCCGTTGCCGCCCAGCTTCATCATCTGGCTGACCAGTTCGATGTTCGTGCTGCGGCCGGCGGCGGCGCAAATGCGCTCGCCCCACTGGGCCATCTTGGTCAGGCGGGTCCACTTCTCCGCGCTCTGGCGCTTGTCCACGACGTGCAGGATGTCGTCCACGAAGCCATCGAGCCCGACAAAGGCCTGCAGCTCCGGCACCCGGCGGGCGGCGGCTTCGAGCCGCTCCGCGCAGGCGTTGCGTCGGTCTTGGGTCATCATCATAAAGGTCAAAAAGGCGGCCACGGGCATCGGCAATTTCAGTCGTCGCGCACGCCGAGGATTTCGAGAATGCGCTCCAGTTCAGCGTCCGTGAAAAAGCGGATCTCCAGCGCGCCGCGGCCCTGACGGTAGCGCAAACTGACCTTGGTGCCGAGCCGCTCGCGCAGCCGGCCCTCCAGGGCGGCCACATGCACATCGCGCACCGGTGCGGCGCGTCCGGTGCCGGCGTTGGAAGTGGTTGTGACGGTCGGCCCCGCGAGCAGCCGGGTCACCAGTTCCTCCGTCTGGCGCACGTTCAGGCCGTCGCGCAAGGCCAGCGTGGCGGCGAGTTTCTGCTGCTCGGGCGAGGTCAGGCCCAGGATCACCTTGGCGTGGCCCACCGAAAGCTGGCCGGAGCGCACCAGGCCCTGGACTTCCTCGGGCAGCTTCAGCAGACGCAGGGCGTTGGCCACCGCCACGCGGCTGCGGCCGACTTTTTGCGCCGCGTCCTCCTGACGCAGGTGGAACTGCTCGATCAACTGGCGGTAACCCAGCGCTTCCTCGATCGGGTTCAGGTTCTCCCGCTGGAGGTTCTCGATGAGCGCCAGCTCGAGTGCCTCGGGATCGGTGGCGGGGCGAACGATCACGGGCACCGTTGCCAGACCGGCGCGCTGGGCGGCCCGCCAGCGGCGTTCGCCGGCGATGAGTTCAAAATGATCGCCCCGTTCCCGGACCACCAGCGGCTGGACGAGCCCCTGGGCCTTGATGGACTCCGCCAGTTCCTCGAGCGCCTCGTCCGCGAAATCCTTGCGCGGCTGGAAGGGGTTGGGGGAAATCCGGCTCACGGCCACCTGTTGAATGCGTTCCCGCGGATCGGGGGTGACCGGTCCACCAGGAAGGGTGGCCGGCGCAGGTGCCGGAGGCGCTGGCACGGCGGCGGCAGGTGGGCCGCCCAGCAAAGCCCCCAAGCCACGACCGAGGGCCGGCTTGGACATGAGGCAGCAGACTTTCCCGAAGCCGTTCGGCCTTGTCAATTCCGGGACTATCGGTCCGCGGCTTGTCGGCACAGCCCGATTTTGCACCCGACGAAAAGCGCGGAGTTCACCCGGCGTAAGGGCAGCCACCCTGACGGGTAGTGGCAACCATCTCAGTTGCCCTGGATAGCGGCGGCCAACTGTCCGTAACCGGGCACAAACTCATCGCCCGGCACGATCTCCAGGCGCCGCGGCCGTTCCCCAGTTCTGGCTTTCGCGGTTTGCGCGCCGGGCTTAACCTCGCTGCCGGTGAAACCCGCAATGCGCAAGCACAAGGCGGCCCGGTTCAACCGCCCGGTTGGCCGGCCAGCCGGCGCTCCGACACCGGCCCGCCCCCGGTGGCGAACCGGGCTTTACCTCGGCTTGATGGTAATCTTGGCGTTGGGCGCGGTCGCTCTGTTGATCCTGCGTCAGGTGCGTCCGTTGGCGGCGGGCCGTGCCGCGCCCGGCCAGGTAGTCGCCACCGGTGGCGCGGCCAACTCCGGCTCCCCCGCGCTCCCCACCGAGCCCAAGGACCAAGGAGCTGAGTTGATCACCCGCGGCAACGACCTGCTGGCCAAGGGCGACCTGGCGGGCGCACTCGCCAGTTACCAGGCGGCCAGGAACCTGCTGCCCGACGACGAGGATGTGCATTACAACCTGGGCATCGTGTTAAGCCGGTTGGGCCAGACCAACGAAGCGCTCGCCGCATACGAGACGGCGCTGAAGATATTTCCCGACTACGCCGAGGCGCACAACAACCTGGGCAACCTCCTGCTCCGGGCGGGCAAGACCGACGAGGCCATCACGCATTTCCGCGCGGCGCTCAAGGCGCTGCCGGATTACGCCGCCGCCCACAACAGCCTTGGTAACGCCCTGCGCATCGCGGGGCAGAACGCGGCGGCGCTTGAGCACTTTGCCAAAGCCGTCGAGGCCAATCCCAACTACTGGGAGGCGCGGTTCAATCTGGCGAACATGTACCGCGTCGCCGGCCGGCTCGAAGAAGCCGCGCGCGAATATCGCGAGGTGGTCCGGATCCGTCCCGACTTCACACCCGCCCAACAGGCCTTGGCCGACCCCGCATTGGTGCCGCCGCCGCCGTTGCGATGACTCCGCCTGGCTCGGTTTCGCCCGCAATGGTACGTGCCACCGAGAGCCCGGACGTGCCTTGGTCAGCCGTCACTCGCGTCGCTGCGCCGCGCCCGGGTCTTCGCCAGCTTTCTGTCCGGTCTGGTCCACTGGCGTGAGGACGTGGGACGGCCTCACGACGGCACGCGCCAAACGGGCGGGACTGATGCGGATCGGTCCGGCCACGAACTCGGGCAGGTTGAAGGTCTGCAGGCAGGCGTCGTAGAACGCCGGGTCTTCCTGCGGCAGCACGAATGGCTTGTGGAACGCGCCCTGCTCGTCCACGTACGTGAAGTGGGGGCGGGCAAACACGCCGTTGCCGCGCTTGCTGCTGAAAACCACCCAACGGCTGTTGCCCGACCAGCAATGCCAGGAATCCGCCTGGTCGCTGTTGATCTCCAGGCGCCGCGACGCACGGGTGCGCAGGTCCATCACGTACAGATCGCTGCTCGGCTGGTAGATCGGGAAGTGGCTGTACCGGCAGAGTGTGTACAACAGCCACCGGCCGTTCGGCGACACGCGCGGCTGCGCGGCGCTCCACCCGGTTTCCCCGGCGGACACGAGGGTCTCCGGCTCGCCCCAGACGTTGCGTTCGGCATCGAAGCTTACCCGCATGAGGTCATAGCGCACCTGACGAAAGCGCTCCTGCTTGAGCCTGGGCGCGGCACAGAAGTACAGGTGCCGGCCGTCCGGCGCCCAGGCCGGCCAGGTCTCCAGCCGGTCGGGCCGGGCGATCGGCGGCGGCTGCACCACCACATTTGAGCGCAGCCAGTACACCGCCAGGTTCGACTCGGCGTCGAACACGTCACGGGTCTCGCCCAGCGTGTGGAAGAACAGCGAGAGCTTGTTCCGCGAAAAGGTCAGCAACTCACCGCCGGGATGCCAGGCGAGGTAGCCGCCGGTGTGGTTGACGCGGATCACCGCGTTCGAGCGAGCCAGGATCATGGGCTGCGGCCCTGGCTGGCCGCGGATGTGCAACACGAAGGTCTCGGGGTCGCGATTCAGCGTGGTGTGGCAGTTCAGACAGCCGTGGCCGAAATCCCGGTTCTCGAGCACCGGCGTTTGCCGGAAGCTCTCGAGGTCGCGCTGGTAAATCCCGATCTCCGAGTAGAAATTGTAAAGCGGCTTCAGGAGCCGATACACCAGGGTGGGCTCACACGGCTCGCGCGCCACATGGTTGGTTACCGGGCTGAAGCGTTGCCAGGTGCCATCTTCCGCGCGCGTCAACACCTCGAAGTACAGCGGACCGTTCGCGTTGGTCGCCAGCAGCGCGCGCCACGGCCGGAGCGGGATGCGGATGGACGCGGCGCGGCTGGTGATTTCGATGGGCGTTCCGTGCTCACCGCGAATGCGCACGGCAAAGGTCCGGCCGGGCTCTTCCACGGCGAAGTTCAGCGGCGCGATGTTGGGCGGGATGACGGTATCCGTGTAGTCCGGGCGCAGACGCGGGGCGCGTGACACCAACAAAGTCGGCTCCGGGGGGAAACCGCCGGCGTTCGCGGCGAGCGTGAGGTTGGCCAGCAGCGCGGCGAGAATGGGCGCCAATGGCGGCAAAGCGAGCGGGGTCTTCATGGCTTTCCAGCTTGGGAAGCGGGTGCGGTCTGGCCGAACAACTGGTAGTACCAGAACGTGTCGCCAAACTCCGCTGCCAGCGCCGCACGTCCGGCCGTGGAATTGTCCCGGTGACGCTGGCTCAGCTCAACAAAGCGCTGATAGCGCGCGACGGTCGCGGGCGGGACCGGAAAAGCCTCCCAGACAACCTTGTTCTGCGCGGTTTGCCCCCGCGCAAACTGCACCGCTTCCGCGCAAGGACGCGGCAGGGCGCTGTAACCGAAGGACACCCACGGGGCCAGGTCATGCGCGAGCAGCTCCCATTCGACGCTCAGCAAGCGATGCGTGAGCAGGTAGGCGTAGGCCATGTGGTTCGTGCGGTTTGCGGTGAGCAGGTGTTTCAGCAGCGCTTCCGTGGGCAAGGTGCCAGCGGCGAGATCGGTCGTGGGCAGCCGCAGCCGGATCAAAGCGAGTTCTGCTTGGTTCGTTCCGCGCGGATCGTCCGCCAGGTCCTGCAACGCCCGTTCCGCTTCCGCGCGGTGAAACGGCGCCAGGCGCAGCCGGTGCAAGAAGATCCGCGCGGCCTCGGGACGGTCCTTGAGGACGTTGATCCGGGCCAACAGGCGCAACGTGTCCGGCCGCGCGCCTTCCAGTTCGAGCGCCTCGTGCGCCATGTGCTCGGCCAGGTTCACCGCCCCCAACTCAAAGAGCGTCTGGCCCAGCGCGCGGCTCATCGCCAGCCCTGTGTCATAACCCGGCAGCAGGTCCAGACCGCGATTCTGCGGAAAGGAAAACAAGTCCTCCGGCAACCGGCCGGCGTGGTACAGCGCGCGCATCAAGTTCAGCCGCGCGCCGGCGGTCCAGGCGCGAACTTCCCGGGCCGCGACCAGGGCCCGATTCCATTCCTGCCGTGCGGTGGCCAGCTCGAGTCGTGCAATGGCCCGCCGCGAAGTGTCCAGCGAGAGCCACACCAACACAACACTGCCGGCGAGCAACACCGCCCAAACCGGTCGCGGCAACTGCGGCTTACGGTCACCGTCACGTCCAAGACTGCGTCGAAGTGTCCTGCCAGCGGCCAGCAGCGCCAGCCAGACTGGAACGAACGCGAAGGTCACCCCAAACAGCGCGCGGGTTTCGCCCTCGCCCCAATGTTGGGCTGTTGCAAACGGAGCGAACCCCGGCCGCAACCAGGTCCAGCTCGGCACCAGCAGTGCCGGAGCTGCACAGCCCAGCGCGAACCCACGCCGGCCACGGGCCAGCGCCTCAGCGGCTGCGACCGTGGCCACAAACAGCCAGGTGGGAAACGTCCCCGCCGCGTAAAACAGCGCCGCCGCCATCAGCGTCACTCCAGCCAGCCGCAACGCATCAAAACGCGGAGGCAGGGCAATCCAGACCACCGCCGCCGCCTGCCCAGCCAGCAGGCTCAGAGCCGCCGTCTCTACTTCGCCTTGATAACGCCCTGACAGCGCGGCCAGCAAGGCCAGCAGCACCAGTGTGCCTGCTGTTGCGCCTTGCGACGAGACCATCCGGAAGACGCGGTGCGCGCACCGCGCAATGCCGGCCCAGACCACGGTGAGCGCCACCGCGCCGGCTGCGTTGTGGAAATTCAACTGGGCCAGTGCCGCGGCCGCATACTCGAGCAGCCCGCCGGGCACGCTGGTGAACTTCGCCAGGAACGGCGCGTCGAGGAAAAAGACCGGCCCGTTCAGTTGCTGACGCAGCACCGGCTGGACCCGGAGGCCGAGATGCAGCCCGGCCAGAACCAAGGCCGCACCCACCAACGCCAACTGCCAGCGGCTTTCGTCGCTTGACGGGTAGAGCGCGGTGGCAGCAGCCGGCTTCGGAGTGTCGGGTGAAACCGGGATCGGTTCACGGTGCTGCAACAGGGCCCGGGAACCGGAATCCGCGGTGATGCGAGCGACCCCGCCCGATGAACCTCGGTTCTCGGGTTTGCCCCGGGAGTGTTTCCTGCCCATGTGGAACGACGCGGAGTCTGCTCCGGTGTCCCTGGGGGCGCAAGAGCCGGACGCCGCGCGCAAAGCTACGCCGGACACCTTCCGGCTTCCCACCGGTCTAGCCTTGACGCGAGGGGGCGAGAGACGACCTGACCTGGTCTGGTGATAGGTGATGACAGGCTCGCGGATTGCCCAACCCGCCGCGGTCTGCCCGGCGGATCGCCGGGCGGAAGTCCCCCGCGCTATCGGTGTCCGGCACCGCGGCTGGAAGCTGAGATGCGCTCACTGCCCACTTCGGTCTTCAGGCTCAAGGCTGGTTGGCCCGCAGACGGTAGTAGCGGGCCGGGGGTGCCGGCAAGGTCGCGTCGGTGACGGTCACGGGGCGCAAAGCGGCCGAGCCGTTGTCCAGTACCGGGACGTTGGTAAGCAGCCGCCACGGTTCATCCGTCGCGAGCCGGTCCTGACACTCCACACTGTAAAGGCGGTCAGCAGCGGCGGCGAAGCGGAGTTTGATGCCGGCCGCGCTCAATTCGACGTGGGTGAAGCCCAATCGGCTCTCCGGGTCGAGGGGATTGGTGCCGGCGATGTGTTCTTCGCGGATGGACAGGCCATCGCCGTCGGGATCGGCGTCGAGGTCGTCCGGCCAGGCGGGGTCCAGTCCGTGGGTCAACTCGTACAGGTCGGAGAGACTGTCGCCATCGGTGTCTGCGTTGGGAAACGCGACGCGTACCGCTGCTGGCGCGGACGCGACGGCTCCCGTTTCGTTGAAAACCAGCACGTCATAGGCGCCGGCCTGGTCGGGTTGGACGTTGGCGAGGGTAAGCATGGCGTTCGTGGCGCCGGGCAAAAGTTGGCCATTTTTGCGCCACTGGTGACGCACCGTGGCGGGATTCCGGGTCAGCACGCTCAACGTCGCGCTGCGGCCCGCCAGCGTGGCCAAGCCGACAGGGTGGGTGAGAATCTCCGGCAGCGCGCCCGCGGCAGGCGGTTTGCCGGGCGTAGGAGCGGCGGCCAGCCAATGGGCGGGGTCGTTGCCGTAGCCGTGCTCGGGCCGGCGCTGCAACGCGAAGCCGAAGCCATCCGCCCCCGGCGGCCAGGGCGCTTCATCGCGATAATCCACGCGGTCCACGACCAGGTCGGCGAACAGCGCGGTCTCGCCGGCGCCAAACCGGAGTGGCTGGATCAATTCGAGGGTTTCGCCGCGGTTGTCGAGCTTGCCCTGCCAGGGGCCGAGCAGGCGGACGTCCGCCGCCAGAGAGTATTTCCCGCGAAAGGCGGCGGCTTGGGCGGCGTCGGCCACCGGGTCGAAGCCGACGATCAGCAGGCGCTCGGCGGGGGCGAGGGTGAAGTTCGTCGGGAATTGAAACCGCACCGCGCCGCGCAACTGCCAGGTGTTGGTGGGCGCCTGCGAGTCAAACAGCGGCACCGGCTGGGCGGCAAGATTGAGCAGCTCGAGGTACTCATCCTCGGGCGCGTCCCAGAATGCGCCGTTGGCCAAGACGTCCGGCGGGTGGTACATGACTTCACTGACAACCACCGGGCCGACGAGCGGGCTGACGTTGGCCGCGCCCAGCGAGGATTCGGCCTGCAAAACGAAATGTTCCCCGCCGGCGCTGGTGATTAGGCGGCCCACGGTGACGCCCGGCGGCGCGGCACCAAACGGGAAGCCGTGCGCGTAGCCGCTGAGCTGCCCCGCGTCGTCGGCCGAGAACAAGAAGACCTCCTCACCGCTGGCGCTCAGACCGAAGGAGCCGGAGCCGCCGGGACGATTGAACTGAGCAGCGTCAATGACCAGAAAGCCGCCCGGCGGCAGAACACTGCCCGCTGGCAGGGCGTACTTGGGTGTGCGCCGGTCATCGGAAAGGAACCAACCGCTGATGTCTGCCGGTTCGGCGGTGGGGTTGAACAGTTCAATAGCGTCCCGCTGGCCCGCATCGGGATGGGCCAGCACTTCGTTCACCAGAATGGCCGGGATGCGTGGGACCGGTGGTTCGGGCACACCGGGGGTTCCATTCCAGACACTGCCGGGTCGCCAGCCTGCGGCGGTGTTCCCGACGGCAGGGTGTGCGTTGAGGTCCGCCGGTACGAGCGCAAAGCCGACGCCGTCCGTGGTCGGATGCCAGCGGTTGTCGTACCGGAACTCCTGCACCACCTCGTCCACGGGCCCGAGCAGACACAGCACCTCGCCGGCGTTGTCCAGCCGACCGGAGAATTCCCCGGCAATGCTGAGGCCAGGGCCGTAACGACGCTCGAAGGCGGCGCGGTTTTGCACCACCAGAACGCGTGCGCCGGGCGCCAGGCTCGTGACCGCGCCGGTGGAGAAATCGAACTGGATGCCCTGCGTGAAACGAAAGCCGGTCAAAGCCAGCGGCCGCGAACCGAGGTTGACGAGTTCGATGAACTCGAAGTCGTTCGGATTTTCCGCGCCGTCGGGCACGCCCGGCGTGGGCGCGGGGTGGTACATCAGTTCGCTCACCCGCAGCGGCGGCGTGGCGGTGACGAACGTGGCCGCGGTCGGCCCGCTCCAGTTGCCACTCTGCCGGGCGCGGGCAACGACGCGGGCGTTGGCGGCAAGCCGGATGGGGCCCGTGTAACGGACCGCCTCGGCGCGGAGCCCACCGCCGGGCGCGCGCGGGTCCGCGCCGCTGGTCGTGTAATAAATTTCGCCGGCGGGCGCGGAGATCGTCAGCATCAACCCCGTTGCCACGCGCCCGCCGGGATGACTGAAAGAGGGCGCGCGCAGAAACTGGCGGTCAATCCAGTTGAAGCGGTCCTGAATCCACTTCTTCTTGTTGGCAATGATCTGCGCGTAGGTGGGCTGGATGTAGATCGCGGGGTTGGGCCACACGTAGGTGTTGAGCCGCGGCCAGCGGGCGAAGTCGCGGTCCTTGGCTTCGTCGAGGTAAGCCGCCAGTTCGTCCACACGCGCCAGGATGTTCGTCGGGTTGAGGATGTTCGTCCGCAGCACGCTCCAGCGGTCCACGATGGCCTGGTTGAAATCCGGGTCGCCGGTGCGGGTGTTGGCAGCGGGTGTGCCGGTGATGAGCCGGCGCAGCCAGAGATGGTCGCCGGCACCGAGCAGCGGCCAGTACCAGCCCGCGGGGTTCCAGCCTTCGAGGTAGTCCGCGTTGCCGAGGCTGAGGTTCCAGTCCCAGATGGGCTCCATGCGGATTTTGCCGCCGCGGTCTTTGTGGAGGTAGTTGCTGAGCCGGTAGCCGTCAATCTGCTTGGTGAACTCGACGATCCAGTGGTTGTCCACGAACGACGCCCCGTCAATGAACGCCGAATAATGCAGGTTCCCCGTGCGCGTGAGCCAGTCGCCGGCGTACAGCGCGTTCTCAAAGGCGATGACATGGTTGCGCAGCCAGACCTGCTGGGCGGCGGTGATCTCGTCGGGTTTGGGGTCGTGGTACTTCAGCAACTGAGCGCCAAAACCCGCTCCGCCGCGCGTGCTGAAGTTGCGGTCGCCGGGGCTGTCCTTGTCCTTTTTGAATATGTAGCCGCCGGTGATCTCCGGCTCCCGGGTCACGCTCGGGCCCATCCGGGCGAGGTTCAGGCGATTCCGGTCAATCTCGATCTTTTCGAGCAGCACGTACACGCCGCGGTAATCGCTGGGATGGGTGAGCGCGCCGCGGGTTTCGTCCAGGAACACCTCCACCAGCCGCCGGCGCACGGCGTAGTGCCCCATCTGCTCGTGCAACTCGAAGGCGAGGAAGTTGTTGATGAGGCTCTTGTCCGAGTACGGACCGTTGAGCACCCAGTCGGCCTCGGCGGGCAGACCCAGCAAGGGAACGTTCTGGTCCAAGCCGGCGGCGTCGGTAAGTTCCAGCCGATACTGCTTCTTCGGGAAGCCGGCCGAGCTTTGGCCGCGGATGTTCATGCCGCCCATGCCGCGATGGGCCGGTTGGTCGCGGAGCGCGGCGCGGCCTCGGAACGGCTCGATGGCGGTGACAAAAACCGGCGTGCGCGCGCTCGAATCGGAGGCGATGCCGCCCCGCGCGGGCTGGATGATCAATAGCGGGAGGTTCGAGGAAAAGTCGGCGAGACCGGGCGCGACGAACTGGTAGCACTCCGCCACCACCTGGCTGGGCAGCAGGCCGTCCGCATAGACGCGGGCCAGCACCACCGTGCTGCCGCTGAGCGTCAGCGGGCCTGTGTACAGCACGCCGTTTACGGCGGGCACCGGCGGCCGGCCGTCGGTCGAATAATAAATGTGGCCGGCGGACGCCGTGATCTCGATGACCATCTGGTTGGTCACGTACAAACCGCCGGGCGCGGAGAACACCGGGTCGGGCGCAAAGCCGGGACCGCCCGGCACGTTGGGCGCGCCGGGTGTGGGTTTAGAGAAATATCCGACCTGTTCCGGGTCCAGCAGGTCGCGGCCGAAGGAAACGTCCGCGCGTTGCGGCGGGTAGCTGGGCGCGAATTCGGACACGACGTTGGTCCGGGTATCCAGGAGGGCGAGGTACTCGCCGCTGTTCGCCAGCCGAAAGTGCGTGTGAAGCTCGCGCGCCGGGTCCACGCGGTCCTTGCCTGAAGCCCAGACCAGCAGGTAAGCGCCGGCATTCAAGGTGATTTCCGGGAAGCGCCACAGGGCGGACCGGGCGGGGTCGTCGGTCAGAAACCAGCCACCCAACGAAACTGGTTCGGTGCCGAGGTTCCGCAGCTCGATCCAATCTGAGCGATCGGCGTCCTGGTCCCGCAGGCCGCTTTGGTTGTCGGCGAGGAATTCGGAAATGATGACCTGCGGCGGGGGCACGGCGGGTTCGAGGAGGTAGCTCCAGCCGGCGCCGGCCAAAGGCACCGCCTCCGGTGAAGTATCGGTGATGCCGTGGTTCGAAGCCCAGTCGAGGGTCACCGGGCCTGCGGGTGGTTCGGGGAAGTGAAAGGTGTAATTGCGCGGGGAATGGGCCTCGAGGCGGGTGGCGGGCTGGCCGTTGACTCGCAGGTCTGCGGCGTCCACGCCGGTCACGTTGCGGTTGAAGACCACTTCCAGGCTGGTGAGCGCGCGCAACACGCTGCCCGGCTCGGGAAACACTGCTTCGACCAGCAGCGCCTGCTCGTCCATTTCGAGCGCGAACCGTGCGGCGAAGAGAAAGTCACTGCTGTCCGCCAGCGAGATGTTCGCCGCCTGCACGGCCAGAACATTGAGTCCGCTCCGCAGCAGGCCGGGCGGGTTATCCAGCGTGACGCTGAAAAGGTTCGGATTGTTGTCCGCGTTCAAGGCGGGGACGCTGAAGGGCACTTCGCCCTCGGGCATGTTGACGCGTGCGAGTTCCCGACCGTTCAGCCAGACGATGCAGCCGTCGTCCACACGCAACTCGAGCGTGAGCCGCCGCACGCTCTCGGGCGTGAGTACCTCAAACCCCTTCCGCAGAAACAGCGTCAAATACCCGCCGCGCATGTCGGTCAGGCGCGTGTTGCCGGTGTAGCCGGCGGCCTTGTCCTCGTAGAAAAAGGGCGCCGGGCCGGTGTTCCAGTCGGCGTCCACGAACTCCGGCGCCCGCCACGCGGTGGTGTCTGGCTCCGACGCCTCGCGCACGCCTTTGTAGTAGCGCCACTCGGTGTCCTCCTCGAAGCCCGCGTCTCCGCCGACCAGCATCGCGGACACAACGGCGCTCAGCCAGGCCGTGGCCAGCGTCCGCCACCAGATTGAGTGTCTCTTTAACATCGCCAAGCGACCCGGCTGGCGCCGCCGTCGAATTCGCGGGACAGCCGGATGAACCGTACACGGCAAGGCTTGTGCCAGAACCGGCGTCGAGGCGAGCAAAACAGGACGCCCCAAGCCGCCCGGTTCAAGCGCCGCGCCGCTATGTGGCCGTTGCGTACCGGGCCAAAACTCAGAACCTCGAGCTTTGGGAAATCCGGCAGGCGTTAACCTGAGCACCAAGCGCCAAGCGCCGACGTTGGTGGCACGAGGCGCCGTCAAAATCCGTCCGGCGAGCGCCGGTTTGAGTCATGGGTTGACTTGCGCGTCCGCCAGGGCTCCATTGCCCGTGGGCGACATGAAACGTCTTTTCGCAGCCGCAACACCGGGTTACCGCAGACACCAGCGGCCCCTCCGCTCCGAGCTGTGAACGCCGCTCCCACTTCAATCGCCACCCCGAATTCCGCTGCCGCTTCCGGGCAAGCGGCACCATACGACTGGGAGGGCCAGTACCAACGTGGGGAACTGCGCTGGGACAAAGGTGAACCGGCGCCCGGCTTGGTGGATTTCCTGGCGGCGCGTCCGCGCCTAACGCGCGGTGCGGTGCTGGTGCCCGGCTGCGGCACCGGTCACGACGTCCGGGCCTGGGCGCGGGCCGGATGGCGGGCAACCGGTCTGGACGTGGCGCCCACTGCGGTCCAAATGGCCCGGGAGCGGACGCGGGCCGCCGGACTGACGGCGGATTTCCGCACCGGCGATTTCCTCGCGGACTCGCCGTTCGCGCAGTTCGACTGGGTCTTCGAGCACACGCTGTTCTGCGCGATTGATCCTATCCAGCGCGAAGCTTACGCTCGCGCGGTCCTGCGTTGGTTGCAGCCCGGCGGCCACTTTCTGGCCATCCATTACCTCAATCCCGAGCATCCGGACGGCCCGCCCTGGGGTGTGACGCGCGCGGAGCTGCTGCAATGGTTCTCCCCGGGACTGGAGCTGCTCGATGAGTGGGTGCCCCGGTCTTACCCGAACCGCGCGGGTCGCGAACTCATGATGCACTGGCGCCGGCGGTGAAACGCCCGCGCCTCCTCACGGCACCAGCACCGCGCGGTACAAACGACGACTCTGTGACCCGCTGTTGTCGATCACGCTGGTCGTGCCGCCGTTCAGGGTGTACGTGCCGAGGGTCTGCCAGGTCACGAGATCGGCGCTGTGCTCCACCCGCGCCCGGGCGCCGCCGGGCCCGGCCAGTTCAAAGCGGAATCGCTTCTGCGCGTTGAAGCCCGCGCTGCCCGGCACAAAGGTCAGCGGCGTCTCGCCGTTGACTTCGAAGTCCAGTTTCACGTTCACGGTGGCAAGGTCCACCATTTTGGTCAGCGGTACGGCCAGGCCGGGGCCGGTGATCGTCACTGTGATCGTGCCGGAGGTGGCCGGGGCCGGGAACGCAAAGCCGCCGGAAGCGGAGGTCACCGCATAGGCGCTGCCCGTCGAGGGCGTCACCGTCACGCCCGCCAGGCCTTCGCCGACCGAGTAGGCTTGGTCGCGGTTGGTATCGCGAAAGACCACGCCGAGCACGAGTGGCGCCGGTGTGCTGGCGCTGCGGGCGAAATTCTGCGTGGCCATCACTGCGTTGTAGCCCTTGCCTTCGAACGTGAACACCCCGCTGCGGACGCCGATGCCGATCTCGTCAAACGACGCGTGCATGAGATTCTCACGGTGACCGGGGCTGCGAAACAGGCCTTCGTGCATGTCCACGGTAAACTGGGTCGGGTTGGGCGTGCCGGTGGTGCCCTTCCAGGCAATGTTTTCACCCCAGGTCCAGCTCCCGCTGAACGTATAGCCTGCGGCAGCCATTCGGTCGCCCGGCGTGGAGCCGTTCTCGCCGTCGTGGCTGAAGATATCCGTCGCCAGCATCCAGTCGCTGTGCGCGCGGGCGGCGGCGATCAGGTACGGCTGGAAGGCCAGCGGCGGCTTGGGGTCCGGCGAGATCGTGCCGGGCGGGAGGTTCTCATTGAGGTCCATGCCAAACCGCGCGGCCTCGGCCACCGGGTTGGCGCGGGCGCGGTTCACCAGTTCGAGCATGAGCTGTTCCTGGGGCGTGGGGTCGCCGTGGTTGTACGCGGTCGTGGGCGCGTGCCGGCCCGCCGCCCTGCCGGGCGGGTTGAATCCGGCGGCCGACAGTGGCTCGCCCACCGCGCCGGTTACTACGGGTCCGGCACCCGCGGGAGGGGCGGAACCTGCCGGCGTCGGGGCGGCGGTGGCGGTGACCGCCAGAACGGCCGGCAACCAGCGCGTGAACCGGGGCATCCGAAGGCTGTTTCCCATTCGCGAGCCCGACTCAATCAGCGCGGCGGCCGGATGCAAGAAGGAAGCCGCAAGGAGCCACAACTCCGGGTTTTTTCCCCGGCTGCGCGGATTCCCCTGCCATCTGAACCATTTGCCCCCTCGCTTTCCCTCGTGACCTTACTGGCCGACCGCCGGCGTGGATCCGGGGCTTGTCGAACGCTTCGCGCTTTCAACGCGATCAAGGCAGAGTTGTCTCCGACTCAAACGGCCAATCTGTTCGTTCCGCTCTTTTCTGTAGCCCAACCGTTCCAAGTAAAGCTTGGTACCAGTGAACCGTCCCAGCACCCAGCCGGAAAGAAGCCAGACCGCCGGAAAGTGCAGGAAAGTCTCAGAACGATGAGGTCTTATGTAGCAGGTGGGTGACCGTTGCCGGAACTGCCCGCTCGTCTGCTAGAGTCACTTAGAAATGACCCGAACCGTTTAACTGTCCGGCAGGGTGGCGGTTTGCTGCGGCGTCCTTGCTAGGGGACAGGCTGCTCCAGTGCCGGAAAGCAGATCTCTTCCACCTGCGCACGGAAGAACGGGAAGTAATTCTTGGTGCCGAAATGGTTGCCGCCATCAATCCGTGTTGGCAGGGTGAAGCCGCCGAAGATCCGGAAGTCATCTAGCGTTCCTCCAAACGGTTGGATCCGCCATTCATGCTCCGGATTTGCGTTGCTCCACCGCGGGATCATTACCCACAGGGGATGCCCATCTTCCGCTACCTCGATCTCGAGCGGCTGAGTCAACGCTCCGCGCTTTACCACAGCACGCGCTCTTCCAGGTGCGCCGCCCTCGTCCCATTGGACACCATTTTGCGGCAAGAGTGTGGCTGGCGCCCAGAAAACCGCTTCCGCCACCATGCGCCCGAACGACGAGCGCAGGTGGTTCTCATCCTCTCCTGCGCGAACCATCGGCAACATCCAGTTGAGCCAGAACCGTGTCCACGATCGTTCCCCTGCCATTGCGTCTGAGCCACTCATCCGCATTGCGCCCGAGCCTGCCACCTCCAATTTCCAGACGAAGCCATGCGGTGGTGCGAGGATTTGGCGTGCCCGCATCGGCAGGTAGCGGGGAGCGTCTTGGTCCCCGAGTCCGATCTCTCCTGCCATCTTGATTTCGGTCACACCGCGAAGTGTCGTCCCCGGCGCGATCGTGTAGATGAAGTAGCGTCGCGCCGCCTCGGGCAGTCCCTCGACCATTTTCGGATCGAACGTCTCGGCCGGCTGATGTGCCGCGGTTCGCAACTGCATCCAAGCAGCGTCAATTACTCTTTGGTCCGAGAGACGCCAAGCCTGCATCGCCAGGACCAGCAACGTTAAAATTACCAGGACCGTACCAAACACCGTCAGCATAGATCGCCTCCTTCGTCGCAGTTTCGCTGATCGGGGAACATGTTGTTGCTCAACGGAATTATTCATCCCTCCTGTGTCGTTGTTCCTTCCTGGCCCGGGTGGTCAGCGAGGTCACATTGTCAGATGGCTTCCCCCTGAAACGCTTGATTGGTGAACTTTGTATAGACGAACAACGGGCTGTACCAAGTGCTCTAAGCGATTAAGTTTAGCACGCTTGCTGGCAAGCCAAGACCTTCATCGGAGTCAACGATACGGTAGCTCTGCGGCGAATGGTCAAGGGCAAACGCCGCGGCGAACTCGGTCGGGCTGTATTGCCCCGGCAGGCCGGAGGGCGGCGGCGGGCGCGGGTTCGCTCCAGCCTTGCTCCGGCGGGCGCCGGGCTGCAAGGCAGCCAGGATGGCTGCCGCCACGGCGGGCATGCTAACCGGCGGGATGCAGGCAGGACGGAGTCTCGTCCGACTGCGGTTTGGCCGCTACACCGTGTGACTCCAGTGCCGCGGGTGTAAATGCTCGCGCCCGGGCCGGCGTTGCAGTTCAACGTCCTTGTCGCACTGAGAGTCTGTTCCATCCTTTCTTTGGCTGAATCGTTTCCGCTAGGCTCTACGGCGTTGAACGCATTCATCCAGGAACTCGACCGCCGTCTCGACGCATTGCGCAACCAGGGTCTCTGGCGCGAATTGCGCCGCGTGGACTCCCGGCCGGGCGCGTGGATCAAGGTAGAAGGCCGGCGGCTGCTCAATTTTTCGTCGAACGACTACCTCGGACTGGCCGCGCACCCGGCCTTGCGCGAAGCCGCGGCGCGCGCGGCGGTCCAGATCGGCGCCGGCGCCGGCGCGTCGCGCTTGATCTGCGGCTCGCTGGCGCCCTGCCACGAACTCGAAGCCGTGATAGCGCGATTCAAAGGCCTCGAGGCCGTGCTGACCTTCGCCACCGGCTACACCGCCGCGCTGGGTGCGGTCACCACACTGGCGGGTACGGGTGACGTGGTAATCTTGGATAAGCTCGCCCATGCAAGCTTGGTGGACGCCGCGCGGCTGAGCGGGGCGAAACTGCGCGTCTTCGCCCACAACGACCTCGCCGACCTGGAAGGCATCCTGGATTGGGCGCGCCGTTACGTGGCCGAGCGCACGCCGCCCGGCCACGTGCTGATCGTGACCGAAAGCGTGTTTTCCATGGATGGCGACCTCGCGCCATTGCGCGCGCTGGTGGATTTGAAGGACCGCTTCGGCGCCTGGCTGCTGGTGGACGAAGCGCATGCCACCGGAGTCTTCGGCGAGCAGGGGCGCGGGCTGGTCGCGGCGGCGGGTCTGACCGACCGTGTCGAGGTTCACCTGGGCACGCTGGGCAAGGCGCTGGGCGCGGCGGGCGGCTTCATCGGCGGCGCGCGGGAGTTGGTCGAACTGCTCGTGAACCGGGCGCGCCCGTTCATTTTCTCAACCGCGCCGGTGCCGGCCGCGGTGGCGGCGGCGCGGGCCGGCGTGGAACTGGCCGCCGGCGCCCGGGGCGACACTTTGCGTGCCCAACTCTGGCAGCGGGTGCGTGAACTGCGCGCCGCACTGGCGGCCGCGGGCTGGAGCCTGCCGGCCGATGAGTCCCCAATTCTGCCGCTGGTCGTGGGCGAAGAGGCCGCTGCGGTGCAACTGGCGGCGAAATTGCGCGAAGCGGGCTTCTTCGTACCGGCAATCCGTTACCCCACGGTGGCGCGCGGTGCGGCACGCCTGCGCCTCACCGTCTCCGCCGCGCACACCGCCTGGGATGTCGCGCAGTTGTACGAAGCGCTGACCCGGCTGAGCAAGCCGACGGGCATCCGGAAGTCCGAAGCCCGGAATCAGGAGTCAGAAACCGGAAGCTAAAGCCGGTGCCTGGTCTCCGGACTCAGGCATCGCTCCGCACCTCCGTTCAATGCATCCACTCGCCCGTTTCGACCGCCGCTTTGTCTGGCATCCATTTACACAGATGCGCGACTGGCTGCGGCGCGAGCCGATTGTCCTGGTTGCCGGCCGTGGCGCCGTTTTGCGGGACGTTCACGGTCGCGAGTACCTCGACGCCAATTCCTCGATCTGGACCAATTTGCACGGTCACAACCATCCGCGCCTGAACGCTGCGCTGCGCCGCCAACTCACCCGTGTGGCCCACACATCCTACTTGGGCCTCGCGAACGAGCCGGCGTCGCTGCTGGCGGCCGAACTCGTCGTGGCGGCCAACCCGCCCGGCCTGCGCGACCAGCCGCCACTCACCAAGGTTTTTTACTCGGACGACGGCTCAACCGCGCTCGAAGTGGCGCTCAAGCTCGCCTACGAGTTTGCCCGCCGCACCGGCCGCGCACGTAGCCCGCGCTTCCTTTCTCTGGCTGGCGCGTACCACGGGGACACAGTGGGCGCAGTGAGCCTGGGACACATTGACCTGTTCCACCGCGCCTACGCCGGGCTGCTGTTCAAGACCGATCCGGTCATGGCGCCGTACTGCTACCGGTGTCCGTTCAACCAGGCGAGGCCCGAGCGGGCGGACGCGCGCGCGTACCGCCAGTGCCGCTGGGAATGCGTGGACCAGGTCGAACAACGGCTTGCGGCGCACCACCGCCGCCATGGCGAGCCTTACACGGCGTTGGTCTTCGAGCCGCTGATCCAGGGCGCGGCCGGCATGATCCCGCAACCGGACGGCTGGCTGCGGCGCGTCGCCGGGCTGGCGCGCGGGCACGGCGCGTTGCTCATCGCGGACGAGGTCATGACCGGCTTTGGTCGGACCGGCGCGGAAGTGGCGGCCCGGGCCGCTTCGGGCAAACCGGTCCGGCGCGCCGCCAGGGCGTCGCTATTTGCCAGCCATCATGAGGGCGTGCAGCCGGATTTCCTCTGCCTGGCCAAGGGGTTAACCGGCGGTTATCTGCCCATGGCGGCCACGCTCACCACGCGCGCGGTATTCGATGCCTTTCTGGGCCGGTACGAGGAGTTCAAGACCTTCTTCCACGGCCACAGTTACACGGCGAATCAACTCGGCGCCGCCGCCGCGCGGGCCAGCCTCGCACTGTTGCGGAGTGAGGCGACGCGGCGGGCGCGACTGCGGCTGGAGGCGGCGTTGGGGCGGGAACTGGACGGGTTGTGGGCCTTGCCACAAGTGGGCGACGTCCGGCAAGTGGGGCTGATCGCGGGCGTCGAACTGGTGCGGGACTGGCCGACGCGCGCGGCGTTTGATCTGCGCGAACGCGTGGGCGCACGGGTGTGCGAGGCGATGGCGCGCCGCGGCGTGCTCACCCGTCCGATCGGCAACGTGGTGGTGCTGATGCCGCCGTATTGCGCCACGCCGACCCAGGTGAGGCGCATGGTGAGCGCCCTCGCGGAATCCGTGGATGAAGTGCTGGGCCGGCGGCGCTGAACCGGCAGGCTGCGGGTCAGTTTGGTCCCGGGTGGAACGGCCAACCAGGCCTTTCCCGGCCGCAGCCCGCCGCCACGGGCCGCCGACCCTTTGCACCCATCTGCGATCGGCCCCGCCCGGCCTCAGCCCAGGTTCACCTCGCCGCACAAATGGACTTCGAGGCCCAGTTCGGCCAGCGCGGCGGCCTTGATGCGGCAGGCGCGGTGGGCCTGTTTTTCGCTGGGCGCATACACCACCTGGATGTGGTTGGACTTGTGCCGGGCCATCATCTGGTCGCGGGTGATGCCGGGCAGCACGGCGTGCATAATGGGCCATTGCGGGGTGGTTTCGTGCCAGCGGCGCTCGGTTTCCTCGCGCGGCAGGCTCACCACCTGGGCCACGCCCAGGTCGGCGTGCAGGCGGCCGTCCATGACAAACACGCGGCTCCAGACCACCCAGCCCGGTTTGCTGATGCCCTTGAGGGTGCCGCCGCCGAGCCGGAAGTACATGGGCGGCTGGCGCTCGCTGGAGGCGCCCTTCCAGCCGCCGATGAAGTGCGCGGGCGGGGCGGCGCCGGAGATGAGGAACACCCAGACGTAGGCGTCCACGCCGTCGCCACGGTAGTGCTCGCCCCAGCGCACGTCGTGGAGGGTGTTTTCCGGGGCGAATCCCAGTTCGCGCCAGAGCCGGTAGGTGACCAGGCCGTCCAGGCCGGCGCCCTCGTCCACCTCGTTGAAGTGCGGCAGGGCCTCGCCGGCGTACAGCTCGCGGCCGGTGCGCGGGCAGCGGACCGGTGGGCGGTCCACGTTGTTGAGCGTGCCCTCGACCAGGTCGCTGGCCGGGGTGAGGTCCTTGAGGCCCTGCTGGTACTGGATGCCGATGGCGTCGCAGCCGAACTCGGCCGCCAGGCGAACGGCGGCGATGTACATCTTGCACTGCTGGAGGGTCTGGGCCTCGGTCAACTCGGTCGCCTCGTCGGTGCCCCAGCAGAACTTCAGGCCGCGGCGCAGGTACCACTCGAGGACTTCGCGTGCCTCGGCGTCGCTGACCTGTTGCATGGCGGCGTAGAGCGTGGACTGGCTGAGGCGCTCCTTGAACACGCCGGTGGGGTGCAGCAGTTCGTCGGGCAGGATGGCGTTGAACATGCCCATGCAACCCTCGTCGAACACGCCCAGGATGGCCTTGCGCCGGCGGAACTCGCGCGCCCAGGCGCGGCCCAACTCCTCGTCGGCCTCGGGCAGTTTGAGCCGGGCCAGGTCGCGCACGTGGCTGGTGTCGTGCGTGACCACGCCGGTGCGCAACCACTGGCGCAGGCCGCGCTTGAAGAACGGGTCGGTGAACTGCTCGCTCCAGAGCGTGCTGTACTTCACACCGGCCTTGGTGAGCGAGCCGTTGAGGTTGAGCATGCCCACCAGCCCCGGCCAGGTGCCGCTCCAGTTGGCCACGGTCAGAATCGGGCCGCGGTGGGTGAGCAGGCCCGCCAGCACGTGATGGCTGTACTGCCAGACGCTCTCGGCCACGATCAGCGGCCGGTCCGGGTCCAGGCGCCGGAAGACTTCCAGGCCCATCGCCTGCGAGTCAATGAAGCCGTGCTGCTTGGCGCGGTCGAAGGGGTGGGCGCGCTCGACCTTCCAACCCTCGGCGGCCAGCGCCCGGGTCAGCGCGGCCTCCATTTTGGCCTGCTCGGGCCAGCACTTCTGGTTGGCGGACAGGCGCAGGTCGCCGTTGGCGACCAGGTACACGGTGCGGGAAGCGGAACGGGACGTTTTCATGGCGAATGCGGCGGTAACGCTGCGCCGGGCCGGGGCGGTTGAAAAGCGGGAAATGCGCCGGTTGACGCCGCGGGCGCGGTCCCTAACTTGCCCTGTGTCCGCGCTGGAACTGCGCTTTGAACACGGCGGCCTGCACCTGCCCCGACTGGGCCTGTGGCTGGACTCGCGGCGCCCGGTGACCGGCCCCGAGCGGGTGGTGGTGAGCCACGCCCACGCGGACCACACCGCGCCGCACCGCGAGGTCATTCTGAGCGCGCCCACGGCCCGGTTTCTCCAGGCGCGGCTGGGCGGCGGCCGCCTCGAGCACGTGCTGGCGTTTGGGGAGACGCGCGAATTCGATGGTCCGGAAGGCACCTTCCGCCTTCGCCTGCTGCCGGCCGGCCACGTGCTGGGCAGTGCGTTGACATGGGTCGAGGCCGGGGGCGAGTCCCTGCTCTACACGGGCGATTTCAAGCTGCGGCCGGGCCGGGCCGCGGAGCGCTGCACGCCGTGCGCCGCGGACATGCTGGTGATGGAAACCACTTTCGGCCGGCCGGAGTTTTGCTTTCCGCCCGAGGAAGAGGTCGTGGCCGGGGTGATCCGCTTTTGCCGCGAGACGCTGGCGGAGGGCCGCACTGCGGTGCTGCTGGGCTATTCGCTTGGCAAGAGCCAGGAAATCCTCGCCCGGCTGGCCGGGGCGGGCCTGCCGCTGGTCCTGCACGAACAGGGGTACCGGCTGACGGAGATTTACGCGGAGTTCGGCGTGACGCTGCCGGCCTTCGAGCGCCTGGGAGCGGGCAACGGGCGGGGCCGGGTGGTCATTTGCCCGCCTGCGGCGTCGCGCACGGCCCTCGAGCAGCAACTGGGTCCGCTCCGCTGCGCGGTGCTCACCGGCTGGGCACTCCATCCCCGCTGCCGTTTCCAGTACGGCGCCGACGCCGCCTTCCCGCTCAGTGACCATGCGGACTTCCCGGACCTGTTGCGGCTGGTCGAAATGGTGAATCCCCGGCGGGTGTTGACCCTGCACGGCTTTGCCGCCGAGTTCGCCGCCGCCCTGCGCGAGCGCGGCCGCGAGGCGTGGGCCTTGAGCGAGTCGGACCAGCTCACCCTGGCGCTGGGTGACCCGATGCGGGCGCGGTCGGTGTTAAGAACCCCTGCATGAACGAAAGGCAAATTCCCAGAACGCCGCCGGGGACGAAACCACCCCCCGCTCGCTGGGGTGCGAGTTCGCAGCCGCCGAACCGTTTTGCCGCCACTTACCGCGCCACGCTGCCCGAGCTGGACGAGGTAGAGCCGGAGCCGCTGCCGCGCACGCAGTTCATCCCCGACCACAGCGTTAGCGTCATCACCTACAACGACAGCCCGGACCTGGGCTTCGCCGCCAGCCTCAACCCGTACCGCGGCTGCGAGCACGGGTGCATTTACTGCTACGCCCGGCCCACGCACGAGTACCTGGGCTTCAGCGCCGGGCTGGATTTCGAGTCGCGCATCCTGGTCAAGGAGCACGCGCCGGCGTTGTTGCGGCGCGAACTGGCCGCGCCCGGCTGGCGACCGCAGGTGCTGGCCCTGAGCGGCGTGACCGACCCGTATCAGCCGGTGGAGCGCAGATTGCGCCTGACGCGGCGCTGCCTGGAGGTGCTGGCCGAGTGCCGGAACCCGGTCCAGATCGTGACCAAAAACCACCTGGTCACACGCGACACGGACCTGCTGGCCGAGCTGGCGCGGCACCGGGCCGCCGCGGTGGCAATTTCGCTCACCACGCTGGATCCGGCTCTGCGGGCGGTACTCGAACCGCGCACCTCCCCGCCCTCGGCGCGGCTGGCGGCGATGCGCCGCCTGGCCGACGCCGGGGTACCGGTGAGCGTGCTGGTCGCGCCGGTCATTCCGGGGCTGAACGACGCGGAGATCCCGCACCTGCTGGCTACGGCGGCGCGGGCGGGCGCGCGCTCGGCGGCGATGCAGATGCTGCGCCTGCCGCTGGCGGTGGCGCCGCTGTTCATCGAGTGGCTCGAGCACCACTTCCCGGAGCGCAAGGACCGGGTGCTGGCGCGAATTCGGGACATCCGCGGCGGGCGGCTGAACGACCCGCGTTTCGGCACCCGCCATACCGGCGAGGGACCGTACGCGGCGCAGGTGCGGCGGCTGTTCGTTGTGGCCTGCCGCCGCGCCGGACTGACGGGCGACTGGCCGGAGCTGTCCGCCGCCGCCTTCCGCCGACCGGCCGGGGCGCAACTGGAACTGCCGGTTTGAGCCGGCGGGGAAGCGGGTGAATCAGCGTTTATCTTCGCCGCTTCGCGGCTGGTGTTCGAAGGAATATTGCCACAATGCACGGTCCAACTCCCGCATGGTTAGCTTGGGAAAGTGCTGTTGAGCTTCTTGGAGCAAGCTGCGGCACCGCTCGACGTAGCGCTGCCAGAAAGCAAACGTGTACTGTGACGGCTGTCGAAAACCCAAGGACCACAAAGCTCGGAAATCCAGAATCGGGAAGGGCTCGCGGTGGAAAAAGTGCAGGATGACGGACGCAGTTGGGTAACTGACGCCGTGAAGGACCTGCAACACTTCAACGCGGACCCGTTCATTCCGGGTTGCAAAAGCCAGGGTCGTGATTTCTTAAACGTCGTCGTCCGTATTATCGAGCGCGTACTTGGCCGCCCGAGGCGCCTTCCATCGGCACACCGCGTAAAGATCATCACGCCGCATTTTTGCCTCCTGGCAGATACGCTTCTTGCGGGCCAACAGGTCCTCGTCTTCCCCCACTTGATGGCAAGTGTAGCGTTGGAGGTATTGGGGGATTTCCAGAATTGGCAATCGCGTCTCCGTGAACGGCATGCGGTTATCTTCCTCCACCTCCGAACTACCCACAAGGCCAGACCCACTCAGGATGTGGAGCGGGATTTATCCATCCCGAGAGCAAACGGCAATTGATGTCCTTGGGCGCGCTGGCCAGTTCCGCTCGGGAGCATTCCCTTCAGAGTAGCCGTCAGCCAGACTTGTCTGCCTGTTTCTCACTCGGCGCCGAGGTCTCGGCGAATCTTCTCTCTGCCAGAGACTCTTTGATCTCAGAGTGCCGGGGAACGGTTTCTGTCACACCGGTCAATAGGTTGATCCATTAGGAATGGGAGGCTGCTTCCCACTTGAGGTAGCATCCGGCGCGACGCAGTCGCCGTTCCCAGTCGCGCCGCTCCATCCGATGATCACCTTGTCAAGGACCGCGTCTTCCGGGACCTCCCGCAACATGCCAGCCCGGCGATTTTCCAGCACCAGCTCGATCGCCGCCTTCAAGCTGGCCTTGGCCTCCTCGATTGTTTCTCCCTGGCCGTTGGCTCCGGGGACTTCGGGACAAATGGCCCAGTACCCTCCCTCCGGTGCCGGTTCGATGACGGCGGTGAATTCGGCTTTCACGTCCGAGTACTACACCACCCCCGGTAGCTGGCAACTACAGGAAAGAGGCCGTGAGCATGCTCCGGAGCCAAGGACCGCCGGTTGCCCCGATTGCAGCACCGGGGTGTCAAGGGCCCGGCCCACTTGGTTCGAAAAATTTTTCCGTCTCGGACGGTTTTTGGCCGACCCCACCCGGCAGACTGGCGGCATGAATACGACGCAAAAGTTCGCTGACCAGGAGCAACTGGAACTGGGTTTTGCGGGCGTGGCTCGGCCGAAACGAACCGGCCCGCGGACCGGGGTGACACCGGCGCGAGCGCAGTGGTGGTTCAGCCAGATCCGCGCGGTGCTCGCGCAGGCGGCCGGTCGCACTCCGCCGGGCCGGCCGGAACAGGTCTGCCTGACCTTGCCCGCGCGCGCCGCCGCCGGCTGGCCCCGCCGCGCTCCGGAGTACCGGCTGGCCCCCGTCTGGGGGTCATAGCAGGGCCAGGGCGCGGTCCAGCTCGGCGTCCGTATTGTAGTAGTGCGGCGAGAGCCGGAGATACCGGGTGCCGGCGCGGTCCGCGCGCAGCGAGGTGACGATGCCGGCCGCTTCGAGCCGGGTGTGCAGTGCGGTCATGTCCGTGCCGGGGCGGTGGAAGCTGATGATGCCGCTGGCGTTTTCGGGCGGCGCCTCGGCACAGAGCACCTCGTAGCCCTTGTCACGGAGCGCCGCTACCAGCCGGGTGCGCTTGCGGAGCAACTCGGCGGCAATGGCGTCCACACCGATTTCCAGCACCAGTTCGAGCGCGGCTTTCAGGCCGGCCAGCCCCAGCAAATTGGCGCTGCCGGCCTCGTAGCGGCGGGCGTCGGGGCGGAACTTGAGTTCCTCCTGGGCGACAAAATTCGGGCAGCGCACGTTGTGCCAGCCGAAGACGGTGGGGGGGATCCGTTCCTGCACCTCACGGCGCACGTACAAGATGCCGGCCGCGCAGGGACCCAGCAGCCATTTGTGGGCGTCGGCGGCAATAATGTCCGCGTGGGCCGCCAGGGTGGGGAAAGCCCCGAGCGTCTGAATGCCGTCCACGCAGAACAAGATGCCGCGCTCGCGCAGGGCGGTGCCGATGCGGGCCAGGTCCGGTCGCCAACCGGCGAGGAAGTGGCAGGACGCCAGCGTCACGAGGGCGGTCCCTTCGTCCACCTGACCCAGCACGTCCACGGGCCGAATGACGCCCAGTCGGTGCAGGTTCAGGAAGCGCACCTCGACGCCGCGCTCAGCCAGGCTCATCCACGGGTACACGTTGCTGGGGTAGTCGTCAAAATAGACCAGCACGTTGGCGTGGCGGCGGAAGCTCAGGCCGTTGGCCACCAGACTCAGCGCCAGCGAGGTGGGACCCACCAGCGCGATTTCCTCCGGCGTGGCGCCCAGCAACCGGGCGGCCAGGGCGCGCGTTTGCGGGATGAAGTCCCGCGGCACGGCGGTTTCCTGGTCCCCCAGCGCCCCGTCGCGGGCGGCGGCGGCTACCGCCTCGGCCACGCGGCGCGGCAAGGGACAGACTCCGGCGTGGGCCAGGTACACCGCGCGGGTGACGACCGGGAATTCGTGACGGCGGAGGTCTTCGTTTTCGAGCAGTTCGGCGAGGGTCATGGGAAAGCCGAAGCAAGGGATCAACCGGCCGGCGGCGGCCAGGGGCCGTTGACGACATTGACCGGTCGGCCGGCCAGAAAGGCGCGGACGTTTTCGGCGGCCTGGCGCAGCAGGCGCTCGCGCGCGGCGCGGGTGGCCCAGCCCAGATGGGGGGTGATGACGCAGTTGCGGGCGCGCAGCAGCGGATGGTCCGGCGGGGGCGGCTCGACGCTCAACACGTCCAGTCCCGCACCGGCCAGTCGCCCGGCGTTGAGCGCCTCGGCCAGTGCGGCTTCGTCCACGAGCGGCCCGCGGCCGGTGTTGAGCAGGAAGGCGTCCGGTTTCATGAGCGCCAGCCGCTCGCGGTTGATGAGGTGCCGCGTTTCCGGGGTCAGCGGGCAATGCAGCGACACCACGTCGCTTTCGCGCAACAGGGTGCCCAGGTCGGTGAAACGGACTTCCGCCGGCGGGGACGCGGGCGGCGTGCGGGTGTGGACCAACACACGCATCTCGAAGGCGGCGGCCAGGCGCGCCACGGCCCGGCCCACCTGCCCGAAACCGATGAGGCCAAAGGTGCGCCCGGCCAGTTCCACCAGCGGGGTTTCCCAGTAACAAAAGTCCGGACTGCGGCTCCAGCGCCCGGCCCGCACGCCCTCGCTGTGCGCGCCGACGTGGTGGGTCAGATCCAGCAGCAGGGCAAAGGTCAATTGGGCCACCGAGGGCGTGCTGTAGCCGGGGACGTTGGTCACCGGGATGCCGCGGGCGCGGGCGGCCGCCAGATCCGCTACGTTGTAGCCGGTGGCCAGCACGCCGATGTACCGCAGGCGGGGCAGCGCGGCGATGGCGGGCGCGTCGAGCACAACCTTGTTGGTCAGCACAATTTCGGCTTCGGCAGCGCGGGCAAGGACCTCGGCCGGCGGGGTGCGGTCGAAGACTCGCAGCGCGCCCAGCGCCTCCAGGACGGCCCAGGAGAGGTCGCCCGGATTAAGGGTGTAGCCGTCCAGCACCACGAGCTTCATGATGGCCGGGCAGCGTCGCGCGACCCGGGCAAAAGTCAATCCGGGGCGAGGATGTGTCCCGGGGTTGCGCGCTTTGGCGAGCGCGGGAGGGGATGCCCGGGCGGGTGCTTTGTGAAAAATTGCGCTCCTTGGGAAGGGAAATGGGCTTGCCTTTTAAATGGTTGTGGATTAATGGTGTGAGCGTTCAGCCAAATGGTAAACAACAAGCACGCAACAGAACGTCCCATGAATACCCAAACCAAGCTGGTTCTGTTTACAATGTTGGGCAGCCTTGCGGCGTGGGCTCAATCCACGCCCGGTGCGCCCGAAGACAACGGTCTGACGCCCAAGACCGCGACCATTTATGTCAATCGCAAGACGCTGGAGATAGACCAGATCAACAACGGCAACACCGAAAGCCTTGGCGTCGCCATCGCCAACGGCGGCAATGTCATCGTCGGCTGGGAGGACGACGGCGACGGGTTGCAGGACATCGAGGCGGTATGGACCCTGTTTGATTCGGCGGGCCAGTCCATCACGCCGCCCACCGAGACCACCTCAGTGGCTCTCCAGGGCAGCGTCACGACGAAATTCCTGTCGTACTTCCGGGCGGACGGCAGCGCGGTTCATGCCTGGCAGTCCTGGGGTCCGAAGATCAAGGCCAACTTGTTCGGCGACGGCATTGGCATGGGTGCCACGTCCTTTGGCCTGGACCAGGAGGTACCGGCGCTCGCCGGCTACTTCGGTGATGCCAACGGTGATTATCCCACTGTGCAACTCCTCAGCAACACCGGCCAACCCATCCGGATTCTGGTCGGCGTGAGCGAGGCCTTTGCCACGCGCGATGCCGGCAACATCCGCATCGGCGACTGGGAATATCTCTCCAACGGTAACGTTGTCATCTTCGGTGAAAGCCGGCAGAACGACGACCTGGTGAGCGTCTTCGGTGGGTCTGCTCCGTGGCGGCATGTGATCTTTCGCATCCTGGATCCCGCCGGCAACGTGGTGAAGGCCGAGACGCTGGCGACCGAATCACCCGAACAGACCGGCAACCACGAAATGTGGCATGGCGCGGGGTCTATCGAGGGCGGCTTTGGCGTGCGGTTCGCGACGCCCGAGGGCGTCGTGGTGCGGCTGTTTGACAATGCCGGCAATCCGACGAGCACCAACATCATTCTCAGCGCGGCCACCGGCTTTCCGCAGGCGGGCGGCGGCGGGCGCGGTGACGGCGCCGGCTTCCACGGCAACGGCAAGGATGCCTACGTGGCCGCCTGCGCGTCCGGCGCCGAGGCGTGGGTGACCGTGCTCAACGCCAACGGCACCGTGCGGTACTCCAGGTCGGTCGCGGACGATCTGCCCGGCCTCGCTGCGGTGGGACGTGTGGACGCCGCCATTGACGCCGAGGGTAACGTCATCGTCGTGTTCGGCGCCAAGTACGATGCCAACAACCCCGGGGCCATCATCATGGGCCGGCGGTTCGACAAGACCGGCAATCCGGTCGGCGGCACATTCTATGTGAGCGAAAAGGAACTGCCCGATCCCGCCACGCCGAACGCCGAAGGTCCGCGCGTCGCCTGGCGCAACGGCCAGGTCGCAGTGGTTTGGGAAAGCCGGAGTGACTTCGACACGCTGGATCCCAACACCGGCGAACCCATGGTTGTGGTTGCCCTGCGGCTCTTTTCCACCTTCACCCCGGGCAGCATCGAGGCCGAGGGGCTGACCCGTATCGTGCCCGACACCCCGGTCGTGAAGCATGACCAGAACGCCCTGGGCAACTGGGAGCCTTACGCCAGCACGCTCGGCACCTCCACGTTCTTGATCGAAGGCAACACCTTTGCCGACGACGGCACCTTCGCGAACCAGCGTTACGTGGTTGCGCTCCAGCCGGCCGCCGGCGGCGCCATGAAGCTGGGCGAAGGCTTCTACGCGGACAACGGCCAGCCCTTCAAGGGTCAGATCAACCTCTCCCGCCAGAACGGCAACCCCGGTCGCGTGGCTGGCGACATGCGTCCCGGCGCGGTAAACTTCATGGTCGGCGCCGAAGCCTCGCCGCACGCGCTGCCCGAATTCCAGTCGGACAACCGCTGGAACCTCGGCTTCGACCGCTTGGCCGACGGCCGCTACGGGACCGTGCAAATCTTCCGGCTTGACCCAGCCACGCTCACCCAGACCCCGTTGAGCAAGGCGCTGGATTCGGCCAATGGTCGGCTCACGTCCGGCTTTGCCCCGGGCAACCAGATCACCCGCTTCGGCGGCGAGATTGTCTGCCTGGACAACGGCAATTTCGTGTCCGTGGTCGAGGACCGGTCCCGTACCCGTGCCCCGGACAGCGACTGCGTGGCGGCCACGATCTTTGCTCCGGACGGTTCGGTGGTGAAGGATACCTTCATCGTGGCCTTGGGCGACATCTGGTCGAACGTCGCGCCGTTCAAGGGCGGCTTTGCTGTCCGAGCCAAGCCCGAAGACGGTTCGAACACCCGCGTGATCTACTTCTATGACAACGCAGGCAACCTCCAGGGCACCGTGGATCAAGCCACGTCCGGCGTGGCCTTCGACCCCGGCCGTGGCGATGGCACGCGCCTGCTGGGCCACATCAACAGCCCGTACGTCTATATTGCCGGTCGGCCGCTCAACACCCAGATCGTCAAGGTGGCCGCGTTTGACTCGCGAACCCGCCAGTTCGTGGCGATCGCCGACGTCAACGAAGGCGCCTTCACCGGCAACTTCGACCGGGTCAACGGCGCGGTGGACGCGCTCAACCGCCTGACCATCGCCTGGGTCTCGCAGCCCGCCGGCTACGAGAAACAGCAGGTGGCCGCCCGGGTGATGGCCTTCGACGGCACCAAGTTCACCCCGCTCACGCGGAGTTTCTTCCCGTTCATCAACAACGCCAAGACGGGTATCCGGACCTACCAGATGACCGTGGCCATGACCACCAAGCAGATCTGCGTAGCGGCCAAGGGTGAGATCAATTATGAGAACAAGCCCGATCAGGGGCCGAACTCCCCGAACGAGGTGAACTTCTACACCGTGTTCAGCCACCCGGCTCCGGCCGAGGATCCCACCACTCCGGTGGGCGGTGGTGCCGCACCCAAGCTGACCATCACCCGTTCGGGCGGCAACGTGACCATCGCCTGGGATGCCTCGGCGACCGGGTTCACGCTCGAATCCGCGTCCGCCATCACCGGCGCGTGGACCGCCGTCGGCACGCAGAATCCGACCACGGTGCCCATCGGCGCCGGCAACCAGTTCTTCCGGCTGAAAAAATAGACCGTGACGCGGCGCCTGCGAGGCGCTGAAGAACCTTGTGTCAACGCGCCCGGGTTGGTGGCAACGCCATCCCGGGCGCTTCGTTTCAATGCGAATACCGAAACCGGCCGATGGAGGTACCGCACCACGGCCAACTTCTGGTTTCGGATCGGAGCAAGCCCGCAGGCTCTACAAATGCCGGATGCGGCTGCGGTATTTTTGCAGCAGGCGCTCGTTGTGATCGTCGCCGCGGGTGTTGCTGCTGATGTACATCTCCGGCGCCACGCCGCGGGCCAGGGCCAGTTCCACCGCGCGCACCTGGATGAGTTGGATGATGAGCAGACCGATCAGCGAGGAAGTGGAACCAATGGCGCCGGCCATCCCGGGCAATTCCAGCCACGCATCCCCGTTGGGGCCGCAGTTGTCGATGACCACCTCCGCCACGTCCGCGAGCTTGCGGCCGGACGGATGCCGCGAAGGCCAGGCGTCGCTTTGGGCGCGGTTCAGGATGGCGGCCACGCGCAAGCCGTGCTCGCGCCCGGCCAGCGCCATTTCGATGGGGACGGCGTTGCGGCCGGAGTTGGAGACGACGATGAGCACGTCGCCCGCCGCGACGGGATACTTGGAGATCAGGTCCGCCGCGAAGCCGGATTCGCGCTCGGTGTAGGTGGCCTCGATGGCATTTTCGTGCAGCATGATCCGCGGGTCGAGCATGGGCACGGCATGCGCCAGGCCCCCGGCGCGGTAGAACACCTCCTCCGCGACGAGGTGTGAATGGCCGGTGCCGAAGACGTACAGCCAGCCGTCGTGAGCGAGCGCCTCGCCGAGCCAGCCGGCCACGGTGGCAATGTTATCCCACTGCGCCGCGCGCAGGCGGCTGATGGTCTGCTGCGTGATTTCTAGGAATTGCTCCATCGCATTCATGACGGCTCAGGCGGGTTTGGAGGCATCAGGCGCGGCGGTGGGGCGGTGGTTTTCCATTCGCCTGGCGATGGCGAAGGCGATTTCCATGGCCTGCTCGTAATTGAGCCGCGGGTCGCACCGTGTTTGGTAGGCGGTGTCGAGGTCGTCTTCGCGCACGCCGCTGGCGCCGCCCACGCATTCGGTCACGCTTCCGGCGGTCAGTTCGCAATGCACCCCGGCCATCCAGGAGCCGAGCGATTCGTGGATTTCAATCGAAGCCAGCAGTTCATCCAGGATGGCGTCCACGTGGCGGGTCTTGCGGCCGCTCCGGGTGCTCACCGTATTGCCGTGCATGGGATCGCACACCCAGGCCGGGCGGTGACCCGACTCCGCCACGGCGGTGATGAGCCGGGGCAGGACCTCGCGCACGCGCCCGGCGCCCAGGCGCGGGATGAGCAGCAGATCACCCGGCTCGCGCTCGGCGTCCAGCACGTCCAGCAGGCGTACCAGCTCGCCGGGGGTGATGTCCGGGCCGATCTTCACGCCCACCGGATTGCGCAGGCCGCGGCAGTACTCGACGTGCGCGCCATCCACCGCGCGGGTGCGCTCGCCGATCCACGGCAGGTGGCACCCCAGGTTGTACCAGCCCGGCCGGCGCGGCACCTGGCGGGTGAGCGCCGTCTCGTAATGCAGGCTCAGGCCCTCGTGGCTGGTGTAAAACTCGGTGTGCGTGAGCTGGTCCATCCGCTGGCCGGTGAGGATTTCCATCAACTCGATGGCGTTCGCCACGAGCTTCACGCGCCGGCTGTAGTTTTCGCGCGACTCCGGGGTCAACCCGCTTTTGCCCAGGAAATTCAGGTCCCAGTACTCCGGGTGGTGCAGGTCGGCGAAACCGCCCTCCACCAACGCGCGGATGAAGTTGAGCGTCATCGCCGCGTGTTGGTAGGCGGCCACGAGCCGCTCGGGGTCCGGCCGGCGCGCCTCGGGCGTGAACTCGTCGGAGTTGATGAGGTCGCCGAAGTACGACGGCAGCGTGACGCCGTTGCGCGTCTCGAACGGGCTGGAGCGCGGCTTGGCGTACTGGCCGGCGAAGCGGCCAATGCGGATGATCGGGCGCTTGAGGCCGTCGGTGAGCACCAGGCTCATCTGGAGCAGGATCTTCAGCTTGCTGGTGATGACATCCGGATGGCACTCGGCGAAGACCTCCGCGCAGTCCCCGCCTTGCAGGATGAACTGCCGGCCGGCCGCAGCCTCGGCGATGCGGGCCCGCAACCGCTCGATTTCCCAACTGGTGACCAGGGGCGGATAGGCGTTGATGCGTGCGATGGCCTGTTGGAGCGCCACCGGGTCCGGGTACGTCACGGATTGCTGGATGGGCCGTGCCTGCCAGCTCGTCGGGGACCATCCCGGCGGAGCAGCGGCGGCCGTGTCTGCGGCAGATGACTGTGTTTCGGCAACCATTCGGAACGAAGATCATTCCCCGCCCACAAGCCGGGAAGCCAGCGAAATTTGGAGTGGGAAAGACCACCGAAGGGCGTGAAGCCGTGGTTCCCGGATGGTCTTGCAGGCCCGGGTTCCAGGTTCAAAGTCTCGTAGCCCAGGTCTCTTGAGAGCTCACAGCGCCAATCGGCGGTTGGGCCGGTAGATCATGTGCGCTGGTAACTGCCGGATTGCCCGGCCTGCCCCGAGCGGCTGAAATGCGGCCATGTTGCTTTCGCGCCGTCAATTGCTTCGGCTGGCCGCGACGAGTGCCCCGCTGGCCGCTGTCCTCAAGGGTCGCGGCCGCGCCGCCGCGTCGCCCTGGCAATTTGCCGCAGGTGAGAATCTCATTCCTGCGCCGTCCGATCCAACCTTGTGGCCGGAATTCCGGCGGCAACTGCACGCCTGGCGCGAGGCCAAACGGCGCGAACTGAACTATTCGGACGCCTGGTACCGACGCGACGAGTTCGCCTGGGTGCCGCGCAATTTCGCCTGCTGCTTCCTGATGTTGAACGATGAACTGTTCAGCGACGGGCACAGCGGGCATTACCAGGTCAGCCGGCTCCTGACCCACGGTCGCGAGGAGTTTGGCGGCTTCGACAGCGTGGTGCTCTGGCATGCCTACCCGCGCATCGGACTCGACGACCGCAACCAGTTCGATTTCTACCGCGACCAGCCGGGCGGGCTGGCCGGCCTGCGCCAGGCCGTGGCGGAGTTCCATCGCGCCGCGGTCCGCGTCTTTCTCAATTATAATCCCTGGGACACGCAGACGCGCCGCGAGCCCCACGACGACCTGACCGCGCTGGCGCAAATGGCGGCCGCGCTGGATGCCGACGGTCTCTTCCTCGACACGCTGGACCGCGGCGCCGAGGCGCTGCGGGCGAAGCTCGACGCCGCGCGTCCCGGCGTGGCCCTGGAGAGCGAACTCGCGCTGCCGCTCGAGCGCGTTCACGATCATCACCTGAGCTGGGCGCAATGGTTTCCCGACAGTCCGGTGCCCGGCGTGTTGCGGAATCGCTGGTTCGAGCGCCGGCACCAGCAACATTTGATCCGGCGCTGGGACCGCGATCACACCAGCGAGTTGCACACCGCCTGGATGAACGGCGCCGGTATTCTCATCTGGGAAAATGTCTTCGGCACCTGGAATGGCTGGTGCGAGCGCGACAAATCCATCCTGCGCTCCCTGCTGCCGTTGCAACGCCGCTTTGCCGCGCTCTTCGCGGGCGAGGGTTGGACGCCACTGGTCTCCACCTTGCAGCCGGACTTGTACGCCAACCTGTGGGAAGGCGGCGGTGTGCGCGTCTGGACGCTGGTCAATCGCGCCGACCACGACGTGAAAGGCGAACTGCTGGCGGCGACTTTCGGTGACGGCGAACAGGTTTGGGATGGCATTCTCGGCCAGGCCGCCGCGGTGAGCCGGCGCGGGGACGGGGCGCGTTCGAGCAGTCGGTCCGCGGAGGTTCCCATCAGGGGCTACCTGCCGCCGCGCGGCCTCGGCTGCTTCATCGCGGGAAGGCCGGAGGCAATGGGTGCGGACTTTCCGGGCTTCTTGGAAAGCCAGCGTGAGACGCTGAAGCGCGCGAACTGGAGCACGCGCTTTCCGGCGCGCAAGGCCGTGCTGCGCCCGCCACCGACAGTCGCCCCTCCGGCCACCGGGCCGGCCGGGATGGTGGCGATTCCGGGCGGGCGGATACGATTGAAAACCACATTCCGCGTCCGTGAATGCGGCTTTTACGGGTCCACGCATCCGCATTTCGCCACGAGCTTCCCGGCTTTGCACAAGCCGATGACCTTCGAGCGTGAGGTTGAACTGAAGCCGTTCGCGCTCGATGTGAACCTGGTGACCAACGCCGACTTCGCCCGCTTTCTCGCCGCCAGCGGCTACCGGCCCGCCGAGCCGGCCAATTTCCTGCGGCATTGGGTGGGGGGCGCGCCGCCGGCGGGGCGCGAACTGCATCCCGTGGTTTACGTGGACCTCGGCGACGCGCGGGCTTACGCGGCCTGGGCGGGCAAGCGGCTGCCCACCGAGGAGGAATGGCAGTTCGCGGCGCAAGGGCGCGATGGCCGTCGTTATCCGTGGGGTCCGGAATGGGCGCCGGGCCGGTGCAACGACGGCTCGACCGGCACCACCACGCCGGTCGGCGCCTTCCCGGACGGGCGGTCGCCCTTTGGATGTCTGGACCTGTGCGGCAATGTGTGGGAATGGACCGAGAGCGAGCGCAGCGACGGCCGCACCCGCTTTGCCATCCTGCGCGGGGGCAGTTTTTACCGGCGGGGCGGCTCGGAGTGGTACTTCGACGAGGGGCCGCAACCGGCGGACTTCGCGGCGAAGGTGTTGCTGTGGGGGCCGCGGCTGGACCGCTGCGCCAATGTGGGCTTCCGCTGCGCGGTGGATCTGCGAGCCTAAATCCCGCTGAAACATGGGCGCGGCAGAGGATTCATGCTGCGCGACGAAGTGCGCTGGAGCAAACGCGCCGCGTTACATCTGGCCCGCACGTTGCAGCGGGTCCCAGTAGCGGGAGTTGATGAGCCCCTGCTTGTCCCCGAAGGCCGGGTCGCGCGGCGGGTTGATCTTGTTGTCCTTGCGGGCTTCGGCATGGCCGTCGCTGAAGCCCACCACGCCCAGGCTGCGGTGGCGGTTGGGGTCCACGCCCTCGTAGCCCTGAATCTGGCTGTTGGCCCGGATGGGCCCCATGTACGACCAGGGCCACCAGCAACTGCTGCTCCACATCCCGTCGGTCTTGGGCATCGAATCGGCCACCACAAAGCAGTCCGTGGGGCTGACGATGGCCGAGCGTTTGAACCACGGGCGGGAGACGAACTGAATGCCACCCACCGTCAGCGTCTCGTCATTGTTGTACGGCCAGCGGTTCAGAAACCACGAGTTGTAGCCGTATCCCACCTTGTGGCAGTCGAATTTCCATTCCCAGGCCACGCCGTTGTCCAGCCGCTTGCCCTTGATGGACGGGCAGCGGAACAGGTTTGAGCGGCCCTCGGCGTAGCCCACGATGGCCGTGCCCCACCAGTTGGTGCGTGAAGGCGGTTCGTCTGCGACGTTCAAGCCGTGGTTGCGATGGGCGGGGAAGGTGTCGCGGTTCTCGTCGGTGTAGAACTGCATGAACAGGTTGATCTGTTTGAGGTTGTTCAGGCAGGCGATGCGCTGGCCCTTGGCTTTGGCCAGGCCCAGGGCGGGCAATAGCATGCCGGCGAGAATCGCGATGATCGCGATGACGACCAGCAGTTCGATCAGCGTAAAGCCCCGGCGGGCGACGTGAGACGGGGGTTTCATAAAGGGGGAGGCGGCAGCGGGTGATGCGGTTGTGTCCAGCGTTTGGGTCGGCAAGCAGTACCGCGCCCGCATCGCTCTGGGCGACGGACGGCGGCTCGTTGGCTTGAGGCTGGCTGACATGTGCGTTGAAATAACACCCGCCCGGCGCCAGATTTCAAGTCCGGTCTCACACCCCCTCCACACTGACGGCAAAGAAATAAACCGTGCGGCCCTGCCGGGAGTCTGCGGTGCTTCCTCAGAATACGCCACCTGGCCCAAGCCGGTAGCCCGGCCACCCACCAGGCCGTCCGGGTGCGTCTGGCAGGGGCATCTGCCCCGAGACATTTCCCAACCCGGTCCGGCACTTGCCCCCGCGCCGGACCTGCGCTAGGAGCAGGCGTGGCGGATGAGCGATTCCCAGACGCGATGCTGCTGGTGCTGGCTCACGGCTCGACCGTGAACAGCGACTCGGCGGTGGCCGCGCGGTACCAGGCGGCCATCTTGCGGGGTCGTGGAATTTTCGCAGCGGTGCAAGAGTGCTTCTGGAAACAGGCGCCGGGGTTGGAGGAGACCTTGCGCGCCGCGTGGACACCCCGCGTTTTCGTGGCGCCGTTGTTCATTGGACCCGGTTACTTCGTTGAGGAAGTGATTCCGGTGGCGCTGGGGCTGAAGGCTCCGCAGACAGCCCACTTTAACCGCGTGCAACGGTGGGGCGGACAAACGCTGTACTACGCCCAGCCCGTGGGCCTGCACCCCCGCATGACCGACGTGTTGCTGGCCAGGGCCCGCGAAGTGGTGGCGCGACATCCTTTCCCTCGCGCGCCGCGCCCGGACGAGACAACGCTGGTGGTGGTCGGGCATGGGACCGAACGGACGGTCAGTTCGCGGCAGGCGGTGGAGACCCAGGTGGCACTGCTCCGGACCCGCGGCGGCTACGCCGAGGTGCGGCCCGCATTTATGAACAACGAACCGCGCGTTGCCGATTGCCTGCAAGCGGCCCGGTCGCGGCACGTCGTGGTGGTGCCCTTTTTTATCAGCGATGGCCTGCACGTGGCGGAGGATATCCCGATGTTGCTCGGCGAACCGGCGGACCGCGTGCGGGCGCGGGTGCGTACCGGGCAGTCCGCGTGGCGGAACCCCACCGAGCGGCACGGCAGGCTGGTATGGTACGCGCCGGGCATCGGGCTGGAGCCCTTACTGGCGGAGGTGATTCTGGACCGGGTGCGCGAAGCCGCCGCCTGGCCGACGCCGGATTGACCCCAACACCGCAACCTGCAGGAACCTCGCCCGCGACGTCCCCTGCCTTCCTTTCCGGGATCAGCCGAGGAATTGCCGGGCCACGATCGTCGCGTTGTGGCCGCCGAAACCGAAACTGTTGTTCACGGCCACGCGCACCGGCATCTCGCGGGCGGTGTGAGGTGCGTAATCGAGGTCACACTCCGGGTCGGGCTCGTCAAGGTTGATCGTGGGCGGGACCACGCCGGTCTGGATGGCCTTCGCGCAAATGGCCATCTCGACGGCGCCGGCCGCGCCCAGCATGTGGCCGGTGGCGCCCTTGGTGGAGCTGACCACGAGTTTGCGCGCGTGCTCGCCGAAGACCGTCTTGACGGCCTGGGTTTCGCAGATGTCGCCCTGCGGGGTGGAGGTGCCGTGGGCGTTGATGTACGAGACGTCCTCCGGGTTCAGGCCGGCGCCGCGCAACGCCATGCGCATGCAGCGCGCCGCCCCCTCGCCGCCCGGAGCCGGCGCGGTCATGTGGTGCGCGTCGGCGGTGTTGCCGTAGCCGACGATCTCGCAGTAGATGCGCGCGCCGCGGGCTCTGGCGTGTTCCAGTTCCTCGAGCACCAGCACCCCGGCGCCTTCGCCCATGACGAAGCCGTCGCGGCCGGCGTCGAACGGGCGGGAGGCGCGCTTCGGCTCGGCGTTGCGCGTGCTCATGGCCTTCATGGCGCAAAAGCCGCCAATGCCCAGCGGCGTGATGGTGGCTTCGCTGCCCCCGGCGAACATGACCTTCGCGTCGCCCATCTTGATCGTGCGCCAGGCCTCGCCAATGGCGTGAGCGGCGGTGGCGCAGGCCGAGCAGGTGGCGAGGTTCGGGCCGCGCAGGTTGTAGTACATCGAGAACAGCCCGGAGGCCATGTTCAGAATCAGCATCGGAATCATGAACGGCGAGAGCCGCCCCGGGCCGCGATTTAGCAGAATCTTGTGCTGCTCCTCGGTGGTGGCCAGGCCCCCGATGCCCGAGCCCAGGAACACGCCGATCTGATCACGGTCCACGCGGTCCAGGTCCAGCCCCGAATCCCGCAACGCCCGGTGCGCCGCGCCGACGCCGAACTTTTCGTATCGGTCGGTGCGGCGTTCGTCCTTCGGCGACGGGAACGCCGGCCCGGCGTCAAACTGCTTCACCTCTGCCGCGATCTGGGTGTCGTACGGCGCCGGGTCGAACAACGTGATGCGGTCCACGCCGCACTGGCCGGCGGTGAGGTTGCGCCAGAACTCGTCCAGGTCGTGGCCCAGCGGGGTGACCACGCCGAGGCCGGTGATGACAACTCTTCGATCGGTCCATCCCATAAACGAAAAGGGCAGCGCGCTGCTGAACGCCAGCCGTGGCTGCCCCGACAATCTGTATGGCGTTTACTTCGCGCGCAACTCTTCGATGTACTTGATCACGTCGCCGACGGTGGTGAGCTTCTCGGCCTCCTCGTCGGGGATTTCGCTGCCGAACTCCTCCTCCAGGGCCATGACCAATTCCACCACGTCGAGCGAATCCGCGCCCAGATCCTCGATGAACTTGGCCTCGGGGGTGACCTGTTCCGGCTTGACCCCGAGCTGTTCCACGACGATGTCGCGCACCTTTTCTTCTACCGTTTTTTCTGAAGCCATGTGTTGTCTGGTTTCGTGTTGCGGGTGTGTCTAAGCAACGTGCCTCAGAGCGTCAAGTCCTGATTGGAAAAACTCTTTTGCCGCGTGTTTCAAAGCGTTCGCGCCGCGCGGCGGCCATTCGGCGCGCGCTTACATCACCATGCCGCCGTCCACCACCAGCACCTGGCCGGTGATGTAACGGCCGCCGGGCCCCGCCAGGAACACCGCCGCCCGCGCGATATCTTCCGGCTGACCGAAACACCCCAGCGGAATCTGTTCCCGGATCGCCTCGCGGGTCTCCGCCGCCAGCACGCCGGTCATGTCCGTCTCGATGAAGCCGGGCGCCAGGGCATTGACGGTGACGCCGCGGGAGGCGAACTCGCGCGCCACCGACTTGGTGAAACCAATCAACGCGGCCTTGCTCGCGGCGTAATTGCACTGGCCGGCGTTGCCCCGGAGGCCGATCACCGAGGCCACGTTGAGGATGCGGCCCGCGCGTTGCTTGAGAAAGGCCCGCGAAAAGGCGCGCGTGAACAGGAACGCGCCCTTCAGGTTGGTGTTCAGTACCGTGTCCCAATCCTCGTCGCTCATCCGCATCAACAGGCCGTCGCGGGTGATGCCCGCGTTGTTCACCAGGATGTCCACGCGGCCCGCTGCCTCGAGTATCGCCGCGGCGGCGGCGGTCACGGCCGCGGCGTCCGCCACGTCCACCGCGTGCGCCCAGGCGCGACGGCCCAACGCGCGCACCTCGGCGGCCACTTTTTCGGAATTCTCGGCGGTGCGCGACACGCAGGCCACGTCCGCGCCGGCGGCGGCGAATTGCAGCGCGATGGCCCGGCCAATGCCGCGGCCCGCGCCGGTCACGACGGCGATCTGGTTTTCGAGTTCGTTCATGGTGGTTGGAACAATCGGCTAGCCCGCAAGCGCCTTGATGGTGGCTTCCAGGCTGGGCACGTCCGCCACGTTCAGCACCTGGGCGCTCTTGTCAATGCGCTTCAGAAAACCACTGAGTGTGGTGCCGGGTCCCAGTTCGATGAAACGCGTGCAGCCCTCTCGAATCAGCCGCCGTATCGTGGGCTCCCACAACACCGGCGCGGTGACCTGTTGCACCAGCCGCTCGCGGATTTCCGCCGGCGAGCCGTGCGGCTCGGCGGTGACGTTGGAAATGACCGGTACGCGCGGGGCGGACACGGGCACCGCGGCCAACGCTGCCGCCAGGGGGGCCCGGGCGCTGGCCATGAGGCGTGAATGATACGCGCCCGCCACCGACAGCGGCAGGGCGCGCCGCGCGCCCCGGGCCTTCGCCAGGTCACAGGCGATGGTGATGCGGTCGGCGGGGCCCGAGATCACCAACTGTCCCGGGCAGTTCAGGTTGGCCAGTTCCACGCCGGCCTCGGCGCAGACCTCGCGGGTCGTGCTCTCGTCGAGCCCGATGATCGCAGCCATGCCGCCGCGAGTGGCGTTGCAGGCATCCTGCATGAACCGCCCGCGTTCCCGCACCAGGCGCAAGCCGTCCTCGACGCGCAGGGCGCCCGCCGCCGCCAGCGCAGTGAACTCGCCGAGCGAGAGGCCCGCCGTGGCCGCAAACTCCAGGCCGGGCGCCGCCGCTTGCAGCAGCTCGAGCGCGACCCAGCTCACCAGGTAAATGCCCGGCTGGGCGTGCTCCGTCTGGGTCAGCACGGCTTCGGGGCCGTTGAAACAGATGTCTGTCAGATCGTAGCCCAGCAACTCGTTGGCCTGGTCAAAGCGGGCGCGGGCGGCGGGCGCGAGGCCGGCGAGGTCCTTGCCCATGCCCACCACCTGGGCGCCCTGGCCGGCGAACAGCAGCGCAGTTTTCACCATAAAAACCGTACTGAATCCCAAACGGCTGCCGGAAGGAAGTCCGGATTTGCAGAACGGCCCTGATGTGGTGGGGTGAGAACCCACCGGGCTATGAAGGCGAGGCGCGGCCGTTCACCCACGCAACGGTCACCGACAGCAATATTGGGTTCACCGTGGCGCGCCCAACGCTTGGCGGAACCGAAATGCGCACCCGAAGGGGCTTGGCCCGCTTTTCCGGTTGCCGGCGGTGGTTTTTTTCGGCTTTTGTCGCCGGGTGCAGTCCGACGCGCGGACACCGGACGGAACTGAATCTCACGCGCCAGCCAGGCCAAACGGATTTCGCGTTGCTGCTTGAGCCACATGAAAATTTACCCCGCCCTGACCATCACCGACCCCGCTGACCTGCGGTTCGGCGTCAGCCCCAGACCGTTGACCACGAAGCGTGGCCTGTCCCTCGGCGGTGGCGTGGTTTATCCCGAATTGAACTTCACCCTGCCGCCGATGTTGGTGAACGCCGGCACAATGCCCGAGGTGCGCGCGCATTACCGGCAGATCATCACCGGTGCCCTGCAGCGTGCGGTCGAACTCGAGACGCCCGGCCTGGTGATCGAGTTTGAGACACTACCGCCCATGACCGAAAACCCGGCCTGGGGCGTTGAGTTGACCCGAATCCTGCTCGACGCGATGGAGGAAGCGCATGCGAAGCATGGCCTGCGCAGCGTCCTGCGCATCACGCCCAACGACACGCGCGAAATGGTCCGCCCGCCGCGTATGCGCGGGGGCCCGCTCTACGAGGCCATGCTCACCACCTTCGACGGTTGCGCGGCGGCGGGCGCCGAGCTGCTGAGCATCGAGTCGGTCGGCGGCAAAGAAGTTCACGACGAGGCGCTCATGATGGGCGACCTGCGCGGTGTGCTTTTCGGCCTGTGCGTGCTGGGCGTGCGCGACATGCGGTTTCTGTGGACCGAGTTGGACTGCATCGCCCGTCGGCACGGCGTCCACTGCGCGGGCGACACCGCGTGCGGCTTCGCCAACACCGCCATGGTGCTGGCCGAGCAGAAGATGATCCCGCGCGTGTTCGCCGCCGTGGTGCGCGCCGTGTCCGCCGTGCGGACGCTGGTGTGCTACGAATGCGGCGCGGTCGGCCCGGGCAAGGACTGCGGCTACGAGAACCCGATTCTCAAGGCCATAACCGGTTTGCCCATGGCCATGGAGGGCAAGACTGCCGCCTGCGCGCATCTGAGCCCGCTGGGCAACATCGCCGCCGCCACCTGCGACACCTGGAGCAACGAATCCGTGCAGAACATCAAGCTCCTCGGCGGCATGGCGCCCACTTGTTATCTGGAGCAACTGATCTACGATTGCCGCGTGATGAACCTGGCGTTGGCGGACGGCCGCGACGCCGCGCTGCTGTACCGCAAGTGGCTGGTGGCCTCCGACGCCGGCCGTGATCCACAGGCGTATGTGCTCTCGCCGGAAAGCGCCATCGCCATCGCGCGGGCCATCGTGAGCGTGTCGGACAGCTACGCCGCCGGCCAGGCCGCCGCGCGCACCGCGCTGCGCCTGCTGCGCGAAGGCCACGAGGACGGCGCGCTGACGATCGCGCCGCGCGAGTTGCCCTGGCTGGACCGGATGGAAAAGACGCTCGACGGCCTGCCCTCGACTGAAGCGGAGTTCGCCGGCCAGATGATGGAGGAGGTGGACGCGACCAGGTTCGTAGCGGCGGATTACGAGCTTGGCTGATGCGTCTCAAGCGCCACGCCGGGTCAGGCTACCGGGGCCAGTGCCTTCCTCAGCGCGGCGATCGTGGCGGCGCAGGCCGCCTCGTTGTCGAGGTCGTTCAGAACCTTGTTAAATGGTTCTGCCCGCACCGGACCGTCGTAGCCGATGCGCTGCAAAGCGCGCAGGAACACCGTCACGTCAATCACGCCGGTCGCCGACGGCAACTCGCGCCGGCCATCTTGCTGCTCGCGCTTGGGCACGCCGGCCGGCGCGTCGTTCAGGTCCACTGACACGACGTCCGCGGTGGTAAGAGAAAGCAGGTCGGCCTCGGTGTCGTCGGCCTGCCACCAATGCCAGGAGTCGAGCACCACGCCCACGTTGCCGGTGCCGATCTCGGCGATCAGCTCGCGCGTCTCGGCCAGGTTGTGGACGAATGGGAACCTGGCGTTGGCCCGGGAGGTGAACGTCCCGACGTACTCCAGGCCCAGCCGTTGGCCGTGGTCGGCGAGCACCCGGGCGACCGCGCGCAGACGCTCCACGTGGCGGCGGAAGTTCTGCAGGTACGTGAGCGTGCCGCTGGACGGCGTGAGCCAGGTGCCGACGCGCGTCACGCCGGCCCGTTGCAGGCCGGCGGCCAGGGCCGGGAGCTTGTCGAGGCTGGCGCGAAAGGCCGCGTCGTCGCGGCGGAATTCGACCGGCAGGCCGGCGGCGCCCCAGACCAGGTTTTTCGCCTCGAGGCGGGCTCGCAATTCATCCATCTGCGCGGCTGTGAGGTTGGCGAGGTGCTGGGCAAAAGGCTCGACGGCGTCGAAGTCGAACTTTGCGGCCAGTTCAATGGCCTGGTCCTGGCTCGCGTTGACGCCGATGCTGCCCGGAGAGAGGCAGGTTTTCATTTTGGGGGACGTGGCTTCCGCGGGTAGGCCCGAAATGGTGGCGCCGACCGCTGCGAGGCTGGTGGTAACGATGAAGGAGCGGCGTGTGCAGGAGTGCGGTGCGTTCATGGCGTAAGTTTACGCGCCAGGATTTCTCCCGCCAGCGCCGGGTTCGCCTTGCCCTTGCTGAGCTTCATGACCTGGCCTTTCAGGAAGTTGAGTGCGGCGGCCTTCCCGGCCTTGAAGTCGGCCACCGGGCCGGGATTGGCGCCAATGGCCTGGTCGCACAGCGCCTCAATGGTGGCTGCGTCGCTGACTTGGGCCAGGCCGCGTCGCTCGACGATCGCCCGCGGTGAATCGCCGGTGTCGAACATCTCGGTAAAGACCTGCTGCGCCGCGGAACTGCTGATGGTCCTGGACTCGACCAGTGCGATGAGCTCGAGCAGTGCTTCAGGGGCGAACTTCAGATCGGCCAGCGAAATCTCTGTGGCTGCCAACGATGGGAGGCTTTCGTCCATTTCGAACTTCGGGCCTCGGACCTCGGACTTCCCCTCCGCCAGTTTGGCCCGCAAGTTGTTGATCACCCAGTTGGCCACCGCCTTCGGGTTTGGGGACCGCCGGGCCACGCGCTCGAAGTAGTCGCCCAGCGGCACGTCGTTTTTGAATACCTCGGCGTCGCCGGCGGGCAGCCCGTAATCGCGCATGAAGCGCTGCTTGCGGGCCAGCGGTAGTTCGACCACGCGCGCCCGCACGCCGGCGAGCCATTCTTCACTCGGCTGGAGCGGCATAAGGTCGGGATCGGGAAAGTACCGGTAATCGTGTGCTTCCTCCTTGGTGCGCATTTCCTCGGTAATACCGGCCGCGTCGTCCCAGCGACGGGTGGACTGGATGAGCTTGCCGCCGTGCTTCAGCACCTCGATCTGGCGCGGGATTTCGTACTCGAGCGCCCGCCGCACGCCCGAGAACGAGTTCATGTTCTTGATCTCGATCTTGGCGCCGAGTTCGCGTGTGCCGACCGGGCGCACGGAGACGTTTACGTCACAGCGGACCATGCCCTTCTCCATGTCGCAGTCGCTGACGCCGCCGTACACGAGGATTTCCTTGAGCGCGGTCAGGTATGCGTAAGCCATGTCGGCGCTCGTGAGGTCCGGCTCGGAAACGATCTCCAGCAGCGGCACGCCGGCGCGGTTGAAGTCCACGCCGCTGGTGCGCTCGAAGTGCAGGCTTTTACCCACGTCCTCCTCGAGGTGGGCGCGCTTGATCCGCACGCGCGCGAGGCCGCCGTTGAACTCGAACTCCACCCAACCGTCCAGCGTGGAAGGCTGGTCGTACTGGGTGATCTGGTAGTTCTTGGGCATGTCCGGGTAGAAATAGCTCTTGCGGTCAAACTTGGCGCGCGGCGGCAGCGTGCAGTTGAGCAACAGGCCGGCAAGCGCGGTCAGGCGCAGGGCCTCCTCGTTGGGCACCGGCAGGGTGCCGGGCAGCCCCAGACACACCGGACAGACCAGGGTGTTGGGCGGCGCGCCGAAGGCGTTGGCGCAGCCGCACCACATCTTCGAGCGGGTTTTGAGCTGGACGTGAGTTTCCAGGCCGATGACGGCTTCGTAGTCCATGGTCAGGCTTGAGTTGGCATGAAACGGAGCGCCGGAAAGTGGATTCCTTGTGGTGAAGCCCGGTTTGGTCAGCGAGCGAGCAAGGCGGCGAGTTCACCACCATCCAGCCACAAGCCGTGGCATTGGGGGCAGGTGTCCAGCGTGACCGAGCGTTTGCGGGCGCTGACCACCCGGAGCAGCCGCGCGCCGTCGCGCGGGCAGCGGCCAGGCCGCGCGTTCAAGCCGGGATCGGTTCCCGGCCGGCCGGCCAACGGTTTCAGGTCGGCGGCGTCCAGCTTGAGCAAGGCCCCGAGTTCGGTGGGGTCGAACCAGATTCCGCGACAACGGGGGCAGCGGTCCACAGCGATGCCCTCCACCGTGGCTGTTTCCAGCGCGCCGTCTGCGCATTTGGGACAGTTCATCTTCACACTCCGCGTCGGGAGAGCCTACTGACAATCGTGACGAAACTCAAACTGCGGCTTGGGCCCAACAAAAAGGCGGCCCGCAGGCCGCCCGGTGTAATTCAATGGCAGAGAATCGGCGCGCTCAGTTCCGGTCGCGGCCGGTGGTGCCTTTGGCGCCTTTGGTCACCGTTTTACCGGTCGCCTTGGGCCGCAGCGCGCGCACGGCCGCGCCCGCCCGCCACATCTCGGAGTCGCGGATGGCGGCCAATTCCCGGGCGAGTTGTTCCTGGTAGTTCGGAGCGCCGCAGGCCTTGATGACGCGCTCGGCCTCCTTGCCGGAGGCGACGCGCCGGTACAGCTCCTTGAACACCGGCATCACGGCCTTCTTGAATTTCGGCTTCCAGTCCAGCGCGCCGCGCTGCGCCGTGGCGGAGCAGTTCGAATACATCCAGTCCATGCCGTTTTCGTCCACCAGGCGGATGAGGGACTGGGTGAGTTCCTCGACGGTTTCGTTGAAGGCCTCGCTCGGCGAATGGCCGTGTGCGCGCAACACGTCGTACTGCGCCTCCATCACGCCCGCCAGGCAGCCCATGAGCACGCCGCGCTCACCCACGAGGTCGCTGTTGGTCTCGTGCGGGAACGTGGTCGGGAACAGGTAACCCGACCCGATGCCGATGCCCACCGCGAGGCAGCGCTCCTCGGCGCGGCCCGTGGCGTCCTGGTACACCGCGTAGCTAGAGTTGATGCCGGCGCCGGACAGGAAATTGCGGCGCACGTTCAACCCGGAGCCCTTCGGCGCGACCATGATCACGTCCACGTCCTTCGGCGGCACCACGCCGGTCTTCTTGTTGTACGTGATCGAAAAGCCGTGCGAGAAGTACAGCGCGTCGCCGGGCTTGAGGTTGGCCTTGATGACCGGCCAGACCAGCCGCTGGGCGGCGTCGTTGAGCAGCACCTGGATGATCGTGCCCCGGCGCACCGCCTCATCAATCGGGAAGAGCGTCCGGCCGGGCTTCCAACCGTCGGCCACGGCCCGGTCCCAGTCCCGCTTGAACTTCGGATCCTGGCCGATGATGACGTTGAAACCGTTGTCGCGCAGGTTGAGCGCCTGCGCCGGGCCTTGCACGCCGTAGCCCAGAATCGCGATGGTCTCGTCCTTGAGAACCTTGCGCGCCCTGGCCATCGGGAATTCCTTTCGGGTGATGACCGTTTCCAGAGTGCCACCGAAGTCTATCTTTGCCATGTCTTGCTCTCGCTGGGCCGGGGTGTTTTGCCCGGCCGGGTTGATCTGTTGCCGTTAATGGAGCGCGCATCCTAGGGGCGACTCGTCGTCCGTCAAACTCAAAGCAGTGACGTGCCCGGGCCGATCCGTGAGATCCGACTCGCCGCCCGCGTGGTAGCCGGGACACACTCTGCGCGCATGAAGGCGGTCATCCGACTGGACCAGGCGCTGGTGGCGCGCGGGCTTTGCGCCAGCCGTGAACAGGCGCAGCGTGCCATCCTGGCTGGCCAGGTGCTCCGCAACGGCCAGGTCGCCCGCAAAGCCAGCGAGCCGGTCCGGCCCGAAGACGAGCTGGCGCTGGCCGCGGCGGCGCGGTATGTGAGCCGCGGCGGCTACAAGCTGGAACACGCGCTGCGGCATTTCGCTGTGGACGTGATCGGCGCGGTGGCGGTGGACCTGGGCGCCTCGACCGGCGGCTTCACCGATTGCCTGCTCCAGCAGGGGGCGGCGCGCGTGTTCGCTGTGGATGTGGGGCAGGGCCAACTGGCCTGGAAGCTCCGACGGGACCCGCGCGTGGTGGTGATGGAACGTACCAACGCCCGCCGCCTTACGCCCGCGCAGATGCCGGCGCCGTTTGCCGGCGCGAACATCGTGACCGTGGATTGCTCGTTCATCTCGCTGCGTCTGGTGCTGCCCGCGGCGGTTGCCTTGCTGCGGCCTTCGGGTAAGCTCCTCGCGTTGATCAAACCCCAGTTCGAGGCCGGCAAACAGGAGGCCGCCCGCGGCGCGGGGGTGATCACCGACCCCGCCGTGCATCAGCGCGTGCTGGCGGAGGTGGAAGCGTTTGCCGGCACATTGCCCGGGGTCCGTTGGCGCGGGGTGACTGCCTCGCCGTTGTGGGGGCCGGCCGGCAACCGCGAATTTCTGGCCTTGCTTGAAAAAGTTGACTGACAACATCCGCCGCGTGGGTCTGCTGGCCAACACGGACAAACCCGCCGCCGCCGCGCTGACCCGGCGCGCCGCCGCGCTGCTTGCCGCGCGTGGCTGCGAAATCCTGAGTGAGCCCGGCACGACCCAAGCCGCCCGCCTGAAGGTGACGGTGTGCGAGACGGACGCCGAACTGGCCGCGCGGGCGGACCTGTTGGTGGTGCTCGGCGGCGACGGCACAATGCTGCGCGTGGCCCGCGACACGGCCGGCAGCAACACGCCGATCCTCGGCATCAACCTCGGCACGCTCGGCTTCCTCACCGCTGCCTCGGGCCGCCGGCTTGCGGCCGCGCTGGACGCGGTATGGAACGGCGGCTGCCTGGTGGAGTCGCGCTCGCTCATCGAGGCGCGGGGTGCCTTCGCCGAAGGGCGTGTGGCGGAGCTGGCCTTGAACGATTTCGTGATCAGCCGCGGCGCGGTGCCGCGCCTGATCGAGCTCGAAGTCCACGTGAACAACGAGGTGCTGACCCGATATCGCGGCGACGGGCTGATCGTAAGTTCGCCCACCGGCTCCACCGCCTACTCACTGGCCGCTGGCGGGGCGGTGGTGAGCCCGCAGGCGGAGGTTTTCGCGCTCACGCCCATCTGCCCGCACACCTTGTCCAATCGCTCGGTGATCGTCCGGCTGGACGCGCGGCTGGATGTGCGCCTGTGCAGCGAGCGCGTGGAGACCTTCCTCGCGGCCGACGGCCTGACGCGCGCGCGCATGCAGGCCGGCGAAGTGGTCACCATCCGCCGCAGCCGGCATTCGGCGCATCTGGTCCGGTTGGCGGGCAGTTCGTTTTTCGACACGTTGCGCCAGAAACTCAACTGGAGCGGCTCCCCGGTCTGACGCGGGGAGCAGGGGGTGTTTGCCATGGTCCGACTCAAAGACATCGCCGTTCGCGCCGGCACCACGGCCATGACCGTGTCCCGCGCCTTGCGCGGCACGAAGGACGTCTCGCCGGCCACCCGTGAACGCATCCGCGCCCTGGCTGCGGAGATGGGTTATGTGCCGGACGTGTCCGCGCGCAGCCTGCGCACGCGCGCCACCGGGCTGCTGGGCGTGCTGCTGCCCACGGTGGCCGACCCCATCCACGCGCGGATGCTCGTGGCCCTGGAGGAGCACGCCCGCGCGGCCGGCTACGACCTCCTGCTGGGCCACACGCTCCGGCAACCGGAGATCGAAGAATCCAGCATCCGGCGCCTGCTGAGCCGCCGAATTGAGGGGTTGTTCCTGCTGCCCGTCTATCGCCTGGCACCCGTGGCGCCGGTGTACGAGGAACTGCGGCGGCGCGGCGCGCGGGTTGTGCTGCTGGCGCAGCGCGCGCCGTTTTGCGAGGGCTTTCCCAATGTCGAAACCGACGACCTGGGCGGAAGTCTGGCGGTGACGCGGCACCTGCTCGAACTGGGCCACCGCCGCATTGCGTTTTTCGCGGGACCCACCATCGCGCCCGCCGCGCGCGAGCGCCTGGAAGGCTACCGGCGCGCGTTGCGCGAGGCCGGCCTTGAAGCGGACGACCGGCTGATCTTCAGCGCCGGCACCGAGATCGAGGATGGGGCAAACACCGCTCTGCGCATGATCAACGAAGGCGCGCGCCCCACCGCCATCCAGGCCGTGAGCGACCTTGTGGCCATCGGCGCGGCCAACGTGCTGCTCCAACAGGGCTGGCGCATCCCGGCCGACATCTCCGTGGCCGGCTATGGCAACATCCTCATCAGCGAACATTACCGCGTGCCGTTGACCACCATCCGTCAGCCCAAGTACCGGTTGGGCGTGGCCGCCATGGAGATGATGCAGGCGCTGCTGCGCGGCGAAACCGTGGAGAGCCGCCGGCTGACGGGGGAACTCGCCGTGCGCGAAAGCACCGCGCCGCCGCCCACGGCCTGAGCCGGCCGGCTACTCGTAGTCCACCTTCGATCCGGCGCCGGCTTTCGGCGCGGCTTCGAGCAGACCCGGCGGGGGGGCGGCCTCCACGCCCAAACTGAGGTAGGCCCAGATGGCCGCGATCTGCTTCTCGGTGTCGCCTGCCAGGATTGTCGGCACGGTGGCCCGGCCCTCGGGCCAGAAGCTCGGCATTCGCGTGCCCGGCCGCAAACCGGGTGGGTCGAGCAGGTAACGCCGGAACCACTCCCATTCCAGCCGTCCGGCCATCCGCGTCATGTCCATCACCGACACGCCCAGCGAGGGGTGCGGCCCAAAGCTGTGGCATTGGATGCAGCCGTAGCCGCCCAGCCCCACCAGCGCGCGGCCGGCAGTGGCGTCGCCAGCCACGGGCGGCACCGCATCGGGCCAGGCGTCCGCGGCGCGGAAATCGGCGGTGAGGTGACCCACGTTGGCCGGGCCGAACTGCGGCATGCGCACGGCCAGGTACGGTCGGACGGCCCCGCGGTTGGTCAGTACTTGATCCAGCCAGGACGCGCGCAGCTTGCCCCCCACGCCGCTCAGGTGCGGTGGGATGCGGCCTTCGTCACCCAGGTCCGCGTCGCTCAACGAGGTGAAGTAATCGCTCCGCGCTGGAGAAGGCCCGCCCAGGCCGTCGCGCGAGTGGCAGGCGGTGCAGTTCAAGCCGGCCAGCGTGTGCGCCACGCGCTCGGGAGGCGTGGTGGGTTGCCGCAAGCGCGCCCGCTCGCGCAGCGTGGTCCGCACGGCCTCCCGCTGCTCCGCACTGAGCAGATACCGCGGCGCGGGGTGTCGGGGCTTTTCGGACAAGCACCCGCTGGCGGCGTCTGCGTTCAATTGCGCGAATGACGGGGCGCGGAGTTGCGAAGTCACCGGCGGCGCGCCGGCGCCCGTTTCATGACAAGCCGCGCAACCGAGTTCGGCGAAACGCTCACGACCGCGCCGCGCCAACGCCACGTTCATTTCAAACGCGGTTTCGGCCGGCGCGCCGGAAACGGTGCGGCCGGTGACGCTGTCCAGGTATGCCGCGAGGGCGCGGGCTTCAGCCTCGGTGAGGTTCAGCGACGGCATCCGGCCGCCGGGCCGCGTAGCCAGCGGGTCTGTCAGAAACGCGGCCAGGGCGCCGGGACGGTACTTCGCGGCGAGATCGGGCAGGGGCGTGGAGACCTCCTGCAAACGCGCGAGCGTGTAGCGCAAGGCATCCGGGTCCGTAGGTGCGCCTACGCTCTGGTGGAACACCGCTGCGGCGGTCTCGAACGGCGCGTGACAGGCCACGCACCCCACCTGGTGGTACAGCACGCGGCCTTGTTGCATCACCAGCGCGCCCGTGGCCGGGGTGGCCGTGGCGGCAGGGTGGATCGGGGTCAGCGATGCGAGGTAATGCGTCAGTTCCTCGATCGCGGCGGTGCGTTCCGCTTCGGCCAGCCCGCCCAGCACATCCGGCATGGTGGTGCCGGGTTTGCTGGCCAGCGGGTCGCGCAACCAGTCGCGCAGAAAACCGGGGCGCAGGCGGGTCCCGGTCTGACCCAACAACGGCGCCGGCGGTGGGCGGAGCCGGGCCACGACGGCGGGTTCGGCGGCGTGGCAGGCGGTGCAATGGAGCTCGGCCAGCAGGCGCTCGCCGGGGTCGAGATTGGCCAGGCCCAGTTCCAGCGCGGGGAAGACCGGCGGCCGCGGCGCGCCGGCTCCAAGGACCAGGCTGGAGGCCAGCATGTAGCAGGCCGCCCCCAGACCGGCCCGACGTGTCGTACGTGACCGTCGGCTGGGTCGGATTGGTTTGCCGGTGAGTTCCATGTCCCGCGCCGAATCTACGGAAACCCGACGCGCCTGCCACGGCATTCCTTCAACCGAGTCGGCAGGTGCCGTCCGATGAAGGCAATATGGAACTCAGGAACGCGGGAAAGGGTTGGTTGGCCGCTTTCCCGGTTTCCGAGTCCCGGCTGCCGGACTGATTTGCGGTGCCTCCCCACCATTGCACCACAACCAAACCGCCGTGCTGCACTTGAAGTTCGACAAGTTCGTGGAAGGCGCCGACACTTTGTCCGTCATGTCCAGCAAGACCATCGTTCGCCCGGCCAGCGCGCCGGCGCCGGTCGGGCCCTACAACCACGCGGTACGCGTGGGCGATCTGCTTTTTTGCGCGGGCCAGATCCCGCTCGACCCCGCCACCGGACTGCTCGTGGAGGGCGACATCCGGGCCCAAACCGAACGCGCGCTGCTCAACGTCAAAGTCATCCTCGATGCCGCAAAACTGACCTTCACCCACGTGGTCAAGACCACCGTGTTTCTGGTGGACCTGGCCGATTTCGGCGCGATGAACGAGGTTTATGGCCGGTTTTTCACCACCGACTTTCCAGCCCGCTCGACAATCCAAGTGGCGGCGCTGCCGCGCGGGGCGCGGGTCGAGATCGAGGTGATCGCGCATTACTGATGTCGGAGCGATTCAAGCCGCGCCGCAACCGCCTCGCTCCGACTGAGCCCGAACTCTGGAGCAAGCCGGGCGGGGACCGGTTGGAGGCCAGGCCGGGCGCGGGGGATGCGCCCTGCTATTCAACGCCGCAGGGCAAGGTCTTGATCGTTTGCAAATAGAGGCCATCTTGGAGCAGTCACGATTATGACTCAGTCACCCTGCGACAGCCCGCTGGTCGCGCTCGATGGATACGAGCCGGGCCCGGAATTGCTGCATTCGATCGAGGCCGCCGCGCGGATGACCCACGTGCCGCGCCGGCTGATCGCGCTGTACTGCCGGCACGGTCTGGTGGCGCCGGTGATGGATCCCGAGGCGGGCGGCTGGTTTTTCAACGACGACGGCATTCGCGCCTTGCGGCGCATCGAACATCTGCGCTTGATGTGCGGGATGAATTTCACGGCCATCCGCCTTGTTTTGGAGTTGCTCGACGAGGTAGAGCGGTTGCAACGGGAACTGCGTTTCCTGCGCCGCCGATGAACCCTGTCTGCCCGCTCGCTGAAACGGCGGCCCGCTGGTTTTGTGTTTCCCAACCCGCCGGGCCCCGGTCCGGTTCCACCTCCCAACAGACCCGGTTTTATGACACCCAAACTGCTCATTGTCGCCGACCTCGGCTCCCTCAAGGCCTACGAACTGAGTACCAGCCCCCGCGGCACGCCCCGGCTGGAGTTGCTCGAGCAGATCGTGCTCGCCGATGCCCACCAACGGATGGTGGACAAGGTTACGGACCTTTCCGGTCGCCGGGCCGCCACCGCCGTGGGGAGTTGGGGCGCGCCGCTCAGCGATGACCACAACCTGAAGCTCGAAACCAAACGCCGGCTCACCAAGCAAATCTCCCAGCACATCCGGCGCCTGGTGCGGCAACACGCGGACGGCGGCGTCTGGCTGGCCGCGCACAAGGGGATCAACCGGCTCATATGCGACGACTTGCCCGCGCCGGTACGCGACCAGATCGAGCTCAATTTCACCCGTGATCTGGTGAATGCGGACAAGTCCGAGTTACTGGCCACGTTTGGGCCGTTGCTGACCCCGGCCAAACCGCAGCCGCGCCCGCGCCGCTGACCCCACACCCCCGGCGATTGCCCCCATTTTATGCGTTGGTCCCTCAAGATTGCCCGCGTGGCCGGCATCGAAGTCCGGTTGCATGTCACCTTCCTGCTGTTCCTGGCCTGGATCGGGTTCAGCTACTACCAGGTGGGCGGCGCCCCGGCCGCCACCGAGGGCGTGGTCTTCATCCTGGCCATCTTCGGCTGCGTGCTGCTGCACGAGTTCGGTCACGCGTTGGCCGCGCGTGCTTTCGGGATTCGCACGCCGGACATCACCTTGCTGCCCATCGGCGGGGTGGCCCGCCTGCAACGGATGCCCGACCAGCCCTGGCAGGAGCTGGTGGTGGCCGTGGCCGGGCCGCTGGTGAACGTGGTCATCGCCGCGGGGTTGTTCGCGGTGCTGGGTCAGGGCCTGGCATGGGACCATCTCGAGCGGCTCAACCAGCCGGGTACGGCGATGCTGGCCAAGCTCGCCTCGGTGAACATCATGCTGGTGTTGTTCAACCTGATCCCGGCCTTTCCGATGGACGGCGGGCGGGTTTTGCGCTCGCTGCTGGCCATGGTGTTGCCGTACAGCCGGGCCACGCACATCGCCGCCGGGATCGGCCAGGGGCTCGCGTTTGTGCTGGGTTTCGTGGGTTTGTTTGCCAACCCGCTGCTGATTTTCATCGCCTTCTTCATCTTCCTGGGCGCCCAGGCGGAAGCCTCCATTGCGCACCTGAAGGACATCAGTTTGGGCGTGCCGGTGTCCGAGGCGATGATGACCCATCTGGTGCGCCTGCCGCCGCACGCCACCCTGGATGACGCGGTGGAAGCCCTGCTGCGCACCGCCCAGCACGAGTTTCCGGTAGTGGACGACGCCGAGCGCGTGCTGGGCGTGCTGACGCGCGACGACATGATCGCCGCGTTCAAGCGTCACGGTCCGCGCGCGCCGGTGGCGGAGTTCATGCGGCGCGACCTGCCGGTGGTCTCGGCCTACGACCCGTTCGAGGAGGCGTTCCGCGAAATGCAGCAATGCGGCTGCCCGGCCCTGCCGGTGGTGGATCGCGCCGGACGCTTCGCCGGACTCATCACGCCGGAGAACGTGGGTGAAATGATGCTGGTGCGCTCGCTGCGACCCGCGGGCAACCGTCCGGTCTGGCGACGCTTGGAAACGGCGGGCACTTAACGCGGAGCCTTTCTTCGCCCGCAGTCACCCGCCATGCCGATGGAGTTCAAGGATTATTACGCCATCCTCGGCGTCCCGCGCGACGCCAGCGACGAGGAGATCAAGAAGGCCTTTCGCAAGCTGGCCCGCCAATACCATCCCGACGTCGCCCGCGACAAGAAGTTGGCCGAGGAGAAGTTCAAAGAGATCAACGAGGCCTACGAGGTGTTGGGCGACCCGGATAAGCGCAAGAAGTACGACACGCTGGGGGCGAACTGGCAGGCCGGCGCGGAATTCGAGCCGCCGCCCGGCTGGCGGGGGCGCGCCTGGCAGGCGCCCGGTGGCGGCCGGGCCTACGAGTTCCACTTCGGCGGCACGGGGTTCAGCGACTTCTTCGAGCAATTCTTCGGCAGCCGTGGCGGCTGGGGCGACCTGAGCGAAATGTTCGGCTCGGCCCGCGGCGGCGGGGCTCCGGGCGCGGGCGAAGCCGGCCGGCGCGGCGGGGATGTCGAGGGCGACCTGCTCGTGACGCTGGAGGAGGCTCTGCGCGGTTCGGTGCGCACAGTCTCGCTGCAACGGGTGGACCCGCGCACCGGCCGCGCGGTGACGGACTCGTTCAAGGTGCGCATCCCGGCCGGCGTGCAGGACGGCCAGACCATCCGCGTGCCGGCCAAGGGCGCGGAAGGCGTGGGCGGCGCGCCGCCGGGTGACCTCTTCCTCCGGGTGCGGCTGGCGGCGCATCCGGACTTCCGGCCGCGCGGTGCCGATTTGTATCACGACCTCGCGCTCGCGCCCTGGGAGGCCGTGCTCGGCACGACCGTCAACGTGCCCACGCTGGACGGCTCGGTGACGCTGCGCATCCCGGCGGGAACCAACAACGGCCAGCAGCTCCGGGTGCGGGGCCGCGGCCTGCCGCGCGGCACGACGGGTGAACGCGGCGACCTTTACGTGGTGGTGAACATCGAACTGCCCACGCAGTTGACCGCCGCGGAGCGGGAGTTGTGGGAGAAGCTCGGCCGGACCTCGCGGTTCAATCCCCGACAAACCTCATGAACACGGACGTGGTTCAACGCGAAAGTCGGATCAGTGATGGCAGGTCTGGGGTGAAGAGCGCACCCGCACTCGATTGTGGGGGTGGGCACCTCGCCCATCCGGCCGGAAGACTCAGTTGCGCCGGGCCGAACAGCCCGGCTTCGGGTGGAGGGCCCGACCGGCAAGGACGCGTAAGGTCCCCGACTGTTTCGGCGTGGTTCCGACCCTGTCCGGCGGGCGAAGCCGTCCGCGCCGGCCAGATGCCTTGCGTTTGAGCGATGCTGCCCCTCCGTGATGACATTCCCAGCCAGCGGTTTCCGGTGGTCACGCTGGTGTTGATCGCCTTGAACGGGCTGGCTTTTTATTGGGAACTGGGACTGGGTCCGCGCCTGGCGGACGCCTTGCTGTTGTTCGGCCTTGTGCCGGCGCGTTACACGGTGGGCGAGGTGGCGGCCTTGTTCACCTGGGGCGAACAGGCGCTGCCGTTTCTCACCTCGATGTTCCTCCACGGCGGCTGGACCCACCTGCTGGGCAACCTGTGGACGCTCTGGATTTTCGGCGACAACGTCGAGGACCGCCTGGGCCACGCGCGATTTCTGGCGTTTTATTTGCTGGGGGGCGTGGCGGCGGCACTGCTGCACATCCACACCAATCCGGGCTCGACCGTGCCCACCATCGGGGCCAGCGGCGCCATCGCGGCAGTGATGGGGGGCTATTTCCGGCTCTTTCCCCGCGCGCGGGTGGCGATGGTGATTCCGCCGTTTTTCCTCGGACCGTATTTTGTGGTGCCGGCGGTCGTGTTTCTGGGCTGGTGGTTCATCCTGCAATTCTTTAACGGCACCCTCACCCTGCTGACATCGCCCGGTGCCGCCGGCGGCATCGCCTGGTGGGCGCACATCGGCGGTTTTGTGTTTGGCGCGCTGCTGTGCAGCGTGGTCAAGGTGAAGCGATTCTACCACCGCCGCTACGAGGACGACGACGAGCCGCCCTGGTGAGCGGAAAAAAGCCCGTCCGGAATCGTCCGGGCTGGCGTGATCAGGTCGGCTGAATCCGGCGGTCGCGAAGCCGCAGGTCAGTACTCGCGCAGCTTCTTCTGGCCCGGCATGGGCACCGGGTAGCGGCCGCTGGCGTCGAGCTGGAGCGGCGCGGGCGAGTCCGCGGTCAGCTTGTCCACGTCCGGCGCGAATTCGTGGTCGCAGTTGAGTATCTGGTCGTACTCGATGATCTGGCCGGTGTGAGCGGCCATGCGGCCCATCGAGGTCACGAGGCTGGCTATGGCGCCGCGCTCGGTTTCGTTGTACGGCCTGTTGTTCCGGATCGCCTCGATCAGGTCGTCCCATTCGAGCTGGTAGGGGCTGGGCTCCGGCTGCGGGAAGGCCCAGAGCAGGTCGGCGCGGGTGACGTTGTGGCCTTTGAAGGTGCGTACCCGGCCCGGCGTATGCGCCGCAGTGGAGATCACCGCCGAACCCTTCGTGCCGTGGGCGAAGCTGTCAAACTCCTCGTGCGTGCCGCTCTGATGGCGGCCGGTGAAGAACAGCTTGGTGCCGTCGGCGTAGGTGTACTCGACCGAATAGGAGTCGAAGTTCTGGTCCACCGTGTCGCCCCGGTAATGCCGCCCGCCGGTACCGTGCGCGCGCACCGGCCAGGCGCCCTTCATCCAGCAGCACTCATCTATCTGGTGAATGTTGTAGTCGCTGAACAGACCGCCACTGGCCCAGAGGAAGCTGTGGAACCGCTGCACCTGGTATAGCACCTCGCTCATCCCGGCCGGCGGCCGGCCCGCCTGGGCTGCGGCGCCGCCCGTTCGGTAGGCGCGCAGCAGGATCAGATCGCCAATCTCGCCGTCGCGGATGCGTTGGTGCAGTTCCTGCCGGCCCCGGCAGTGCCGCACCATCAGACCCACGCCCACCTTGAGGTTTTTGGCGTCCGCCTGTTTCGCCAGCTCGAACATCCGGCGTGTAGTGGGACCGTCCACCGTTACCGGTTTTTCCATGAACACGTTCAGACCCTTCTCGATGGCGTAGGCGAAATGCACCCACCGAAATGCCGGTGGCGTGCCGAAGATGGCCACGTCCCCGGGCTTCAGGCAGTCCATCGCCCGCTGGTAGGCGTCGAAGCCCAGGAAACGCCGTTCCGGCGGCACATCGAACTGGGACGCGAAATTTTTGCTCAAATTCTCGACGGCCCGGTTGAGCTTGCCCTCGAAGACCTCGGCCAGGGCCACGAGCTTGATCGGTCCCTGCTTGGCGGTGGACAGGGCGTTCGCGGCGGCGCCGGTGCCGCGTCCGCCGCAGCCGATCAGCGCCACCTGGATCAGATCGCTGCTGGCGGCGTGGACGTGCGGCAACGCCACGCCGGCCAGCGCGGTGGCGGCGGCCAAGGTGCCGGTCTGGCGGATGAATTCACGACGGGTGGGAGCTTTGTTAGAGGTGGTCTGCATGGCGGCGAGCTTGGCGGCGCGTCGTCCGGTGTCAACGTCGGACCGACGTCTCCCGAACATTCCGGCGCGCCGATCTGCAGCCCCGGCTGGCCGGTCGGGAGTGGCCGGTCAGTCTTGTTGGGGTGCGACGCCGTTGCAGCCGGCAATTTCTCGAGCTGGGTTCGAGCGGACTCCTGCGCCAACGCGAGCGACCGGAGACATCCCGGTCTGGGTTTGATTATCCTTTCCACTCGCCGTATGGTGAAGGGGCAGTACGTCGTAACAACCGCTGCCTGGATGACCTTGAACCGCCGCACACTTGTCGGCCTGCTTTGGCTGGTCGCGACGTGGCTGAGCGCAGCAGGTGCCGAGTCCAGACGTGTGCTGCTTCTCCACTCGTTTGGCCGTGACTTTGCGCCGTACGATGCTGTGGCGGGCAACTTGCGTACAGAGCTGACCCGGCAGTCACCCGAGCCGGTGGACATTTACGGAGTGTCGCTGGAGTCCGCGCGTTTCCGCGACACTCTGCAGGAGGGTCCGTTTGTGAGCTACCTGCTCGCCTTGTTTTCCGGGACGCGGCTTGATCTGGTGGTACCTCTGGGAGGCGGCGGCGCGCTTTGCGCAGCGGCACCGAGGACTTCTCTTTCCTGACGCTCCCATGCTCCTGACCGCCGTGGACCAGCGCCACCTGGCGGACGCCAGCTTGACCACCAACGATGCGGTGGTGGTGGTGGCGTTTGACCCACCTCGAATGATGGACACCGTGTTGCGGATTCTTCCCCAGACCACCAATGTGGTGGTCGTGCTGGGCAATTCCCCCTTGGAACAGTTCTGGCTCCAGGAAGTGGACAGTGTCACGCATTGCGGCGGCAGCCTGGCCGGGGACTTTATCCGGAGTCGGACCTACACCTGTCTGGGCACCGGCTGGACCGAAGGCCGGGCCGTGTGGAACAAGGGTTATCAAGGGGTGTTGACCCAAACCCGGGACGTCGAAGCGCATCTGCCCTTCGCCCTACGCGGGATGGATTTCGACAACGGCGGCGAATGGCTCCACTGGCAACTGGTCCGCTTTCTCCAGCAACGCGCCCCGCCCGTCAAACTCACCCGCTCCCGACCGTATCACCAGGACGACAACGCCCACGTCGAACAAAGAACAGGATGTGGTCACGCCAACTGCTCGGTTACGGCCGCTTGGAAAACCCTGCCACCGTCCGGCTGATCAACCAACTCTATCGCGACGCTTGGGGGCCGCTGCAGAACTTCTTCCTGCCCTCGACCAAGCTGGTGGAGAAACGACGCAAGGGCAGCGGATCGTGCGCCGGCACGACGCACCCCAAACAGCCTACCAGCGGTTGGTGGCCAGCGGCGAATTAAACCGCAAAGTTGCGGCCCGACTGCGCGACCAGTTTGCCGCGCTGGACCCGCTTGCGCCCTGGCCCGGTCGGTGAACCAACGCCTGAAAAATCCTGACCTGAAAGAGGGGTCTTGACCGCCTTCGTCGGCCAAGCCAAAGCCAACGCGCAGCCCAACGAGCCGGGGGAACATGGTCACAGCACGGCCGCCCGTGTTCCTCGGGGGTCAAAATGAACCCAACCACGATGTCATTTTAAGTTGAGGCAACGATCGGCCTTCGCCCCCTAGCCTCAGTGTCATTTCCCCTTGAGGCAACAGGTGGGCCGCCATAAAGGGCGGCATCCTGTCGCCCGAAACGTCCCGGTCCGCCAGTCAGGATGCCCCGGCTCTATGGCGGGCGAGACGCCCGCCGCTACGGGCCGCCAGCCCCTGGGCGCTGGTCATCAGGTAGGTGATGTTCCCGCCCCCGTCGGCGTGGTAGCAGTTGTGGTTCGTCCAACTGCCCCCGGTGTAGCCGTGACTGCGGGCCAGCAGCCCCCCGATGCCGCCCGCCCCTTCCAGACTGCCGCTCAGGTCGTGGCCGCGGGTGTAGCTCACCGTCGGCACGTTGTTCCCGTCCCGTTCCTGGATCACCCGCCGCCCATTGTAGAGGTAGGCTAGCACGCGGTTGCACACGTGGTCGTACTTAAAGCAGTCCTAAGCTGATGAAGTGAAAAGGACACTGCGCGATCTATTCGTTACTGCAACCATTAGTATCAGATGGATCATTCGATTTCACAGGATACGTATGGAAAGTTCCAAACTTGATTTGACCGTCTTTCCGTGCAATCCGCGCCAACTCCTTCAAGGAATCGGCTACTTGGTACCTGATTACTCTTCGCCTGAAAGGCTCGATATCCTCAAGATTAATCAAAACAAGGCCTGAAGCAGACAGGGCTTTTTTAACACGCCGGCGGAATGTATTTGGATTAATCGCCAAACCAAGGACATTGACGCAAGCGCCTTTATTTGAAGCTCCCAAAGGCTTCGTTCCGGGGCGCTGCAGCACCTCGGCTAAAGCGATCCACAATATCTTGGCCGGTGATGATTTCACTTCCTGCTTTTTGGGTAATTATGGTGGACGCCGCCAGTCATCTTGTCACCACATTCATCTACTGCGTGGTAATGAGGTGGCTGTCCCTGATCGGACGGATGATGGAGCGGCGCCCCTCGACCCTCATTTCGCGCTGCGTCTTTTGCTCGTTTTCTGGTCGGATGATCAACGGTATGAATTTTCGGTTTCCCACTTGGCCCTAGATCCTTGGGATCGAGGTCCTTGGCTATATTTTTCGCTCTTTCTTGGGCCGCCCGCGCCTTACCAAGCTCTTTCGCCGCTTTGCGCCCCAAGCGGCCGGCCTTGGCCGCGTCGCCAGCGTAGGGTAGCAGCCCGCAGACGCTGACGCCAGCGTTGCCGGCATCGCCCTCCATCGCGTAGAGCAGCGCGTTGAGGCTGTCGGCCACGGGCGTGGGTTCCAGCGCCCCGATCGCGTCCAGGCCGGTGTGCCAGCCCTCCCTGATCTCGCCCCACACCTCCGCGTCGAAGACGTAATCGGGCGCGCCATGACCGAGCAAGATGCCGCCAATCTGGATGCCCCACAGCCCGAACGGATCCAGCCGACCGCTCGGGGTGTTGCGGACGAACGCGTACAGGTTGATCCCGCCGGCCTCGCCCAGGGGATCCCGGTTGAACCAGCGCTGGAGGTTGGGGTCGTAGAACCGGTAGCCGTAGTAGTAGTACCCGCCCCCGTCCGGGTAGTTCGGGTTCACCTCCTTGCCGGCGAAGCGATACAGGTTGGCCCCGGCCAGCGGGCCGCTGGAACTGAGCAGCCGGCCGTAGGGATCGTACCGGTAGCGGGCGGCCAGCCCCTGGGCGCTGGTCATCAGGTAGGTGACGTTCCCGCCCCCGTCGGCGTGGTAGAAGTTGTGCGTGCTCCAACTCCCCCCGCTGTAGCCGTGGCTGCGCGCCAGCAGGCCGCCGATGCCCCCCGCCCCTTCCAGGCTGCCGCTCAGGTCGTGGCCGCGGGTGTAGCTCACCGTCGGCACGTTGTTCCCGTCCCGCTCCTGGATCACCCGCCACCCGTCGTAGAGGTAGCGCACCGTCTGGCTCACCACCCAGGTGCTCCCGTTCCAGGTGTGCTCGATCCGCACCCGCCGTCGCCGGGCTCGTTTCCGCTCCGGGGGAAACACCCGGACTTCGCCCCAGTCCACGTCAGGATCCAGGAACGCCAGTGCTTGCCTTACCGGCTGCGGAGCGATGCACATGTAACTGCCCCCCGCCCACGCCAGATCGCCGAGATAGTCACTCCCTTCTTCCCACTCGATCAGAAGCGGAGGCTCCAGGTTCGAGGTTCCTTCTTTACAGACAGGACAGAGTTGTCCTTTTGTCCACGTGCCGGAATACACGAACCGGGCGAATTGCTCGGCCCGCATGGGGTCATCCAAGAGAAACAGTTTCATTTGAAATACTTGTCCATGCACTGGTCGCCGATCTCCCGAGCCTAATCTGCGGTCAGCTGCGTATGTCCGTTCTGTAAATGCGTCACTTGTAAGAGAGTATAAATCATTTATTGTTTTGGTTAGCCTGGTGTGCTTCGGTGCATTCGGACTTGTACATCGCAAGCAAGGGGGGAGGTATATCCGCATTCTTTAGAACAGCATGGCATTCAGCAAAGGCACCCGCCAGTTGCCGGCGACGCAGCGCTTTTCTTGCAAATTTATACAACTGTCCGTTCATTCGGCGTATTTTCACTGCCGTGTGAACGAAATAACACAGCAGACCATCACGTCCCCACCACTTCCAGTATTCCTCGCCCACCCCGAACACGTGGCCTACCTGCCAAGAATGCTTGCTGTCGAGCCAAATCAGTATAGGCGATTCATGAAGTAGTGACCATAAATGCCGATCTAAGTGGCCTAGTTTGTCGAGCGCCTCTTGGCCATCAGTGATGATTGCTGGCTTTCCGCATAAACACATGCGATTTAAACGAACGCACTTTCTGCCCAGTAAGCTTAAAACCACTTTGAGCATTGTCGTAAGCATCTTGGTCAACGGTACACACCGATCCTTCTACGCATGTAGTAGGTGATGTCGTCATCGGATAAATCATCTGAGTCAAGAATAAAGCTGTTTACCTTTTGCTGTGTATCCAGGAAGCTTTCCAACGCATCGGCGCCGGCCGCACATGCACCGACAGCTTCTTGTGCGGTTGCCCCTATTGTGGTTAGATCACCTGCAACCGATACGACGGCGGCTGGCCCTGCAAAACGCGCTCCGGCTTTTGCACATGCTTTCGCTGCTCCTGTCGGCGGTAAGACCGATGGTGGTCTTACGGGTGGTTTCCGTCCGGCTCCTGAACCACCCTTTCCACCGCTCGCACATGTAGAACCTGCACGGTCAACCTTACCTTTTTTCTTTTTTTCTTCTTGTTCTTGGCGCTGGGCAATTGGTGGGCGTGGAACTTGAGGTTTCTCATCAGGATCAGCAGTGCAAAGACCAATACCTAACATGACAGCACTAATCGTGTTGGCTATCTTTTCTCTCAGGCTTAAGCCATACGGGTCAAGTTGGTTGAATGGATCATTCGCAAGCGCAGCGTACAAGTTGATCCCGCCCAGTTCCCCAATTGGATCCCGATTCACCCACCGCTGGAGGTTGGGGTCGTAGAACCGGTAGCCGAAGTGGTAATACCCGCCCCCGTCCGGGTAGTTCGGGTTCACCTCCTTGCCGGAGAACCGGTACAGGTTGGCGTTGGCCAGGGGACCGCTGGAACTGAGCAGCCGGCCGTAGGGATCGTACCGGTAGCGAGCCGCCAGCCCCTGGGCGCTGGTCATCAGGTAGGTGATGTTCCCGCCCCCGTCGGCGTGGTAGCAGTTGTGGTTCGTCCAACTGCCCCCGCTGTAGCCGTGGCTGCGGGCCAGCAGGCCGCCAATGCCCCCCGCCCCTTCCAGACTCCCGCTCAGGTCGTGGCCCCGGGTGTAGCTCACCGTCGGCACGTTGTTCCCGTCCCGTTCCTGGATCACCCGCCGCCCATCGTAGAGGTAGCGCACCGTCTGGCTCACCACCCAGGTGCTCCCGTTCCAAGTGTGCTCGACCCGATGCGGAACGCAACGCCAAGCGATGGACATCGAAGTGCTCAGTCCACAATTTCCCCCGCTTCTACCAAGGCCACGTTCTGCAGGTTGGTTTCCCGGATCCGTTGAGCCGCCTCTTCGGTCACAAACATGGCGTCGTCCCGTCCGTTTTCGGCCAGGCGAAACAAACGGTGAGGCCCGACTTCGGCCCGGGAGAGCGTGATGTTGGTCAGCCAGGTCGGCCCGACGTATTCCCCACACCCCGGGCAAAGCAGACGCTTGGCTTGTTCGCGGTCCATGAACACCCGGTGCTTGGGTCGGAGCCACCACAATTTGGGGCCGGTGTAGGGGTAGGGAATACGCTTGTGCCGCGCGCGCTTGCGCTCCGGAGGCACCACCTGCACCTTGCCCCATGCTACATCGGGGTCTAGGAAACTGAGCCTTCGCCGGGCCTCATCGGTAACCACTGGTGTGCGAAACCCACCGGCCCAGGCGAAATCGCCCAGCACGTCGCTGCCTTCTTCCCATTCGAGCAGCAGGGGCGGCACCAGCCGTTCGGTACTCTGCCGACACTTGGGGCATAAGATGCCATCACTCCACGTGCCCGAATAGGTGTAGCGCGCAAACCGACCGATGAGCATCGGATCCCGAATCAGGTAGATTTTCACTTGAAGAACTCCTGCATGCACTGGTCGCCAATTTCCCGCGCCCGCTCGGGAGTAAGTTTGTTGTAATTGCCCACAAGCTCGTCAAAACGCTTGTTGTAGTCGCCGCCCGGATAGTAATTGCCCGGCGGGCTGGTGTGTGCCTGCTTGTGGGCGGCTTCGTCCACCGGACGAAGGTTCGGATCGCCTTTTTTGCCGCGCACAAGCGGGTCGTTGCGTACCTTGGCAGGCATCTTCTTCTGAGCAGCCTTGGGGATGCTGTGGTGCATGACCTTGCGCCCGATCTTCAGGACCTTGTCGGGACGGAGGTTCTTGCAGGCTCGCGCCGCATCAAACAGGTCTTTGCCGGCATGAACCACCCCTTGGTAATCTTCGGGGATCTGCTCGTCAACGAGCTGGTTGACTTTGGGCTCGAGGAACCTTTCGTAGAGGTAGTCGGCAATGATCCCTCCGCCGATGATCAGGATGGGAATCAAGAATCGTCCCTCCGGGTCCACGGCGTTGAGCGGGTCGTTGCCCACAAACCCGTACAGGTTGATCCCGCCGGCCTCGCCCAGGGGATCCCGGTTGAGCCAGCGCTGGAGGTTGGGGTCGTAGAACCGGTAGCCGAAGTAATAATACCCGCCCGCGTCGGGGTAGTTCGGGTTCACCTCCTTGCTGGCGAACCGGTACAGGTTGGCCCCGGCCAGCGGGCCGCTGGAACTGAGCAGCCGCCCGTAGGGGTCGTACCGGTAGCGGGCCGCCAGCCCCTGGGCGCTGGTCATCAGGTAGGTGACGTTCCCGCCCCCGTCGGCATGGTAGCAGTTGTGGTTCGTCCAACTGCCCCCGCTGTAGCCGTGGCTGCGGGCCAGCAGTCCCCCGATGCCGCCCGCCCCTTCCAGGCTCCCGCTCAGGTCATGGCCCCGGGTGTAGCTCACCGTCGGGGTGTTGTTTGCCGTCCCGCTACTGGATCATCAGGACTCTAGCGCGTGTTGAACTTGTGAACCGTTGTGGTCTTGTACACCTGACCTGGGCGCAGCACGACGCTGGGGAATTGCGGCTGGTTGGGCGAGTCGGGGAAGTGCTGGGTTTCGAGGCAGAAGCCGTGATGTTGGCGGTACACCTGCCCGCCCTTGCCGGTGAGGTTGCCGTCCAGGAAGTTCCCACTGTAGAACTGCACTCCGGGCTGGTCGGTCCACACCTCGAGCACCCGCCCGGTGCGCGGCTCGTAAACGGTGGCGCAGGGCGCCAGCTTCCCGCCGCCGCCCCGCAGAACGAAGTTGTGGTCGTACCCCTGCGGTTTGTTGGTCAGTTGCTTGAGGTCGCGGCCGATGGGCTTGGGGCGCGTGAAGTCCATGGGCGTACCCGCCACGGGCGCGATTTCGCCGGTCGGGATGAGTGTGTCGTCCACGGGGGTGAACCGGTCCGCGGACAGCGTCAACTCGTGGCCGTAGATGTCGCCGCCGCCGGCCAGGTTCCAGTAGGTGTGGTTGGTCAGGTTGATCACGGTGGGCTTGTCGGTGACAGCCTCGTAGTCCATCCGCAGTTCGTTGTCGTCGGTAAGGGTGTAAGTGATCCGCACCTTGAGGTTGCCGGGGTAGCCTTCCTCGCCGTCGGGGCTGGTGTAACTGAAGCGGACGGCCACGCCGCCGGGCACGGGTAGCGGCTCGGCGGCCCAAACAACCTTGTCAAAGCCCTTGCGGCCGCCGTGCAGGGCGTGCGGGCCGTCATTGGCAGCCAGGGTGTAAGTGTGGCCGTCGAGGGTGAAGCGGGCGTTGGCGATGCGGTTGGCGTAACGGCCCACCACGCAGCCGAAGTAGGGGTGGCCCTTGAGGTAACTGTCCAAGTTGTCAAAGCCGAGCACGATGTCGCCGAGCCGGCCGTTCCGGTCCGGGGTGTGGATTTCGGTGATGAGGCAGCCGTAGGTCATCACCTTGACGGTGACGCCGCTGGCGTTGCGCAAGGTGTACAGGTCCACGGGCGTGCCGTCGGGCGCGCGCCCGAAGGGGGCTTTTTCAATCGAGGCTTTCATGGCGGTGGAGGCGGGTTTTTTGCCGATGCAAGGGCAGGGGCAGGGACAGGTAGAGCAGGCGGTGAGCGCCGCGGCCACCAGGCCCGCCAGCAGGAAGGAGTTCAGGGTTTTCATGGTGGAGCAAACTCAATTCGTTTATCGCAGGGAAAGGCTACCGGGCGGCCACCAGCGGACTGAAGATCACGTACAACGCCAGGGTAATGGCAATGACCACCAACCCGGCCACGCGGGCGCCGCGCGAGGTTTCCAGGGCAATGGCCGATTGCTGCTTGAACTCGAACGGCTGGGGCAGGGGACGGAGCAGCGTCAGCACGGCCATGACCGCCAGGCACAGGCCGAAGCAGATGGCCATCCGGTTCAGGAACTGCACGCTCGGCACCAGGAGCATGAGCGCGCCATAGCTGACCAGGTTGGTGACCAGGCCGGCGATGCCGCAGACCGGCGGCGCGCGGCGCACCACCAGGCCAAAGGCGAACACGGCCAGAATGCCCGGCGAAATGAAGCCCTGCCCGGCCTGGATGATGGTGAAGATGCTGTTGCTGATCTGGGGATTGCCCAGCGCCGGGGCCAGCAACACCGCCACAATGGCAAAGCACACCACCGCCACGCGGCCCACCCGCACCACCGTGGCCGGCTCGGCGTTCCGGGCCAGGAGCTTCTTGAACACGTCCATGGCAAAGATGGTGGACGCGGCGTTGAGCATGGCGGCCAGTGAACTGACCACCGCGCCCAGCAGCGCCGCCAGCACGAAGCCGGTGATGCCCACGCCTTGCGGCAGCACGTGGCCGAGCAGTTGCCCCAGCGCGGTGTCGTACTTGAAGGCGATGAGCTTTTCAACCGCGGGTTTCTTGCCGGCCGCTCGGGCGGTCGCCTCGGTGCGGGCATTGTAGGCCTCGATTTCCTCGGCCAGGCCGGGATTGACCGCCTTCCAGGAGTGGTCCTCGGTCAGAAACAGCGTGAACTCCGCCGGCGTGGCGGCCTCAAACTGCGCGCGGGTCAGCGGCAACACCTGGGCGTTGCGCACCTTCACGGCGGCGAGGACGCGCTCGTCCGGATACACCGCCAGCAGGTAACGACCGGGCGGCCAGGTGGCGATGCGCTCCTCGGCGGGGGCGTCGGCCCGCTCGATGTAGCGAGTTTGCGGGTTGGCCTTGAGGTATTTCGCCAGCGCGGTGGCCTTGTCTGCCGTGGCCTCCAGGCGCATCTCGTGCGAGAACAGGTTGAAAGCGATGATGCCCGGGATGACGATGACGAAGGGTATGAGCAGCTTCAGGAACGCGGCAAAGACGATGCCCCGCTGGCCCTCGGCCAGGGACTTGGACCCCAAGGTGCGCTGGGTGATGTACTGGTTGAGGCCCCAGTAGTAGAAATTCGGGATCCACAGCCCCAGCAGCAGCGCCGTCCACGGCAATACGTTGTCCGTATGCGGCAGGAACATGTTCATGCGCGTCGCGTTCAGGTCCCAGAACCGCGCCAGCGCGCCGCTGTCCGGCGCCAACTGGCGGATTTCCACCGCCCCGGTCTGCGCGCTGAGGATGGCGGCCGCTTCCGTGGCCGCGCCAAGCTTGTCGAAGGCGAACCACATGATGATGGCCCCGCCCAGCACCAGCGCGCTGCCCTGGATGAGGTCCGCCCAGGCGCACGCCTTCAGGCCGCCGGCGGTCACGTAAATCATGGCCACCAGGCCAATGACCAGCGAGCCCTGGGCGAGGGTAAACTGGAAGCCGGCCTGCCCGGCCAGGGTCTTGATGGTCAGCGCGCCGGAATAGGTCACCGAGCCCAGCAGCAGCAGGTAAATCAGGATGGTGGCCACGGCCATGAACGTGCGGGCGCGGGCGTCGTAGCGGTGTTCCAGAAACTCCGGCATGGTGAAGATGCCCACCCGCAGGAAGTAAGGCAGGAAGGCAAACCCCACCACCACCAGCGTGATGGCCGCCATCCACTCGTAGCTGGCAATCGCCAGGCCCACGTGGCTGGCCGCGTTGCCGCTCATGCCCACGAACTGCTCGGTGGAAATGTTCGCGGCAATGAGGGAAAACCCGATCAACCACCACTTCAGCCCGCGCCCGGCCAGGAAGTAGTCCTCGCTGCTGCCCGCCCGCTCGGTGCGGCTCTGGTACAGCCCCACGCCCACCACCACGAGCACGAACGCGATGAAAATGATGACGTCCGGAGCACTCAGCGTGAAGGCGGCCAGAAGGTTGGGCATAGGCGTGCGACGGCGTTGGTGTAGCGAGGGGCGTCGCCAAAGTCAACGTCTGGCTGCCGCGGCGGCACCGCGGCGTATCGCCCGCCGGGGAGAACCGGGCGGCGCTCCCCCGCCGCACCGTTCCCGGCGGGGCAGGTTCCCCGGTCACCGCCCGGCGAACCGGCGCGGCCGAAAAGGGATTTTCCCGGAGCCTTTGCCGGTTTACCTTTTCGCCCATGACTTTGCTCGAACAAATGACCGAGCTGGCCCGGCAGGCCAAAGCCGCCTCCCGCCTGCTGGCCGGCCTGAGCACCGTCGAGAAAAACAAGGCCCTTCTGGCGATGGCCGACGCCCTGGAGCGGGAGGCCGTTGCGTTGAAGGAAGCCAACGCCCGCGACCTGGAAACCGGCCGGCAACTGGGACTGTCCGCCGCCATGCTGGACCGCCTCCGGCTGGACGACAAACGCATTGCCGCCATGGCCCGCGGCCTGCGCGAAGTGGCGGCACTGCCGGACCCCGTGGGCCGGGTGCTCGATGACCGCACCCGGCCGAACGGGTTGCGCCTGCAAAAGGTTTCCGTGCCCATCGGCGTGGTGGTGATCATTTACGAGTCACGGCCGAACGTGACCGCAGACGCGGCCAGCCTGTGTTTCAAGAGCGGCAACGCCACCATCCTGCGCGGCGGCAAGGAAGCCCTGCACTCCAATCGGCTCATCGCCGAAACCATGGTCCGCGCGGGCCGCGCCGCACTGGGCGGGCGCTTCCCCGAACACGCCATCCAGGTGGTGCCCACCCCCGACCGCGAGGCCATCCCGGCCCTGTTGTCGCTGACCCAGTACGTGGACCTGTGCATGCCGCGCGGGGGCGAGGGGCTTATCCGCGCCGTGGCCGAGTGCAGCAAGGTGCCGGTGATCAAGCATTACAAGGGCGTCTGCCATGTCTATGTGGACCGCGAGGCCGACCCGGACATGGCCGAAGCCATCGTCCTGAACGCCAAGTGCCAGCGCCCGGCAGTTTGCAACGCCATGGAAACCCTGCTGGTGGACCGCCCGCTGGCGGCCAGCTTCCTGCCCCGCATCGCCCGGCGACTGGCGGAAAAGCACGTGCAATTGCGCGTGGACGAAACCGCGGCCGCCATCCTCAACGCCGCCGCAAGTGAGCCAAAGGCCGACATTCGCCCGGCCACCGAGCAGGACTGGTTCACCGAGTACAACGACTACATTCTCAACGTGCGGGTGGTGGAGGGCGTCGAGGCGGCTGTGGCCCACATCAACCATTACGGCTCGGCGCACAGCGACAGCATCGTCTCGCGCGACGAGGCCGTGGCTCGGCGGTTCCTGGCCGGTGTGGACAGCGCCGCGGTGTACTGGAACGCCAGTACGCGCTTCACCGACGGCGGCGAGTTTGGCATGGGTGCGGAGATCGGCATCAGTACCGACAAGGTCGGTGCCCGCGGCCCGATGGGCCTGGAAGAGTTGACCAGCTACAAATGGCTGGGCTTCGGCAGCGGACAGGTGCGCGAATAGCCGTCGCGTGACGCATGAACGCCGCCGCGAGTGCCCGAGTCGTCCTTTCCGCCCTGCCCCCCGAGGGGCTATTTGCCGGGCAGGACTGGCGCATTTCGCCCACGCCCTTCACTCTCGACCCGAAGCTGGTCCGGGAGTTGGAGAGCCTGGGTCGCGTGCTGCTTCAGTTCTACCGCGCCGTCAATCTGCTATACCGCCAGAGCGTGGAAGGCAAACAGCCCGCTTGGGTTGCGCAACTCCTCGACCAGGGCAAGCCGGCCGACCTGATCGCGCTCCAGCGCCACCCCGCCTTCAAGCACGAAGTGCCCCGCGTCATCCGTCCGGACATTCTGCTGACTGACGACGGATTCGCGATCAGCGAACTGGATGCCGTGCCCGGTGGCATCGGGCTGACGGCATGGCTGAATCTGACCTACGCGAAACCCGAAGTCCGAAATCCGGAATCCGAAATCGTGGGCGGCGCGAACGGTATGACCGAAGGCTTCGCGGCCATCTTTGGTGATGCGCCGCGCGTCCGCATCGTCGTGTCCGAGGAGTCGGCGACGTACCGACCGGAAATGACCTGGCTCGCCGCCCGGCTGGCTTCCCGGTTCTCGGTTCACGATTCCCGCTTCAACGACTTCGCCCCGGGCGACGCGGTGTACCGCTTCTTCGAGCTTTTTGATCTGGCCAACGTGCCGAACGCGCCGCGCATTTTTGAACTCGCAGCCGGCCGACAAATCCGCGTCACGCCGCCGCCCAAGCCGATCTTTGAAGAGAAGCTGCTGTTCGCTTTGCTGTGGAACCGGAACCTGCGCGGCTTCTGGCACCAGCACCTCGGCGCGGGCTTCTTCCAGCGGCTGCTGCGTCACGTGCCGTACACCTGGGTGGTGGATCCCGCGCCGCTGCCGCCCCACGCCGCCATCCCCGAGCTGGGGCTGACCGACTGGCAGCAGCTCAAGACGCTGTCCCAGCGCGAGCGCAACTTGATCCTCAAGGTCTCAGGGTTTCATCCCACCGCCTGGGGAGCACGCAGTGTCACGCTGGGCAGTGACGTGTCGCGCGCCGACTGGGCGGCGGCCGTGGACGCGGCGCTGCGGGCCTTCCCCGTGTCGCCCTACGTGCTGCAACGCTATCAGAAGCCGCGCGTCGTCACCGCCGAGTATTTCGACTTTGAGCGGGATGCGCGGGTGCCCCTGCCGGCGCGGGTGCGGCTCTGCCCGTACTACTTTGTCCACGGGGAGGGCGACGCCGCGCGCGCGCGCCTGGGCGGCGTGCTGGCCACGTTGTGCCCGGCGGACAAGAAGCTCATTCACGGGATGAAGGACGCCATCCTGGCGCCGGCTTGCGTGGCGGCGGCGGAACCGGCACAAAGGCGCGGGTGAGCCTTTACGAGTACATCTTCCTGGCCGCCAGCTCGCTGTTCGTGATCATTGACCCGCTGGCGCTGGTGCCGGTGTTCCTGGCCATGACGCCCAATGACACACCGGCGCAGCGGGATCGCATGGCCAAGATCGCCTGTGCCCTGGCGGCGGGGGTGTTGATCGTCTTTGCGCTGATCGGGCAGCAAATCTTCAACTTCCTCGGCATTTCCCTGCCGGCCTTCCAAATGGCCGGCAGCGTGGTGCTGCTGCTGATCGCGCTGGACATGTTGCGCGCGCACCCCTCGGAGACGCGCGAGACACCCGAGGAAAAAGCGGCCGGCGCGGCCAAGGACGACATTGCCATCACCCCGCTCGGCGTGCCATTGCTGGCCGGACCGGGCGCCATCTCGAACGTAATCATCCTGGAGAGCAAGGCGGAGCACCTGAGCCAGCAAATCGCCCTGTACGCCTGCATCGTGCTCGTGTGCGGCGCGTCCTACCTCATCCTGCGGGTCGCGGCGCGCGGGGCGCGGCTGATCAACCCCATCGCCATGAAGATCACCACGCGGTTGATGGGGCTGTTGCTGGCGGCCATCGCCTTCCAGTTTCTGATCAACGCCCTCAAGGCGCTCAAGGGAACGATTTTCTGAGCGCCCGGAGCTTCGGATTCCCTGGCTGGTAGTGACTCCCGCGTTGCGTCGCGAGGTGGCAGGTAAACGGGACCAAGGAACGGAATTCGGATTTTACCGGCTTGCTTCGCGACCGCTGACCACTCGGATCTTGCAGTCTGGTTGGTTCCCAGAGAGAAACCGACTGAGGCGCGGTGTTCTTGACTTGCCTACCCCCCCCCGGCAGTACGGTTGTCATGTTATGAACAGCGACCTTCAGACTTCCTGCAAGTCCATCAAGGACTCATCGCCAGGCCCGGCGAATGCGTACAGGCGATGGATTCTCATCGCCTGTACGGTCTCGGCACAGATCGTCAGAGCGGCCGAAGTCCCGCAGCCGTGGATTCAGGTGAATCGCCCCACGGTTTCAGTCCGGCTTGGGTTTGTCGCACATGGACAGGGAGCTTTCTACACCGGGGGTTCGGAGGGGGTGCTGCTGACTTCGACCGACGCGCGCACCTGGGTTCAAAGGGATATCGGAAACACCAACTACTTGGACGCAAGTGCCGTGGGCGGCGGCAAGATCGTGGTCCACGGTGGGGAGTACCTGGCGGTGTCGGCCGACGGGTTGGCTTGGTCGCAAGTGCCCCAGCCGAACACCGACGGAGTCGCCGCGATGACCTTTGGCAGCGGCGTGTTTGTCGCCTTGGGCTTTGCCGGTTCGATTGCCACATCCACCGACGGTGCGAACTGGGTCTTGCGCCGGGAAGCGGACGGTTGGGAGAATTTCTCCGAGGTCTGCCACGGGGCCCCCGGCTTCGTCGCCTTGAGTGGGAGCGGGGTCTTCTTTTCCGCCAGTGGGGAGTCCTGGGAAAAGGTGTACACCCCGGCAGCCGGCTCGCCGAAGCATTGTGTGTTCGCCGACGGACGTTTCCTTGGAGTGGATGGTGACGGCTGGCTGCATTCCTCGCCGGATGGTCGCAACTGGCAACTCACCGGCCAACGCCTGTCCTTTCCAGCGACCAAGCTGCTTCACGATGGAAGTCAGTACCTCGCCGTGACGTCCGACAGTGCCGAGATCTACGTCTCGCCGGATGGCGACCGATGGATCCGGCAGACTTCACCCGCTTCAATTTCAGTCTGGGATGCGCTCTTTGCGGATGGAAAGCTGGTCATGGTCGGGCGCGCGGGGGGAATCGTGTCGGGGCCATCGGTGGGACAACTGGAAACCGTGAGCGCGGGGATCAACGATCGGCTGGTCAGCATCGCGGCCGGTCCGCCGGGAGCGGTGGCGGTGTCCGCCGACCGGTATCTGGCGGCGTTTTCCCCGGACGGATTCTCGTGGCAAGCCTTGCCGTTGGCCCTGCCCGGCCGCGCCACCTTCGTCCGCTACAGCCGGGAGCGTTTCCTGATGGGCGGAGAGCAGGGGAGAATGTGGACCTCGCCGGACGGACGGGAGTGGCTGGCCGCGCCCCTCGACAGCACCGCCAAGCTCTGGGACCTCACCACCGACGGCCAGACCGAAGTGCTGGTGGGGCAGTACAGCCTTCTCCGATACAGCACCAATCGGGTGGATTGGCTGCCCGCGTCCGGCGGACATAACGAAAACGCCGTCACTTATCACACCGTAGTCTGGGGCGGTGGCAAATGGTTGTGCTTTGGTGATCTTCAGGGCTTGGGACCCCACACCTACGTCCTGTCATCTGACGACGGGCGGGAATGGACCAGGAGCGTTCTGCCCGACACGCTGGTGAAGGGCGCGGCATACGGGAACGGACTGTTCGTTGCCGTGGGGAACTACGGGACGGTCGTGTCTTCACCGGACGGAGTGACCTGGAAACGTCAGCCAGCGCCGCGCACGGATCACCTCACCAGCGTGACCTTCCATCAAGGCTGGTTTGTGGCGACCGTCGTTCCCGAGCGATCCGATACCGTCGTGCCGGGCGTATTGATGTCCACAAATGGTGTGGACTGGGTGGCCGGGCCCATGCAGGTGCGTCGCGGGCGAGGGCTCTGGGCGGGCGCATCTTACGACGGTGTCCTGTGGGCGGCTGGCAGCGACGGCATGATCTTCCGGGCCGGAGCGGTTCAACCGCCCGTCATTGGCCTGCGACAGGCGGCAGACACCTGGCAACTTTCGTTGGCCACGGCGACGTCTGCGGACGTGCTGATCGAGAGGTCGGATGATGCGTTCGTGTGGCAGCCGGCCGGCTTGGTGATCCATGTCTCAACCAACGTGGCATTTCCGGCCGCGCCCAGGGCGGGGTTGCAATTCTACCGCGCGGTGCTGCGGTAAATTCGACATGGGTGCTTGGGGATTGGCACATCTTCCCCCTGTTGCGGTTGGGATTTACCTGCACCGCAAAGGGCGGGCGGCAGTCACCGGCGGCCATCGTACCAGATGGGGCAAGCCGCCCGGTCGCGCGCCACGGCCAGCGGCCGTCGCAAGTACTGCCAGGTGAAGGCGCGCAGCTCCGCCGGCGTGTAAAGGTGCAGAATCCGCCAGGTCCACGAATCTGAAAGCGAAACCATGGCCCCCAGCCGGTCAAATCAACAACATACCGGTGATTTCCTCGCCGATAGCCAGCGAGGCGGTGGCGGCGGGGCTGGGCGCGTTCAGCACGTGCAGTGCGTGGTCGCGGCGCAGAAGGTGGAAATCCTGCACCAGTTCGCCAGCCGGGGTCATGGCCTGAGCGCGCACGCCGGAGCCGCCGGGCGCCAGATCGGCGGGCCGGAGGTCCGGCACGAGTTTTTGCAGCGAACGACAGAACCGTGTCCGGCTGAACGACTGCGCCAGCTCGGTGCGCACCATGTCGGGGTACCTTCCCAGAAACCGCCACAGGCCCGGAAAGCTCAGCGCATCCGCGAGGTCGCACAGATTCACGGTCGTCACCGTGTAGCCTTCGCGGGCAAAGGCCAGTACGGCGTTGGGCCCGGCCTCGACGCCGCCGTGAATGAGCCGGGTGAAATGCACGCCGAGAAACGGGAACTTCGGGTCGGGCACCGGGTAGATCAAATTCCGCACCAGGCCCCGGCGCTCGGGGCGGAGCTGGTAGTATTCGCCGCGGAAGGGCACAATGCGGACCTCGCGCCGCTCACCGGCCAGCGCCGCCACTCGATCGCAGTGCAGCCCGGCGCAGTTGATGAGGAACTCCGCGCTGAACTCGCCCGCCGGCGTGCCCGCCACCCAGTTCGAACCGCGTTGCGTCAGGCGCGTAACCCGCGCGCCGGTGACGATGCGCCCGTCGCGTTCCTGCACACGCGTGGCCAGGCGGTCGCACACCGCCGGGTAATCCACAATACCCTCCTCGGGCACGTGCGCCGCCGCTAGGCCGCCGACGTGCGGTTCGATCTGGCGCATTGCGTGTGGTTCTAGCTTGCGGAGCCCTTGCAGGCCATTCGCGGTGCCGCGCCGCAGTAGTTCGTCCAGGCGTGGCAGTTCCTCGGGCATGGTGGCCACAACCAGCTTGCCGCAGATGTCGTGCGGCACATTTTCCGCGCGGCAGAAGGCGACCATCTGCCGGATGCCGCTCACGGCGAGGCGCGCCTTGGCCGAGCCCGGCTTGTAATAGAGCCCGCAATGCAGCACGCCACTGTTGTGCGTGCTTTGATGGGCGCCCACGCGCGGCTCCTTTTCCAGCAGGGTGACGGCCAGGGTCGGCCGGCGTTCCAACAGCCTCCAAGCTGTGGCGAGCCCCACCAAACCACCGCCCACGATGAGCACAGACTTCACGAGCCGAGTCTGCCCGCGCCCGACGCGCGACGGCAATTGCCATTCGAAATCCGGCTTTGCGTCGCGCCTGCGGCGGCGTAAAAGAACGCCATGCAATCCCCGATGCCCAGTTTCAATCGCGACCAGACGCGACGCCAGTTTCTCCGGCGCACCGGCGGCCTGGCCTTTGCCGCCCTGGCCGGACCCCAATTGCTCCCGGTGGGAGTTCTGGCCGCGGCGGGCCGGCCCGGCGCGAACGACCGCATCGGCATCGGCTTCGTGGGCATCGGCCGGCAGGGCTCGGCCTTGCTCCAGGCCGCCCTGCGGCTGCCGGCCACGCGGGTGATCGCTCTCGCCGATGTCAACCTGCCTCGCGCCCGGGCAGTTGCCCAAAAGCATGAAGCTGAGGCGATGCAGGATTACCGCCGTCTGCTCGAACGCAAAGACGTGGACGCCATTTTCACGGCGACGCCGGATCATTGGCGCTCGCTGGTGGTCATCCACGCCTGCCAGGCTGGCAAGGACGTCTATGCCGAAAAGCCGCTCACGCTCACGATCCGCGAGGGCCGGCTCATGGTGGAGGCCGCGCGCAAGTACGGCCGCGTGGTCCAGACCGGCAGCCAGCAGCGATCCCAGCGCGAGAACATCGTGGGCTGCGAGCTCGTCCGCAGCGGCGCCATCGGCAAGATCACCCGCGTCTTCGCCCAGAACTATCCCGGTCCGTGGGAATGCGCCCTGCCAGCGCAGGCCGTGCCGGAGGGCATTGATTGGAACGCCTGGTGCGGCCCCGGGCCGCAGGTGCCGTTTCACGCGGACATCTACGCGCCGCGCGCGAATCCGGGCTGGATTTCGTTCCGGCCGTGGTCCGGCGGTGAAGTCACCGGCTGGGGCTCACACGGCTTTGACCAGATTCAATCGGCACTGGGTATGGACGACTCCGGACCGGTCGAGCTATGGACGGAAGGAGGCAAGTTCAACCCACCGACCTACACCGCGCCGGAAAGCCGCGACCGCGCGGAGAAGATTTGCTGCGTGCCGCGGGTCTTTTTCCGCTACGCGACCGGCACGGTGGTGGAGATGACCGGTGAGCCGGTGGGCGGCGGCGTGCTGGGGGGCGGCATCTCTGGCGGCGGCATTTTCGTGGGCGAGAAGGGCAAGATCCGCATTGACCGCGGCATCTGCCGGTCCGAGCCGGACGAGGAACTGGCGGAGAATGCCGTGCGCGCGGGCCGCGACAAAGGCGGCGATCACATCCAGAACTGGTACGATTGCATCAAGAGTCGGCAACGGCCGCGTGCCGACGTGGAGACCGGTCACCGCTCGGCCACCGTCTGCCATCTCGTGAACATCGCCCGCTGGACCGGCCGAAGACTGCGCTGGGACCCGGTGAAGGAAGAATTCCCCGGCGATCAGGAGGCAAACGCGTTCCGGGACCGGGAGCGGCGGAAGGGCTTTGAGTTGCCAGTAACGGTCTGAGCGGGCTTGGCCTTCATGAACTTCCCGGGCATCCGCCGTTTTCACCGCATCGGCAGTTGCTGGCTGGCCCTCAGCTTCCCGTTTTTACTCACCTTGGCGGCCGACGCCACCCGCAAGCCCGTCATCGGCGTGGTGCCGAAAGGCGCGACGCACGCCTTCTGGAAATCCATCCACGCCGGCGCCCGCAAGGCCGCCGCCGAGTTGAACGTCGAGATTCTGTGGAAAAGCGGACTCAAAGAGGACGACCGCGAATCGCAGATCAAGGTGGTCGAGGACATGGTCACGCGCGGCGTGGACGGCATAGTGCTGGCGCCGCTGGACGACGCGGCCTTGCGTCCGCCGGTGCTCGAAGCCGTGCGCGCGAAGATTCCGGTGGTCATCATTGATTCCGATCTCAAGACGGACAAGTACGTCAGCTTCGTGGCCACGGACAACTACCAGGGCGGGGTGAAGGGCGCTCACCACCTGGCGAAGCGGCTCGGCGGTCGGGGCCGCGTGGTGATGCTGCGGTGCATGGAAGGCTCGGCCAGCACCACTGCGCGCGAGCAGGGCTGGCTGGACACGATCAAGCAATACCCCGGCATCACGGTGGTGAGCGCGAGCCAGTACGGCGGCTCACTGGCCGAAACCGCCTACAAGGCCAGCGAGAATCTGCTCGCCCCGTACCGCCGCCCCGATGGCAGCCTGGACCTCGACGGCATTTTCACCGTGAATGAGTCCACCACCTTCGGGATGTTACGGGCGCTCCAGGATGCGGGCTGGGCGGGCAAGGTGACCTTCGTGGGCTTCGACAGCTCGGACCTGCTGGTCAAGGCGCTGGAGCGCGGCGAGCTGCATGGCCTGGTGCTGCAAAATCCGTTCGGCATGGGTTACGTGGGGGTGAAGACCCTCATGGCCCACAGGCGGGGCGAGAAGGTGGAAAAGCGCATTGACACCGGCTCGGCCGTGGCCACGCCGGAGAATCGGCACGAGCCGGCAATCCGGGCGCTGCTCGAGCCGGATTTGAAGACGTGGTTGAAGGAGTGAAGGCCGAAGCGTCTGCCGGAGGTGATACCGCTCCCCGCCTCGTCATGCGGGGTATCGTCAAGCGCTTCGGCGCCACGCTGGCGCTCGCCGGCGTGGACCTCGCTGTCGCGCCGGGCGAGGTGCTGGCGCTGGTCGGCGAGAACGGCGCCGGCAAAAGCACGCTCATGAAGGTGCTGTCGGGCGCGTTCCCGCCTGACACCGGCACGATGCAACTGGAGAGTCAGCCGTTCACTCCCGCTGATCCGCTCGAAGCGCGCCGGGCGGGCATCGCGATGGTCTATCAGGAATTATCGCTGGCCCCGCACCTGACTGTCGCCGAGAACATCGTGCTGGGCCTGGAGCCGCACCGTTTCGGCTGGGTGAACCGCCGCCGGATGCGGACCACGGCCGCGGAAGCCCTGCGGCACTTTGACCATCCCGAACTGCACCCGGACCGGCGCGTGCGCGATCTCCCGCCCGCCGCGCAGCAGCTCGTGGAAATCGCCCGCGCCCTGGCCAGCGGCTGCCGCGTGCTCGTGCTGGACGAACCCACCAGCAGCCTCACCGCGCGCGACGTGGCCCGGCTGTTCGAGTTGATCCGGCAACTCAAGGCGCGCGGGCTGGCCATCGTTTACATCTCCCACTTCCTCGAGGAGGTGAAGCAGATCGCCGATCGCATCGCGGTGCTCCGCGATGGCCGCACCGTGGGCGCGGGTTCCGCCGCGGAACTTACGCCGGCACGGATCGTCACGCTGATGGTCGGGCGCGAGGTCACGGACCTTTATCCGCGCTCGCGGCGTGTGCCCGGCGAGCCGGTCTTGAAAATCCGCGACCTCGCCGGCCGGGACCGTCCCGAGACCGCCACACTCACGTTGCATCGCGGCGAAGTGCTGGGCATCGCTGGCCTCATGGGCGCCGGGCGGACCGAGTTGCTGCGTTGCGTCTTTGGCCTCGACCCGGTGCGTCGCGGCGAGGTGGAGGTGGGCGCGTTTGTCGGACCAGCATCGCCAGCGGCTCGTTGGCGGCAGGGCGTGGGGTTTCTCAGCGAAGACCGCAAGCAGGAGGGCCTGGCGCTGTCGCTGAACGTGGCCGACAACGTCACGCTGTCCCGGCTGGAAGGTTTCGGGCCGGCGGGGCTTGTCCTGCCGGGACGCCAAGCAGCGGCCGCGCGACGCTGGATTGACCGGCTGGACATCCGCTGTCTGGGCGCGACGCAGCGCGTCGCCGATCTTTCCGGCGGCAATCAGCAGAAAGTGGCACTGGCCCGGCTGCTCCAGCACGACGTGGACGTGCTGCTGCTGGACGAGCCGACCCGCGGCATTGACGTGGGCGCCAAGGCGACGATCTACCGTCTCATTGATGAACTGGCCAGCGGCACGGGCGGCCGGCCACCCAAGGCCGTGCTCATGGTGAGCAGCTATCTGCCGGAGTTGCTGGGTGTCTGCGACCGCATCGCAGTGATGTGCCGCGGCCGGCTGGGCCCCGCCCGACCCGTGACCGAGGTGGACGAGCATTCGCTGATGCTCGAAGCGACCGGCCAAGGTGCCGCCACCCGGGCGGCCCAGGGTTGAACCGATTATGAATCACGCTGACAACCCGTCGGGTCTGGACTGGAAACGCTGGCTGAACGCGCTGGGGCCGCTCCTCGCATTGCTGACGGTGTACGCGCTTTTTGCCGCCCTGGGGCCGGATAGTTTTCGCTCGGGCCGGAACCTCGAGACCATTGCCCGCCAGACCACCATCGTGGGCCTCGCCGCGCTGGGCATGACCCTGGTCATCATCTCCGGTGGCATTGACCTTTCGGTGGGTTCCGCCGTCGCCCTGGCCACCGTGGTGATTGCGGTGGTGCTGAACCGCGTGGTGTCACCGGTTGGCGCCGCGCTGGCGGCCATCGCGGCCTGCGCCGCGTGCGGACTGGTGACCGGCCTGGTGACGACCCGGCTGCGGGTGGTGCCCTTCATCGTCACGCTGGGCATGATGTTGCTGGTGCGCGGCGCGGCGAAAGGTCTGTCCCGCGAGCAAAAGGTGGACGCGCCGGAGACGTGGCTGAACGAACTGCTCGCCTCACTGCCGGACGAACGCCGCTGGCAACTCGTGCCGCCGGGCGTGTGGTTGCTGATCGTGATGGCGGTGCTCACCGCGCTGGCGCTGCGTTTCACCCGGCTGGGCCGGCACACTTTTGCCATCGGCTCGAACGAACTCACGGCGCGGCTGTGCGGCGTGCCGGTCGAGCGCACCAAGATATATCTGTACATACTCGGCGGTCTGTTCACCGGCCTCGCCGGCGTCATGCAATTCTCGCGGCTCACGGTGGGCGACCCGACCGTGGCGGCGGGGCTTGAATTGGACGTGATCGCGGCGGTCGTCATCGGCGGGGCCAGCCTGGCAGGCGGCGAGGGCTCGATCCTGGGCACGCTGGTCGGGGCGTTGATCATGTCCGTGATCCGCTCTGGTTGCGCGCAGATGCAGATGCCGAACTGGGTGCAGGAGATCATCACCGGCGCCATCATCGTGGCGGCGGTGGCGCTGGACCGCTGGCGGCACCGGCGAATTTGAGACGACCGCTGAACCGCGCTTGCCGCCCGCCCGCCGGCCGACCAGCCTTGCCGCGGCGTGGCCAATCCGTTTTATCAGCGCGGCGCGCAACGCGCCGGCAAGGTGCGCGATCTGTTCGGCACGATTGCGCGGCGCTACGACCTCCTCAACGACCTGCAAAGCCTGGGCCTGCACCGCGCCTGGAAGCGACGGCTCGTCCGCCTCGCGCGGCTTGGTCCGGGTCAGCGGGCATTGGATTTGTGCTGCGGCACGGGCGACGTTGCCTTCGCGCTGGCCCGGACCGGTGCCCGCGTGACCGGCATGGATTTCAGCCCGGCGATGCTCGCGGTGGCGCGTGCACGCGCCGGACGAGAAGCTGGGGCGGTTGAATTCCTGGAGGGCGACGCACTGCACCTCCCTTTCGCCGACGATTCGTTCGACGTCGTCACCATCAGCTACGGGCTGCGCAACCTGGCGGACTTCGCGGCAGGGCTGGCGGAGATGGGGCGCGTGCTGCGGCCCGGTGGGCGCCTGCTGGTGCTCGACTTTGGCAAACCGGCCAACCGGCTCTGGCGTGGAGTGTACTTCGCCTATCTGCGCGCCGCGGTGCCGGTGCTCGGCCGCTTGTTTGCCGGCAGCGCGGACGCTTACGCCTACATCCTCGAATCACTCCGCCATTACCCCGGCCAGCAGGGCGTCGCGGCTTTAATGCGCCGCCGGGGCCTGGTGAACGTCCGGGTGCTGGACCTGCTCGGCGGCGCCATGGCGATCAACAGCGGCGAGAAACCGTTGGTGCCGGAGTGATTGGTTAAATGGCTGAAAGGCCAACGGTGAAAGTCAGCAGGGCCATGGTTACCAACACCCCCCTGAGCCTCTGACTGCTGATCAATCACTGCGCTCAGTTTCACTCGTACACCTCGTACACGGTATCACCGAGGACGAACTGGACGTTCGGTCCCAGCGCCAGCCAGGCGCTGATCTGCGGGTGTTTGACCACCAGTGCGAAGTACTCGGCGGAGTTGAACCGGATGCGCTGCTGTCGCGTTTTGATCGCGCGTTGGACCCGAGCGTCGAGCCACTGGTTGCCGTTTTGGAAGAACGTGCGCCCACCCACGAAGCGGCTGACTTGGGCGGCCGCAGCTCCGCTCTGGACCATCCCCGACGCCATGCCTTGGCCGGGCAGCCCGGCCACGGGCGGCGTCGCGCCCGGGTTCACTCGCGGGGCCCCGGGCGCCGGCGCGGTGGCAAGCACCCGCTGTGCCTCCAGACCGCCGGCCAGTAACGCGGCGTCCACCTGATCAGCGGATTTCTGGGACAAGCCGTACCGGGCGGCGGCGACGGCGCCGGGGCCGCTCACGGTGGCCGGGGTAAACGCATCGCGCAAGACCTGCAACCGCTCGCGCTCGGCGCGCAGGTGCGGCACGGACTGAAGGACCAGCGGGACGCCGCGCCGCTCTTCGTCTTCCAGGATCAAAAAGGCGGTGTACGGCGTCACGATGCCGTAGTTGCGGGCCAGTTCCGCGATTTCGTCCTTGAGTTCGGCGGTCTCGCCATGCAGCCGGATTGCATCGAGCAAATAGCCAATCCGACGTGTTGCCCACAGCCGGGGGATGAACTCGTGCTCGCGCGCCTCGGCGGCGAACTGCGCGTCGAACTCAAAACGCCGCCGCGCGCCGTTGACGGTGCCCTCCAGCGCGAGCCGTCCGCCGCCGCTGCCGGCGTAGCGGCCCACCAGGACCAGTTGCTCGCCGCGGAAAAGGTCCGGCAGCGGCGCGGGGTAGGTCTTGGTAACGCGCACGCCCTCGGGGAAGGTGAGATTCACGCCGGCCAGCACGGGGTCGCGCACCTTGGCGAAGAACCGCGACAACTTCACCTCGAGATCTTCCTCGGGTAGCACGTACTCGCTGGCCGCGTGCGTGGCCTCGGTGATGCGATCCAGCAAGTGCGTGTTCACGTCGTGACCGATGCCAAAGCAAAAGATGCGCGTCTGGCTACCGGCCTCGCGCGCCTTCCGGGCCGTAGCGTCCACGATGCGGTCCACGTTGGTCTCGCCCACCGTGGGCAGTCCATCGGTGAGGAAGATGACCAGGCGGGGGCGGTCGGAGGCCGCGGGCAGCAAGCTCACCGCGCGTTGCAGGGCGTCGTGGATGGCCGTGCCGCCGATAGGCTTCAAGTCGTGGATAAACGCCAGCGCGCGGTCGCGCTGGGCGCGGGTCGCCTCGACAATGCCGTTGAACAACGGCTCCGCCTCGGTGGCAAAGCGGATGATTTCGAAGCGGTCGCCGTCATGGAGGTTCTCCACGCAGAAGCGCAGCGCGTTCTTCGCCTGCTCGAGCTTCCTGCCGGCCATTGAGCCAGAGGTGTCGAGCACGAAGACCACATCCTTGCGCACGATCTCCCGTGTATCCTTCTCGAAGCCCGGCGCGGCCAGCAGCAGGAAATAGCCGTCCTCACCCGGCACGCGCCAGGTCATGAGGTTCAGGCCGATGTCGTCGGTGGTGGTGGCAAACAGGAGTTGGAAGTCGGTATCGGGCTTCACGTCGCGGGCCTCGAAGCCCACGCTGGCGCGGCGGTCGTCCGATCGCGTGATCTTTACCGGATGGCTGGGTGAGTAAACGCTCTTGAGCGGTCGTCGGGTTTCCAAGTTCACCTTGAGGCTCACGCTCTTGATCGGTGCGGCGGAATACTTCTCGGTGTTCAGCGGATACACGTAGCTGACCAGTCCGGCATCGGCGCGCAAAAGTTGCGTGTAGCGGAGCTTCACGGGCTTCCGGCTGCGCGGCTCGATCGGGAAGATGCGCACCTTGAACAGGTCGCGGCCGGCGTATTCGAGCAGAGCCGGGTCGCGATGCTGGCGGACGATGTCCTCGTAAAGCCGGCGGGCCTTGTCGGCGGGCAGCAACTCGGCCGGAACCTGGCGGCCGGCCACTTCCATGCTGAAGCGGTCAAGCTGCGCACCCTTGGGCACCGGGAAGATATAGGTGCCTTCGAGCTGGCGGTCGTTGGGGTTGTAAAACTCCTGGTCCACCGACGTGACCGCCACCTGATCGCGGACTTGCACCTCGACATGGTGATGGACCACCTCGAGCGGGGCGAAGGTGAACACCCGCGGCGGTGGCAGCACAAACGGCGGCGGATGATGCGGCGGCGGCCCCGGCCGGGGTGGGGGCCGAATGATCGGTTCGTGAACGACGATAAGACCGTCCGCGCGGGCGGCGAGACAGGCCAGGAGAAGCAATGCGGAGGATCTGCGGAGTATTTTCATGACGGCAAGCAAATGCACAACCGGTTAGACGGTACCGGTGGCGCAATGCTGCCACGTATTGGGGAGGGTTCCCGCTGAACGCGCGGAAACGCCCGGTGCGCCGCGACTCAGAGCTTCACATCCTCGGGCCGCACCTCGAGGCATTCGTCGTGATCTTCCCAAACCACGGCCGGATAGGTTTCCAAGAGCTTTGGAACGATCTGGTGCCCGGCAAAGGCCAGCAGTGTTTCCGCTTTGGTGGCGGCGTCCTCGAACGCGCGGTCGTAATCGTCGCTGCGTTTTTGTTGCTTTTCATCCCAGTGGGCGACCGCATGCACCGGCGCATATTCCTCGGCCCAGCTCCGGACAAGCGGATGCAGTTCTTCCGGGAGATCTTCGAAGGCGATGGCCGTGGCGTTGCAATGCAGGCAAACCAGACCGCTTTCCAGCACGTCCCGGGTGAGCAGCGGCACCAGCGGCGCCCGGCAACAGGTGGCCTCGGGATACGCGGCGGGGATGGTGGCGAGCCGTTGCAGCCAGACCTGTCGGTCGTGCGCCACCTGGCCCGCCAGCCGGTACGCGGCCACCAGCGGGTGCGACACACGCCAGCCCCGGCCTTGGAGCTGCCCCAAGGTCTGGGCCAGCCAGCGGGCCAGGGTGAGATCGTCAAAGCTGCGAAACACCTCGCTGTACTCGCGCCACAGTTCGTCCAGCGGGTTCTCGGGGTCGTGAGCCACGCAGGCAGGGTAGGGGTGAATCCGGCCCTGAGAAGCAGAAACTTCCCGTCGCTGCCCGTTGCTCCGGGTGCCCGGCGCCTTTCTGACTTCGCATCTCGGCTCCGCGCGTGAAGCAGGCGTGTGCACGAGGACGGGACGCCGGTTCGACATTACTAAACGGTGACGTTATTGTGCAGCCACTTTAACATGTAGAAACCATGAATTTGACAACTCCCTGGGCGCGCGCTCGCTGGGCCTTTGCCGCCTGGGTGACAGCATATCCCCCGCTGCACTGGTACTGTCTGCTCGCCTGGGGCACGGTAGCCCTCCACCTGCTCGACCTGACCCGGCTCGACCCCGACCACGCCCTGCCCGGATACCTGGCCGAGGGCGGCCCGTTCCAAAACCTGCAACTCATCTTGCTGGGCTGGGCATTGCTACTGGGCGCGGTGGCCGTCTGGCGGCGCCGGGGTCATGAGCGCGGAGCGGCGGTCTTTCTCGTGGGGCCGCTGTTCTTTCTGTTCTGGCGGGAGGCGGACTGGGACAAAGACTACTTCTCCGCCTGGCTGGGCACCGGTGAAGGCGTGCGCATGTTCTCTTGGAAGTATTTGTGGGCTGGATCAGAAATGCCGCTGGCGCTCCGGGTAATCTTTGGGGCTCGTGGCCGCGTGGCTGGCGGCCTGCTGGTGGTTTCGCGCGTGCGCGGCAGACGTTTTGGAGGCTGGTCTGGACGCGGCCGGTCTTCTTCTGGCTGGTGTTGAGCGGAGTTGCCTTTGCCGGCGCGCAAATCCTTGATCGGAGCGGACTGGTTCCCAGCTTGACGCTCGGCATTCGCGATCCGTACGTCGAGGAAGGCCCGGAACTGCTCGGCGCGCTGGCCCTGTTGTGCTTGATGATCCATTTTTTGGAAGCACGTCCGGAAACCGCATCCGACACGCACGCGAAAAAGTTTGGGCTGTTCGACCCGCCGGTTCCAGTCACTTGCTGAAAGCCTTGCCCGCGAGCAGACGTCCGCCGGCCAGCGCTGAGCGTGATGCCGGCGGTTAAAGCCAAAGCTCCACTGCGGGCATTTCGCGGGGTCGAGTTTGGGTCAGCGGCTGGTTGCCGGCATCCGAGGGCGCTGGCGTTCCCATACCAATTCCGCCAACAACGGCAGATGATCCGACGCTTCGGTGTGCGGCACCCACGCCCGCATCGGCCGCAGCGGCGCCCCTTTACCGAGCCAGATGTAGTCAATCCGCCGGTCCGGTCCGGTGCTGGGAAAGGTGAACCCATTGCCCGCGCCGGCCAGCAGCCACACGTCGTCGAACTGCTCCGCCATGGCCGCCCAAGTCCGGCTGCCCGGCACGTCGTTAAAATCGACGGCAACCACCACCGGCAGGCCCGCGTACCCGGCCAGCACCTCGCGGAACTGGGCCACGTTGGCCAGCCGCTCCGCGTCGTCTCGCCGGTAATCCAAGTGCGTGTTCAGTAACACCAGTTCGCAGCCCTGGACCTCGACGACCACCTGGAGTACGCCGCGCTGTTCGCCGGGTCGGAGCATGCGCAGAGCCGTGTTGGTCCAGCGCTTCACCGGGAAGCGCGACAGCACGGCGTTGCCGTACTCGCCGCCCTGGAAGGAAAAGTTGTTGCTGAACACGCAGGTCAGGCCGGTCAGCGCCGCCAGTTCTGCCGGGAAGTCGCGTCGCGCCGTGCGCTGGACGCCCCGGTCCACCTCTTGCAAAGCCACAAGGTCGGCCTGCTGCTCGCGGATGATCGCCGCGATACGCTCCAGGTCCACCCGGCCATCCACGCCCTCGCCGTGGTGGAGGTTAAAAGTCATCACTCGAAACGGGCGCGGGCTGTCTTCCGGCGCATGGCAACTCACCAGCAGAAGCACCGACGCCAGGCAGCCCGCGGCGATTCCCAGCCAGCAACGGCAAGTGCGGCCGGCTGCGGCGGGCCATTGCGGAGGAACCGGGGTTTTCACCACGCCATCGAAGCAGATTCAATCCTCGCCGCCAGCCTAAAGCGGTTTTCCGCGCGCCCGAGCTTGCACCCGCCCGCCGACGGTGGTTGAAGTGAGCGATGCGCAAGATCCGTCGTCCTCCACCCCCGCCCGTCCCACCGCCGCTCCGTCGGGCGGCTCCGTGGAACGCCCGTGATTCCGTGCTGGCCGAATGGCGTCGAGTGAACCTGACGGAGCTGGAGCAGGCCGCTCGCAGCAGCGCGCGCCCGGTGGGAGAATGGGTACCCGGGCTGCTCCAAAAGCTCGGCCTGCCCAAGCGCCGCGCCGAGGCCGAGGTGCTCAAGGCGTGGAACTCATTGGTAGATCCCACCATCGCCGCGCACGCCCAGCCGGCCGGCTTGCGCAACGGCACGCTGTTTGTACGCGTGGACAGCAGCGTCTGGCTCTCCGAGATCGTCCGCTACCGGCGCCGGGAAATACTCGACCGCCTGCAACACTGCTTTGGCCGGCAATTGGTGGCGAAGCTGTCGTTCCGGCTGGGCTGAGGCCTCACATTCGTGTCGGCTTGTGCCCACTCGTGGTTCCACTGAATTGTTCGGGCTCAGGGCGAAACGCGCGCATTGGTATTCAGCGGCGGCGGTGCGCTCTGCGGCAGCGGCGGCGGCGATTGAAATCCCGGCGGCGGCGGCAGTGCCGCGCGGAGGCGACGCCACGCCAGTCGTTCTTCGGTGGACATCGCCTGCCAGCGGGCGGCGTTTTGAAGGAACCGCTCCCGTTGTGCGGGCGGCAGCGCGCTGAACCGCTCCAGCGCCTCGGTGACCTGCGCGCGTTGCGTGTCGGTCAGCTCATCCAGGGCGCGTAACATTCGCGTTGCCTTCTCGCGGTCGGTCGCGTCCAGCCGGGCCAGTACCTTTGCCTTTTCGGCCGCGGTGAAGGTGAGGAACGACTCGAAGTGCCGGGTGATCCGGGCGCGGTCTTCCGCGGGGATGGCCTCCCAGCGCTCGAGATCGTGTTCAATCTGCCGACGCTGGGCCGGGGGAAGCTGGGCTGCCTCCGAACGCCGCACGGCGCGGCCCGCGTCGCCCAACAACGGCAGCCCGCTGAACACCGGCTCGCTGGCCAGCAGTTCCTCCCGTTGGGCCGGCGGGAGCCGATCCCAGGCGGTGAGGCGCTCGGTTACCAGCGCCCGGTATTCCGGCGGCACGCGACGCAACTCCTCGCCGCGTTGCTCCGGTGTCAGCCGCAGCAGCGGCAGCAGGTAATATCGCAGGCTCAGCAGGTGCAATCGCAATTCCCGGTCTGCGGCGGGCAGTGCGTCGAACTCCGCCAGCCGCGCCTGCAGGTAAGCGCGCTGCTCCGGTGTGCGGCTGGCCAGAAACTGCTCCCGTGCGGCTGGCGCCATGGCCAGCAGCTCGCGAAAACGATCCACCGGACTTGGGGCCGGAGGCGGCGTCGGTGGCGGCTCGGGCAGCCGGGGCGGCGCCGTGACGGGCGGGGCGGCGCCCTTGCTGCCCGGGATGCCGCCGCCCGCCAGCGCGGCAGCCAGACACAGCGCGGCAAACGGAAAACGATGAGGCACGCGCTTCACGACTTCACTCCAGCGCCCGCGCCAGGTCCTGCACATCCGGCAGCGGGCCGTCCGGCAGACTCAGCACGAGATCGAACTCCGCCAGTGCCGCCACGCTGGGCAGGTCGCCGGCAAGGGCCGAGAATGCAGCCACGCTCTCTGCCACGCGGGTGCGGACCTGGGCGCGATGGTTGAGTTGCCAGCCAGCCAGAGCAATCGCCAGCACCGCGGCGGCGGCGGCCAGGCGCCACGCCAGGCCAAATGCCCGCCAGCGTTGACGCCAGGCAGCGAGTCTCGGCGTGGTCTCCCGGCCGGCTCGCTCGAGGGCCGCCAGCACCTTTTCACGGAACCGCGGCGAAAGCGGCGCGGGCGGCAAGGCCGCCAGCAGCCGGGTGAGCGCGATTTCCCCGGCCCAGTCCTCGCGCATCTCCGGATGCCGCGCCAGCCAGGCGTCCAGTTCGGCGCGCTCCGCCGGGGTGAGTTCGCGCCGGCGGGCGATTTTAATCAATTGCTGACCTCGCGGATCGTTCATGATTGATCTCAGGGTTGAATAACCGCCGGCGGCGCAAAGTTGCGGTGTCTCAGGGCCCGGGCCATTCGCCGGTGCGCAAATAGGGCTTGAGCCGGCGTTTGAGCGTTTCGCGTCCGCGGTGAATCAGCGATTTGACTGCCGTGAGCGAGCAGCCCAGTACGGCGGCAATGTCCTCGTAGGACAGCTCCTGCTCGCGGCAGAGCAGGATGGCGGTGCGCTGGGTTTCGGGCAGATCGTTCAGTGCCTCCTGGATTTTGGCCTCGAGCTCGGCGTGCAACGTGGATTCGACCGGTCCGGCGACCTGGCGGTCCGGCAACGACCGGCTGGCTTCGTCGTCGTGCTCGGGATGCGGCGCGTCCAGCGACACCGCCGGGTGACGGGTGCGGCGGCGCAGCTCGTTCAGGCACAGGTTGCGGGCGATGGTGTACAACCAGGTGGAAAATTTCGCCGAGACCCGGTACCGCCCGGCGGACTTGTACACCTGGAGGAACACGTTTTGGGCGATGTCCTCGGCCTCGGTGGCGTCGCCCAGGCTGCGGTACAGCAGGTTGGCAACGGACTGCTCGTACCGGGCCATCAACTCCTCGAAAGCGCGCGTGTCCCCGCGCTGGACGCGCAGCATCAGGGCGGCATCGGGGTCGCGGAGGGAACCCATCGGTTCGGACTCTACCAAACACCCCCCGGTGGACAAGGTTGCGGGATCCCCGCGCGGTCCGTGGCAGCCGCCCGTCCCCCGTCGCTTTCGCCCCGCGCGGCCTCCAAGGCCCAGCACATGGCTCCGGCATCCGGTATCAGGCATCTAGCGTCCGGCCGCTGGCTCCGGCTCGGCCCCGCAAAAATCTTCCGCCCGCCCCTTGACAGCGGGGGGGGGGGGGCGCGCGATAAGTTGTGCGTTGGTCCAAAGCCATTCCTTGTGAGTCTATGGTGAAGGCACCGAGCAACCTTTGGAGGTTCCCATGAAACGCCTTCCCGTCTTCCTTCGCACCAGCCTGGCCGGCGCGTGGCTGGCCGGAGCAGTCGCGGCTGGGGCGGCGCCCGAGAGCGCCGCTGCCGACGCTTCAGCGTCCCCCGCCTGGGAAGTGGCCGAGCGGGGGCAGGATTTCGCCGTGTACCAGCGCGTGGCGACCGCTCGCCCGGCGGGTCTTGGGCCGGTTCACGCTCCTGGAAAACGGCCTGCATTACCGGGACCCGGCCACCGGCGCCTGGCTGCCCAGCCGGGACCTGATCGAGTCCTTCCCGGACGGGGCCGTGGCACGGTACGGCCCGCTGCGCGCCCTCTTCAGCCATGATGTGAACGCCGAGAGCGTGTTTGACTTGGAAACCCCGGCGGGGGCGCGGTTGCGCGGCGGGGTGCGGGCGCTGGAATGGCTGGACGAGGTGACTGGCGAGCGGCAACTGCTGGGGGTGGTCCGGGCCAGCGCGCCGCTGGAACTGGTGCCGCCCCACCGGCTGGTGGCCCGCGACGCCTTCGAGGGGGTGCTCGCCGACGTGGTGCTGGAGTGGCGGCACAATCGCTTTAGTCAGAGCGTGGTGCTGCGCGAACTGCCCCTGCCGCCGGCGGGCTTTGAGGCCCGGGCGACGCGGTTGGTGGTGGTGACTGAATTTGTCGAGGCGCCGGAGCCGGAGGTGCAGCGCGTTGCGGGGGCGGGCGAGGGGCTGGCGCCGGCGGAGGATCACGTGGGCCTCCACTTTGACGGGGCCTCGATCTTGGTGGGTCACGCCTTCGCGGCGGAAGGCATCGAACCGGCCTTGCAGGTGGGCGCGGGTGGTGCAACAGGTGAGGCCGTGAGCGTGCGCAAGACCTGGACTGCGTTGTCCGGCGGTGGGGCGGTGCTGGAGGAATCGGTGGGCTGGGAGACCCTGGCCGCGCTGGGGACGGGTCTGCCCCGGCAGGCCGGGGCGAGCGGGGCGGACGAGCGGACTTGGCGCACCGCGCGGGCCGAGTGGGCAAACGCCCGCCGGCCGGTGGAAGTGGCGCAGGCGCCGTACCGGCCGGCCGGGCTGGTGGTGGATTTTGAGCTGAGTGGGTCGGCCTATTCGTACACGTTTGCGATGGGCGAGACCTATTCAGTCCCCCTCGGTTTCGCCGTGGGGCCGGGAACCGCAACGTTCCAGCCGGGGTGCACGATCAAGTACGCCAACAACGCCTGGCTGAGGATCACGGGGCCGATCAGCTTCGCCGACACGCTACAAACCCCGGTCTTCACCTCGAAGGACGACGATTCGTTCGGCGAAACGCTCCCCGGCAGCACGGGCGTGCCGTCCAAGCACGCCAACCCGGCCTTGGAGGTGTACTACAACACCTACAGCACCACCGTCCGCAAGGCGCGTTTTCGCTGGGCCAAAATCGGCGTGCGGTACAACACGACGTGCGGCTACGCGCGGCACCATTACATCAATGATTCGCTCTTCGAGCACTGCGACATCGGCGTGCAAATCGCGAACTGCGTGACCTTCCACGGCAGCGGCCTGGAGAAGAATGATGTCACGACGCCCTTTTACGTGATCCCGTACGGAGAATGTTCGCCCTGCACCATGACCCAGGCGCCGTTTTACATGGACAAGAGCTTCGCCGGGTTGAATGGTGATGACGGTACAATCCCTCCAGACACTATGGGTGCCATCGGGCCAAATCACTTCTTAACCGTGACTACAAGAGGTCAGATAGCCGTTTTTGACCGTACCACCGGCCGCCCTGTTGAGGGTCAGAAACAGTTGTTGCGCGAATTCTTCAACACGACTTCAGCCGCAGATCCGCGAATCTGGTACGATCACGGAAGTCAGCGTTGGGCAGTTTCAGCCATGCACAGCGAGGATCCCGGTACTGGGGACAAAGTGTTTCTGAAAGTCAGCCAGACTAACAACCCGTTGCTGGGTTCAAACAACTGGCTACTCTATCCGGTGCCGGTGGCTGTTCCCTCAGAACAATGGGTTGACTTCCCCACTCTCGGCATGGATGTCAATGGCATTTACATCTCCGTGCAGATACGTGAAAGCACCACCAATCGCCACGGTTTTTGGATTCAAGCTTTTAAGAAACCTGACGTGTATAACAACCCCAGCTACCAGCCTCCGTCTCCACAGATCCTCACGCTCCAAGAACTCGACACGTGGTGTATCCAGCCAGCCTACAACTTTGATGCACCGCCGATAGGCGGGTATGCTTGGTTTGTGGCCAAAGGGCCGAGCAGCGGGAACCTCGGTGGACAGATTTACTGCCGCCGGCTGCGGTGGAACGATACCAATCCCGAGTGGGTGGGCGATTGGCAGGCCGTTACTGGTTCGTACCGTGAATACTTTGACATTCAACAAGGTGACGTATTAGCTGCACCCCAAACCGTGCCCCTCGGCAACACTGGCAGCCGGCTATTGACGGCCGTGATCCGCAATGGCTACCTCTGGTCCTGTCAGCACGTCGGGCTTGATGGAGGTGGCAACGACCGGTACGACGGCAACCCGGTGGATCGTTCGGCCGTTCAGTGGTTCAAGCTCCAAGTGGGTACCAGCGGATTGACCTACTCGGCCCACGGCCGGATTTACGACACAGCCTCCAACAACCCGTATTGGTACCACTTCCCGTCGCTGAACGCGAACGCCGCCGGAGACTTGCTGATAGGTTTCTCCGGTTCCAGAAACGGCGAGTATATCGGTGCGTTTCTCTGGGGTCGTAAAGCCAACGGCGTTGGGACGGCTCGTCCCAACTTAGCCCAAGCTGGAAGAGGCTCATTTAGCAGTAATGGCTGGGGTGATTATTCGGCCACCAGCATTGATCCTACGGATGGTTCGTTCTGGACGATTCAGGCATACGCCGATCCCAAACCCATCAGTAACCTGTGGGGCACATGGATAACACAGGTCAGAGTGTACCCATGAATCAAACACGAGCCCCCTGACAAAGACGGAATCACATGAAAGCGTGGTGGACTGGTTTACTGGGCGCGGCTCTGGCCGTCGAGATTTGGGCACAAGGCCAAATTCTGGTTTCAAATTACACTCCGGTCGAGAACCTTGACGCTCCGGTTTACGACACAGACTGCCTCACCCCTTTGGCAGGTCCGGCCTACCTGGCTCAAGCTTATGTCGGAATTGCGCCGGATAGCTTGAGTCCAATAGGCCCGGTGTTACCGTTTCGGACAGATAGGGCTGCAGGCTACTTCGCAAGCTACGTGCTGACCGTTCCAAGGACCTCGTCGGGAACGCTCGTGTACTTTCAACTGCGGGCTTGGGAGACACAAGCCGGCTCCAGCTTTGAGGCGGCCATCGCTGAGGGTGGCAAATACGGCATCTCGAACGTCGTGCCCATGCGGACAGTAGCACCTCCCAATACACCTTACAGCCCCATTGGCCTCCAGAGCTTCTGCCTGGTGCCGGAGCCAGGACCGGGGGCGTTGCTGCTGCAGGGCGGCGGCCTGTGGCTGCTGCTGGCCCGGCGGCGGGCGGAGGAAAGGGGTGCCTCATGATCCTGGGTTTTCCCCGCCCACGTCCTTGGGTCGGCTTGGACCTATTGGGCGGCAATTATGACGGCAACCCGAGTTGGACCGTGACTCGTTCGGCCGCCCAATGGTTCAAGCTCCTGGTGGGCACCAGCGGATTGACCTACTCGGCGCACGGCCGGACTTACGACGCGGCATCGAGCAATCCCTACTGGTACCACTTCCCGTCGCTCAACGTGAATGCGGCCGGGGATCTGCTGGTGGGTTTTTCGGGTTCGAGAGCCACCGAGTACATCGGCGCGTTTTTCCAGGGCCGCAAGGCCAACGGCACCTGGATGAACCGGCCGGGGCTCGTGCAGGCGGGGCGCGGTGCCTGGGGCAGTGACCGTTGGGGCGACTACTCGGCCACGTCATCAGACCCAAGCAATGGTTCCCTCTGGACCGTACAAGAATACGCCGACCCGGCTCACGACGCACCTTGGGGCACGTGGATCACCCAGGTGGGGACCAATCCGTAACCCGGCAAAATCGCTGGAGGAAATCATGAAATCCCAATGGTTGCTTTGGCTCGCGTGGCTGGGGACGGTGCCAGTCTTCGGCCAGGGACAAATCGGATTTGTCAATCGCAGTCAAGTGGCGGGCATTGATGCCCCCGTGTTTGACGTGGACTGCGTGACCCGCCTCGCAGGCGCCGCTTATTTGGCCCAAGTTTATGCGGGCCTGGCTCCGGACAGTTTGCGTCCAGTGGGCATCATCCAGCCCTTCCGAACCGGGACGGCCGCGGGCTACATCCCTGGTATTGTCATAACCGTTCCCGGCGCGCTGGGTGGAACCGTGGTGTATGCCCAGTTGCGCGCTTGGGAAGCCCGGGCGGGCCGCAGCTACGAGGCGGCCGTGGCGGCCGGGGGCAAATACGGCTTTTCAAACATTGTGCCCATTGTAGCTGTCATGGCCCCCGGCACACCCAACGACCCCGTAGGCCTCCAGAGCTTCTGCCTCGTGCCGGAGCCGTCGGCGGGGGCGTTGCTGGCGCTGGGGGGTGGGTTCTGGCTCCTGGTGACCCGGGGGCAAAGTCCGAAATGGCGCAACCCATGACCCGGCGTTTTCCGCGTGCTGGCCGGTCGGGCTGAATGGTCAACCGGGAAAAGCCGAGAGCGACGGGGTCTCTGGCCCTGACCCTGCGATCAAGGAATCAGACGCACCGCACCGTTTCGAAGGGCTGGCCCTGAATCACGCCGACCGGTATTAGCTTGAATACCGAAGCTGGACATTCCACCACGACGGAAAGCATTGTGGACCAGACTTTCCAGCCCGCTATTTCGATGAATGAGCGACTGAAAAGTCGCCCGCACCGGCAGACAAGAATGTCTGCCCCCTCCCGAGCGCTGCGGAATCCACTTCGGTTTTCGGGGTTGATTGACACGACCCGCCAGCCCCCCAAGTCCTCAGTCACGGGGCCTTCGCTACATGCCGCTTGACGTGCCCCGGCGACGGTTTGAACACTCGCCCCATGAAGCTCCGTCTGTGCTCTGCTGTGGCCGCCGGCCTCTGGCTGTTCCTCGTTCTCCCTGCCCGCCTGAACGGCGCCGAACCCGCCTACGAGGCCAAGCCCGACCACCCGTTCTTCCAGGCCTTCGCCCCCCGCAAAGCACCAGCCCCAGCCGGGCTGGTGTTGCGCGAAGGCGACCGCCTGGCCATTTGTGGCGACTCGATCACCGAACAGCGCATGTACTCGCGGATCATCGAGACGTACCTGACGGTGTGTGTGCCGGAACTCAAGATCACCACCCGGCAGTTCGGCTGGTCCGGCGAGACGGCCCCGGGCTTTCTGGTGCGAATGACCAACGACGTGCTGCGCTTCCGGCCCACCCTCGCCACCACCTGCTACGGCATGAACGACCACGGCTATCGCCGCTATGAAGCGCCCATCGGCGCGAAATACCGCGAGGCGATGACGGCGATTGTCCGCGCGTTCACGAACGCCGGCGCGCGGGTCATCCTCGGTTCGCCGGGCTGCGTCGGCCCGAAGGTGGCCTGGACCCGGGCCACCCAGGAGGAGATGAACCTGAGCCTCTGCGAGCTGCGGAACCTCGGCATCGAGATCGCCCAAGCCGAAGGCGTGGGCTTTGCCGACGTGTTCTGGCCGATGCTCAAGGCGACCTTCTTCGCCACCCAGCGCTACGGAGACGTGTACCAGTTGCCCGGCAGGGACGGCGTGCATCCGGACTGGGCGGGCAGCTTTGTCATGGCCTATTCGTTCCTGAAGGCCCTGGGGCTGAACGGTGACATCGGCACGATCACCGCGGACCTGCAGGCCATCCAGGCGACCGCCTCGCCCGGCCACGAGGTGAAGGGTTTTGCGGACGGCGAGCTGCGGATCACCAGCCAGCGCTATCCTTTTTGCGCCACCGGCGAGATCAACAAGGACACCACCATCCGCTCGGGCATGACCCTGGTACCGTTCAATGCGGAGCTGAACCGCTTCATCCTCGTGGTGACCAACGCCGCCGCACCGCGTTACATCGTCACCTGGGGTAGCGGCTACCGCAGCTACACGCGGGAACAATTGGCCAAAGGCGTGAACCTCGCGGAGGACTTCGCCCTCAACCCGTTTAGCGAGGCGTTCGATCGCGTGGACGCTGCCGTGGCCGCGAAGCAGGCCTACGAGACGCGCCAGGTAAAGACCCTCATGCACGGCGACGAAGGCCGCGCGGACATGGAGGCCACGGTGGCGCTTACGGAAAAGGCACGCCAGTTTTACGTGGACGCCCTCGCCGCCGCAATGGTGCCGGTGACCCACACCATCAAAATCACCGCCCAATCGCCATGAGCCGAAAACCAGAATCGGCAGAGGGAGCGCTCGCGCATCGCGCGCGATATTCCGCGCCCGCGCGGAAAGCCGGTTTGGGAGAGCTTAGGCAACACTGCCCGCCGGCTGGGCTTTGCCCCTGGCGCCGGCTGCGAATCACGGCGGGTCACACCCGGGGTCACAGGCGTTCCCGAGCGGCTCCATTCAAGGATTGAACCGTCTCCGCCATAGCACCCAAACCACGTATTCCCTCATTCTCGAGTTCGTCATGAAGACCCCGCTTCACACACCGTCTTCCCCGCTCAGCCGCCGCACTTTCCTGGGCCGCAGCCTGAGCATGGCCGCGGTGCCGCCGGTTCTTTCCGCCGGGTTGTCCGCCCAAGCGCCCGCCAGCACGGAGTCCAAGCCACCCGCCGGGCCTCGCATCAAGCTGGGGGTGATCGGCTGCGGCGGTCGTGGGCTTTGGATCGCCAGGTTGTTCCAAGCTCACGACGGCTACGAACTGTGGGCGGTGGCGGACTACTTTCCCGCGGTGGCTGATGCCGCCGGCAACGCGCTGGGCGTGGACCCGGCCCGCCGCTTCTCCGGGCTGGACGGCTTCCGGCGGCTGCTGGAGAGCGGCGTGCAGGCCGTCGCGCTCGAGACGCCGCCGTACTTTTTCCCGGAACACGCGCAGGCGGCGGTGGCAGCGGGCAAACACGTTTACATGGCCAAGCCGGTGGCCGTGGACGTGCCGGGCTGCCTGGCCATCGAAGCCGCCGCCAGGCAAGCCACACAGGCGCGGCAGGTCTTTTTCGTGGATTACCAGATGCCCACCGACCCGCACAATCAGGAGGTGGTGCGGCGCGTCCACGCGGGCGAACTCGGACCGGTGCAGATGGTGGACAGCCATTACTATGCGGGGACGTTTCCCGACCCGGCACCGCAGGACAGCATCGCCGGCCGCTTGCAGCGGCTCATCTGGGTGAACGACGTGGCACTGGGCGGCAGTTACCATGTGAACGCCTGCATCCATGCCGTGGACGCCGCCTTGTGGATCGCGGGCCGCCGGCCGCTGGCGGCATCGGCACGCGCGCGCCGCGGCCGGCCCAACGCGCACGGTGACAGCGCCGACGTCTTCGCCGTGTTGTTCGATTTCGACGACGAACTGATCTGGGTGCATCGCGGCAAGCACCTCGACAACCAAACCGGCTTCGATGTTACCTGCCAGGTGCAGGGCCAGCGCGGCCACGCCCAGATCGCGTACGGCGGCCAGGCGTTTTTACGCAGCGCGGAGGATGCTTATCGCGGCGAGGTGCAGAATCTTTACGAAGCCGGTGCGGTGCGGAACATTGCGGAGTTTCACCGCCTCGTGGCCGCCGGCAGCGCGGCCAACGATACCGTGCGCCGGTCAGTGGACGGCGCGCTGGTCACCATTCTGGCGCGCGAAGCCGCGCGTCGGCACACCCATCTCACCCTGGCGCAGTTGCTGGCGGAGAATCAGCGGCTTGAGGTGGACCTGCGCGGGCTGAAGCGCTGAGGTGGATTTCTCCGCGGGCCGCCCGCCGCTTTAACTCATCGTTCGCGCCAGGCTGTGCGCCCAGAGGTCGTGCAGCTCGGTCACCGGCGCGGCGAATTCGCCGGCCGGGGTTTTCAGTACCAGGCGGTCGCCGCCCACGGTGCCGATCCGCGCGGCCGGCACGCCCATCAACTTTGCGCGCTCGACCACCTTCAAGGCGTCCCGCGGCGCACAGGTCACGATGACCCGGTGCTGGGTTTCGCCGTACAGGAGGGCATCGAGGCGGACTCCGGCGGGAGCCGGGGCGGCGCCTTCGCCGGGCGCGGGCGCGGTTCCGGCCGCGGCCGCGCCGGACACCAGCCCGGTCAGGTCCACCGTGGCGCCGATGAGCCGCGGGGTTTCGCGGGCGATGAGCTGGCTGAGGCAGCACTCGGCCAGGGCCACGGCCAGGCCGCCTTCGCTGCAATCGTGCGCGCTCTTGATGCCGCCGGCGTGGATCAGCCCCAGCAGCGTGGTGTGGAGCGTGGCGGCGGTCTCCAGGTCGCAGCGCGGCGGGGTGCCGGTTTTCAGGCCGCGCATGACGCGCAGGTACGCGCTGCCGCCCAGGCCCTGCAGGGGGTCGCCCAGGTCCACCGGTGCGCCCAGCAGAATGATGGCGTCGCCCTCGTCCTTGAACCACTGCGTGGTGATGTGCTCGGGCTTTTCGATCAGGCCCACCATCGCCACGGTGGGGGTGGGGTCAATCGGGCCGGCGGGGCTTTGGTTGTAGAGCGAGCAGTTGCCGCCGGTCACCGGCGTGTTCAAGGCCCGACAGGCGTCGGCCAGACCCCGCACGCACTCGCGGAGCTGCCAGAACAGCTCGGGATTATAGGGGTTGCCGAAGTTGAGGTTGTCGGTCACGCCCAGCGGTCGGGCGCCGGAGCAGGCCAGGTTGCGGGCGGCCTCGACCACAGCGGCTTTGCCGCCCACGTAGGGATCGAGGTAGCAGTAGGTGCCGTTGCAATCGCTGGTGAGGGCCAGGAACTTCTCCGGCACCGGCGGCGCCTCCACCCCGGCGGGCAGCGGCGGCAGGGAATCGGCCTTGAGGCGGATGACGGCGGCGTCGCTGCCGGGGCAGACGACCGAGCCGTCGCGGACCATGTGGTCGTACTGGCGCCAGACCCAGTGCTTGGAGGCGATGGTGGGCCAGGCCAGCAGGCGCTTGAGGGCGGCAACCGGATCCGACAGATCCGACCGATCTGACAGATCCTGGAGGCGAAACGCCCACGCGGCCTTGAGGTATTCGGGCTCGCGGGCCTCGCGCTCATAGACCGGCGACTCGCTGGCGATCTGGCGCGCCGGGATGTCGGCCACCACCCGGCCGTGGTGCTTGACCACCATCCGGCCGGTGTCGGTGACCACGCCAATCTCCGCCCAGGGCAGGTCCCACTTGTCGAAGATGCGTTTGACCTCCTCCTCGCGGCCGCGGTGGACGATGATGAGCATCCGCTCCTGCGACTCGCTGAGCATGATCTCGTAGGGCGTCATGTTCGGCGCGCGCTGCGGCACCTTGCTCAGCTCGATTTCGATGCCCGTGCCGGCCCGGGCGGCGGTCTCGCAGGTCGAGCACGTCAACCCGGCGGCGCCCATGTCCTGAATGCCGGCGACCGCGCCGGTGGCCAGCAGCTCGAGGCAGGCCTCGCAGACGAGCTTTTCCATGAACGGGTCGCCCACCTGCACCGCCCCGCGCTGTTGCTCGGCCGATTCCTCGGTCAGGTCCTGCGAGGCAAAGGCCGCCCCGGCCAGGCCGTCACGTCCGGTGGCCGGGCCGACGTAGAAAACCGGGTTGCCCACGCCGCGGGCGGTGCCGCGGGCGATTTGCTCGTGCCGAAGCACGCCCAGGCAGAAGACGTTGACCAGCGGGTTGCCGGCGTAGCTCGGGTCGAAATAGACCTCGCCCGCCAGGGTGGGAATGCCGAAGCAGTTGCCATAATGGGCGATGCCCGCCACCACCCCGCCAAAGAGCCGGCGCACCTCCGGGTCGTTCAACTCGCCAAAACGCAGCGAGTCCAGCGCCGCCACCGGTCGGGCGCCCATGGTGAAGATGTCGCGGATGATCCCGCCCACGCCCGTGGCCGCACCCTGAAACGGCTCCACCGCACTGGGGTGGTTGTGGGATTCCATCTTGAAGGCAATGGCCAGGCCGTCGCCGATGTCCACGATGCCGGCGTTTTCCTCGCCCGCGCCGACCAGGATGTGCGGGGCGCGGGTGGGAAAGGTGCGGAGGAGGGGCTTGGTGTTCTTGTAGGAACAGTGCTCGCTCCACATCACCGAAAAGATGCCCAGCTCGGTGTAGGTGGGTGGGCGGCCGAGGATTTCGAGGATGCGGGCGTACTCCTCGGGGCTGAGGTTGTGACGGGCAACCAGTTCGGGCGTGATGGCGGGTTCGGTCATGATTTCGGACCACGCACGACCGCCAGTGTCCAGAGCGGCAGCGTTCGCGGCGGGTGCAGACTAAGCGGCGGCCAGCGAGAGCGTCAAATACGGGCTCGGCGGTGTATCGCTACTGCTTGCGCCGCTGGGAGTTGACCTGGCAGTCCGCGATGGCTCACTCCCACCTCCACCGCAGCGCCACGTAGCCGGATCGCCCGAAGCCCGGCAGGCGTTCGCCCACACCGACATCACTGCCGGCCACGCGGTTGATGCCGCCCAGGTGGTCGGCGTACGTCTCGTCAAAAACGTTCTCCAGCCCCACCTGGAGGTTCACGTGCCGGTTGATGTTCCAGCCTGCCCGCAAGTGCATGAGCGCGTAGCCGGGCGTGGATGGCTCGCCGTTGTAGGCCGAGACTTCATCTTGTTCCGCGACCAGCACCCCCGTGATTCCCGCCTCGAACCGCCCGTTACTCCAGGCCAGCTCCAGCCGGCCGCGCAACGGCGCAATCCGGTAGAGGTTGTCATCATGCTCCTCGTCCGTGCCGCGCACGTAGCTCAGCGAGCCGCTGAGCTTGAAATCCGGCAGGAACTCCCAGCCCGCCAAAGCATCCACGCCGTAAAGCCGGGCCTGATCCAGGTTGGTGTACTCCAGCACGGGCAGTTTGTTCATGTCCAGTCGGGTACCGGGCACGCCCTGGATGTAACCGTCCACAAGCGTGAAGAAGGGCGACACCTTGAATTGCCACCGCCGGCCGCGCCAGTCGGCCGCGAGGTTGAACTGCCAGGCGGTTTCCGGGTCGAGGTCGAGGTTGCCGAGGTAGGTGCGGCCGTCCGCCTGGCCGGCACTGGCGCTGAGAGGCGTCCAGAGATAACGCTCGAGCAGACTGGGTGCACGGTTCTTGCGGGCTACGCCGAGTTCATAGGCGGCTCCGTCGCTGGCGGTAAAGCGCACCGCAACCATGGCGTCGAGATTCAAGTCTGAAATGGCCCGACGCGCACGGTTGAATGCCTCCGCGTCGCCTTGCACCTCGGGGAACCAATCCTCGACCGGGCCGGTGTCGCTCCAGACCGAGTCCGCGCGGAGCCCCACCAAGGTGCGCCAGCGCGACGACCAGTCGTTCTGCCACTCGGCGTAAGCCCCCAGGCGATGCCGCGTGCCATCGTTGATGGTGGTCTGCTGTCGGGCCGTGACGGCGTTTTGTTGGTAGGCGTCGAACCAGTTTCCATGAAAGTCCAGACCCAGCCGGTAGGTTCGGGAATCGCCGGCAATTGCACCCCCCGTGGTGAAACCGAAGTCCGAGCTCCGGGCTGGCGAGAACAGACGACGCGGACCGGTCGGCCGCAGCGAATAGTTGTCCATCAGGTGATCGGTGTGATGGAAGAACACACGACTCAGAAGTGTGGCCACAGTGAAGTCGCCGTCAAAACCGAGCGCGCCGTGGTAGCCGTCGTCCTCTATCATGTCCATGGGCAGAGCAGGCGTGCCGGCGTCGCGTGTGCGGCTGAGCCCGGTTTCGGCGCTGAACAGACCGCGCGACGTGTTCGCCGCGGCACGGACGCGATGGTGCATGATGTCGTAACCGCTGGCCCGCACCCGGCCGTCGGGGAAGCGGTAATCCTCCGCGCCTTGCGCCGAGCCGTCGTACGCGAAGCTGTAATCACGGCTGGCCAGGCCGGCGGTGGCCGCTGCCGCCCAGCCGTCGTTGACTGAATAACCCGCGCCGGACAGTTCGCCGAACGGCTTGAACACCTGGTTGGTGTTGAAGTGCGGGCGCGCCGATTCCGCCACCACCGTGCCGGCCAGGCTGTCGCCGCCCAGGCTCACCGGCGTGACACCGGGTAGCACCAACAGGCTGCCAGCGCTGGCCGGGGCGAGGTAATGCAACGGCGGGTCCATGTGGTTCGGGCAGGCCGGGGTGAGCGTCATGCCTTCCACCAGCACTTTCACACGATCGGCGTGCAGGCCGCGCAATTGCGGCAGGCCGGTCTGTGGACCATTGCGGATGATGGCCACGCCGGGCGCGTCATCCAGCAGCGCGGCGGCATCCTGTGCACGGGCGCGGGCGGCGGGCGCGGGTTGCTGGTAATCGAGGTTAAGCGGGAACCAGTCGCGGGCGGGATCGTTGAAACCGCTCACGACCGCCCGCGGCAGGGGCTCGGGCTCGGCCGGCGTGGATTGTTGGGCCAGGGTCGCGCTCGCGGCGCCCAGACAGAGCAAACAACAGCGGACAGAAGTTTCCATGTTCATGTGAGACCAAAAAATATCAGACCTGGTTCAGCGCGCCTTTCGCGCTCCAATTGCTCGTGACAGCCGGCTCAGACGTCGGCGCGGCACCATGGGGATCAGATCGGTGGAGCGACCGGAATAACACCCGGCGCGGCTGACGCGCATAACAGCCGCAGCGATCTAAACGGTCACGCCCGCCACAGTATGACTGCGGCGGGGAAGCACGGGATAGGGTGGGGGATCAGCCCGCGCGAGGGCGGGGTTTGGGCGGGGCTTCAGCGCGCGCGTGCCAGTGGTGGGGCGGCGCGGCAGGCCGGTCTTGCGCGGTCACGTCCCAGCGGCTGGCGGCGACGGCCGCCGCGGGGAGTCCCAATTCCAGTCGTGACTGCGGGCCGAACGTCGAGCGCTTTTTCTCCTCGTCCTGCCGCCCTTTCTGGACGGCATGGCAGAGCGGACAGGGGTGTTTACCGTCAAAGGTTTTGGCCATCGCCTCCGCCAGCGGCGCGTCCTGGGCGTAACGGACAATCATGCTGCCGAAGGCGAGCCCTTGCAGCGCGACCCAGTGACTGCCGCTGGCCAAGAGCATGGCCAGCAAAGCCAACAGCGTGCCGGCCAGGCGGAACTGGCGACCAGCAGACGGCGGTAAAGTGAGCTCGGCGGCAGCCACGGCAGGGAGACGGTGGTCAGCGGGCGCGCGCTTTGTCCGTCAGGGCGTGCATCAAAGCCACCAGAGCATCAGCCTCTTCCGGCTTGAGCTCCCGGTCCAGTTGCATGTGAGCCATTTTGACGGTTGTGGCGCGCAGGTCGGTTTGCTTGCCGTCGTGGAAGTACGGTCCGGTGAGCACGATGTTGCGCAGGCTGGGCACCTTGAACTTGTACTCATCGCCTTCCTCCTTCGTGATGGCGTACCGGCCCAGGTCCTTGGTCTCGTACGGGTGGATCAGTCCGACCTTCTGGTAGGTGTTGCCGCCGAGCACGGGGCCGTTGTGGCAGGTGGTGCAGCCGATGCTCAGGAACAGGTCCAGTCCCTTGAGTTCCGCGGCGCTCAGCGCCTTGAGGTCGCCTTTCTGGAAGTCATCCAGCCGATCGCGCGTAATGAGTGTACGCTCGAACGCGGCGATGGCTTCCGCCATGTTGTCGTACGTGATCGGATTCGCCTCGCCGGGAAACGCCCTGGCGAACGCGTCGCGGTATTCTTTGACCGCGCTGAGCTTCTTCACCACGGCCGCCTCGTCCGGCATGGCCATCTCCACCGGATTTAACACGGGCCCCTTGGCCTGCTCTTTGAGGTCCTTGGCGCGGCCGTCCCAGAACTGCGCGAAATGGAAGCCGGCATTGAGCGTGGTGGGGGAGTTGCGATCGCCGCGCTTGTCGAAGGCGCCTTTCGAGGTGGGCTCATTGTCCACGCCGCCCTTCGTGCCGGTTACGTCATGGCACGTGTTGCACGACTGGGAATCATTTACCGACAGCCGGTTGTCGAAATAAAGCTGCTTGCCGAGAGCAATGCGGGCCGGCGTGTCGCTCTCGGAACCCGGCATCCTGTCGGGCAGTACGCCCAACAAATCGAGGGCTTTGACGCGCAGCGCGGCCGCGTCGAGTTGAGCGGTCGCTTCGGCGGCGTTGGTGGAACTGGCGACGACGGCAAAGGCGGCGGTTAACAGAATGGCTTTCATGACCAGGAAATGATTTTGGTTACACGACTGAAAGACTCAAATACGCCCGCGCGCCAGCATCTTGCCCTCGCTTGGCTTTTTCCACACGAATTTTGCGGCCGGGTGGTGGCCGTCGTCGGACACGCCGGGCGGCTCTGTAATGCCCGGCGAGAAACCATCCCCAAGGCGAACCAAACCGTGTGCTGGGCGGAATGGCACCGCGCAGCGGCAACTTACCGGGCCGTCGTCGGCTTCAGGTGTCGCATGAGGAATTGCCCGGTCAGCTCCACCACTTTCGGATCGTTGAAGCGACCATGCCCGGCGCCTTTGACGGTGTAGAAGGTCACCGGTACGCCGGCCTGCTTCAGCGCGGTGGCCAGCAATTCACTTTGGTGGTGTGGTACCAGTGGATCGGCGTCGCCATGGACAATCAGAAACGGCGGGTCGCCTTTCGTTACATAGGTGATCGGATTCGCGCGACGGGCTTTTTCAGGGTTCCGCTGGATTGGACCGCCGATCAGCAGCGACTCTGGTGAGTCCGCAGCGTCGTGAACCATACCGTCTGGCGGCCGGTGTGAGTCCATTTGGAGAAAGTCCGTCGGGCCGAAGTAATCCACCACGGCCTGCACCCGGCTGGACTGATCGAGATGATCACCTACGTCGAATTCCCTCGTGTCGCCGGTCGTTCCCAACATGGCCGCGAGGTGACCGCCGGCCGAACTGCCCCAGGCGGCAAGACGGGTAGCGTCGAGGCGATACATGCCGGCATGAGCGCGCAACCAGCGCACCGCGGCTTTGCAGTCCTCGATTTGCGCCGGGAAGAGCGCGTGCTGGCTGAGGCGGTAGTTGATCGAGGCGACGGCGTACCCGCGCGCGAGGTACTCGACCGGCACGCCCATCTCCTTGCTGCCCGCTTTGAACGCGCCGCCGTGGATGTTGATGATGAGCGGCAGGTTCCGGCCGTCCCCGGGCAGATAAAGGTCCAGTTTTTGCCGCTCGTGTCCGCCCGTCACATAAGCCAGATCGCGATGCACGACGGCACCCTCCGGCAACGCCGACGGCTGCACTTCGCCGGGCCGCTGGGCAAGCCCGGTAAACGCGACCAGACTGAGAAGAGCCGAGCAGGTGGAGAGTGGTGTGAGGTTCATGTAACGCTGGATGGGCTTGGGGTCAGATGCTTGTCCATGCTCCCACAACACCGCCAAGACAACCGAACGCGCGGCTTTTACCAATCCCTGACCGTCACCTCATGCGGGATCAAGGCTTCGTACTCGGCCAGGGTGCCGTTGGCCAGACAGCATTCGATGATCTGGCGGCCCAGCGGGTCGAGGTCGGGCTCCAGGAACTTGCGCACCTGCTTATGGATGAAGTCCCGGAGAACGCCCGCCCCGGCATCGTACGCCTCGGTGCCCACCTCCGGTTGCGTGTCCACGCGCAGGAACACGTCGGCGATGGTCTGGCCCTCGATGGTCATGGTGCGGAGGGCGTAGCCCACGAGCGGACACCGCGCAGGCAGGACCTGTTCCGGGCTGAAACGCGCCCCGCCGCGCCGGGCCAGGTACTCGCGCGTGAGCCATTGCGGCATGAAGCCGACCTCCCAGGCGCCGATGTGTTGGTTCGGGCATAGGATGTACCGGACCTTGGGCGTGGAGGCGATCTGTTGGAGGATCAGGTTCGCTTGGACCACGCGTCGGCCGGTGGCAAACGGCCAGTAGGAGCCCACGCCTTCGGAGCTCATGCCTTCTTTCTGCACGATGCTGGGGTTGCTGTGGCCGCGAGGCGCGACCAGCCGCCAGATCCACGCCAACGCCGGCGGCAGTAGGTGCATCAGGCCCAGGATGCCGTAGCTGGGTTGCTCGCGGGTGCAGGGGGGAGTACGCACGCCGAGGCTGCGGATGTCCACCGTCACCGGCCCGTGGACGATGTCCGGCACGATGTCGCGCGGCACCACCACGCGCGGATTTGGACAGCGCACGCCGGGTTCATCCTCAATGTGCTCCCAGATCAACGCCGTGCTGCCGGGATGGGCGTCAATGTTCAAAAACAGCAGCGGGCTGGGCGGGTGGATGGTCAATTCCTCGAGGTGGGGATCCACGCCGTAACGGGTGATGTGGTTGACGCGCACAAACCACGCCTTCTCGGCGTCCATGAGCGCCAGCTTGTCCGGGTTGCCCGGCCGCCGTAGACTGGGATGACACAACGCCATGTCGTCGGTGACCGGCCGCAGTTCGCAGGCGCGCGGCAGGATCAGCGTGCGCTCGCTCTGCGTGACCAGATTCCGCCCCAGCAGCAGGCTGCCATCGCGGCGACGGTGGATGTGCTCGAGCATTTCGCTCTTACCGCCGCCGCTGGCACCTTCGTGCATGAACGTGACCTTGTGTTCGTAGGGCGTAATCACCTGCACGGTTGAGCAATGAGCCGTCACCCAGTTCTCCTGCTCGCCCAGCGCCAGCAGCACCCCATAGACGCCCTTCTTTGCGCTCGGACCCGGGTAGAGGTTGTAACTGAAAAGTTCGTGCAGCCCTGGCCGGCGGTTGTGGACGACAATCTGGCGGCCCTCGAAATGCGTGTGCCGGAAGGGCGGAGCGACGTAGATGACGGCCCCCGGCGAGAAATCCGGCCCGATGTCCTTCGGGTCGAGAATGCCCTGCAAGAGCGCCAGGCCAAAGGCGAAGAACCCGGCGTTGGCCGGTGCGACCGCCAGCGCGCCGATGCCCCGGCCCGGTACGCCGGCCTCGAAAGCGAAGAGGGCCAGTTCCTGTGTCTTGAGCCAGGCGAACGTCTCCTCGCGCAGCGGGTTGAATTCCTTTCCGAAACGCGCTCGGAAAGTGGGCTTATTCGTGGGCTGGTCGTCGCCGATCACCATGCAGTCCGGGTCGCGCCGGCGCATGTACGGCTCGGTGTAATTCGCGCTCAGGCCGTTTTTCACGCGGCAGACGCGGGCCTCGAGCACCCGGCCGCGGCCGGGCACGTCATAAGCCACGTCGTGATACCCGTCCCGGGCGTCGCGCACCGCCAGGGCCAGCAGTTCATCCACGCTGCCGGCCACCGTGAAGCGGGGGCAGTGGGTCAAAATGTCGGCCAGTTCCGCCGGCAGGCGGAACCCGGGCAATTTCGGTTGGGAGGTCACCGTCACGGCGCGCAATAGAGGGCAGGCTCACCTTGGCGTCAAGCCGCGTCCGCTTGGCGCTTCACAATCGTGACCGGCGCGGGGGACGGTTCAGATGGCGCGGTCGAGTCTGTTCGGCATGGGGATCAGGTGGCGCATCGTGCCGAAGGACATTCGGACCGGGAATATCAGCACGTCCCGGTCAAGTGGGTTGTGGAGCGCGACGGCAACGGTGCTGCCTCGGGTAACGCGCCAGCGGCCGCGTGAACGGACTTGTGCTCAACACTGGCCACGCCGCCAGAGAATGAACCCCACCAAGGCCGCGCCCAGAAGTTCGCCCAGCAGGATCACCACGCGCACCCAAAGGTCCAGCGGCAGCAGGAAGAACATCAACAGCCCGCTCAGCACGAGGATCAGCGGCACTAGGATCGTCAGCGGGTTCATGGTGAAAGGCGGTCAGGCGTTGATTCGCAGCGCGGCGGCGCGCACGTGCGGGGACGGCGCGGTGGCCAGCAGCGCATCCAGCAAGGCCCGGGCCGCGCCAGCTTCACCCGCGGCCTTCAGCTTTTCCGCGCACACCAGGCAGGCGTCGCCCAACGCGGGCCGCAGGGCCGGAGGTGCCTTGGGCAAAAACTGCTGCAAGGCGTTGCCCGCGGCCGGCGAACCGATTTCGCCCAGCGCACCCGCCGCCGCCGAGGCCACACGCGGGTCAGGGTTCCCCAGCAGTGCCGCGAGCCTGCCCGCGCTGGCGGCGTCTCGTCGCGTGCCCAGCGCGGTGATAACACCGGCCAGAGCCAGGCCGCTGAGCATGGCCAGGCTGTCCCGCAGGGCGGCGGCGGCTTCAGCGCAGGTCATGACTTGCAGCGCATTCGTGGCGGCGTGGGCAAGGTCGGGATTCGACAACAGGCCGGCCAGCGCCGGCACCGCCGCCGGCCCGCCGATCAAGGCCAGCTTTTCGCAGGCGTACTCCTTGGCCACGGCCGGGGCCGTTCCGCGCAGGACCGCCGCGAGACGCTGTTCGAGGACGCCGCGCAGCGCGGCGTCCTTCGTGGCGGCGGCCACCGCCTTGTCAATCGGCCACAATGCGCCCCGGCCGGAGCCGCGATCATATCGGGCGAGGGTGTCAAAGGCCTGCTGCAACGCGGCGGCGGCAAAGCGGGTGTCGGTGGTGGTGTTCATGGCAAACGATTATTTGGGTTCGTTGCTTGGCGGTTTACACCGGGCTAGCAGAACCACGGGGTTCTCGCCCCACCTGGGCAGGTGACTTCCTCAAGGTGCGAGTTTCCGGGTAAGCTGGTTGAAGTACTCCGCGCACTGTGCCACGGCCTCCAGGTTGTTGTCGAAGTCTTTGGAGTACTCGAGGCCGATCATCGTGGGCTGGAGGCCGAGCCGGTGGATTTCGCGGAAGATTTCCTCGGACCGCCCTTTGCCCGTGCCCCACGGCACATCCGAGCCCTGCGGCGAAAGCTCGTTCAGGTCGTGCATCTGGAGCGTGATGAGGCGGTGACCCAGCTTTCGGATGCCCGCGACCGGATCAATCCCGGCCCGCATCCAATAGCCGACATCGGCCGCCGCACCGATGCGCGGTCCGCGGCCGGCGCAGACCTTCAGGACGGCGTCCGGGCTCCAGTAATGCGGCGACGCCTTCTCGTCGTGGTTGTGCAGCGCCACGTTGATGCCGTACTCGTTGGCAAAACGCTCGATCACGTCCAGCGACTCCACCTTGGGCTCGGTCATGAATGTCTCGATGCCCAGCTTGCGCCCGAACTCGAAGACCTGCCGGCAGCCGGCCTCGTCGCCGGGAATCTCTTGGTGGTAAAACGTCAGCAGACGCACACCGGCGTCGGCGAGCTTGAGGCGAATCGCGCGCAGCTCGTCGTCGCTGAGGCTGGGCTCGAAGTTTTTCGGGATATCGGCGCTGACCTTCTGGAAGCTCAAGCCGCCGACAAAGGGCAGGCCCAGCTTCGCCGCGCGGTCCACCGTTTCGAAGAAGCTGACCCGGTGAAACGTGTACGCCTCGATGCCCAGCCGCCAGCCGAGCTTCTCCTGAGCGCGCACGGCCGGCGTCAGCCATGCGCTGGCGGTGGTGGGCGCGGGCAGGTCACCAAGCGCGAACTGGATCGCGTCGAGGTAAAACCGGAGCATCCGCGCATCCCAGAATACGTACGGGTTGTGCGCGATGGTGCAATAAAACGTCCGGCCGCGCCCATAGCTGCGGAGCCAGGCCAGCGCGAAGTCGTTGTCCGCGCGCTCAAGCTGGCCGAACGCGCGACCCTGCTTCAGATCGGTCTTTTCGGTGTCTATGCTGAAGAGCACCCGCACGCGCCGCCGCGAGTACGGCTCGCCCACCCGGAAGAATTCGTCGCGGAAATCCCACCCCTGACCGCCGAACGTGGCGTTCACCGGATGGCCGGGATCGTCGAGCTTGATGAACACGTGCTCGGTGCTCTCGCGGTGGTTGGCGCCGCGCGCGCCAATCATGTAGCCGAACTCCGGCCAGTCCTCGACTGCTCCAGGCCACTGCGTAAACGCCACCGTCGTGCCGTGGACACCCAGCAATCCGCCGCCGCCGGTGACAAACTCAACCAGGTTCTGACGCAACTCGGGGTCCGTGAAAAGATTGCCGACGCAGTTGTTGATGAACACGGCATCGAACTGCTTCAAGCTTTCGCGGCGGAACACCTCGGGGTCGCGACTGACGACGGCCTGGAAGGCGCCGGTCTTTTCGCCCATGAGGGTGAAGGCGTGGTTCGCGTACTCGGCCGAGGGATGCCCGCCGTAGCCGACGTTGTGGACGAAAAGCAGCAACTTGCGCGGCCGCAGCGGCATTGCACTGGCTTTGGGAGGCAACGCGGCACGGATTTTTTCCAGTTCGGCGGCAGGAATTGGCTTCAAGCCGGCGGTGACCTCGGCGGCAAGGGCAGGGCAGGGGGCCAGCCCGAGTAGCGCCAGACCCGCACTGGCGGCAAGGACAAGAAACAGCGGAGTTTTCATGGCTGCGGCGATGACGTTCCCAAAGACCGCCGGGTTTCGGCAAAACAAAACACGCACCTCCGCCCACCGCGGGGCGCATTCTCAAATTACCAGTGGCAGTAACGGCGGCCAGGTGTGTGACGTGCGCGAGCTCGCCCCCCACGCCCGCTCGGTCGGCCCGACGGGGCCCTTGCCAGTGCTGTACCGGGTCAAGCCCTACCGCCACAACCCAAGACTCAACTCAGTCAGCGGGAAGTTGGCACCACCTCGGCGGGCCACACTGCCTGTCAGGTCGAACTGGTTGACCAGGCTTTTCTTCTCGACCCCAACGCGCTACCACTTTGGCCATGAAAACCACCGCGTATTGCCCGCACCCGCTGACCACGCGCCGGGAGTTTTTCGCCCGGTTGGCCGCCGGCGGGCTCGCGACGGTCGGCGGGGGCCGGCTCGCGGCACAGGATGCCGGTCAGCGTCCGACCCGCGCAGCCGGCCTGACGGTCTTGAATCCGCGCGGGCGCGTACCGGCGGGCTTGATCATTGACGACTCAACCTGCCTGGTAAACCTGAACCGCTTCGCCATGCCCCAATTCGACGAGGCGCACGGCGGCCAAAATCCGGTTTACCATCGCAACTGGCGCGAGTGGCCGGTCGAAATTCCGGACACCTTCGTCCGCAAATTCGGCGAGTGGTGCGCCGCGCACGGCGTGAAGGGCAAGTACAGTGTCGTGCCCTACCCGGCCTGCGTGGGCCGGCTGGACCGGCTGCTGCCCGGTTGGACCGCGCGCGAGTTGCGCGACAGCATCGAGTTGGTCCGCACGTTGCTGACGCCGAACTGGGACATCCACCCCGAGATGGTCACTCACACGCGTGTGGTGGACACCCGCACCGGGCATCCGTACCCCGACACTTCACTGCGATTCATGGAGAACTGGGACTGGACCACCGGCAAATCCGTGGACGAGATCGCCGGCTACCAAACCTATGCGTTGAGAATCTTGAAGAACATGGGCCTGCCTTGCGAAGGGGTTACCACGCCCGGCGGCTATGGCAACCGCGCCCGGCCGCAACTCGCCCGGGCCACGCTTGAATCGGTGCGCGAGGTTTTCGGCGCGGAAGTCCCGCATTATTTTCGCGACCTCTTTGACGAAGGCCCGGAGAGCGTCGCGCCGCGGGTCGAGCTGGCCAGCGGCCTGGATGGCCCGGATCCACGATGTGTGGTGAGCATCCTCGGTTGCACCGGCGACTGGACCGGCGGCTGGGACAACACGCCCCCGGCTGGCGCAGACCGCTTCATCACCACCGATCTCCAGCGCGGCCGGATGGTGGACGTAATCCAACGCGGCGAGCCCGCCCTCATGGTCTGCCACTGGACCGGCATCTACTGGAACGGCCAGGAACTGGGTTTCAAAGTTTTCCAAGAGGTGGTCCGCCGCCTGCACGCGCGCTTTGACAATTTGATCTGGATGAAGCTCAGCGAGATTGCGCGGTACTGGGCGGCGCGCGAGTTGACCCGGATCGAGCGAGACGGTGACCGGGTCAAGTTACATGCACCGTTTGCCTGCCCGGACTTCACGCTGCGCTGGACGGAGCCGGGCAACAAGCGTCCGCGGTTGCGCGTCGCAAATTCGGTGGTGGAACTTGCGGAAATCCGCCAGCCGCTCCGGCTCGAGCCGGGCAGATGGCTCCGCGAAGGCGACGAGGTCGCGGCGTGCTTTGCACTGCCGAAGGGCCCCTCGCAACTGGAGATGGTGTCATGAGGCTGCCGCTCGTTCGTGGTGCAACAAGACTCTGTGGAGCCCGGCATTCTCTCGGACAGGGCTGGAAAGGACTCTCGTTCCACCCCAAGCGACTGAGGTATCACGTCGTGAAGACACGCGAACATGGGGCCGCCGTTTGTGGCTTGCTGGCGGCCATCTTCAGTTTGAGCAATGCAATCGCCTCCGAGAGACCTACCGCTTGGGCGATGCTGGAGCCCTTTTTCACGCCGCCCGCCCAGTACCAGACCACCTTGGGCTCATATCGTTCGCCGCTGCTTTTCGACGACGGCTCACCAGTGAGGACGGCTGCCGACTGGCCCCGGCGGCGTGCGGAAATCCTCGACTGCTGGCACGCCCTCATGGGTCCCTGGCCCCCGGTGTTGGAAAGACCGAAACTCGAGGAACTGTCGCAGACCCGGCGCGAGAATTTCAGCCAGCGGCGCGTGCGCCTCGAAATCGCGCCGGGGCAAACCAGTGAAGGCTGGCTCTTGATCCCGGAAGGCCGCGGACCGTTCCCGGCCGTGCTGGTGGTGTTCTACGACCCCGAGACCAGCATCGGACTGGGCGAAAAGCCGCACCGCGACTTCGCGCTCCAGCTCACCCGACGCGGCCTTGTCACGCTTTCCATCGGCACGCCGGGCGGCGACGCGTGGAAGCCGGACCTCGGTCCGGTGCAATGCCAGCCGCTGTCATTTCACGCCTACGTGGCCGCGAACTGCTGGCACGCGCTGGCCAACCGGCCCGAGGTGGACGCGCAGCGCATCGGCGTGACCGGCCATTCGTACGGCGGCAAGTGGGCGCTGTTCGCGGCGGCGTTGTGGGAAGGTTTCGCTGCGGTTGCGGTCAGCGACCCGGGCATTGTCTTCGACGAAGCGCGCCCCAACGTGAACTACTGGGAACCCTGGTACCTGGGCCTCGACCCGATGAAATCGCGCCCCAAGGCCGGCCTGCCCGGGCCGGACAACCCGCGCACCGGCGCGTACCGGCAACTCGTCGCGGCGGGGCGGGACCTGCATGAACTGCACGCGCTCATCGCGCCACGGCCCTTCTTTGTAGCGGGCGGCGCGGAGGACCCGTCGTCGCGCTGGATTGCCCTGAATCACGCGGTGGCGGTGAACCGTCTGCTCGGCTTCACGCAGCGCGTCGGCTTGGCGAACCGCCCGGCACACGAGCCGACCGCCGAATCGAACGCGCAGGTCTGCGCCTTCTTCGAGCATTTCCTGCGCGCGGCGAGCCACGACAGCACCGCTCCTTGATGACCTGTCGGCTTGAGCGAGCCACGCGTGCACGGTCAACCGGCCAGACCGGGCGCGCGGCCCGGCCGGCCGTCACGGATCAGCGCAGCGCGTCGAGGCTAGCGCCGAAGTTGATGTGGTAGGCGGCGCCGTTCAGCAGCAGCGCGGGCACGGATTTGACCCCCGCCCGCTCGGCCTCTGCCAGGCGCGACTTGTCCTTCCCCAGGTGGACGATCTCAACGTCATAGCGCGACGGATCGAGCGCGGTGGCAACATTTTGCTCGGCGGCCACGCATACGGGACAGCCCGCGTGGTAAAACACGGCTTTCGTTTTCATCTTTGGTCTTGGTAATCAAGGTTTTGTCAGTGTCAGCGCGGCGTCTGGCCCGCTGGCCGACGTCGCCTCATCAAGCTTGCCCGCCGCCTGGCTTACGCCAAGAGGGCACAAACTGGTGACCGGGCACCGTTTGGTAACGGGCTGACAAGCCGGCGCGCCGGAGGCAGAGTGCGGCCATGAAACAACCGGATCAGGCGCGGCACCTATCGCTTACAGAGCGGGCGCGGTACCGGCGACTGGAGGACGTGGTGGGCTGCAAGTGGTCGGCGGCCGTGTTGGCGGCCATCGCGCGCGGGGTGACGCGCCCGGGCCAGTTGGAGCGGTTCGTTCCGGGCATTTCCACCAAGGTGCTCAACGAGCGGCTTCGCAAACTGCTTGACTACGAACTAATCGTCCGCCGCGAGTTTCCCGGCAAAGTGCTGCGGGTGGAGTACCATCTCACAAGCACCGGCCGCAAATTGGCAGCGATCATCGAGCAATTGCGCGACCTCGACGAGGAACACGCAGCGCGCGCCGACGCCGGCGGACTGGGGGCTTGCTGAGCCGCGGCGGGGTTGTCCCCAGTTCTGGGGACTGGTGGGAACGACGGGGCGGGGTAAGCTGTCATCGTTGTTGGGATGCAAAACGCAGTGAACCGTGTGTGTAGGTTGGCGTAAGTCTGCGGCGCCGCATCGGACGTGAGAATTGACTTTGTTCTCGGAACGGGCCGGATCACAAATCCGGCCCTTGTTCTTTTTTCTTTGTGAGAGCTGAACCCAAGAGTTCCGACGGAAGGCCAGGCAGGTTTTAAACCCGAAAAACTAAGTTGAGGTGGTTTTCATAGGGGTTGGAGGGGCATCCACTCAGGTCGAGAGGCTCAAGATGGAGCCGCCGGAATCCAACTTCTCCGCAGTTGGTTTTCGCCATTGCAAGATGGCTTCCCGCAACGGCTGGCGCCGCTCCAGCCCACCCCAACTCAGCGACAGATACAGCACCGGCTGCCGCCCGTGCCGGCCCAACACCGCCCCACACAAAAAGACCTGCGCCCGCAAGGTGGCTGGCTGGCGATACGCTCCCTGCCCGCCAGCCTGCTGGAACAAGCTCAACAGGTTGAAGGTCGCCACCACCGCCAGAAACGCCGCTTCCGTCGCAAAGAACTGCTGCGTGCAAAAGTCGTCCG